>Ga0207037_10068_pt1 | contig 34793 bp, 38 predicted proteins | sample Alteio_BWMinCont_75_FD_153268 | JGI IMG/M metagenome (GOLD analysis project Ga0207037, IMG submission 153268) | Enriched cells from forest soil in Barre Woods Harvard Forest LTER site, Petersham, Massachusetts, United States -... | ecosystem: Environmental > Terrestrial > Soil > Temperate forest >... | reverse complement strand
AATGACTGACGAAACGATGTAGGTTAGGACGATCGAGACCACCGAAGTGATCCACACCAGTGACGTCAGTGGCGTCTCAAAGTTCATCGTATCCGCGTCGGCAAAGCGGCTCCGGGCAATCGCGCTATTAAGAAAATACGCCCCAGCGCTCGAGACCAGCATCATGATACGCATGACGAAAATCCAAACCAGCAACTGCACCTGCACCGTAGGATTCTTCACGCCCAGCAAAATAAACGTGATCAAAGCCACGCCAGTCACGCCATAGGTCTCAAATCCATCCGCCGAAGGCCCAACCGAGTCGCCAGCGTTGTCGCCCGTGCAATCCGCGATCACACCCGGATTACGGGCGTCGTCTTCCTTAATCTTGAAAACAATCTTCATCAGATCCGACCCAATATCGGCAATCTTGGTGAAGATCCCACCGGCGATACGAAGCGCCGCCGCCCCCAGCGATTCCCCAATCGCAAATCCAATAAAGCAAGGACCAGCGTAGTCTCCCGGCACGAACAACAAAATGAAAAGCATGATCAGCAGCTCAACGCTGATCAGCATCATTCCGATACTCATCCCTGCCTGAAGCGGAATGCTGTAAATCGGATAGGGCTTCCCCCGCAACCCAGCAAACGCCGTGCGCGAGTTGGCGAACGTGTTCACTCGAATGCCAAACCACGCCACGCCGAAACTGCCAGCAATACCCACCAGGCTGAAGGCCAGAATAATCGGCAGTGTCGTGGAGACGGGCTTCCCCGGCACCGGAGAAAGCACGCCAAAGTAAAGAACGATCACCACCGCAATGAAGACCCAAAGCAACAGCAAAAACTTGCCTTGCGTAATCAGATAAGTCTTGCAAGTCTCATAGATAAGTTCGGAGATCTCCAGCATGGCCCGATGCACCGGGAGATTCTTGAGCCGCATATAAATCGCCAGCCCAAATCCCAACCCCGCGATACAGAACAGGATTCCGATCATCAGCAGATTGTGTCCATCAATGCCAAGAAACGATACCGAAGAAAGGTCGGGCAGCTTCAATCCAGCTTCGCCACCAACCTCCGAAGCCGGCTGGGCCAAAGCCGCAGACGCCGCTAGAGCCACAAAAGCCGTTACCGCCGCGGCCCGCCTGCGGGCGAAACGGCATCCTTCGGACACAAGATCAGCCAGCCAGGTGCGCATAGGAAATCCTCCACTCATTGAGAAACGATATAAGGATGACTACGGGTTCAGGTCCTCGAACCGGCGCAAGTCCCCAACGCCCTAATAAAGGAGCGCAGGAGCGCATTGCCGGGGTTCCGAACACGCTTCCACTGCAAGACTTGAACAGGGATGCTGAGTTTGGCCGCGTCGGATGTTCACTGCGCTTCAGGCAGAGAGATGCAACCTCCCGAAACCGAAGGCACAGGACCAGTTTTTATAACATGTTAGACAAAGCAGGTCAAACGAGAAAGTAGCGTGGAGACGGGCAGTTTACCCGCCTCCACCCGCAATCCAGTCATCTGCCAAATACGCCAACCGCTCCCAGGACCTGGTAGCTGGTGTCCCAGCCCGATCCAATGTTGTTTGAAAAATGGTGCCCTGACTTTTCGGCGTAGTTGTCGGGAAAAATGTCGTACGTGTCCGGAAACTTCGTCTCCGGACGCACCACCACCCAATACAATTTACCCTTCTTCACCGGAATTCCTTTGGCATACTTTCCCGTCTGCAAGGTACAGCAACTCCACGCTTCCGGTAGATCCTTGAAATGCCAGGTATGTAGAACCTTTCCCGGAGCGTCGTGATTGTCTTGGTTAAGGCTCACCACAAGTGCGTTGGTTCCCTGCAAATAGGTTGCCGCCACCTGCACCAGAGTCACCAGATAGTCGGCCTTCGGGCGGAAGCCAGTTCCCACCATTTGCGGCCAGGGCTGTCCCGCATTCGGGCCAAGAATTCCATACCCCGCGAGCGTGCTGTACACGTGGTCGCCTTTTCCCAAATTGCTGTAAATCTTTACTAGTTTCGATGACGGTTGCACCGCCGGCGTAAAGGGCTGCACCGGCGCTGTTCCCAGGACCGCGGTTCTTCCTCCATTGAGTTTGATCACCCCATCCTTGCTTGTCTGAGCCCACCCCGCCAGGCTGGCGAACACCAGCCCAATGAATAATCCCGATACTGCTTTTCTCATCATCTGCCCCCTCACTCCCTGTGGAATAACCCGCAAACTAGCACCGCCATTCTATCCGCAAAACCGCTCTGAGCAACCCATTCAGAGCAATAAATCAAAGCAACAAATCTCCGCAAGACTCATGTGGTGACGGGCGCTTCGCCCGTCCGAACAGCGCCCAATAGGTTGCGCGATCCTGCCGGCCGATGACTGCGTCTGGGTCGAATATAAAACGATGCCTTCCCCCCTCCATCTTCATCTAAAATTCCCAGCGTATGGCAGACAGCCCCCAGACTCTCGATAACGCTACGGCTCTTGCCGACAAACCAGCGCCGTCCGAACCCTGGCGCCCCAAGTTCAACCCCTGGCTCATCGCAGTCGTCGTCGCCCTCGCCGCGTTCATGGAAGTCCTCGACACGAGCATCGCCAACGTCGCCCTGCCTTACATCGCCGGCAATCTCGGAGCCAGCAATGACCAAAGCACCTGGGTCCTCACTTCCTATCTCGTCTCCAACGCCGTCGTCCTCCCCATTAGCGGATGGTTCGCCAGCGTCCTCGGCCGCAAGTGGTTCTTCATGACCTGTCTGGTGATTTTTACTATCAGCTCTCTCCTCTGCGGGTTCGCCCCGAGCCTCGGAGCCATCATCATCTTTCGCATCCTGCAAGGCGCCGGCGGCGGCGGACTCCAACCCATGGCCCAAGCCATCCTCGCCGACACCTTCCCCCCCGAAAAACGCGGCCTCGCCTTCGCCCTCTACGGCGTCACCGTAATCGTCGCACCGACAATCGGTCCCACCCTCGGCGGCTGGATCACCGACAACTACACCTGGCGCTGGATCTTCTTCATCAACGTGCCCGTCGGAATCATCGCCCTGTTCCTGGTTTATCGCCTGATCGAAGACCCACCCTGGGCCAAGCGAATCAAAGGCGCGCTAGCCAGATTCGATTACCTCGGCGTGTCGTTTCTAGTCCTCGGCGTCGGCGCCCTGCAAATCATGCTCGACAAAGGCCAGGAAGACGACTGGTTCGGCTCCCGCTTCATCACCACCCTGGCCATCCTCACCGTAGTAGGTCTGGTTTCGCTAGTCGTCTGGGAGTGGTTCTACAAGAATCCCATCGTGGACGTGCGCCTCTTCAGGAACCTGAACTTCCTGGCCGCGAACGGCATGATCTTCGTCCTCGGCCTCATGCTGTTCTCCAGCCTCGTAATGATGCCCCTGTTCCTGCAATCGCTGATGGGCTACACCGCCGAGTCGGCCGGCTTAGTTCTTTCCGGCGGCGGCCTCCTGCTCCTGTTCCTGATGCCCCTCGTAGGATTCCTCTCCTCCAAGGTCCAGTCCCGCTACCTGCTGGCCTTTGGCTGGCTGACGCTCTCCCTCGGCATGTATTATTCGACGCAGCAGCTCGACCTTCAAATCAGCTTCCAAAGCGCCAGCATCCTGCGAGCGGTTCAGGTCTTCGGCCTGGGATTCCTCTTCGTCCCCATCAACCTGACCTCATATGTAGGCATGCCAATCGAGAAAAGCAGCAGCGTCGCCGGACTGGTCAACTTCATGCGCAACATCGGCAGCAGCGTCGGAACCTCGATGGTCACAACCTTGATCGCCCGCCGCGCCCAAGTCCACCAGGTCTATCTCGTAGCCCACGTCACCGCCGGACGCCCCACTTTCTCCGGCGCAGTCGCGGCCACGACCGCGCGCCTGATCGCATCCGGCATGGACGCCGAGCACGCCGCCCGGCAAGCCTACGGCCTGGTCTATCGGACGATATTCGTCCAAGCCAGTACATTAGCCTACATCGACACCTACTGGGTTCTCGCCATCGGAGCCGGAATCATGTTCGTCGTCTCCTTCGCCCTAAAGAAAAACGAACCAGGCGGACGCCGTATCGCGCTGGACTAGCAACCCGCGTCGCGAATATTCTCTTGGAGAGGGCACAGCGTACACGCCGCTTAATTCTGATTTTGGGTGGCGCAGCGCTTCAGCGCTGCGATAACGCCCCGCAGACGAATAAGGGTTTTGCGAAATCGGCGACTGGAGCCTTGAAGGGGCGCGGCTTTAAGCCGCGCCGTATATCACTACTAACGACTTACGGCACGGCTGGAAGCCGTGCCCTTTCAAAACTCTAAACGCCGGCAATTTTTTCGCAACCTCCTCAGACGTGCCGCAAGCCGCTGAAAATGCACTCGGCCTTTCAGCCGCCTCGCGAGAGACGAATCCAGCCGCGAAACGGCGGCATGAGAAAGCCCGGCACGGCAATGCCGGGTAGAAGTCGAAGCCGGAGCGAGTCCCGAAGGGACGGCACGCGCTGCGAATAATTTCAGGAGAACCCTCATGATCCGCGTCATCACCATCGAGCGCGAATACGGCAGCGGAGGCGCCGACATCGCCAAAAAAGTTGCCACCCGCCTCAACTGGAAACTCTGGGACCAACTCCTCACCACCGAAATCGCCCGCCAGATGGAATGCGATTGCCGCGTCGTCGAGGAGCACGAAGAAAAACGCGACCCGCTCTCCTACCGCCTCTTCAAAGCATTCCTGCGCGGCAGCCACGAAGGCAGCCAGAACGCCCCTCGCCTCAAAATGGCCGACACCGATTGCATCCGCGAAGTCACCGAGCGCGTCGTAAAAAGCGCCGCCGAAAGCGGCAACTGCGTCATCGTCGGCCGCGGCTCCGCCTACTATCTGCACAACCGCCCCGACGCCTTCCACGTTTTCGTTTACGCCCCGTTCAGCGGAAAAGTCCGGCGCCTGCAGGCCGCCGGCAAGACCGAGAGTGAAGCCATCCACCTCGCCGAAACCGTAGACCGCGACCGCGCCGCCTTCATCAAACAATACTTCGGAGTCGAATGGCCCGACCGCCACCGCTTCCACCTGATGATCAACTCCGCGATAGGCGAAGAAGCCGCGGTGGACACCATCCTGAACAGCATCAACCTGAGTCCAGCCCCGGTTTCTCTACAACAACTATGATGAGGGTGCCCCACTCTTTGCGTTTCCTTGCAAAGGGTGGGAGGCGTGAATCTCGACTGAATCCACCGCTTACTCTATGCCGATGCGCGCCCAAGCCTCCCGATACTTCTCCCACCGCGCGCACTTGCACTCAATATCCGGATAGAACCGCAGATTCTTCTCGAACGCGACCACCTCCACCGGAAGCACATACCAAACGTCCAACGGCCGAATATGCACCACTAAAACATCAATGTCGTCTGCCGTATACCCAGCCTTGCCTCGCCCGTAGACTCCATAAATCGGCTGCACTTCATATCCCCGCTTGTGCAATACCCCGGTCGACTTGAGTTGCACCCGCCAAAGCCGCTTCCCGGAATCCAGAATAAAATCATAGCGCGCGCTGTCGCCCCAGGGTTTGGACGCCCGACAACCCAAACTCTGCGCCTTCAACAAAAACGCCGCCTCCGAAAGCTCTCCCATCATCTTAGGATTCGTCCTCGGCCGCCGCACATCCTCAATCACCCCAGTCAACCAAGGCAAAACAATCGATTCACCCATGATCCCCACTTCCCAACCAACAGCTATTGCAAAACCAGAATTTTGTCGCTTACAGTTATAGACTAGCCACATCCAACCGCTAAGTCAACCACCAAAAACGCTATCTACCCGCATAGAATCATATACTTACAACTGTCATCCTGAGGCAGCGGAGTCGCTCGCGCGCGAGCGACTCCCAACCAAGGATCTCTGCACTTTTAGCGTGGACATTCAGATTGGGGGACGAAGGAGTCGAGACAAATCACGTCGGGACAGTCCGGTGCCCCAGGTTCGCGTCCGTTCTTTGGACGCTAACCTGGGTCTCACGACACTCCGAAGACGCCCCACCCTTTCCCGTTGAGACAACCAAAATGAGGGTGCCCCACCCTTTTGCGTTCTTTGCAAAGGGTGGGAGGCGTGAATCTCGACAGAATGCTTGTCATCCTGGGGCAGCGGAGTCGCTCGCTCGCGAGCGGCTCCCAACGAAGGATCTCTGCACTTTTCGCCCGGTCATTCAAACAGAATCAATCACGCGGGGACAGCCGCCCCCGGCTGTCCAGCCGAGCAAAGCTCGGCAGTCGTTTGCATGTCCGACTCCCCACAACTTGTCATCCCGAGCAAAGAGAGGGATCTGCAGTGGCCTGGAAACTGAAATGGCTCCTTAGCGAGGACTCGACTACAACGCTCTGGTTAACCGCAGTGTGGCCGGAAAATCTAAATGCCTTATCGTTCGTTGCTTACGGGTGAGGGTGTTTTGAAATCTACCCTTAATTGGGCTATGTGGGCTATAACCCGGCGCAGTGCCAGAGTGACAGGATTTTCCCAAGGTTGGAAAATAGACGGTGGCACCATCCTGCGTCCGGCGTGGGTATATCATTCCGGCTATGCACGTCAATTGGAAGAAGGGTTTCAATCGAGTATTCGTTCTTGTTGCCGTCGGGTGGGCGACTTATATTCTGTGGTACGTGCCCGTGAAACAGTGGCATGAACGATTTGACATGGCATCGGACAAGTGGACACTTTGCCTATCTACTGCGTCTGGAGACAAGATTCGAGTAGCGGAGTGCAATGCTGAACACGAGAAGGATTTTCAGCAGATACCGCACACCGCGTGGACAGATTTTGGTTGGAGTAGCTGGTTGCAGTTGATAGGAATTGCGGCCATCTCACTTTTCGTTGTGTACTGGCTTTTGCGCGGAGCCGGTTTCGCCTCCAACTGGATTTGGCGCGGTTTTACGACGCGCGTTTGAAGTACACCCTTTATGAACGGAACAAATTTGCCGGACGATTTAGAAGAGTTCTTAAACAACGTGCCCCAAACAGAGGCGCACGAGTTTGAAGTCGACCTCCGTTGCCTTGTCACAATCAATCATAAAATCACGATGGACGGAATCGAGCGGGAGGAGAACGAAGCTATTTCATCCTTGGAATCCTCGCCCGACTTCGATGACCTTATCCAATCAGAGATTCGCCATCAGCGCATTTTCTATGACGGCCTCAGAATCGCGGCGCGACTCTTGACGGTTGTGGCGCTTGTCACGCGGCTCCATCATTGGGCGATTGCATACGCGAAACGCCTTGATACCGCACGCGAACCGGGTGGCTTAGAAAAAGAACTGAGTTGCCTAACCTGCAAGTTCGGGCAGGGGCGTATTGGTATGAAGTTTTTCCTCGACTTAGCGGAGATACGAAATTCCGTAATTCACCAGGATTCACAGCCCAAATGGGAGTACAAAGGCCACCATAGTGTTGCACTGTGCTACGCGCCAACCGGCTGGCGCTTGGAATTCAGCGAGGAACAGCTTGCAGACGCAATCGAAAAAGCCATCTTGCAAGTAACGTGGTTCGACAAAAAGTTGCAAGCAATTGGTAAGTAACCAAGCTGCAGGTGCGCTTTCCTGTGGGTTCGGGCGGGTGGCCCGGCCCTTCCTAACGAACTACTATAATGAGGGTGCCCCACCCTTTTGCGTTCTTTGCAAAGGGTGGGAGACGTAAATCTCGAGTGAATCCACAACCCCACTCCCTCACCCTAACGGCTAGAACGAAACCCGTCCAGACCAACGACCAACGACTAACGACCAACGACCACCCCCAACTGCCAAAACAAAAACGAATAAACATCCGTCAACTCCTCAATCTGCTTGTTAATCGGCTTCCCTACCCCATGCCCAGCCTTAGGCTCAACCCGCAACAGAATCGGACGCTCCCGGCTCCGCCCATTCCCCGCCTCCGCCCGCATCAATGCCGCCATTTTCTTGGCATGCATGGGATCAACCCGGCTATCGCCATCCGCCGTCATAAAAAGGACAGCAGGATATTCCACCCCGGCCTTCACATGGTGATAAGGCGAATAAGCATGGATGAACTCGAACTGCTCGGGATCATCCGCCGACCCGTACTCCGGAATCCAAAGCTTGGCAATCTGAAAGTGCTGGTAACGCAGCATATCCAGCAGCGGCACCGCGCACACCACAGCCCGAAACAACTCCGGACGCTGCGTAAGCGCAACCCCCACCAGCAACCCGCCATTCGATCCCCCTCGAATCGCCAGATGCTCGTTGTCCGTATATTCCTGCGCAATCAGATACTCAGCCGCCGCGATGAAGTCATCAAAAACATTCTGCTTCTTCCCCAGCATCCCGGCACGATGCCACTCTTCTCCAAACTCAGCCCCACCGCGCAGGTTGGCCACCGCAAACACGCCGCCCTGCTCAAGCCAAAGATAGCGGTCCGCCGCAAAGCTCGGAGTCAGGCTGATATTGAATCCCCCATAACCAGTCAGCACCGTCGGATTCTTCCCGTTCAGCACCAGACCCTTCTTATAGAACACAAACATCGGAACCTTGGTTCCATCCTTCGACGAAAACCAAACCTGACTGACCTCATAAGCCGAAGGATCGATCGAGGCCGTGTCCAAGCGGGCCCAGAGAGTCGCAGCCCCGCCCTCCCTGAAGTCCATGCGGTAAATGCTAGGCGGAACCGTGAATGACTGGAACCCAAAGAAGGCTTCGTCGCTATCCCACTTGCCTCCGATTTCCGTAATCGAACCCAGCCCCGGCAGCGTCACCTCCGACAAGAAAGTTCCATCCAGGTTGAAGATCTTCAGCAGGGAAGTGGCGTTTTTTTCGTACAGGGCAAAGAGCATCCCGTGGACGATCTGCACGCCCTTCAGAACCGCGTCTGACTCTGGAATGATCTCGCGCCAGTTCGAGCGCCCTGGATTCCGAGCATCCACCCTCAACACCCGATAACGAGGCGCGTCCTCGTTAGTGAAAACGTAAAGCTGCCCCTCGAGAATTTCTCCGCTGTAACTGAAATCCTTCCCGCTGGTGACTTCAACCGCAGGCGTCCCTGCCTGCAAATCCTGCAGAAACATTTCCGTCTTGGTGTAACCCTCAAACACGGTGAACAACAACCAGCGATCGTCATCGTCGGCAAGCTGCGCCACCGGCACATCCTGCGCCCCGAGATGCTCGCCAAAAATCAAACGATCATTCTCCGGATCTGTGCGCAAAGCATGATAGAAAATCCTGACGTGATAAACCTCCTCACCCGCAGGCACATCACCTTTCCTCGGAGTGCGTCCATAATAGAAACCAGAGCCGTCCTTCTTCCACGCCACGTTGGCATGCCGGGCCCGATCGATCGTGTCAGGCAACAACTTGCCGGTAGCCGTCTCGACGACTCGTAACGTGCTCTCTTCCGATCCACCGGCCGAAGTACCATAAGCCACATACTTGCCATCGTCCGAAGGCGCCCACCAATCCAGCGCGACGGTCCCATCCGACGCCATCTGATTCACATCCACCAGCCCCCGGTCGGTTCCATGAATCCCGTCGCGCACCAAAAGCACGGCCTGATTCTGCGAACCCTCGCGCCGCACATAAAAATAAAACTTCCCGCCCAGGTGTGGCGTACCAATACTCCCGATGGAAAGCAATTCAGCAAGCTTCCGATGAATCTCGTCGCGCCCCGCCAAAGCATCAAGAACACCACGAGTGAAATCCAATTCCGCCCGAACAAATTCCCGCGTCTCTGCAGAATCCGCATCCTCCAACCACCGAAAAGAATCCGCAATCCCCAAAAACGCACCTCCCCACCCTCGCCAATGATATTATGAGAGCAACAACAAAAAGGGACCGCGCCCGGAGGGCGCGGTCCCTAAAAACACTCCTCAGTAGCTCAATGGCAGAGCATCCGGCTGTTAACCGGAGGGTTGTAGGTTCGAGTCCTACCTGAGGAGCCAATTCTTTTATCCACCCCGTCAATCATTTACGCGGCTTTCGCTGAATCAATTGCAACAACTTTTTGTAGCCCATGTAGCCCATTCAACGAAAAACCCAAGCCAACGCGCTCGCACCATTCGCGCCGCCACGCCTCGTCCAGCCGCAATCCGCGTGCGTACAAATCGGTAACCGTTGCACTGGCGTGGCCGAGCCATAGCCGCTCGATGTCTTGCGGTGTTCCGGCACGCCGGATTGTTTCAGTGCGAAAGCGTCGGAATGCGTGAAAGCCAACGCGCACGCCGGTATCGTGCAAGGCTCGTAGAACGTTCCTTGGGCCAAGTGGCCGCTGGCCGTTCCGTGTGGTAAGCAGATAACCGGCCTTGTCAGCCAGAAGCGCGGTTTGGTTGCACGACATGAGCCGGGGGCAAAGCCGATACACAATTCGAACGGTCGACGTTTTGCTTCACGGCCTGTGGATGTCCGTTCTTTGCGTGGCCAGTTTAGAGGGGGTTTCCGGGTAAAATAGATTCGGAAAAGACGAGGTTCCCACAGACGGATGCACAAAAACATGGTCATAATAGGAACCAACCATCGCGCCCAGGCACAATACGATGGGGCGGTGAACGAGTTTAGAAATATTCTGTCCTGTCTCCTTATCATGCACGACAACATCCAGGTTATTTTCGAGGAGTGGGACCTCTGTGGGTGGCCGACCGTTGCTTCCGTGATTGCCAAAGAACGCGGCTTGTCTTGGGAAAACGTGGGCACACCCGATACTCCTGAATTTCTAACGGGCGGAAAGTTGCGCCAGCCACCGGTGCCGGTCGTCATCTGCACATACGGTCCACTTGAGAATCAAGTCCGTCGCGAGCGTTATTTTCTGGACAAAATTGAATCCAGCATGGCCAACCGCGACCACGGTCTGTTCGTTTGCGGGCTCGCGCACATTCAGTCCATGGGCGAAAAGCTGCTTAATTTAGGCTTCGCTGTTGAGACTTACGAATGGCAACCGGAGTTGTCGTCGTGAGCCCTAACCGCACTGCGACATCGCTTGTTGCGTTGCTATTACTGGGCGTCGGTGCCCCATGCGGTGCACAAGTTCGCAAGGTGAATTCTGATGACATAATGGATGCCGCAGTGGATATGAAACGGGCGGCTGAGCTGGGCGACAAGCTCACCCCTGACGGTGCAAAGTACTGCCGATGGGGCATCAGTTCCCTTGACGCCTCGGACTTGGATATCGCAATTTCGCGCTTTCTCCTGAATCATGGCACACGAGTGCCTGACTATGTGCCAGCCTCCAAGATGTGGCATGTGAGTTTCGTCAGCGACGCTTTGGTCCATCAGTTGGAAATGGGTACGACGCAGTGTGATGCGGAGTTGCGATTCAGCGCGAATGCCCGCAGTGTATCTGTTTCGGCGTCTTCTATTTTGAGCAAAATGAGGCTTGCAAGGGATAAGGTCGACCTACTGGCGTATCAACAGACTCAATGGCAAGAGGAAAGCAACTCCCAGAACCAAAGGGAAGCTTACAGTCGTAATCTACCAGATACAGGCCAAGCCGTGCCCAGCAAGGTGTTAAGTGCAGCTCGAGATTTGAAACAAGCCGCCGAAGTCGCCGCAACGGTCACTAGGAAGGTAGCCAAAACAAAAGATTGCAGGCACACCGATTTGGAACCACCGGAGCTGACCTATTTGGCAAAGTTGCTGGACTATCTGGAACACGCACCACACTTGGGGTATGTTCCAGCCGCAAACATGTGGGGCGTCGGCGAAGAAGCCCTTTCAGCACAGCTTGTCATCCTCACAACGTTGGAATCATGCACGTTTTACGCGGCTGAGAAAAAGCAAGCACGGAATACAGCCACCGAAGCGCTTCAAGCATATCACCAGCTGACAGGCACAATGGCCGCTTTCGATTCCCTCGCCCTCCAACAGACAGAGTGGGAAGAGCAAAATTCTCAGAAGCAACCCGCCATTCAAGAACAATAGTTTCCCCGTCGCTCAATCGCGCTTTTTCCGCTGTCTGCCAGAACACCACCGTAACTTGTCCCGTGCCACCCATAGATTAGAGGATGATGATGTGATTAAGAGCACAGGCGCGGGGATGGCAGCTCGGTTTTTGGCGATTGTCGCCGGGCTATGTTTCACGACCGGTTGCGACTCAGGCCCAAAGCCAGTGTATTTGGCAGCTCCAGAAACTACCAAGGCTCAGGACGACGCGATTCATTTTCGAAGAATGCAAGAGCAACAGGAAAAACATGCGGATGAAATGACGCGGCTCCGCCGTAAATACCATGAGGTTGGGATGGAATACGACCGCATCGAGTCCTACGAGACAAATCAGGACCTAGCGGCGGCCAATGCCGCGATTAAGTGCCTCAACAGTACAGGTCATGGTTTGGTTGCTCAGAATGGTAAATGGGTTTGCGACGCCGCGCCTGTGGACAGAAATGACCAAACGGAAGAAGACCGCAATGAGGAGTGCAAATTAATCCACAAAGCCACGACTTGCTCAACGCCATGGGTTGCCTTAAATCCTCAACCAGATTGGTCTACCTTGATGTCGTCGAAGTGAAGCAGAATTGCTTCAGCCGCGTGCATTACTAGCCTACAAGTTCCCAAATGAAATCATCAAACGTCATTCGGTCTTGCATCCCGAAGCGCTGCAAGCTGTACGGAATTTCGTCGTTGCATTCCTTCAAATCCCTATAGCGCATTGCGAGCTTTCTAAGGCGGCTGTCGCGAACTCTTGCCGGGCTGCTGGGTATGGCACGTAGTGCCTCGACAAACATTTCCCTCTCGATTGTTATTTCCGAAGACATAAGCTAGCGTTTCTTGGCGTGCTGCTGGCTTTCAATCTGTTGCCGGTTTTGAATCGCATTTAGCTGGTTAGCTTGCTTGCTATCGTCCATCCACTGCCAGATGAAGTAAAACAAGAACGCCCCCAGCCAAGCACTCAGGATGTAGAAGTTCTTCATTTGGTCGTCCCTCGACAGAATTCGTACCACAATATGCTCAACACAATGGCATGACGACAGTAACCTTGCCGCTGTGCGCCGGATTAGCTACTTTGGCGGTTGGAAGCAAGTTGTTATGGAACTTGGCGACGAGCGGCTTGCCGCCAAGTCTGGAAAGTGAAAACGCATGGCCAGAAAAATGACCACGGCTCCCATTGAAGAACTTACCGTGGCAAGGCTTCACCCTATAACTGGGGAGCTTGTGAACTATACCTGCCATCACATGACGTGGCGCGTCAACAGCGCGGGCAACTGGAATAAGAAGTGGCGTTGTGTCAATGTTGCTGATAAAGCCAAGGCGATACTTTGCGAGCCCTGTTTCAGTAAGGCCAGCAAGGGATTTCCAATGTCAATGGCGGTACGCTTGGTGCGCGCTGAAGACGGCTTGCGGTTTGAAACAGAACCAGAATTAACTGAGCGGCTAAAAGAACGCTGGAAAGCTGCGAAGGCTGGCAGCGAGTAGAACGAAAGTTGCTGTAGAATGCGTGGCATGGCGACCGCCCTACCTGACATGATGGCAGGCGTTCAGAGTTTGGCATGGGAAGGTCACGCGTGGTCAGAGTGGTATTCGTTGGACGCTGCAATTGCTCCCCGAAATGCAAGAGCCCCAGATGGCCCCGGTTTGTATAGGATTCGTTGTCACAGTCAAGCAGGGCTTATATACATTGGCGAAACTGGCGATTCCCTCAAAGGACGTTTCCGACAGCTTCGCAAGGCTACTGAGTATGCAGCACAAGGCAAGTACTCAGCAGAAGGCAAAACTGGTGGCCCACCGCACGTGGCTGGCGGATGCGTGTGGAAGCATCAGTGTGCGGGTCTGATAGTCGAAGTCTCCTGGGCGGAAAAGCGGGATTTGGACCGCCGAAATCGAAAAGGTGTTGAGTGCGAATTGGTAGCTGCCTACAGAAAGACAGTCGGCGCTAATCCAGCGTGTCAGTTCGCCGGTGATTTTGAAGAATAAACACTATGCAAAATTTATGGTTGACCAGAACGAGATTCTTAGTCGCGACGGCCGTTGTTCTTGTTCTAGCCGGGTGCACCGCCAAGAACCCCAACTACAGGACGTTCACCTTACCTTCAGGGAAAGCGATTCGAGTGATGGGGATGGGACGAATCAATTTTAGCCAAGACGCACCGGCTCTGATGCTCCAGTACCAAACCGACCTTAAGGTCGCTGATAAAGCAGCATTGCGGGCCGAGGCTGACGAGATTTGGCCTGTGTTTAGAAATGATGTTGAGCAGGCAAACCTGAAGGCTGGCATCATTAGCGCGAACGAGATTCCGCAGGGATTCATTGTCAAACGAGGCAACTCATACAACTTTGTTTACCAGAAAAGTTCGGATGGTGTGTGGCATTGTTTGGACGACGCGCCATCAGCCAAGTGATGTTAACGGCACGTAGCCCACGTAGCCTATTTAAGGGGTAGATTCAGAATTGGCTCGCTAGTAAGCAACGGCGATTCAGGCACTTAGATTTTTACCCAAAACGGCTGTTTAACCGGAGGGTTGTAGGTTCGAGTCCTACCTGAGGAGCCATTGTTTTTCATAGGTCTAATGGAACCTGCGCGGTTTCATCGGACTTCGCGACGCACGCACTTAGAACTTCGCTTTCACAAAGTCACTTACGAGACGGGCATACATCGCAAGGGTGCGACCTTCAGGGGAGCTGCTTTAGTTACCGTTGTGATGCAGTTCACCGCTGAGCGCCGCCGATGAACTTTCAGCGACTGAGTCTCGGTCGGATCATGAAGCGCGCTGGAAGAATCGAGTCTTCAGCAGAGAGGAGGCGTCTCTTGCGTCCACTTGCTGAACAGGTTGCGAGCCCGAAAAGGCGTAACCCATACCACTGACGAGTCCACGTACTTGGATCGGTGATGTTTCCAAATAGCGCACGCCGACCGAAGACTTCGGCATGGACATCGGCGCCTGGGCTTGAGGCGGGACACTTCGAGTTTGCGGGCGGGCGGGTTGATATTGCGAAGCTCTCGGAGTAGCTGGGGGCACCGACGGCTGAGTTCGGACGGTCTGGGTGGGGCTACTGGCGGAGGTGTGTTGTGGGACGCTCCGCGCCGTCCTCTGCGTCTGACTGTTCCGCAACTCCGAGCGTTTCTGACCGCAACACATCGTGGTTATCTCCTTCTGTAGATTGCACGGGTTGAATTACGACCGGTTCCTGTCCCCAACGTTCGAGCAGACAAGCGCCACCCGAAAGCGCGAGCCAGCAGAATAACCACTCCAGAGGCCTTCGCGAAACAAAAAGAGCGGCCAGAGCCGCGATCCACAGGCTGAGGCAGTTGAAGCAGTCCGTCAGCTTGCCGACGATGCTCTGGCCCAACAGCGCGCGAAATCGAACAATGATGTCGGCCGGACCGTCTTCGCTCGCCAGCAAGTGTGTCACTCGCCAGGTTGCAAGGACTGCCAGGACGAGCCGTATCCCAAAGGTCACCGAGGTCATCGCGATTGTTAACGGACGAAGTTAACCCACCTCTATTTCAGGTCGTTGCAAATCTTGATTGGCCAATCAGCGTACTGCCAGTGTGGTCCGCTCCCGGTAATGGTTCGATCATAGACCCACAGTTTGAAGTTATAGACGCAGCAAGTCCCTCTATCCATAGTGAAATCAGTCGGTACTGGATACGGAAAACTGGGAAGCTGGCTACAGGTCGGATCTACCGCCCTCAGGTCGAACTGAGTAAGCAGTCCGTAGGTAGCTGGGTTCAACGGATCGGGCGGATCCGGGCAGACGGGGGCGGGCGGAATGCATCTCGTCCCTGGGTCGCCCACGGGCGCGGTCCCGTAATAACAGGGATTGAAGGGAGGGCCGGGAATCAGACACGGTTGGGCTAGATTGGTGACTATCGGGATGCTGATCTCCGGTCCGCCTTGCTTCTCCACGTGAATGACGTAGTAATCGAAGTTGAGGTTGGGACGCGTGAGTGGTTTTAATTCATCGATGGGTTCGTCATATGCGATACCTCGGACAGGGAGGCACCACGGAACGGTGCAGTCTGGGGGTTGTGCAAATGCACTCACAAAAAGATCGGCGCACCGAGGCACCGCCGGGATGCAGATGGCGGCGCAAATCGGCTTGTTGTCGATCCAGATTCGTTGCGTGTCGTAATACAGGTTGGAGGCTACGTCTTCGACCGTAAGGCGCAAAGTGAAGAGCCCGCTTAGACCGCAAGGCGGACTAATTGTGGTTGGCCAGGACGTGGGATAGAGCTCGCCCTGCGGATCGGTGAGGGTGGCAAGACACTGATGGGGCGGGAGTGGGTTATAGAACACGCACTGGGTGTATGCCCCCCAAAAGGCGATCAGGTCCGAATTGTCCCGTCGCTCATTCATGGTCAGGAATTGGTTGGGATCGGCAGGGTTGTAGACGACATTCCAGAAATTAGTCCACGGCCCAACCGTTGGATCGGTCACAAATCCAAGCTGATAGTCCAGGCTGTAGCGCTTGATCTGTTTGGCTGTACAACCGCCTGCGAAAGCGCTTCCCTGAACCGTAATGGATCCGCCAAATGAGACTTCAGAAACTCCTGACGGCCGGGTACACAACGTGGGAACGTTTTCGACGAACTCAGCGGCCGGATCCCAGGGGTTGGTGTTCAGATTGAAGTCATCGTCGACTCCTGTGATTCTCACATCTTGCCGGAATATGTCGAAGCTGATCGGACCACACGCCCTGGTGGTTCCGTCGACCGCGAACACTGTCATTCGAACCTGCGTAGGCCCTTCATTCATGGTTGAAGTAGCAAGGAACGCCAACTCCCCAGCTACCACGGGGATATTTCCCTGAGTACCTCCGCCCGGCGGTATGGGTGGATAGTTGAAATTGGTAGCATTCCAGGTGATGAAGTCTTGCGACCACTCGAGAATGTAGTGGCTGAATCCGACTCCGGCTGCCGTGCCATCGATCACCACTCCCATTTGCAGCAATGCGAGGTTACCCGTCTCATCCACGCATCCCTGTGGGCCAGTCAAGTCGCAGGTCAGTGGCCGAAAGCAGTCGCGCAGGCATAGGACGTACCCGTACAAGCACAGAACAATCTGTTGAACGTTGCGAGCGCGGGCCAGGCAGCAGCCAAAGCAGAGAGCACACAGGCACCAACAGCGGCAGAACCAGAAAAACGTTTGCTCGCTGTGCTGCTTGAACGCAGCCTCTCCTAGAAGCGAGCGCGCGGCTTCGGTGGTTAAGAGTCGCTCGAAGATTACGCAAGCGTCTTGATTGTCGGTGAAGCAGTCAATCTGGCCAGAGATTATCTCTTCCGGTACGCCCGCCGGGTACTCCACGCTCGCGAGTTGATCGGTTAGGTACGGCTTGAATGACTCGGCCAAAATCTTGACCAGGGTGTCAAAATCGCGTCGCTGTTCCGCAGTCGGCGGATCGCTGACGGGATTACCGATCACTTGACGAACACACTTCCAAAACTCGTACAAGTAGTAGGCGTAACCGCGGAAGGTCCGTGGCCAGCGGCAGACCAGCCATCCAAAAACGAGGCAGCAGATAATGTGTTGATAACACCAGCGCCATTGCTCGATGTTACCCAGCAACTCTCGTGCTTGCGGGGGCAGAAGCCGCTGTGCTACGTCCTCGGTAAAGAACTTCTGAAAAAGAGCGTACGCCTCGGCAAATTCCTGGGCGCAGCTGGGTTGCCCGGTTTGCACTTGCTTCTGGAGATCCTGCGGATTCTTGATGAGGTTAAGCTGCTGTTCAAAGAGGGGTTGATACGCTGCCAACAGAGATTTCAGGGCAACCTGAAAGTCGGGGTTGTTTAGTTCGGCGGCAGCCGGTGCTGCTGTGTCCGTTTGGGCTGGCTGGGGTTTCTCTTTATCTGCCATTTCGATCTCCTTCGTGCTTCATGAGCAAACGCCGCACTAATGCGAAGCTTTCCTTCAAGCGCGGGACGATGCCTTGGTATGTCGATTACCAGTCAAGACGACGTAATGAGCCGCCTTAACGTCTATGCGACGCGTTTTGCTCTCACCCGCTCGGGGACGTTTCAAACGCAATACCCGAATGCACCCTTCTCGCGGGTGTCAGTGTTATGCCATCACTGCAAACTGGCGTCGGTGCGCTACCGCACATAACGCGAAAATCCGCCGACCCATCACGCGACTTTCGGAATACTCAGGACCCGATCAGGTCGATTCGAATCCCATAGGCATGCGCCTGCCCGAGATCATGCATCCGCGGGCCCATTGTGCAGCGGGCGCTCCAGATACAACCTAAGACTTCAGGCCCGTATGATTTCCAGACTGACCGTCACTGAGGAGTCCGTGGCAGTCGGAGGCGCCGTTATCCCCCGCCCACGGAAAGTGCAGCGTCTTGCCGCACGCCTTGCGAATGGTTGCTTCAAATGAAACGAAATGACACCGTCTGCCACCATGCTTTAGGACCTTGATCTCTGATTCCCCAGCGCGGTGGCTGTGCACAAACTCATACAAGCTTGCCAAGCGACTCGAAATCTTCTGTTGAGCGCGCTGCCGCCAGCGGAGTGTGAACGCCTGTTACCTGACCTAGAGCCAGTGACATTCTCGCTGGGCCAGATACTTTGTGAGCCCGGTGAACGCATCCACTATTGTTATTTTCCAACGAACGCTATTGTTTCGCTGCTGTACACGATGCACGACGGCTCCACCGCGGAGATGGGTCTGGTGGGAAATGAAGGTGTCCTTGGCGTCGCCGTCTTTCTGGGAGGAGAATCGACCTGCAGCCGGGCTCTTGTCGCGGTAGCCGGAGATGCGTTCAGGTTGCCGGCAAAGCGGTTACAAGAAGAATTCGCGCACGCCGGCGCTCTTCAACATTTGCTTCTGCGATACGCCCAGGCACTCATCACGCAAGTTTCACAAACCGCTGTGTGCAACCGTCTGCATTCTGTTGAACAACGGCTCTGCCGTTGGCTGCTGCTGTGTCACGACCGCAACAATTGTCCCGAACTGCTCATGACTCAAGAACTCATCGCCAATATGCTCGGCGGACGGCGTGAGAGCGTCACGGTAGCCGCAGGACACTTGCAAGACTCTGGACTGATTCACTATTGTCGCGGTCGAATCAGCATTCTGGATCGCGATGGGCTCGAGTCCAACGTTTGTGAGTGCTACCGCGCCGTGGAAGACGAATTCGACCGTCTATTTGGCAAGAAGCCGAAATCCGACCTCAACCGGGCCGAGGCGATTTTCCAAGAAGCTGTCCGAGGAGGACTCTCAGCTGATCAAAGTTGTCTGGCCGAGTTAGGTAAACGTTATGCCCGGCTTCCACTTCGGCGCCTTCATCGAGGCTTATGATGCAGAAAGCCACGACCGGAATTTCCTCGCTCAGTCCAGCGCGCTCGCGTATTCGCCTCGCGGTGGAAAGTACCTGAACAGCGTCGAGACCCAGACTGATGAGAATCAAATCAGGACGGTGAAGACTGGCCTGCAGGACCGCTTCCTCGTCATCTCTAGCTGTAGTCACATGGTAACCGCCGGCGCTGAGCAATCGTTCTATCCCGTAGCGCGTCTCTTCCACATCTTCAACCACAAGGATGACCGAACGCCATTCTCTATCAGATATCACGGTTAGCTCTACAAGGGAACGGCACTTTTCTAGCACAGCCATTCTTGGGTGTCTGTGTGGTGAGCCACAAATGCTTCTCCCTGATCTCCAGGCGCGCCTGGCTGCGTCGTTCCGGGCCGGCACGATTGGCTGAACTGCTAGAAAATACTACGCGTTTGCTGCTCATTGCGATTGGCGTCACCCGCCAGCCGCGGCGCCCGCGGCAATCACATCCACGAGTAAACGAAACCCCTCGGGCCTAGCTCGGAACGTACACTGTGAAGCCACGGGGAGCTGCCCAGAAGTCAGCCTTACCTAAGCCATCCGTCCATTTTGCTTGTGGAGCGCTCTGGTCGTGACCGTCCCAGGCGACAGGGGCAAGCTGTCGGGTGGTCCACTGGGTCTGAACAGTCGTCCCGGACCATCTATCGCCGCGATTATTGAGAACGAAAACCAGACCAGGTTGGCCGCCGAAGCCAGATCTTTGCATGATATACAGGTCATTATCGGAGTACAGGACCTTCGTCGCCCCGCCAGCGTATCTCTCATGGACGTTGACCAGCGCGGCTATTCCATTGGCCGTTCCCACCCTAGCCAGACTGTAATTGAAATAGTCAAGCCAGAAAACGCAGGGATAGCCCTCGTGCGTGAGGATGAAAGCATACGCCAGCATCTTGTCGTTGATGATGGCATTGGATGGATCGCGGGTAGTATCGTGGTTGTCAACGAATGTGACTGCATGCGCCGGTTCTTCGACGTTCATGACTTCGCCTTTAGCAAGATCTGTCAAGCTAAAGCCGTAATTATCACATACTTGTTTTAGTCGATAATGCAGCGGGAAATCGAAGGCGGAAACCGGATTGTCCATGAACGTGTTGACCGCTGAAAGCCAGTCATTGATGGTTCGGTCACTGTCCCAGCACTCGCCAACGCAGAATGGCTTGAATCCTTGCTGGGCCTTGTTCAGGTAGCGTACCTCGGCGATGGCCTTTACCATCCATGGACCGTAGCCTTTAACGAAATCGAAACGAAAGCCGTCAAAGCCAATGTGCTCAATGAGAAATTGCGCTATCGCGATCATTTGGGTGTACACGTTCGGATCCCGGTGGCACAGGTCGGGCATATCGCCGAACGACATTTGGTCATAACTCTCGTAGGAGGAGGGGTGAAAGCAGAGCCAGTTGCGCGGGAAGATGCCACTTGCGGGCGTGAATCTGGTCCACCGAGTGTTACCATCAATCGGATTGAGTTCCGTCGCATCGCCGCCAGAATTGTGGTTGATTACCATATCAGCGTAGACCTCCATACCGGCGGCATGCGCGCTAGCGATGAGGTTCACGAGTTCGTTTTTGTTGCCAAACCACGTCTTGGTCCCGCCCTTTTGGCTGAAATCGCCCAGGTCGTAAAAATCATAAGGGTCGTAGCCCATCGACTGAGCCTCGGCTGCTTTGTTCGCAGGCGGCAACCAGAGAGCCGTAAATCCGACAGCCTGTAAGTTCGTCACTTTCCCGTTGAGGAAGTTCCACCAGTTGCCGTCCTGGCCCTCATTGCCCGGGCAGTTCCAATAGAATGCTTGCATGATTACGCCCATACTTCCTCCTGGTCAGAGCGCAATTGTAACGCGCGATAATTTCCGACCACAATCCGAACCGGTTAAAGTCCGAATGTTGTGTGCACGATTTCGACTGAATCCTCGGCAAACAGGAAGTTATCCAGAAACGGGCTTCTGGAGATTACCCTGCTGGCCCCTGTCTTCCAATTACTGTTTGCTCTGTGCCTGAAGTCTTTTGCTCTTCAATCCCGCTGATAGACAGGATCTTGAAATCTACACGAATTCGATCCCGGACAGCTGCGTTCTGGATGGTGCGTGGTAACCAGCCTGGGTTGCACTGGCCTTGGTAGGTCGCAAACGCCCTTAACTCTTTCGGTAAGTCCTTGCCCTCGGTTTCGTCCAGAGCATAGACTAGCATCACGGGATGCACTGGAGCGAGACGAGTACCTTCTTTGAGGTTGCGAAAAAAGCGCTCGTTCCAATCGCGTTCCGTCGCATAGAAGCTGCGGGTTGGGTTCCCATTTTTGCTTACTGGACTATTATTTTGCCGGTCATTTTTGGGTGGAGTGAACAGTAGTAGGCGTAGGTTCCTGGCTTCTCGAAGGTGTGGGAGAATTTTTCGTCGGTGTCCATTGCCTTGGATTTGAAGACGCCGTCTGAGACTGCTGTGTGAGGGATGTCGTCGCGGTTTGTCCATGTGACGGTTGCTCCGGCTGGTATGGTTAGGGTTTGCGGGCCGAAGCTGAAGTTGTCGATTTTTACTTCTGCGCCGGATGGTGGTTGATCGTTCGCGGAGACGTTCAGTGATCCCGCTAACAGGAGCAGTGCAATTATTAGTGGCATTGCCGAAGCTGCACAGCATACATTTTTTCTGGTCATTTTTGGTTTCCTTTCTGTCCTTCGTAGTTTATCCAAGGGTTGAGTCGACTAGCGCCAGGGAATGCTGGCCGCGGACATAGTTCACGTCGGTGATTCCTAGCACGCTGCGCAATTGCTCGGCGGGCACTTTCATGGGTCCGGGTGAATCCGCTTTGCCCGGTTGCGGTTGGGGAAATGCGGTTGACATGGCGGTGTGAAAGGTTACTTTGCCTTCTACCTTTTGCATGGTCTGGTGGATGTGTCCGTTCAGCACCGTGACGGAACCGAATTTCTTCAGATAAGCCAATGCCTGGGCGCTGTCCTCCGTGCCCCAACCCCATTCGGGATACACGGTCCACAGGGGGATGTGCGCGAACACGACGATGGGCGTGCTGTGTTTCAGGTGCTTGACGTCTTTCTCCATCCATTCGAGCTGCTCGCTGCCGAGTGAGCCCAGGCCGCCGGATTTCAGGTTCATCACGTTCACCAGTCCTATGAAGTGCACGCCTTTCTTGTCGAAGCTGTACCATCCAGAGCCCTGGGCGCTCTTTCCGTAGCGTTCGAGATATGCCTTGCCGTTGTCGTCGAGAACATCGTGTTCTCCGGGCACGAAGAATACGTCCTTCGCGCTGGCGCTTTTCAGGATTTGATCGACGTTGTCGAATTGTTCCGGTCGTGAGAGGTGGGTGATGTCGCCGGTGTGCAGCAGGAATTCCGGCGGGTTGGGCAGGCGGTTGATCTTGTCGATCGCTGCCTGCAGGGTTGCTACCACATCTGGGTTGGCGGGCTTGTTGAATCCCATGTGGCTGTCGCTGATCTGGGCGAAAGCGAAGTCGGTGCTTTTGCCGGCGTTCTTAGCGAAGGCCCGTGATACCGGGATGCCGCCGCTCAGGGTCCAGACCAGGCCTGTTCCTGCCCATGCCATGCATTTCAGAAAGCCGCGACGGTCGATGCCGTCCTGGTTCAGGTCTTGCAGGTTATAGTCGATTAGATTTTGTTCGTCGTTTGCCATTTGGCCTCCGTGTTTTTCGGTGTTCTTAGGGAATAACTGGGATTCGGTTTTTTTATTCCATTGGTTCTAGGAAACGGGATTAAGGTCAACGGCAGCGGACAGGAGTGTCCGCTCTACACGTTCACGCCGCTTAGGAAGCCGCCTAGGTGTCCGGTTAGCGCGATGACGGCAACGCCCAGGCATTCTAGCGCGAGGCGGTAGCGCGGCAAGGCTTGCGCCCTGCGGCGGGCGCGGAAGTGGACCCACCAGACCAACCAGATCATCACAGTTGAGGCGCATGCAAGCGTCAGGTGAAGCAAGAGGATGCCTTTTAGTCTTTGGCCATCGAGTTGGAATTGCCACGCCAGCAGGCCCGTGGCCAGAGCGGGGATCGTCGAAAATGCTGATGCCAGCAGGTTGTAGTAGGCGGTGTCGGCCAGCCCGCCGCGGTTGGTTCGTTGTGACATGAAGTCGAAAGCTACGGCTGAGATAAATAGAGCGATCGGAAAATGGATCAGCACGACGTGTTGCGCGTGTTTGGCCAGAAGGATTGTTTTGAGGTCGAAAGGGTTTGCCATGCGTTGGATAACCGATTGAGGTCTGGTTTATTCCGTGCGAAATATTGTTATCGGATGGAATAAAAGTTCTGCGGGCTGGTTTAGTCTTAGATGGATGCCGGGGATTGGTGCGAAATCCGATGCTTTTGAAGAACTGGCGATGCCGCTTTTCGATCAGCTCTACAACTTCGCGCACTGGTTGACGCAAAATCGTGACGAGGCGGAGGATCTGGTTCAGGAAACTTATGTGAAGGCTTTGAAAGGATTTTCGTCTTTCCAGTTGGGGACTAATTTTCGGGCATGGATGTACCGCATCCTGCGCAACACGTTCTTAACCTCGCGCACCGGACTCAGAGCTACTGCGACGGTTCCCCTGGATGCGGAGGACGATGGGCCGGAGCTGGCGGTTGAGAAGGAGACTCCCGAGACGATTCTGATGAAGAGCTCTAATTCTCACCTGATGCAGAGCGCCATCGACGAACTGCCGGTGCATTTTCGGGAGATTCTTCTGCTTTGCGAAGTGGAGGAAATGTCGTATCAGGAGATCGCGGAGACGCTTTCAATTCCGATCGGGACGGTGATGTCGCGTTTATCGCGGGCGAGGAAAGCGTTGCGCGAGGGCCTCCGGCTGCAGGTGCAAAAAGGGTGAACCATGGTTTGTGAGTCCTGGAAGGCAAAACTCGACACCTACCTTGACGGCCAGCTTCCGGAGGAGGAGATGCGGGCGTTCGATGCTCATGTGCGCAGCTGCCCGTCCTGCGCGGCGGACGCGCTTTCACGGGTGCAGATGAAGCGGGCGATTCAAGTTTCAGGAAAACGTTTTGCTCCCAGGGCGGAGTTCCGGAGGCGGATACAGCAGAAAGTTGCGGCTAAACCGCAGCGCAGTTTCCGTCTGTTGTGGGTACTGGCTACGGCGGCGGTTGCCATTCTGGTGGCAGGTGCGCTGACTTCGAGCTACGTAGGAAGCCGCTCCAGTAGAGATCACGTCTTCAGCGAAATTGCGGACCTGCACGTGGCGACGCTAGCCAGTTCATCGCCGCTGGATGTCGTTTCTACGGATCGGCACACGGTGAAACCGTGGTTTCAGGGAAAGATTCCCTTTGCGTTCGATTTGCCGGAGCTGCAGAACTCAGGTTTTACGCTGCTTGGTGGACGCATGACTTATCTTGATCAAACGCCGGGGGCGCATCTGATCTATGAATTGCGGAAGCATCGGATTTCTGTGTTTGTGTTTCCCGAGGGGGCGTTGCCGGGATTGGGTTCTGCCGCGAACAAAGAGTTGTCGTTCAGTATGGAGACTTGGAGTCAGGGGGGGGTGCGATATTTTGTGATTGGGGATGCGAATGCGGGTGATATTGATAGTTTGGCGAGGTTGTTTAAGGGTGGGGGATAGATGGATTTCGGATTTGTTGTTGATTCTCCCCATTGGGAAGGTGCAGAAATATTTGTTCCCCATTCTTCACTGAAACCCTAAAACGCAGAGGTCGCAGAGAAAGGCCGCGGAGTGCGCGGAAAAGAGCTTTTGCCGATTCGTCCGACCCGAAAGTCTCACGAATCACGGAGGCTAGGTTTCTGGATGTTTTGGAGCTGTTTTCAGCAACGCGGTTAGCGCGGCTCCGACCAGGGTGATCGCGCCTAGATAGGTAAATCCTGCCAGGAAGTTTCCGGTTTGTTTGTTGAGGTATCCGACTATGAGGGGGGCGAAGTACGCTCCGAGGTTCCCGATGGCGTTCACGAAGCCCATCGCAGAACCTACGATTGCCGGCGGGAGGGTTTCTGTGGGGATGGCCCAGAAGGCGCCCATCGGGCCGTAGGCGCCGACGCCGCTTAGAGCAATGAAGGCGAAAGCGATGGGCAGCGAATGCGGGATGGCGGCGACCGCCAGCAGGATACAGGAGCCGCCGAACAGCATGGCTCCGGCGGCGTGAAAGCGGCGCTCGTGCACCTTGTCCGAGTGGCGCGAGACGAGGAGGAGTGAAATCGCGCCTACGATGAAGGGAAAGGTGTAGAGAATTCCAGTGGAGAGGCTGCTCAGCCTTTTGAACGTTCCCATGGCGCTGGGCAGCCAGAACAGCAGGCCCATTTGTCCGCTGACGAAGGAAAAGTAGACCGCGGCCAGAAGAAACACCTGTGGCCGCAACAGTGCGCGCAGGTAGGGCACCCTTTCTGAGGCTTCCAGCGCGGAGGATTCCTGACGCAGAGTTTCGACCAGCGGGCCGCGTTCATCTTCAGGCAGCCAGGATGCGTCACGGGGATGGTCCTGAATGAATAGAAGCCAGATAGCGAGCCACAAGAACGGCAACGAGCCTTCGACCACCAGCATCACGCGCCAGCTCCAATGGTCCAACATCCATCCTGAAACTGGGGCCGAGACGATGAGGGCACCTGGTAAACAGAGCAGCCAGAGGGCGTTGGCGCGGGCGCGTTCGGAGCGGGAGAACCAGTGCGAGAGCAGTATCAAGGTCGCGGGATAGACGCCGCTCTCGGCCACGCCCAGAAGCAAACGCATTAACAACAGTTCGTGATAGGTACGGGCCAGACCGCAGCCGACCGCAAAGATGGCCCATGCTACCAGGAGGATGCCGATGAATTTCTTCGCGCTCCAATGTTTGGCCAGATGGCCGCCGGGAATCTGCAGCGCGAGGTAGCCCCAGAAGAAGATGCCGGCGACGGTTCCTGCCTGTTGGGGATCGAGATGGAGGTCGCGGCCGATGCGTGGCAAGGCGAGCGAGATGTTGGTGCGATCGATGAAGGCGATCGTGTACATGACGAGGGCGACGGGAATGATGCGGAGCCAGCGGATGGAAATCCGCGAGGTGGTGGTTTCGATTCCGGGGTTGTGCGCTGGTTTGGTGATCATCAACGATGCGAAAGCTAATTGGCTTTCATCTTCTCTTTTACACTATGCGCCAGCTTTTCGATCTCTTCTGCTTTTTTGACGACGTCGAGGGAGAGGGTGTTTTCGTTGGATTTGTCGACATATTGCTTCAGTTCGTTGGCAAGTTTGACGAGGTTATCGGTATCCTGCTGCAGGTGAACCTGGCGTTCGCGGTTCGCCTTCTTGGCCATATCTTTTTCGATTTTGGCGTGCTGCTCGTCTGCGTGCTCGTCCGGGTCGTTGGCGTTGGCGCCGAGGCGCGGACTCTGGGCGGGGTTTTGGGGGGGATTCTCGGCGAACGACGGTAGCGAGAACAGGGACGTTAGCAGTAGGAATAACACGGCCAGGGCTGATGGCTTGAATCGCACAATTACCCTCGTGGACTTGGGATGAGGAATTATACGGTTTCGGGGAACGGGGAAAAGGCAAGTTCGGAGATGTAGTTTCAGGTTCAGAGAAGGTCAGTCAGTTGTTCAGGTTTGATGTCCGCGTCGCGAAGAATGCTCCTCAGAAGTTTGGGGTGCAGGATCTTCTGAGCGTGAAAAGGCACCGTCACTCGCCTTCCGGAGGCGTTCTTGTAAATCATGTGGCTTCCACTCTGACGTGCAAACACGAACCCAGCTTTTTCCAAGACACAGATAATCTGTCGGGCTGTAATCCGTGGTAATTTCGGCATCAGACCGAAACTTCGACCGTGGAAAGGCTCACCGATTTCTCTTCCGCGAGCTCTTCGTGGTCCGCTTGGCGATCTTCAAGGTGCAATCGGATGGCATCTTTGATGTTTGCGATTGCCTCGTCGTATGTCGCTCCCTGCGTGTAGCAGCCTTGCAAAGCAGGGCAAGAGACAAAAAAACCGTCTGCGTCGCGTTCGATGATGATGGGAAGCGTGTAGTGCTTCATGGATCGTATTGTACTGCTAGGCGGGCGAGGGCGCCCGCCCCACACAAACGCGGTCTATAGCGAGCTCATGTTGGCCAGGAATTCTCCGTTTGACTTGGCTTTGTTGAGCTTGTCGATCAGGAGTTCCATGGCTTCTACCGGCGACAGCGGATTCAGTACGCGCCGCAGAACCCAGATGCGAGTCAAGTCTTCTTTCGGGATCAGCAGTTCTTCTTTTCGCGTGCCCGAGCGCTGGATGTCGATGGCCGGGAAGGTACGCTTGTCGACCAGCTTGCGGTCGAGAATGATTTCGGAATTGCCGGTGCCTTTGAATTCTTCGAAGATCACGTCGTCCATTCGGGAGCCGGTGTCGATCAGGGCCGTGGCAATGATGGTCAGCGATCCGCCTTCTTCAATGTTGCGGGCTGCGCCGAAGAAACGCTTGGGGCGCTGCAGAGCGTTTGAATCCACGCCGCCGGAAAGGACTTTGCCGCTGGGCGGAACGATGGTGTTGTAGGCGCGAGCTAAACGCGTGATGGAGTCGAGCAGGATCACTACGTCGCGTTTGTGTTCGACCAGGCGCTTGGCCTTTTCGATTACCATTTCCGCGACTTGCACGTGACGGGCGGCGGGCTCGTCGAAGGTCGAGGAGATGACTTCACCCTTTACGGAGCGCTGCATGTCCGTGACTTCTTCCGGACGCTCATCGATCAGAAGGACCATCAACACTACTTCAGGATGGTTCGTCGTGATCGAGTTGGCGACGTTCTGCAGCAGCATGGTTTTGCCGGCGCGAGGCGGCGAAACGATCAGGCCGCGCTGTCCCTTGCCGAGGGGAGTTAGCAGATCCATGACGCGGGCGCTGACATTCTCGCGAGTGGTTTCGAGCTTGAGGCGTTCCTGCGGATAGAGCGGCGTCAGGTTGTCGAACAGGATCTTGTTGCGGGCTTCGTCGGGAGACTCGAAGTTGACGGCTTCAATCTTGACCAGCGCGAAGTATTTCTCGCCCTCGTGCGGGGGACGAACCTGGCCGCTGATGGTGTCGCCGGTCTTGAGGTCGAACTTACGGATTTGCGACGGGGAGACGTAAATGTCGTCGGGGCCGGGCAAATAGTTGTAATCGGGGGAGCGCAGGAACCCGTAGCCGTCGGGCAGGATTTCGAGCACGCCTTCGGCGAAGATGTGGCCTTCTTTTTCGCTCTGGGCCTGAAGGATTTTGAAGATCAGGTCTTGCTTGCGCAGTCCACTGGCGCCGGGCAGATCCAAGGATCGGGCGATCTTGGTCAGCTCTGTAATGTTTTTTTCTTTCAGTTCTGCGATGGTCATTTATTTAGTTCACCTGCGAAGGGAGATTTTCAAAGGGGGGTTACTCAGGAAAGACTTGGCCAATCGCGGGCAGGCGGCGGGGCTGGTTTTACGCAGCCCGCCGTTGAGCCTCGGCGAAGTTTTCCGGTTCCGACAGAACCGTCTGCCGTTCCGAGCTTGCAATCTTATCCAGAACCTCGTTCATGGTTTCCTGGATTCTGGTGTTGGGCTTGTGAAACTTACGGGTAGCCTTGGATGCAAGCTGGCACAGCATATAACGGTTCCGCAAAGTATGTAAAGCATCAAAAACGCGATCAGAACGCATGATAATTCACTCTCCTAATCCGAGCCAGATGGCCGCACGCCCTCTTTTCGTGGCAAGAGAAAACCTTACCAGAGTGTCTAAGTTACTCAATTCAGATGGGTTGTACGGGAAATCTCTGGTTACTGGTATAGATGCTCCGTCCGGCCCGAAAGTTTCTCGGTTTTTGGATTATGTCCGGTTGCCAGCGGAGGCTCGTCAGACCAACTGAATGCTTAAGCCTTCGGAACTGTACACCGTACGTTAGAATGAACGAGACGTCAAGTGTTTCTTGCAATACGGCTCGAATTTGTTGCCGGGGAGTTGCTTCGGCGATTCTGGGCCATCCCGGAGTTGGCTTGGATTATCATGCTTCAATATGCTGATACTAAATAACTTAGCGTTCGGTTCGATCTGCTCTTATGGTAAGCCCGGACGGGCGAGGCACCCCTCTCCACGCGATTCCTTTCTTGTCTCAGGCCCAGAATGTTCGGTCCAGCGTTCTGTATTGGATGGCTTCGGCGATGTGCTTGGGCTCGATTGATTTTCCTCCTTCCAGGTCGGCGATCGTTCTGGCGACCTTGAGGATGCGGTCGTGAGCGCGAGCGGTCAGGCCTTGCTGGGCCATGGCGCGCTCTAACAGTCTTTCGCAGTCGGCGGAGAGTTCGCAGAAGGCGCGAATGTGGCGCGGTCCCATTTGCGCGTTGCAATAGAGCTTTTCTCGAGGCGCAATCGAGAATCTTTCAAGCTGGGAGCCGCGGGCGCGCATTACCCGTTCGCGAATCTTGGCGGAGCTCTCGGGTTCAGCGCCGGAGCGCATCTCCTTATAGTTCACGGCGGGCACGTCGATGTGGATATCGATGCGGTCGAGCAGCGGGCCCGAAATCTTGGACATGTAGCGCTGAATCAAAGGCGGCGTGCAATGACATTCGCGGCTGCGATCATTGAAATAACCGCAGGGGCAGGGATTCATGGCTGCGGCGAGCATGAAGCGCGCGGGGAAGGTCAGCGACATGGAGGCGCGAGCGATGCAGACGGTTCCGTCCTCCAGGGGTTGGCGCATTACTTCCAGCACGTTGCGCGGGAACTCCGGCAGTTCGTCGAGGAACAAGACCCCGTTATGAGCGAGCGAAACCTCGCCGGGGCGGGGGACGGCTCCGCCTCCGATCAGACCAGCGTCGGAAATAGTGTGGTGGGGCGAGCGAAAAGGACGTACGCCAACCAGTCCCGCACCGGCATCGAGCACGCCCGCAACACTGTGAATCTTCGTGGTCTCCAGGGCTTCTTCAAATGTGAAGGGCGGCAGGATCGTGGGCATGCGCTTGGCCAGCATGGTTTTGCCGGAACCTGGGGGACCGATCATCAGGATGTTGTGACCGCCGGCGCAGGCAACCTCCAGGGCGCGCTTGGCGGAGTGCTGGCCGCGCACGTCTTTGAAGTCCACGAGGAATTGCTGGGCCTCGCTGAGTAAGGCTTCGCTGTCCACTTTGAGGGGCTGGATGCCATTGCCTGTGTTCACGAAACGGATCACGTCGAGGAGTGATTTCACCGGGTAGATTTCGACTCCGCCGACCATGGCTGCTTCTTTGGCGTTGAGCTCAGGAACGACCAGGCGCGCGATTTTTCTTCCGCGGGCTTCAATTGCAATGGGAAGAGCTCCGCGAACTCCGCGCACCCCGCCATCGAGCGACAACTCTCCCACAAAAAGGCAGTCGGGTACCTCCTTCTTATTTAGGCCGCCGTAGGCGCCCAGGATTCCCAACGCCATCGGCAAGTCGAAGCCCGAACCCTCTTTGCGAATGTCTGCGGGAGCGAGATTAATTGTGATGTGCGTGGGAGGAATGTCGTAGCCGCAGTTCTTCAGCGCAGCTCGAACCCGGTCGCGGCTTTCGCGGACGGCAGCGTCGGGAAGGCCGACAGTGTGGAAGTGATCCTCCATTGTCTTAATTCCAGACACATCGACCTCGACCTCGATGATGCTGGCATCGATGCCAAAAACCGCGGCGCTAAGTGTCTTGTAAAGCATGGGCCGTCTTGTAGAACCCGGAGCTGTAGTTCAGGACGAACAGGTTTGTTCAGGCCGGTCGCGACGAGGGTAGACTTAGCGACAAGTCAGCTAAAGTTCCACCCTACTCCTTGAGGTACTGAATCGGTGGTGACGGATGTCACAGGGAAGTTGTGACAAGTGAACATCGGTCAGACGTTTCGTCTGTGAACCAAATTACCCAACACCGTTTCGGTTGTCTGCATCCCCCCCGTGGACTAGGATTCGCCTAGACCCGGCCTAATCAATCTGCACAACACGACCGTAGGTGCGGGCGAGTTCTTATGTCGGAACCAGAGAAACAACCGGCGCGTTCCAATCGCGCGTCAACCAACCTGGAGCGGGAAGAGGCCTGGCTGTGGCGGGTCGCGCTGCTGTTTGTGGTGTTGCTGGCTACGGGATTAGCCGTAGAGTCTTGGGAACGGCTGCAGAATCTTCCCTATCACCTCGGTCTGCTTTCCATTGGGCTGCTCTGCGTAGCCATTGCGTTCGCCGGCTTCGCATACGGACGAAGAAAGCGGGTTACTGAACTCAAGAACCTGGTCCGCGGCTTGCAGGAACGCGCGACCACGCCCACCGATGAGCAACTTGATCAACTTGGAGAGCTCATTGCGCGTTCCCAGCGTAGTTTCAAAGAGCTGATCGATTCCTTCGACGATGCAGCCTTTGCCACTTCCCTGGAGGGGAAAATAAAGACCGTAAACCGGCGCGTGATCGAGTTGCTGGGGATTCCTTACTCCGAAGTAGTGGGCCACCGGGTAGAGGAGTTTCTGGAAGAACCGAAACGTGAAGATGCGGATCGTGGGCTGGCCCGTTTTCTCGAGAAACGGCGCTGGTCGGGGATGGTCCGGGTTCGGCTGAAAGCCAACGCACGCACACTTTATTTTGATTGCGCCCTCAATGCCATTGTGAAGGGTGACGAAGTGGTGGGAGTGAGCGCCCTTGCCCGCGACGTCACGGAAGAACGGGAGAAAGAGCGGCGGTTTACCGAACTGTTCGAAACCCTTCAGGAAGGGGTTTACTTCAGCACGCCGGAAGGCAAGTTGCTGGACGGCAACGCTGCGCTGGTGCAAGTTCTGGGATATGACAGCAAGGAAGAACTTCTTTCTGTCGATCCTCGAGGATTAAACTCCGATCCCAATCAAGATCCGGTGCTGGGGCGGACGGCGGATGATCAGGGTGGCGTACGAGCGCGAGAAATAATGCTGCGTCGCAAGAACGGTACGCTGGGTGTGTTCCTCGATACCTCCCGCGCGGTATGGGACGCGGGAGGAAAGATCGTCCGCTATCAAGGCACGCTCGAGGACGTAACTGAGCAAAGGGAGATGGAGAAGGCGTTGCGCCGCCAGGAAGAATTCCAACGCTATCTTCTAGAAAGTTTTCCCGACCTGATCCTGGTGATCGATCTGAACGGACGCTACAGTTTTGTGAGTTCGCGGATCCACGATCTGCGTGGCTACAAGCCGGAAGACCTGCTGGGGAAGAAAGTCGAGGAGGAGCCGGACTATTCTCCCGAGCTGTTTGCGTTGTATCGCGACCTGACGTCGGGCAAGAAGATGTTTGGGTCCTGCGACTATAACGCGCGTCATCGCGATGGCAGTTGGCGCAACATGCGAGCATCCGCCAGCCCGCTGTTCGATGCGGAAAACAAGGTGAGCGGAGCGATTGTTTCGGTGCGTGACATTACGGTGGAGAAGAAGCTGGAGCAGCAGATCATTCAGAGCGAACGGCTCGCAGCCATGGGGCAGATGATCGGCGGATTTGCTCACGAACTGAATAATCCGCTTACCAGCATTCTGGGGATGTCGGAGTTGTTGCAGGAGGGCGAGGCCACCGAAGGTGTCCGGAAACAGATGGTGGTTCTGCAACAGCAAGCGCGGCGTGCGGCGGAGATTGTTCAAAACTTGATGTATTTTTCCCGTCCTCCGGCCCCGGGTAAGAGTCCCATCGACTTGGGCGAGTTAGTGCAAAGGACCTTACACCTGCACGCGTATTCCTTGCGCAAGAGCAACATCACGATAGATTTCCTGAAGGAGTCGGTGCCGCCGGTTAGCGGAGACGCGCACCAGTTGATGCAGGTATTTCTGAACCTGATCTTGAACTCGGAACAGGCAATGCGGGAAGTACGCGACCGCGGCACTTTGCGGATTCGCATCGAAAAGCAGGAACAATCGGTCTCTGTGATTTTTCAGGATGATGGGCCCGGGATTTCGCCTGACATCCTGCCCAATATCTTCGACCCTTTCTACACGACCAAGCGCCCGGGGCGCGGCACCGGACTGGGGTTGAGCATCTCCAAAGCCATTCTGCGGGAACACAATGGAAACGTAGAGGCCACCTCGGGGCCGGGCGGCGGGGCGGTATTCACGGTCACGCTGCCGTTGGCGGTTGCTGGTACGCCTTGACGTGTGGGTAACTCAAGACTTCTTCTTCGTAGGCTTCGGCTTTAACGTCTTCACATATTCGTAGCTAACGTCGAGATACTTCTGCAATTCTTTCGTGTTCTTCAACAATGCATCAGGAACCGCCACATATTCCGGCATGACGGTGCCATACGCCTTGAACAGCGTGGTTTTGTACTTTTTCAGAAATTCCTCTCGCTTATCCACGGGAAGTCTGATGGCCAATGAACTGGATTGATGCAGAAGTGTAAACATGTTGCCATTCAGCGACGTATAGGGATTGGCCGCGCCCTTGCGCTCGATCTTCGGATTGGTCGCGATGAGCTTGTCATACAGATCCACTTTAGCGGAAGAGATAGTGCTCTTTTTGGATGTGCCCATTGTTCCTCAATAGATTGAATGGGACAGTCTTAGCGTTCGACTGCCATCGCCACCGCGTTGCCGCCGCCCAAGCAAAGGGCAGCGATACCACGATGGACGTCGCGGCGGATCATTTCGTAAATGAGAGTAACTAACACGCGCGCTCCGCTGGCGCCGATGGGATGCCCGATGGCAACCGCACCACCGTTGACGTTCACTTTGTTGGGATCGAGCCCTAGTTCGCGCATCACGCCCAAGGCTTGCACCGAGAACGCTTCGTTCAGTTCGTACAGGTCCACATCTTCGTTCTTCCAGCCGGTCTTTTCCCAGATCTTACGAACCGCATCGACGGGAGCCATCATCACCCATTTGGGTTCGACACCGCTGGTGGATTGCGCGACAATGCGGACCATCGGCTTGGCGCCCAGATCTTTCGCTTGCCTGGCGCTCGTGACTACGACGGCGGCGGCGCCGTCGTTCACCCCGGGAGCATTGCCGGCGGTGACCGTGCCATCTTTCTTGAATGCGGGTTTCAGAGAGCGTAGGACTTCAATCGTAGTATCTTCGCGGGGAGATTCGTCTTTATCGAAGATGACTGCAGCCTCGCCTTTTTTCTTCGACGGCAGTTCGACCGGAACGATCTGCGATTTGAATCGGCATTCTTTGATGGCGGCCATCGCCTTGCGGTGGGAACTCACCGCGAACTGGTCCTGTTCTTCGCGAGTGATGCCATATTTTTCTGCTACGTTCTCGCCCGTGATCCCCATGTGGTAGTTGTTATAGATGTCCCATAGGCCATCGTTCACCATCGAATCGACGATCTGCGCGTTTCCCAAACGATATCCTTTTCGCGCCTGCGGGAGCAGATAGGGAGCGTTCGTCATCGATTCCATTCCGCCGGCAACTACGACAGAACTGTTCCCGGTCTGTATGGCTTGCGCTGCAAGCGCGACCGCTTTGAGTGCGGAGCCACAGACTTTGTTTACGGTCATGGCACCTACCTCGGGAGCGAGCCCGCCGAAAATTGCGGCCTGCCGCGCTGGATTCTGACCTAATCCGGCGGAGATAACGTTGCCCATGATGCATTCGTCGATCAGCTTGGGATCGAGGTTAGAGCGCTTCACCGCTTCGCGAACTACGATCGCTCCCAATTGCGTGGCGCTCAAATCGGAGAGGCTTCCCTGAAATTTTCCCACCGGAGTGCGACAGCCGGAAATGATAACGACATCGTCGAAAGCAGCCATTTATGTGCTC
>Ga0207037_10067_pt1 | contig 34923 bp, 36 predicted proteins | sample Alteio_BWMinCont_75_FD_153268 | JGI IMG/M metagenome (GOLD analysis project Ga0207037, IMG submission 153268) | Enriched cells from forest soil in Barre Woods Harvard Forest LTER site, Petersham, Massachusetts, United States -... | ecosystem: Environmental > Terrestrial > Soil > Temperate forest >... | reverse complement strand
TGTTGGTATTGCCGGCTACTTCATTTATGAAAATATCATGTACGCCTCTACAGACGATGCTTACGTCCAAGGCAAAACAGAACTACTCTCTGCGCGCGTATCGGCAGTTGTTGATAAAATTTTGGTAGAAGATAATCAAAAGGTAAAAAGCGGAGATCTTTTGATTCAACTTGACGATCACGATTATGTTAGTCGCTTGGATCAAGCTCAAGCTGATGTGGCCTCCTTTGAAGCTAAAGCAGCCGATGCTGAGAAAAGTTCAAAACGAATAACGAATTTATATAAGAAAGATGCCGTCTCACAACAGCAATTCGACGACGCTCAGTTTTCATTTAAAGAATTAGATCAAAAACTAAAAAGTGCTCGGGCCCAGGCTGACCTTGCAAAGCTAAATCTTGGGTATACAAAAATCTTGGCCCCTTCCGATGGGACCGTCGCAAAGAAAGCCGTGGAAATCGGTGCCTATGTCTCCGTTGGCACCCCCCTTTTAGGGTTTGTACAAGCTAAAGAACGATGGGTCGTCGCTAACTTCAAAGAAACCGAACTGGCCGATATACGTATTGGCGGTCAATCAAGTGTTGAAGTGGACGCCATCCCCCACAAAAAATTTAAGGGAACGGTTGAAAGCGTAAGTCCTTCAACGGGGGCCACGTTCGCCCTTCTCCCACCCGATAATGCAACCGGTAATTTTACAAAGGTTGTTCAACGTGTTCCCGTGCGCATTAAATTAGTCGACTTGAGTGACGAAGATGTTGATCGCTTGCAGGCAGGATTATCTGCAGTAGTGTCCATTCGAAAGTAGATTTAAGACAGGAGAGATTATGAGCGTCCACTCTTTTAACGAAGGGGGAAAATTCACCCAAATTATTGAAGTTGGAAAGCACAGGCTTTTTGCAGATCAGCCTATCGAGGAGGGCGGCGATGATAAAGGTCCCCAACCCCATGACTACTTACTTATCGCTTTAAGTTCTTGCTCGGCAATGACAGTAAAGATGTACGCCGATCGAAAACAATGGTCCCTAAAAAAAATCGACGTGGATGTTACGATGACCAAAGGCGATAAAATGAATACCTTTAATAGATCAATTAAACTTGAAGGTGACCTTGATCAAGGACAAAAAGAGAGGTTACTTGAAATCGCCAATCGCTGCCCTGTCCATCTCATTTTATCAGGTGCAAGCAAGATCATAACTCACTTGGTCAGCTAGGTTTATATTTCTCTGGAACCGAGGCCTTCCCCGCAGGTGTAGCCAGGGCATTTTCGTTTATTTTTTCTAGGATTCTAAAATCTGACAAACTTAAACCAATTCGAAGGGCGTTATAAAGCTGCGGAATTAAAAAAAGATCGGCTGCCGTGATTTCATCTCCTACAGAAAATTTACCTGCAGATTTCTTGCACAGATCTTCATAAGCATGAAGTCCCCGTTTAACAAAGAAACGACTCCATTCTTTTCTTTTTTCTTCATCCTCTGAATAATGATCTAAAGTACTTAAATTCTGAAGGGGTTGGATCCCTGAATTAATAATTTCAACCAAACTTCGGATGTGGGCTTTCTTGTACGCATCACCTGGGTAAAGCTGGGGGGAGGGGACAAGTTCCTCTAAAAATTCTAATATCGCCACGGACTCTATTAAATATTTTCCTGGCGAGGCCTCAAGAACGGGAACAAAACCCATGGGGTTACGTTGAAGGTGGGCTGGAGTTTCTGTTTCGCCATCTAAGAGATTGACGTGAACCATTTCTGGTTTCAAACCCTTTAGTTCTAAAGCCCATCGCACACGCCATGAAGAACTAGACCTCCAATAATGAAAAAGAGTTTTTGGTGTCATCGATCTTCTCCCAGCACAATTTTATTTTCTAAAACTCCAAGGCCTTCGACCTCCATCTTTACTGTATCCCCCACTTTAAGCCACAGATTGTCGGTAACCTTTGAACCATTGAGTTCAAGGAGGCAGCCCGTTCCCACGGTGCCCGAACCAATGACATCCCCTGGGTAAAGGGTCACGCCATAACTTGCCCGCTCAATAATCTGTGCAAACGTCCAATTCATTTCGTTGACATTGCCAGATGAATATTGTTTTCCATTTATAAAGGCTTTCATCGAAGCATTAAGAACTTCGCCCTTTGGTGTCACTTTCAATTGCCCGTCGGCTAAAAGTTCATCACGACTCACAAGCCAAGGCCCAATCGATGTTGCGAAATCTTTACCCTTTGCCGGTCCTAAATTTAATTTCATTTCTTCCATTTGAAGGGCACGAGCTGACCAATCATTCATAATGGTATAGCCAAAAATAAATTCGTCAGCTTTTGTGACTGGAATATTTCTGCCCTCTTTGCCGATAACAATGGCCACTTCAAGTTCATAATCCAGTTTATCAAGATGTAATCTTTGAACATGAATATCGCCAGGCCCGGTCACCGCTTGATGATTTGTAAAATAAAAAACGGGAAAGACATCAAATTCGGGAATCATTTCTAAGCCCCGATTCCGCCTTGCCGTCAAAACGTGTTGTCGAAAAGCGTAACCGTCTCTCATTGAAGTCGGTCTTGGGACGGGAGCTAAAACATGAACAGCGGACAAATCATAGGGCGATCCATTTTCTAAAGCATTGTCGATAAGTCGTTTAAGAACTTCGGGTTTACCGGTCGTTTGCCTAATGATCGCGAGCAAACTAGAATTTTCTAATTCATAAACTTTGTTGCCTTTTAAAATGCCACACGTTTCATGGGCCGCTGGTGTTCTAAATGTTATAAATCTCAAAGCTACATTCTCCTGCTGATTAACTGTTTCGTATCACACGATAACAAAAGAAAGCACGCCTTATTTAAGGGCGTGCTTCAAGGGAGGGAGGAGGATTACTAATGAACAACCTTAGGGAACCTAAGAGTTAGTCCAGAGGGGACTGGCTAACTCGAAAACCAGAGTAACCGATTGGCCTAAATTGAAGATGAAAACGGAATTAAACTTTCTTAATCTCGATGACGAAATGAGAGCCACCTAAGCCATTGTTATTATAGGTGATTTTACCGCCATGAATTTCAGCGATCTTTTTTGCGATAGATAATCCGAGGCCACTCCCTTGAGCTTCGATGCTTCCCGCCTTAGACGGAGCGCGATAAAAGCGTTCAAAAATTCTCTCGGCGTAGGCTTCTGGAACTCCAGGCCCCTTGTCAATAAATTGCATAGAAACAAAATCTATTTGATCCAAAACCCGGACAGATATTGAACTCTCTTTTGGAGAATATTTTATAGCGTTGCCGAGCATTTCGCTGACAAGGCTTTTTAGCAAGTCTTCATCGCCTTGAACAACAAAGGGGTCGGTTACGCCTTCGGCATGATCTAAATCGAGTTTGATTGTCACGTTTTTTTCCCGAGCTAGTTTTTCAAAACGTGAAACACCTTCTAAAACAACTTCATCTAACCTCACGGGTGTTCGCATTAAAAAAGCAACTCCTCCTTCAACCCTTGCAAGGAGGAGAAGGTTATCTACAACTCTTGATAAAAATCCTAGTTCCAAGACCTGACTCTTCAGTAATTCTTGGGTTTCTTCAGCGGTCCTATTTTTTTTCAACGCAATTTCAATTTCCCCTCTCAAAATTGTAAGGGGAGTCTTTAATTGATGGGAGGCATCTGCAATGAACCGTTCTTGACTCACAAACATTTTTTGAAGGCGTTCCAAAAGTGCATTCAGCGTCGTCGATAAAGTCAGAAGTTCGTCATTGGCTGGAGGAAGAGGTAATCTCTCATCAAGATTATTCGGATCAAAGTTCCTCGTCTTTTCGATAATGAGTTGAATGGGTTTAAATGCCCGACGAGACATGTAAATGCCCGCTAAGAGTGAAATGAGAAGAGCAATAGGGACCGCAATCAAAAACAATTGGGTCATTCGCTCTTTTTCCTGGGTTAAGAAAGTTCTAGGTACTGCGATTTGCAAAATAAAATTGGGAACGCGGGGGGAACCCACGAGGAGATTAATTTGGCGGTAGCCCGCCCCTGGGAAATTTTGGAGTCCCGTCAAATCGTTTGGCGTTACGGTCTGAAAAAAGAAATGATCTTTGGCCACACGATCAAGCATTAATAGCGTGATCGGGAGAGCCGCAGTTTTAAGATCTCGGGACTTACCTACAATATGACCGTCGAGTTGGCAGAGTTGAACAAAGGAATGCCCAATAGCGAAAGGAAAACTCTTTCCATTCCCTATTAAGGTATCGACGTCAAACGAAACTCCCCCATTGGGGTCAATATTTATGGCGTGGGCCACATCCAAAGAATAATTATAAAGTGACCGGTCGAACTCAAGACTATTATTGGCATTGAATTTTTCGTAAACAAAAACACAGAGAACAATGAGTATGATGGTAAAGACTCCGACAAATCGTGCGGCAAGGCGAAATCTTAAAGAGTGAAGAAAACTCCATTTACTCTTCGCGGAGTACGTAGCCAAACCCTACCACCGTGTGCAAAATTTTAGTTTTGAAGGGCTGATCGATTTTCTTTCTAAGCATATTCACATAAACATCAATAACGTTACTTTCCGTATCAAAGTGCACATCCCAAACATGCTCGCTAATTGTGGTGCGTGAAATGGGTCTATCAGGATGCCTGAGAAGGTATTCCAGCAAAGAAAATTCCTTTGGGGTAAGGGTGATTTGGTTTTGCGCCCTGGTGACTTGTCTTGTGACAAGATTCATTTCGAGATCTGAAAAGCGTAAGATGGACTCCGTACCCACATCGTGGCGACGAAGAAGGGCCCTGACCCTTGCCAAAAGTTCATCGAAGGAAAAAGGTTTCGTAAGATAATCATCGGCCCCTGAATCAAGACCACGAACTTTGTCTTTAGTTCCCGAAAGAGCCGTAAGCATCAGTATGGGCCCCTTAAACCCATCGCTTCTAAGACCACGAGCGACGTCCATGCCATTTGAATCCGGCAACATGACATCTAAAATAATCAGATCGTACTCGTTTTCCGAAGCAAGAGTTTCTGCAGCAGTTGCCGAGGCCGCAGTATCTACAGAATAGCCCGATTCAACCAAGCCCTTCTTTAAGAAGCCCGCCATTTTCTTTTCATCTTCTATAACCAGAAGTCTCATTAGGGAAAGGAGTAGTTCCTTTGGAGATGCTTTGCAAATCCGATTTTTCTAAGGTACTTTCTTTTTGTCTTTAAGGGATCAGGGGGATTCTAGTGAAAGCATCTTTAATGCTAAAGGCATCGACAGCAGGGCTAGCCATAGCTCTCGGACTTTCTTTGTCAGGATGCGGCTCTAAAGGTGGAAGTAGCGACAGCGGCCCCAAAGCTCCAATCGGTAACATTAGAGTAGACAGTAATATTAGTACCCCCCATCGCAATTATCTGGCGCAATCTCTTGCCTACTTAGATTCTCTAACAAATTGGGGATCCCAACCTGATCTTTCAAAAATAACGGGGTTGGATAATATTTCGGCTGGAGACCTCCATCAGTGGCTTGAAGATCGCGTACAATATATTTTGGCGCCAAACTTTGATCCCAGTCAGCCGGGTCAGGGATTTTATTCTGGCCAAGCCTTTAATTATGAAAATCCGAATGTGTTCCCGATTATAGATTCAGGTTCGCCCTTCAGGTCCATGGGGCCTGGAGATTCAAATCCCACATTGCTTATGCAAAATCTCGGCGCCATGTATTATTTCGAGGGTAAAAAAGAAGGAAGATTAATTGGATTAAATATTCCGGGTTCGGGGCCCGCCCTTCTCACTTCGCCTCGAGTTGGAGTCATTCAACTTGGAGCGAATCTCTTTCCCGACGGTCCGCTTCAACCCTCTCGCTATAACTACGTCCTACTTCTCGCGACACTGTTTCATGAGGCCCATCATAGCGATGGTAACGGAACATCCCTCGGTTTTTTTCACGCCGTCTGTCCCCCAGGGCATGAGTATGCAAAATACCTTGCTTGCGATCGCACATTGAACGGGCCCTATAAGCTTGGTGCTATTTTCGAAAAAACCTTGATTGGAAATTGTGCTCAATGTTCGGTCAAAGAAACCGAAATGCTTAATGGTCTGGTGGCTGACAATCTTAGCCGTGTTTTACCCGCATCGACTGTGGATGGAAAAACGGTGACCTCAACAGACTGGGATTCAGCTCCCGAAGGACACCGGTAGTACTTCGGCAAGTAAGTTTTTTCTGATGATTGCGCCGTGGATTTTTGCCAAGATCGAGGCGTGAGGAGGAAAAGCTAGCCAAAGCGCTAACTTGACGACGAACAACGAAGATCTTGGCAAAAAGACCAAGCAAGCATCGGGAAAAACTTATTTGACGGAGTACTAGTACTAGTTTCTGTCTACGAGATTGAATCCGGCTTCACCGTATTTTTTTATATATTCGGGATACCAAAAGCGCACGTCTGAATTGGCGTAGGTCAAATGTCGTGGGTTCGGAATGAAATCATCTATCCATGGCGAATAGCCGTCCAAGTGAACATCGGCTTGCCCGTCAGACAATCGAACATTCCAATGAAGATGGGGTGCCTTTACCGCTTTGGTGTACCACTGAAGCTCGTAACCGCAATGGAGAGCGGCGGAGATTGTAGAATGGTCAAAAAGTTTAAGATCTCCCTTTTCAGAACTCTTCTTTGAATTATTTAGGGCAATGGAATATTTGAGATCCGTATTCATCCACGTTTTTATTCTTTCAACGTCGAGATAAAGTATAAGTCTATCGGCTCGAATCTCCTTGATCCCTTCAACAATATCAATTCCCGAAACCTCGTTTGGAGTTCCTGGCGAAAATTTTAATCGAGAAAGAGCATTTGTTATGGCAAGAAAGGCCACGACTTTTCCGTCTTCCGTAACACCGAGTTTAAGGTAGTCTGCCTCGGCACCTGGTGGTCCAAATAGACCCGTTAAAAGAAATTTTTGCTGATTGTCCAAATCTGGCCAAGCTGTAAAATCTACGCCTCTCTTTGGGGAAAAATCATTGGGTTTGGGCTGTGGACTAAGACAAAACTTGGTTTCTTCGGCCGCAGCCCTTGTCTCTTGGCCTGCGCAAAAAAACCCGAGACACATAATTGCAAATAGAAAATAACCCCTCATAGGCTTCCCCTCCATGGTTTTCCTACTTCCCAAAGGATAATTGTTTTTGAGTTAGTTGTGTCTAAATATTGTGTGACGTTTACGTAAAGATAAAATCTAGACTAAAGGATATTCAAACAGTTTTCATTTTCTTCTCAATAAAGTGATCCAGTGAAAACCAACCTGGTCCGGCCGTGATCAAGAAGAGAAGTAAAATAATATAAAGATATTCTATGAACCCAAAGACATCGGTGAATGTATTGAGATCAGCCATTTTAGCAGTCAAAATGGCCACGACCATAGTCCCGATCAAGGGAATGCAAGCAAGTCTTGTGGCCAGTCCAAAAAGGATCATAAGACCACATCCAAATTCGACACTGGCAACGAAGGGAGCTTGAATTTCAGGAGCGGGAATGCCCAGAGATCTGAAAAATTCGACCACCTGATCCAGGCTATGGAGCTTTCCCCAGCCTGTTTGAGCAAAGGTGATATCGATTGTGATTCGGGTGAAGGCAATGGGAATCCATTGACATTTTTTAGCCAAGGCCACCAACTTCTTCCAGAAAGCCTGCAATTTTTGAATCATTAAAGTTTCCCCTTAGTATTAGGTTGACTAGACTTTTCGTTGGGGTCAACCTTTTCTTATGAAAAAAGCAATGCTGAGGCGGGGGACTTTGCTTGTCCTTCTCATTTTAAGTTCTTCAGATCTCTGTTTGGCAGATGACTTCATTCATGTTCACGACGGGGGTTTTGAATTCAAAGGGCAACCCCTCCACTACATGGGTTCTAATTTTTGGTACGGAATGAATTTAGGTTCCCTTGGCCCCAGCGGTGATCGACCCCGACTTCTTCGTGAACTCGATCGCTTTAAAGCCCAAGGAATAACAAATCTTAGGATTATTGCAGGTACTGAGGGCCCCGACACGGAACCTTGGAGAATTGTTCCCGCTCTTCAAGAGCGACCTGGAATCTACGACCCTGCACTTTTAAATGGTTTGGATTTTCTTCTCGATGAAATGAGTAAACGAAGTCTCCACGCCGTCATTATGCTCACTAATTTTTGGTTTTGGTCTGGAGGAATGACTCAATATTTAAATTGGGCCGGTGAAGGTCCTGTTCCCTACCCGATTCCCAGTAACGATTACCAAACATATCGCGCCTATGCCTCTCAGTTTTACAAAAATAGAAAGGCACAAAATTACTTAGATACCTTTATTAAGTTCATTGTGACTCGCACTAATACGATTTCCGGCAAACAGTATATTAACGACCCCACGATTATGTCTTGGGAGTTAGCCAATGAACCCAGTGTCGTCGGAGAGGTTACTGATTTTGGAAAATGGATTGACCGAGAATCGACCTACGTAAAATCTCTTGATCAAAATCATTTGGTCACCACGGGGAGTGAGGGAAAACCACCCCGCTCCCAACTTGACGTGGCTCGTGACCATCAATATAAGAATATCGACTACGTCACAATTCACCTTTGGGCCCAGAACTGGGGATGGTACGACCCAACACAGGCTCAAACCAGCTACCCCAATGCCCTTCACGAAATGAAAAACTACTTTCAGACGATGGTCTCAGAGGCAAAACCTTTGAATAAACCCCTTGTCCTGGAAGAGTTTGGTCTTGCCCGCGACGAGCAGAGCTACCTTCGGGGGAGCCCAACCACATATCGAGATCAGTACTATAGATCGGTTTTCGAAGAAGTTAGGAATGCTATAAATAACGGTTCTCGTGTTTCTGGTGTTAATTTTTGGGCGTGGGGTGGCGAAAGTGGAAATTCCTCTATAGTATGGTGGAAGCCCGGGGACCCCTTTACAGGGGAGCCCCCAGCAGAGCCCCAAGGGTGGTACAGCATTTTCCATACGGATACGTCCACGATAAATATTATTACGGAGTTCGCCCGAGAATTGAATAATTTATGAGAATTGTGATTAAGGTTTTGATCACGGCACTCGTCATCATCGGCATTTCAGAACTTGGAAAACGCTTTTTGCTTTTTGCAGCAATTCTTGCATCCCTTCCCATTACATCTATTCTCGCTATGGTGTGGTTATATCAAGACACAAAAGACATCACCAAGGTTATATCCCTCAGTAATAATATTTTTTGGGCCATTCTCCCTTCTCTTGCTTTCTTTATTGTTTTCCCTATCCTTTTGAAATCAAAGATGGCCTTCGCACCCGCGCTTACGTTGTCTTGTGTCGTCATGGGAATGACATATGCTATCTACACCAAACTCTTGAACATCTAAAAAAATGATTCCCTACGTTTATCATTTTGAAATTTGCGAGCGCCCCGAAATCCCCAATTGGTTTCGAAGTGATATATTTTTGACTCTTTCTTCGGTTCAAAAATTTGTGGGGCTCAATAAGATTTTGAAATCTAAAGTAGCCCCTTTCATAAATACCATGAACAAGGATTCTCCTTTTGAACTCATAGAAATGGGGACGGGGGATGGTGACCAAATCCTCACCCTCTCTCAAAACCTTGATCAAAGAATCACAATTGTGGCCACCGATAAATTTCCCCAGGTAGATTTATGGAAAAATAAATTTCAAAATACGAAAAATATTTCTTGGAGAGCAGATTCAATTTCTTTTGAAAATATTGATCGGGCACTAAATGGAAATAATTCCGTTTTATTCTTCAATTGCGCCTTTCACCATATGGACAATGAAAAAATAAAAATATTTCTTAGAAAAACATCTTCTTACGGAATAAGTATTGTCATTGTGGAGCCCATGGAGCGCAATTTTTTAGGGCTTTTCTTTGGTGCCATGGGGGGCCTTCTTGCGCCCCTCGCAATTTTTAATCGAGGACTATCTCTTGGGCGAAGATTGAGATTTTTGATTTTGGGATGGCTTATCCCCGTCATTCCCCTGGTTAATTTCCACGATGGAATTTTAAGTACTCTAAGGCAAAAAAGCGATGAGGAGTGGCGCGCCCTGGGTCAGGAGTTTAATTACTCTGTGAGTTTTTCTAAGAACTTAGGATTTTTTAAGAATTTTAAAATTATATCTCTGGAACCGGAATCCTCCCTAACCTCCGCTCTGAATTAAGCTTCTACAATCAAAGCTAGTATACGAGCTTTGGCTTGTTCAGACTGCTAAAGACTTTTACTTGAAGTACGGTTTTATACCCTTTGAGATTCAAACAATGAGCTTATTTTTACCGATCAGCTCTCTCCCCCGATAGTAAGGCAACATTGGATTAGCGGCCCACGCAACGGACCACATAATTAGTGTTACGGGTATCGTTATTCACGAAGCCGTAGGAACCGAGGAATATCAAACCATAACTACGATTGATGGAGTAGACAGACGACGACCACTCCCAGTTAGGAGTTGCATCAAAGGCGTTCATGTCGGGCATCACAAACCTTAACCCATCAACATCGGCAAGCTTATAGTCGTTCATAGTAGGAAGACGCCATCGAACCTTTAGAGTCGCAGAGTTTGCGCCCATTCCACCTTTGGCTGCGGCGTATGTACCCGCGGCAAAGTTCTCTGTATTGGCAGTCCAGATGCCCGGCGCCCCAAGACACGTGGCTTGAGTTGAATAACCACTCACACTACACCACCCCTCTGATGCCACTGCACCCGTAGGTTCAGCACAATCACTTTCAGGGGTTGGATAAACAGGTTGATAAACTGTTCCTCCAACGTTATTACAATAATTACCAAGGTCATTACTTTGGGCATTCCCTACAGCCCGACACCAGTTTTCTCCCGCAGTAGCACCGGCTGGTGTAAGTTTAGAACTCCAAATAAGGCCCGTTCTTGCATCTTGCCAGACTTCTTTATTTGCGCCCATATGAGTCACCAAATACCAATTGCCTTGGCCGCCGGTGCTGTTGACAGAACCAATCCATGTAGCCGGTGATCCGTTTTTAGAACTGCAATCAGAAATTCTTGAAGCAATACTTGTCTGGGTCGTCCCACAGTCAACGAATGCCGCGTGTTGGGCTGCCGTTATAGAAACAATAGTTGTGCAATTGGACACACAACCCGCATTGGCATTGAAGCCGCCATCATCATCAGTTAATATATTTGTCACTTCCTGATAATTTGAAGGGAGGGTTGGGCTTGAACCACTTCCGCCGTAGGTTGTGACTTCTGAATTTTGAGTGATTTGAGTGCTTCCGACGGTTCTAAAAATATTGGAATAGAGGTCTTGAATAAACGGGAGACCCGGTGCATTGCCGCCTTGAGCGCATCCAATTATGATGGCAATAATTACAAGGCTAAGCGCAAGCGACGAGGAACGTTTGCCCCCTCTCAGCTTTTCAAAAAGGCAAATGGCTCCAACCAGTAACCTGCGGTTCATAAAGTATTCTTCGGATTTATGTATCTAACTCTATAATATTAAGGCGATGGTTTCTCCTTTTTCAGGACTTTAACTTTCAATTGGAAAGTACCTGGACTGAACAAATGTCAAGAAAAAGGGAAATAGAATGTCTTTGATCCAGTTTATTTGGCGTTTAAACATCTTCGTATTCTGCTCTTTGTCTAGCTATGATATCAACCCACGACCGGTGTCGGTGATTTCGAAATGGAATTGCACCCCTGCCCCTCTCACACACGGTAATTGATCCTGGCTTGCTTTGCTAAAGCTCAAAAACTAGCGGTTGAGTCGGGCGACGACCCGACCAAATGGGATGAAGTGCAAAATTATTTGGAGCAGGCAGGAGCTACCGAAGATAAAGCTGACGAAATAAGACGGTATGTCGATCGCGTTTCTTTTTATGAACCGCAATTTCAGAAAAATTCAAAAGCCGATGCAGATGCGAAATATAAAAAATCAAAACCCATAAAACCCTATCCAGTGGGAAGTCATTGGATTACACTTGATCATAGGCATATCTTAATAAAGGGCTAGGTCGCCAAATGAAAATACGCATTTTACTTGTCGGAATACTCATTATCACCGGGACCACCGCTTTTCCGGCAAACAGCGAAAAGAAAGATCAGTTTGGCATAGAGTGGTGTTTCGATCGCAAGGCCTCCTTAGACGAGAATCAACTCCGCTGCCTTCGTTCTTTAGATGAAACTCAAATTGTTAAAAACGGACTTGCGGACAGTCTACGTAGACATCGGACATGTCCGAAATGCAAAGAAGTCATTGCTGATGAAAATAAATACCTATCTTACTACAAGTATCCATTTTTAGTTATTAGTGCTGGTTTTCACGAGCAGGGAACTGGAATACTCGTTCATTTTATTTTTAAGCAAGGACCCCCTGAAATTTTTGATGCATTTATGATAGTAAATGACAATAATGTGAATGAGTTTAGAGTTATCGATAGCTTCCCACCTACGAGGCAAATGATAAGACTCGTTAAACGTTTTCGAGAAAAAAAATTCGACCAGTACTGGGTACCAGGTCCACAGAAAAATTAAAGACGGAACCACCTTCGTTTTGAAGCCTTAAAGATTGTTACTGTTTTTCATATTGAGGGCGTTCCATTTACTACAGTAAACGAAACGGGCAAATTGGTTTAATGCCGGTTCTTACCTGATGAGCTTCAATACAAGCCTTGGCACTTGCGTAAATATTTTTATCACGACCTTAACGTCAATCTTCTTTGATTCTTCGATCATTTCTTTGGTCACGATGCCCATATAAACCTACAAAATGTGGAGGTGCGGATCGGAGTCGAACCGATCTAAATGGTTTTGCAGACCACTGCCTAGCCGCTTGGCTACCGCACCCTATTTGAGTACTAACTACTGAAGAATGCTAATAAATCGCAAATTGGATTTTCAGTCAACGAGGATTTAGTGATCAATCCAGAAGGGACTTAACTACTCTATATGCTGGTTTTGGCAAATAGAATTCATCCAAGAGCAAGGGAGCTGTCATGTCAGTTACTTGATTTATCCAAGTGTACTTGTCTGTGATCCCCCAAGTGAGAAAAGCCTGGCAAAGGGGCGTCGCTAAACACGCTCCGAAAACTTTTCGATATTGCTCGGCCTGTTGCTCCAAGACAGGAGGAGTGAGGGGGACGTCCTTTGGAATCCCAACATCCATTTCTGTAATGTGAAGGAGTAAACCCAAATCACTAAAGCGCTTAAAATTCTCTCTGATACTCTCCTCGTTCAGAGGTTCGTTATATGAAATATGGACTTGAAACCCGACTCCGTGAATGGGAACGCCCTCTTTTTTTAAGTCTTTAATGAAATTATAAACACCATCTGATTTTTTATTAATTTCCTCGGTGCCGTAGTCGTTATAAAAGAGCAAAACATCAGGGTCGGCCTGATGAGCCCATCGATAGGCATTTTTAATGTAATCGCCTAAGTGCTTTCCTTTATCTATTCTTGGCCAGATTCCTTCCCTCGATATTTTACCATCCTCACCGATGGCTTCATTCACCACATCCCAACAAAGGAGCTTAGATTTGAAATGGGTAACGACGCTTAAAATATGATCATGAAGAATGGCTTTTAATTTTCGCCTGGAATATTTATATTGATTCACCCATGGAGGGACGGCTTCGTGCCAAACAAGTGTGTGACCTCGAACCTTCATAGAATTATGATTTGCAAAGTCGACGATCAAATCGCCACCGCTAAAGTCATAAGTTTTTTCGCTAGAATGGGTCGCGTCGAATTTCATAACGTGTTCGGGGACAATAACGTTGAACTCATTCTTAAAAGTTTCAAAATACTTAGGGTCGTCAAGAGTTTCTTTATAAAGCCTCATGGCCCCGCCAATAAAGAGGCCCTTTTTCTCAGCTCGTGATCTCAATGTATCAGAATTGCCGCCCAGGGCTTGGGTAGCAAAGAGAATCAAAATCGCTCGAAAAAACACCATCCTTAGTGTATTTATGCCATTTCCCCTTAAGTGAAAGCGTAGCGTATATTTTTACCGAAACAAAATTAAATTCGACTTTCTAGACCTTTGAAAACCTGGTAGGCACTGGCTTCTGTGATGTTTTTAAGTTGAATTGACCTATACCCGTCTATACGGGCTATGGTGGTAGCCACTCTTCTTACTTTTTCGTAGGTTCGAAAATTGAAGTGCTGTCGATTGCCTTTTTCCTCTAATCCATCTGATGCAGACTTAGTCCAAACTGGCTCAGTTTTCTCTTCTCGTAACGCCTTCATTTTGGAAATGATCTCAGTACCACTCACTCGTTTTTCGTTTGTTTCGGTTCGTTTACAAAAAACTTTTATGTCAAACCGGTCAAAGAATGGACCGCTCATTCGAGCTTGGTATGCTTGCCGCACAGTGGGCATACATCGACATTGTTTATATAAATCTTTCCAGTGACCGCAACGACATGGGTTAGTGGCGGCAATAAGTTGAAAACGACTTGGGAAGGTCACATGACTTCCCGCTCTAAAGATTTCAATAAAGCCCTTTTCAATAGGTTCTCTTAGGGAATCTAAACCGCTCGGAGAAAATTCTAAGAGTTCATCTAAAAATAATACTCCCCCATGGGCTCTTGTGATAGCTCCGGCTCTTGGGGGATTACCCCCTCCGAGAATTCCGCAGAGAGATGCGGAATGGTGGGGGGCGGCCCAGGGATACTCGCAGGAAGGACGCTGAAAAACAGAGTTTAAGAGCCGCCGTTCGATTTCAGGTTTGCTATTTAACGATCCAAGAAGAAGTCTCAAGCTCTCGGCAAAAAAAGTCTTACCCGTTCCCGGTGGGCCACATAAAAAATAGTGATGACCTCCAAGAGCAGCAATCATAAGATGTCTTGCCCAAAACTCTGAGAATTTTAAATCTTCGAAGCTCGATTTTCTTTCAACAATGTCATTTTGAGTAACCACCGGAGGCGTTTCGAGCTCCCACCATCGCTTCCCTTGAAAGTCAGACAGATGACTGACACCCAAAATGGGAATTCCTAAATGGGAAATTTTTTGAATATCCTCTTTATTTACAACAATAAGATCAATCTTGATCCCGCGGGAAAACTGAGTGTGACCCGCAAAAGCGAGAGCTTCAACTTCAGGAATGGATCTAATTCCACCATCAAGGGCCAACTCACCTAAGAAAAGTACGTTAAAATCAGGGGCAGGAATTTGCCCCGAGCTTGAAAGAATTCGAGCGGCTAGGCCCAATTCAAAGCCACTCCCCTCTTTTTTTACTTTCGACGGCGCCAAGTTAAGAACAACTCTTTGCTCGTAGGGAAAATCAAAACCTCCTTGGAGAATAGCACTCTTCACCCTGGTCTTACTTTCTCGAAGAATAGCGTCGGGTAGCCCCACAATTTGGAAAAAAGGGAGACCCGAGGAAATATCAATTTCGATTTCAACGAGTATGGGTGTAACACCTAATAAAGTAGCGGAAAAGTAAGACATCCAAAGGCACTATGCAAAGAATTGGGCCAGCCAAAACCTGCTTAAAATGTTCTAAGGAAATTTTTGGCCGCTGCCTCGGATCACCCGTCGGACAGAGGATGATATTTCTTCACACTTTCTGTGAGGTCAGAATTTTCTACCTTTGTATAGACTTCCGTTGTGGCGATACTGGCATGCCCTAGTAAAGTTTGAATGGATCTAAGATCAACTCCCTCTTTAAGAAGCTGCGTAGCACAAGCATGACGTAATTTATGGGGAGAAACATTTCTCTTAAACCCTGCTAGAAGAGACCAGCGTTTGAGCCAACGAAAAATATCGATTCGACTTGGTCTATGACCACGGTCGTTGACAATAAGTGATCTCTCAGAAATTTCAGTCAAGCTCATTCGAATTCTTAAATATTCGGCAAGGGCTTCGGCCGCTTGGGTCACAAGAGGGACCATCCTTTCTTTGGACCCTTTGCCAGTGATCTTTAACAGCCGCGTATCAAGATGAATATCCGATATATTTGCATCACAAAGTTCAGAAACCCGGCATCCCGTAGCGTAGAGAAGTGTGAGAACAACTTTATTTCTAATGGCCAAAGGTTCAGATTTTTCATCGGTACTCGCACATTTTAAGAGGAGTTGAATTTGTTCGTCGCTCAAAGTTTCAGGAAGGGTCCGTGTATGCTGAATAATTTCTAAGACGGGCATCTCTTTAATGTGCCCGTGCCTTACGAGATATCTGAAATAACTTCTCAAGGTAGAAATAACTCTGGCTTGAGAGCGCCTTCCTAAGTCTTTACTGTTACAGTATCCGTGAAAATTACTTTGGGAGAATCTTGTTATGTCCCCTGATTGCCCTTTTAGGAAATCAGAAAATAAAGCGAGATCCCGAGCATAGCTTTTTTGAGTATGAGTTGACCCTGATCTTTCGACCAGAATGCTCGTTAGAAAATCATCAAGATGCGGTAACCCCATAGGAATAAACTAGATCACAAATTTTCAGAATGCAAAGTCTAGATTTAAGAGAATTAATCGGGCTGCGTCAAATTGATGTCGCCAATATAAACTTCTTGGCCAGAGTTGGGATCGACTTCATTTATTTCAATTTGGATTGTGCTTTGTAAACTTCCATCTTCGACGTCATAAGAGCGAATACGAAGTATCGATGTGCCATCGAGACTTAATTCCATTTCAAAAATATCTCCGTCAAAACTAGCAGGCTCTAAACCCAGAGTGCCGTCGTTGTAAGCTGTTATGGCCGTGGTTAAATTTAGTGGATTAGAAGAAGAACACGAAGCCGGAGTTGAGGTTCCAACTAACTTGTGGGCAGCATCAAAGGAAAGGCTCTTACCCTTCGATAATTTTGATGCAACGACACTTGAAGGAACGGCGGTTGCCGTAGGCGTAGTTCCTGAATTCCCAATGGAGTCTGAGACGGCAATGACAAGAGATCCCGTTCCATCTGCCCCAAGGGCAAAAAATCCGTAAATTTGCTGGGGAACACCTCCGCCATCAGTACGGATGCTTGAATAGTCAAGGGGCGCAACGATATCCACATTCCCCATAGCACTTGGAGCTTGAGAATAAAATAACTCCCCTTGGTCGCTATTTATAATATTTGAAACATTGGTTACCGCTGTCGCCGTTGATGAGTCTACTGCGGAGCTTCCGCTTATAGCGCATTGGACATCGGCAAGATATTGTTCTGCTTGTCCTTGAGAAATTGAAAAATCGGTGGAGCGAGTTTGGGTGCCCCCGCAATTTTGATAAACTAATGCTCCTGAAATCAGAAGAAGTAGAATTGCCGCAGTAAGATAATATTTATTTTTAGCTTTCATACTTCCTATAAAGCTTGGGCATTTTGATCACACGAATTTGCGAAGTGCCCTTGATAAAAGAATTGAGTGGGTTGAGATTGATAAGGGTCTTGCCCGCCGTAAACTTCTCCTGAAAGTTGTACCGAGAATCCGCCCGAGCCCGTCATGGAGGCTTGGATGAATCCTAAAGTACCCCCGTAGTTGGGTTGCCAACTTCCACTTCCCTGAACCATAAAGGTTCCGGGTTGGCAGAGCCCTTGCTGTGGAGAAATATAAACTTGAGCCTGAACATTTACTGTAGTTCCGCCCGTTGAATAAATCATAATTTGAGCGCCGCTCCCGTAATTGTCGATTGTGGTCATAATGGCGGTTGGGAACATGGGCGTTCCACCAACACCCGAACAAACTCCATTTATACAAGAAGTACCGACACCATAAGGATATTGGTTTGAATTATTATTATTTTTCGAACCGCACGCCGGAATGACGAGATTAATAAATATCGCAAATACGAGTACTGTAAGTGCTAGATATCGTCGAGTCATTTTCTAATCCCTCTCATAACCCTAAGGCCGCGTTCAAATTAATTGTTGGAAGAGTCCCTAACAGACTAAATGCCGGAACATTGCTTTTGCCGCCGGAGTCATAATAAATAGACGATGGTGGTACTAAGAAGTTTCGGCAATCATACGGACCAATATCGATCATCCAGCAAAAAACATATCCCGGCGGATAAAAATTGCCATCAGCATCGTAAGCCCCCTGATAAAGTGGATTGGGAGCACCGGCCCCATTGAAATTTGAAAACCAAATTTGCCCCGTTGTATTTGCAACGGTATCGGTACCCGTCTGGCTAGCCATGGTTAAAACAAGTGCTCCCATGGGGTCTTCAAAAAATATTCTATAAGTGCTCCCCACTAGTGTGCTCACGTTATTTGAATAATTTCTCCAGGTCGAAATGCTTGTCCCGTTGACGAAAGTCCCCTTGTGAGCGACGGAGCCGTCATTAAATTCGATGATCATCTCCCCTAGGAAAACTGGCGGAGAACTACTGACTTCTGAGAGGTTGATGTTAACGACAATATCCGTGGGATTGGCGACGGAAACGCCTGCGTACTCGCTCAGTGCGTAGAGATTCGTAATATTCATGGTTTCTGTATCGCCACCAGTAAAGGCTGTGTTGCTGCTACAACCCGTGCCCGAGCACGAACCTGAGAAAATCGAACTTGAAGTTGATGCCGTATTGCTCTGTCCGCAACCAGCAAAAATTGCTGCTACAAACGCCGCCCCTAAAACTATGACAAGCATCGGAATTGCCAGATTTTTCATAAACTTCTTTGTCTCCCAAGGAGGTGTCAGTGACACCCACCCCACTTCTCTAATATTGCTAGCCCTATACCAGTGTCGGAATAAACTTAAAGAACTGAAGAGAAATTAGGGGCTTACCTCGAAAAGCTAGACCTTTTTCTAGTCTTGAATTTTCAACGGTTCTCGTCTAAGAAATGATAGTTTTTAGACAGTTCCTCTTGTTAGTTTTGGGAAATCAAGGGCTTAAGCATTTGCGAAGCCTCAGATGCAAGTGACTAAATTGTATCCAGGTTAAAGGTCTATATATTTGATTCCATAGAACTAAGTCTAGTAGCGGCGTGTCAATTTGAGATTAAAAGAAAGCCCGAGAGCTTTGCGTCGAAACCCTCGGGCCTTCCCAATGGAGGAACCAATGCTGACCCGAGACGTCTTGGCCCTGATCAGGAGAATGATTATTTTGTGACGCCTTCCCTTACGTCATTTCTATATTTTGAATCATCTTCATTAGGGCTTTTACCCGCTCCAACAAGTCTAGTCTGGCTTGTACTGAATTAGTCGCTGGGTAAACTTCATTGATGTTTTCAAACTCTTCCCAAATCTTTTCCAGATCCTGAATGCCCATGACTTTTGAGCCCCCTGTCCAGCCCGTCCGTCCCTGGAGAGCTGCTTCTTATAGATTAAGACACTGCCATTTTGTGAGGGGGTTAAATAGATTTTGCCTTTTTTGTGAAACTCGCTTGGGCTTGACTTGGCTTTAAGTCAAAGATAAGTCTTCTCTACCAGACCTAATTTATTGCGCGGATGGTGGAGTTGGTAGACACGCATGTTTGAGGGGTGTGTGGGATTTAAATAACTTTCTAAAAGTCATGACAACTTGCAGAATGAATATAACGACTTAGTGAAAATTGAATATCGGTCTGGTAGATGAGTTTTGATCCCTCTGGTAGACGCATCTGACAGTCCAAAATGAAATAGGATGCAAAAGAATGATTGGCGCGGATGGTGGAATTGGTAGACACGCATGTTTGAGGGGCATGTGCTTCGGCGTGGGGGTTCAAGTCCCCCTCCGCGCACCATTAAAATAAAAAAGCTGATCCTTGCGATCAGCTTTTTTATTTTTGGTGTCCCTCTGGGGACTTGATCGAGCGAGCGGCCGCGGCAGTTGCGACTAAAGAAGCAACTGACGAGGCAAGTCAGGCACGATGCCTGACTTAGCGAACGAGGAGAGCCAACGCAGTGAGGAGCTGGAAGCGACGAACGTAGGCGGCAAGTCCGAATTCAAAATAGACAGAGTTCAATTCTTTTAATAGTATTTCATGGATATTCACTCTGGAGACACCGATCAAAAATAGACAAGAAAAAACTATTGAAATCGTGGCAGGCCCCAACGGAAGCGGCAAGTCCACTTTTGCAGCATCTTATCTGTTGCGTACCAAGGAAGATATTTTTTTAAATCCTGATATAATTGCTTCTGGTCTGGGTCAGATTAATTCTGAAAAAGCCTCCTTTCATGCAGCACGGCTTCTTATTCGAGAAGTTAAAGAGCGAATATCCAAAGGAGAAAACTTTGGCTTTGAGTCTACTCTCTCAGGAAAAACATGGTTCAATACTCTCAAAAAAGCTCACTTAGATGGATACGAAATCATCGTGAGCTTTTTATTTCTGAGTTCTGTAAATCAAAATTTGAAGCGCATCAAGCAAAGGGTGAAAGAGGGAGGTCATTTCATCCCCAACCAAGATGTCTTAAGACGCTATCCTCGTTGCTTCAAAAATTTCTGGAATCTCTATCGTCCACTGTGCTCGAGATGGTACATTTTTGATAATTCAGGAACAAGACCAAAATTAATAATGAGCAGTTTAGCTTTCAATACCTCATTACCCATAACCCAAAAGAAATTTGAAACTGAGTTTCTTAAAAGATCAAATTCATGACAAAGAAAGAAGAGGACGAACTCAAGCTTATAAAAGCCGCCATCAAAAAATTTCCACAGGTGATTGCTAATAAAAGAAAGGCTCATAAGGCCAAAGCAAAGATTATTGCAGCTTTCATGCCCATGGATAGAGAACCGCTGGAACAAGACGGTAGAAAAAAGACTTTAATCACCTCAAAACGAACAATGAAACCAAAGTCAGACTCGCGCCCCATTCATCCCTGGCGCCGCTGCCCTTACGGGCAACATTGGGTGATCGAACACCCAAAAACCGTTACGCCCAGTGACGAACACCCTGATGGCAAAACGGATGTTGTTGGTCACTGTGCTTGGAATCCCAGTCACAAAGATGAACTTTATCCCAAAGAGATTAGCGAGATAACAGAGCATTTTAAAAACTTGGAAGACACACCAAGTCCTAACTCTTTGGGTTTTAAGAATGGAACTCTTTATGACCCGCTTATTGCTGGCTGGACTCAATATTGGAACGATATTCTCAAGCCAGACAGTCCATTAGATCCTAATGTTGTGAAAGCTTTAATTGCATCTGAGTCGAGTTTTATTCCCTCAAAAATTATTCCAGCTGGAAAAGGAAATTGGGCCCGAGGACTTATGCAAGTTATTGATCAATCGCGACAGATCCTTGAAGATCAAGATGGTGAAATTCAAGATCATTTTATTCATTTAACTGAAGCCGAGGCTTTGGATCCTACTTTGAATATTTGCGCAGGAGTCCGATGGCTTTTCCAAAAAAGAAAACTGGCTGAAGCTCATTATGGCGAAGAAGTTGATTGGGACAAAGTCATATATTTTTATAAAGCTGCTCAAAAAAATCCGGGGGTAATGAAAAAGTACAGAAGCTTTTATAAAAGACTGCTTAAGGGATCTTAAAGGCCAAAAGTTTAACTGGAATGTTTGATTGGCGAGTTGGCAGAAGATGAATAGAACAAGTATTAAGCCGATTTTGAAAGTTGTTTTTTTAGTCTTGCTTTCGCCTCATTTTCTGTATGGGAACACCGATGCTCTAGGGCAAGAAAATGCCACCTGGGCCAAAAGCATATATTTTCGCGGGTTTGATCCCACAACCAAAGAAAAATTGAACGATAAAATGTTGACTGATTTTGCGGAAGAACTTAAGCGAAATAGAATTCGATTTGCATACCTCTTTGCAGGGCCTTATCAGAACGACGGGCACCTTCCACCGTTCGTTTATTCAGAAACCGCTCGTAAAAGTATTTTGCGAATTAGACAGTTTTACCCTGAAGTAAAAATTCTGCCTTGGGTGGGTGGCGTACAAGACCGAACCGTTCATCTCCAAAACGAAACATGGATCTCCAATAGTATTGCGGATTCCGTAAAATTAGTAAATTCCATGCCGGTAGATGGAATTCATATCGACATTGAATACGTTATTTTTCCTCACGCTGCCGCGTCTACATCAAACATCCCAAAATATGGAAAAAATTGGATCCTTTTTCATAAAAAGTTACGGGACGCTTTGCCCGGTGCGTTTATTTCGACTGTTGTCGTTTCAACTGCCAAAGATACAAAACCATGGAAGCTTAAGCCTTCTTTAGATGCCATTGATGATGTGTCCGCTTTCGTTAATCAAATGTCATTTATGTATTACGAAACAAACTTGCATGAGCTTAATACCTATCAAAGTAATTTGCGTGATCAGATTCAACAAATTCAGACCTTGAAAGACAAGAGAGGAGCAAAATCCCCTCAATATTTAATTGGTATCGGTACCTTTAAAACTCAGAAAAAGCTGCAGTCCTATCGTGATATGCGTTTTGAAAATATACCGACTACACTAGGTGTTTTAAAAAAGATCCTACTTGAGTTATCACCGATAAGCCAAATCGTTGATGGATTAGCTATCTATTGTGAGTGGATGACGACTGAAAATGACTGGAATCAAGTCCGAAGTCTTTGGACAGAAACAAGCAACTAGAAAGGTTGAAAGAATTTACAATCCCGATTTTTACCAATTTAGTTTCTTGTAGACTGTAAGGTATCTTTTGCCGTAGTCTAGTTCGAGAAACACACACTAAGGTGCGGTGAAATGATGGTCAGATTAAATTTAGGCACACATCTCCAGCAATGCGGTTCGATAATCGCCCATCAAGGTGCACCATTAATAGTGGGTGAGTGATGACAAAACCGGCTCACCCTACTCTTCCTCTTCGAAAACAAACTAATCTTGAAACGGCAGACCAAATGTTCAAGGATGCTTTCCTAGTTAAGAAAACTCGTTTCTCGCATTTGCATCCAGATCTCTCAGAGAGTGAGCTTCATCAGAAAACCTTGACCTATTTCCATAAGCTCTCAGAAAATAAAAAATGTTAGGTCCGTTAGAAGTTCTTAAAGACGTTGTCGATCGCTTTGAGAAAACCGGTATTGATTATTTCTTGGTCGGCTCTCTTGCAGCCATGTACTACGGCCGCCCACGATTTACCAACGACGTTGATCTCGTGGTTCAGATCAAATCCGGTCAAGTCACTCAATTTGAAAAACTCTTTCACATAGACGATTACTATTGCCCACCCAATGAAGTTTTAAGGGATGAAGTAACTCGTCAAGGAATGTTTAATCTCATCCACCAAGCTTCAGGAATTAAAGTTGATATTATGCTCCGTAAAAACACTGAGTTCTCTCTGTCCGAGTTTGGTCGAAGAACCAAAGTCAAACTGACGCCTGACTTTGAAGCTTATATCGCCTCTCCTGAAGACGTTATCGTCAAGAAGCTTGATTTCCATAGACAAGGCGGATCGGAGAAGCACCTTGTTGATATTCGAGAAATCCTAGCGGGGGCCGAAGTCGATAAGGCTTATCTTGAAAAGTGGGTTGACCGCTTAGGGCTTCGTAGAGAATGGGAAAAAATATAAAAGAAGAACGACAAAAAGAGAAAATGAGGCAAATAAATAAGGCCCTCAAAATGTCATTTATGTATTACGAGATAAAACTTGCATGAACTTAACACCTATCAAAATAACTTGGTCTCGGTACCTTCAAAACTCAAAAAAAGCTGCAACAATCTGATTTCGCTCACCCAGTTCAAACAAGGCTCCCGTAAGACTGTGGGCAAGGGCAGGAATCTGTTTCCCTGCAACTGGCTCGAGCTGTCAGGAGAAATATTTAGTTAGCAATCCTCTGAGACGATCTAAATCAATCGGTTTTGTGACATAACCATCGCATCCAGCAGATAGGGCTTTTTCCTCGTCGCCTTTCATGGCGTATGCCGTGAGAGCAACGATGAGAATCTCTTTTTTTTCGGGATCAGCTTTCAATCGACGAGTAAGCTCTAATCCATCCATCCCTGGCAATTGAATGTCCATAAGAATAAGTTTTGGTTTGAAATCTCTAAGAACCTTAAGCGCTTCTTCAGCATCAGAAGCCGTCTTGACAGTGTAGCCTTCAGAAACTAAGAAGACCCGTGCAAGCTTTAGATTCATTGCATTGTCATCGACAATGAGAATCAATTCACCGGCCATCTATTTGCCTTTCTCTGCAGCCACGAGGCATCGCTTGAGTTCATCGATAAGTGATTGGGTACCACCGTGCTTTTTAAGGACCACCGCTTGGGCGTTTTTTTTCAATCTATCACGCTCTTCTTGAATTAAGTCTTTAGACGTCCAAACAACGATAGGAACATTAGCCCCACCAGGAATTTTTCTAAATTGATCTAAGAATTCAAAACCAGTCATTCCAGGCATTAGAAGGTCAACTACAATGGCGACGGGTAATTCCTCATGGGCTATCTCTAACGCCTCACCACCGGTGGATATGCAGATTGCTCGGTAACCTAGTTCTTTAAGTTTCTGATCCATTACCTTGAGTAGTCGAACATCATCATCAACTATCAAAACTTGCCCCAGGCCTGACGGGATAATTCGAGCCCGCTTTAAGGAGCTTAAGAGAACCTCTTCCTGAACCGGCTTGACCAAAAAATCATGAACCTGAAATCCTATGCCAGTATTACTATCAGCACACACAGTCACGACAATGACGGGTATCTCTCTATTCATTGGACTTTCACGAATTCGTTTTAAAATTTCCCAGCCACTTGAGTCGGGGAGCAAAAGATCCAGTGTTACCATCGCGTAGGATCTCTTTTGACAACACTCAACGGCTTCGACTCCCGTTGCTACGGCCTCTACAAAATAGCCCGCTTTATCCAAGGTCTGGACGAGCCAATCTCTTTCTTTGGCATCGTCTTCAATAACTAGAACTGTGGGGTGCTGGCGGGAAGTTATCGGCGTGGGAGAGACCGGGGGAGTGACCTCCATGGGTTTCATGTGGCGCGGAAGAATGGCGGAAAATGTGGTGCCCACTCCTGACTTACTTTTTACTTCTACCGTACCGCCTTGGGCTTCGACGAGGCGTTTTGTCAAAGCCAGTCCCAAACCAGTACCACCGTGCTTTTTACCCGTCCCCGAATCAAGTTGCTGAAATTCCACAAAGAGGCGATCTAAATCTTTTGATTCTATGCCAATCCCAGTATCTTCAACCTCAACTCGCAACATGTCTTTACCCTGTGGCAAAACTCGGATCGTAACTTTACCACTTTGAGGGGTAAATTTTATGGCATTGGAAAGAAAATTATAGAGAACCTGTTTAAATTTTGCTGGATCAAGTGTAACCACAGAAAGAGTCGAATCTATTTTGTCACTGATATCAATCCGCTTTTCAAACGCAAGTCCACGGAGGATGTCTTTAACTTCTTTTATAACTTTTGAAAGGTCAAAAGATTCGGGTCTAAGATCAACTTTTCCGGCTTCCACCTTGGCGAGATCAAGAATGTCATTGACGAGTTGTAACAAATGCTTTGAGCTCGTTAAAATATCCCCAAGATATTCTTTCTGATCTGCAGAAGTAGCACCAACTTTTCCTTCGTGCATAAGGGCTGCAAAACCGATAATAGCATTTAAAGGTGTGCGAAGCTCATGGGACATGTTTGCTAAGAATTCACTCTTGAGCCGATTCACTTCCCGCAGACGAACTTCTAATTGTTTACGTTCTGTAATGTCTCGAATCGCACTTGAAACCAGAGTACCGTCTTCGGTCTTAATTGGACTCAAACTTATTTCTATGGGAAACTCTGTCCCATCTTTTCTTAACCCGTAAAGTTCAAGCCCGGAACCCATAGCCCTCACTTTGGGCTCGCCAAAATAATCTTTTCGATGTTTAGGATGATGGGCCTTGAAACGCTCGGGTATGAGCACTTCAACCGGGTACCCGAGAAGTTCTGACCTAGAATAACCAAAGAGCTTTTCGGTTTGTGCGTTGATGAGTGTGATGTTGCCGCCCTGGTTAGCGATCACGATGGCATCCGGCGCAGCTTCAAGTAAGCCTTGAAACTTTAAATCCTTTTCCTGGCGTAAACGTTTGAGGAGAGTGACATCCTTTTTGTTGGCAACAATAAAACGTATGTCTCCCTTGCTATCTCTTACAACCCTCTTTGACACATCAACATCGACTAAAGTACCGTTCTTTTTTCGCCTTACGGTTTCAAAGACTGCTGAGCCAGTCATTACGGTCTGTTCCAAGTACTCTTTAGCTTCCTTCTTATATTCGTTTGGAACGACGAGATCATTAAGCGTTTTTCCCACGGCTTCACTTCTAGAATAACCGAAAATCGTTTCAGCCCCATGATTCCAAAAAAGAACCTCTCCAGAAGGTGAAAGGGCGATAAGTGCGTCTGGCGTCTCTTCTACAAGAGCTTCGACAATCGAAAGATCACTATTTTCAGCCATGGATGGTACCCCTATATTTTGTTTGAGCGGTAAGTTCTTATTATGTCATCTTACCTAAACTTTACTATATCTCTCGGTGTTGAACGTTTCCACAATCAAAAATTACCGACAGGTAAAGGTTAAGAAAAGTATAGGCTCTCGAAAGGTCAATTTAAAAAGCCTGTTTTCTTTAAGTGGTCACATGAATCTTGAAGACCTAATTTACATCCCCTTTTATAGAGGGCGGCGGCCCAACGGTGATTATTTTTTTTGTCCCGAAAGAAGTTCCCGGCCAGATCACACATAAATCCATTTTGCGCGGGAGAATCTGCGGCCAAATCACAAGCTAATTCGTAGATTTTTCCCGCCTTGTTTAAATCTTGAGGCAGGCCCAGGTGGCCATACTCAAAGAGTTCAGCAACTAGCCCACAAAATTTTCCGGGATATTCTTCTCCCCTCGAGGGATCAGTTTTTTTCATTCCCTTGTCGCAAGTTTTTAGAAGCACGACCTCCGCCCTTTGGAGATCTAGGTGACCAGGCTTCAAGTAGTCTTCGCCCAGGTGAAAGCAACTTGGGACTTGGCCCTCGGCACACTTCGTGTTTTCTAAATTAAGAACCTCGTCGGAATTACTTTCTTTAAGAAGAGCCATACGGGCTTCTTCAGATTTTTGATGAAAAATGCCTGCAAATTCTCGGTCGGGCCTTGCTTCTTTGCCATTTTCAAAAATCTTTGCTATGGCCTCACATTGTAGTTGTTTACGATTTAAATCTTTGAAATTGTCACAAGCTTTTTCAAAATAATTTGAAGCCTGCTTAAAGTCTCTTTGGTCCTGATCGATAACTCCACGAAGATAAATATACCCGATACTCAAGCAGGTGTCGGCGTCGCCTATATTACACTGGGCCACAAGGCGGGAGAGGCTTTCTCGATTAACGATAGGAACAGGAGGGGCAACTTTTTTAACGGCTACGACCTCTTGATTTGTGAAGTGATAGAAATAAAACCCCGCGACTCCGCAGGTAACAAGAGAAGCAAAAATTAAAAAATAGAGGCCCAACCTAGTTTTCAAAGACATAGACATCAAACCGGGTACTTGACCCTTTAAATTGAACCTTCACTTTGGCTTTGTCCGACAACGGGGGCCCATTCAACGGCCGCTTCACAACAATACGTTTAAATTTTTTCGACCCTTCGTCAAAGATTTTTTGAACATCATTGTCACTAGACGCCTTATTAGCAAAAAATCTTTGCAAGATGAACATTTCTTTTTTCGGGAGGGCCGATTTCTTACTCTCCGGGAACATGGGGTCTATGTAAAGAGTGTCAAAACTGTTAACGGCCAAATTTTTTATGAAACCTGAACTTTCTCCCACTGAAAATTCTAATCGGGTGATAATTTTCCCTAAACGCTTATCAGGTTTGCTCCTCTCTAAAGCGTCCATCACAAGTTCCCCAAGAACGGTCGACTTTTCCATGGCTCTGACGTTACACCCCAAACTTGCGAGAACAAAGGCATCCCTTCCTAACCCCGCTGTGGAATCAAAAACTCTCTTCCCCGCACCGCCAACAGATTTAAGAAGAAGCTGTTTACCTGTCATCCTTCTAAAATTAATGGCGCCTGAAGAGTAATCGATGGAAAGTGGCCCAGGCCCACCTTTTTCATTAAGTTCTAAAGAAATATCTTCGGCCACTCGAAGTAAAAAAGGAAATTTCTTTTCAGATTCGTTAAAAAGAGGAATGCCTAGTTTTTGCGACAAGGCTTGAGCCCGACTAAGATATTTTTCATTTTTATAGAAAATTGCAATTTCAGAGCTCAGGCAAAAGCTCCCGGACAATCATGGGCTTTACATTAATTTCTTTAAGTAAGATTTTAAGCCGCCCTAAAGAAGATTTATTCTCCTTCTGAATTTTTTTGGCCAAAATAAATTCATTTTTTAAAGAATGTTCCCATCCCACAAGTTCAGTCACCGTAACTTGATACCCGAGAGATTCTAAGGTCAGCGCCCGAATAACATTGGTAAGGTGGCTGCCGAATTCTCTACGATGAATTCCCTGACTCCACAAACTTTGAATAGGCGATTCTTTTTCTTTTTTCAAAAGATCAGCCACTTCCGCTTGGCAGCAAGGGACCACGGCTAAATAATCGGCGTTAGCCCTCACCCCCAACTGAAGTGCTTCGTCGGTAGCCGTGTCACAGGCGTGAAGGGCCGTGACAAGATTCACCCGCTCAGGCGCAGGGAAAACTTTGATTGTTGAACCCACAAATTCCATGCGATTAAATTTGAGTCTTTGGGCCATCTCTAATGCTCGCCCAACAAGATCCGCTCTAGACTCAATGGAAATTATTTTCCCCTTACTCCGGGAATGAAAATAAAGTTGATAGAGGATAAAGCCAAGATAGGCCTTCCCCGCTCCGACGTCGATAGTTAGAGGGTCTCCAAAACGCTGGAAGATATCGTCTAAAGCGGGGCTTATAAGATTTACCAGGTGATTCACTTGCTTAAGTTTTCGCCTGGCATCGGCATTTAATGCGCCCGTATTTGTTAACAAATGTAATTCTTGCAAAAGTGCCGGGGATTGCTCGTTAAGCAACTCGCGATGGACCTCATTTGCCTTCACATTCTGTCGGGATTTCATTGGAGGTTTCATATCATTCCTCTGAATCCGATTGCAAGTTTGCGTTAAGGAGTTCTCGCTCGTCAAAAACAAAACATTTTCCAGAAAAATGGGCCCCACCTTTATTTGAAGAAAAATATTCTAGAATTCCCCCTTCTAATTGAAAGACATTTTTAAAACCAGCTCTACGCAAGATCAATGCCCCTTTCTCACAGCGAATTCCCCCCGTACAAAAGGTTACGATCTTTTTTTCTTTATCTAATTTGAGATCTTTTGCAAATTCTGGAAACTCGCTAAAGGATTTGGTGTGGGGATTGATCGCTCTTTCAAAAGTGCCATGGTTCACTTCAAAATCATTTCTGATATCCACTAAAGCAAGATCGTCTCCACGATCGAGAGCTTCTTTTAATTCTTTGGGTTTAATATAGGGAATAGTCTCTTTGGCAGGGTCAATTTCTGGCAATCCCAAAGTCAAAACCTCTTCTTTGACCTTTACTCTAAGCCTTTGGAACGGAACTTTTTTTGAATAACTCACTTTAATTAGAACGTCGGCAAACCTCGGGTCTTTGAAAAGTTCTGCTTCAAATTTCTTTACATCTTCTATAGCTCCCGCAAACATTCCATTTATCCCTTCGGTGGCGATAAGCAACGTCCCCTTTAAACCCAACGAACTCGCAAGAGCTTGAAATATCTCGCACAGGGCTTGGGGTTCGTCGACTTTAACGAACTTATAAAAGGCAATATTCCTGGCTTCCATTGGAAAATTAACTTATCTTGCAAGCTGATGACTTTCAAGAGCCCCTTTGAAATTGTAAAAACCACAATGGGAGCCACTTCTATTAAAGATAATGGAACGGGCGAGATCCTGCATAATCCCGTGGGACCATGGGAGGAATCTCGCGCCCTTTATGTAAAGCAATCCAATTTAGAAGCAAGGCTCCTCGAACCAAGGCCAGAACCCCTGGTGCTCTACGACGTGGGTTTGGGCGCAGGGTTTAATGCTGTTGCGGCCCTGGAGATTTTCTACAATCTCAAAAATTGTGGTAAGACTCTCCGAAATTTACAGATCATGAGTTTTGAAACCGACCTCACCCTACTTGATTTTTTCTTAAGTGAGATAAAAAGTTTCCCTGAGAGCATAAGCTATGAAAAACAACTTCAGATTCTAAGGAAAAAAGAGGTTTACTCCGAAGAGAAACTTCATTGGGAACTTCACGGGAGTTTTTCAGATATTGCCAAATTTGAATTGCCAAGGGCTGAGGTGGTATTTTTTGATCCCTATTCGCCAAAGAAAAATCCGGAAATGTGGACTGTGGCTGCCTTCAAATTGGTCCAAAAATACATGAGCACAGATGTTCCAGCCTGTGTCCTGACCTATTCCACGGCGACTCCCATTCGAACGGCCATGTTGCTCAGTGGTCTCTTTGTAGGCCAAGGTCAGTCGTCAGGATTTAAGGAAGAAACTACTTTTGGGGCCACAACATTTGAGGGATTGAAAATTCCCCTAGGAAAGAGATGGCTTGAAAGATGGCAAAGATCCCACACCGCCATGCCCCTGGGAGATCATAAATTTACCATAGAGGGTATTTTAGAGCAGTTAAAGGCCCATCCCCAATTTTCTAATCAGAGACTCTTGCAAAATACCTAAAGACCACGGAGAATAACTGACACTATGGGACGCAGTTGGATTCAAGGCTATAAAGACATTCAGGCCGCAAAAAAGGGAAATATCTTCACCAAGCTTTCAAAAGAAATCTCCGTAGCCGCACGCCTTGGGGGCCCGGACCCCGATGGCAATGCCCGACTTCGCGCTGCAGTTGATGAAGCCAGAGCGAGCTCCATGCCAAGAGACAATATTGAACGAGCTATAAAAAAGGGGGCTGGCACCCTTGAAGGCGTTAATTACGAAGATATTATTTACGAAGGTTACGCTAAACACGGTATCGCCGTTTTAGTTGAAGCCCTCACGGATAATCGCAATCGCACAGTTTCTGAACTTAAAGTTTTGTTTCGGGATTATGGCGGCAATTTGGGTGAAATAGGAAGTGTAAACTGGATGTTTAATCGTGTCGGCCTTATTGAGGGAACTCATACAAAAATGCCAGCCGATCTCGAAGGCGAAGCCATCGAAGTAAACGCTCAGTCGGTTTCAAAATATGATAACAATGTGGTGAGTTTCACGACCGACTCCACAGATCTTGACGCCGTCAAAACGGCCCTTAGCGGACGCGGATGGACGATCACTCTTGCTGAACTCGGATACGAGGCAAAAAATCCCGTGGCCCTTGGGGAAGCGGAGAAAAAAGATGTCGTTGAATTATTGAGTGAACTTGGCGGACATGACGATGTTCGAAGAGTTCATGCGTCGTTAGCCTAGATGTCAGATTTAAAACGCCGAAAACTACCCGATAAGAAGCAACAACCCCAATCACGTGGACAACAACCCCAACAACAAAATAATCGCAAGCCCCAACAGCGCCCACCCCAAAGACAAGTACAACGGCCCCCTCCACCGCCCCCAGCTTATATGCAAAGAGACTTGCTTCTGATCACAACTGCAGATTCATCCAAAGGAATTGAAGAAATAAGGGCTAAGTTTGACCCCCTTTCAAAGAAAATTCCTGCTCACGTTACACTCTTATTTCCAGAACCATCAAAAGCTATTGTTCCAGAATTTTTAAAAAATCTTGCGACAACGGACCTTCCGTCACTAAAGTCATTACAGTTTTCTAAAATTATCGTTCACGACGAAATGTATTTGTGGCTTATTCCAAACGATGAGTCTCGAGAGAGACTTACGAAATGGCGAGAGGTTTTGATGACGGCTCTCACGACAACTGAGCCCAATCACAGTCAGGGCGAAGAATTCATTCCCCACATCACCTTAGGCTATGTTCCCCGAAGCCTGACCCCGGAAGATGCCGTGGCTTTCGCGCAAAATCTAATTACACTTCCAACGGAAGTTAATTTTGCAAAAATTTTACTTGAAGAGTTCAGCGAAAACCAAGTGTCCACATCAGTCGATGCGATAATTCTGACCGCGCCCGCTTAGCAACCTAGTTGTCGCCGGTCTTATTCGCGATGGTCATTTGCTTTTGTTCAAGAGTGACGAGATCGCCAAGTATGTTAGCGGCCTCTTTCATTGCAGGCTGAGTGAGGTAATCGGGATCTTCCCCGTCTTTGCCCTTAACTTTTTTCTTAGCTTTCTTCTCTTTGGTGGCTTCCATACTCTTTTTCATAATATCAGCGAGTTTGACAACACCATTTTTTGATTCAGATTCTTTAAGTTCCGTTTCAATTTTTGCAAATTCTTTGTCTTTAGAAATTCTCGTCTTTGAATCTTTTTGTAAATCAGAAATGAGGGATGGCGTTAACGGAATGTAATGACTAACACTTGTTAAATCATTTCCCTCAGGGGAAATAAATGAAGGCAAAGATTTCTTTGGCAATGCGTAGTCTAGGGCATCTTCGCTAAATTCCTTTGAAGTGTAAGGACTTGGAATTCTAACATCAGAGGCCACACCCTTTTCTTGGGTCGAATCACCACCGGGGGTAAAGAACATTCCTGTCGTCACTTTAATGGCGCCAAGATCATTTCTCAATTTCATTACGGCCTGAACACTCCCTTTACCGAAGGTATGATCAGAGCCAATAATCACGGCACGCTTGTAATCTTGGAGGGCTCCGGCCACAATTTCTGAAGCACTTGCACTGAGACGGCTTGTGAGAACGACAAGGGGCCCGGAGTAATAAATAGCACTATCAAGATCAGCTAAATTTTCAACTCGACCATCGGAGTCTTGGGTTTCAACAACGTTCCCTTTTTTAATAAAGAGCCCGGCAACACGAACGGCTTCACCGAGAACGCCCCCGCCATTTTTAGAAAGATCTAAAATCATTCCATCAACTTTATGGGCATTAGCCTCGATAATTAATTTTTTCACATCTTCAGAGCAAGAACGCTCACCGTTATCCGAATCTGAGTAAAACGAGGGAAGATCAATAACACCAATCTTCATCTTTTTATTATTAATTGTTTTTTCAATATAGCTTAATTTAGCAGCCTCATCTTTAAGATCGATTTTATCTCGAGTGAGTTCAACGACGTGTTTAGTTACGGTCTTGCCTTGGCGAAGAACCGTGAGTTTCACTTTTGTTCCCTTTTTACCACGAATGAGTTTCACAACATCGCGTAAAGGCATATCGATAACGGGTTCGAATTTATTTGAAGTCCCTTGGGCTACGGAAATAATTTTGTCTTTGGGTTCGATCTCACCTGATTTTGCAGCCGCACCTCCAGGGATGAGATTCTCCACCACAGTATAGCCGTCTTGAGAACTCAACGTAGCCCCAATACCTTCAAGTGAAAGACGCATGGTAATTTCAAAATCTTCTAAAACATCTTTTGAAAGAAAATTGGAATGGGGATCAAGGGCTGTTGCAAAAGAATCTAAGAAAATGGCATAAAGATCATCGCTCTTTGATTCGGTAACATGTTTTAAAGTGACCTCATAGCGATGAAGAAGTTGTTTTTTGGCTTCTTCAAGCTTCATATCTGAAGTGAGATAGTTTGAAATTTGGAACTGAATGTATCGACCTTGAAGGTCTTGAAGCTCACCAACAGTTTTAGCATAAGTTCTTTTTGCAGGATCAAGAATGATGGAGGTATTTTCGTCCAACTTGAAAGTGTCGCTCAGAACTTTCTTAGCATATTCTTGGCTTTCGCTAACTCTTTTTTCATAGAGTTTTTGTGCGTTATCAAGAGCGTCACATTTTTTTCCACTCATTTTGCTGAAGAGATCACTCATATCACTTTTAATTTTTGTAACGTCCCCCTCCATTAAATACAATTTTGAAGGATCAAGATTTTTAACAAATTGGTTTATCGATCTTTGCTCAAGCTCCGGAGTGAATTTTTTAAACGTTAAATGTTGGGCCAAAAACCCATTCATTAAGGGATATAAGGTGTCACAACCCAGATCATTGGCTCGGGAGACACTTGAGACTGTGAAGAGAATGAACAATGAGGTTAAAACTTTTGTCACAGAAATTCCTTTGTTTAAAGGTAAACCAAAACTTGCTACCCATTTATAGTCGGCAACATACCGAAAGAACATTACCAGAATAGTTCTAACTCTGCGCCTCGGAGAGGCCCGCGTCATAATCTAGCCGAATGGCTAGATTATGAGGTGGGGATTGCATAGATTTTGTTAATACCTTTGAATAGTTGAGCATGCTTGATGAACTCTTCCCAGATGAACAACCAGATTATTACATCGCGCACCGGCAAAAGGAGACCATTGACTCTTTAAAAAAAGGTGAGATTGAGCGTGTTTGTATAAGCCAAAAATTTCCTGCTGATTCGATTGCACTTTTTGGATTAAGAGAAGGTTTTTTGAAAGAGGGATTCAAAGCTTTTCCGGATCCAAGAAAAAAATATGAAGTTCCAATAGAAGTGATCTTGACGGCTCAAACTCTCCAGAGACTTAACGACGAACATTCTCTCTTACTTGCTCCGTACATGCTCAACAACGCAGAACTTATTACAGAGCTTGGTTACAATGTCAGGGTTTTGGAAGAGGGCTTTAATGACAGAAATAAATACCCTAGAGAGGCCGCCTTTAATGGAGAAACTCTTAAACATATTTTATTGAGTGTTCGTCCTCAATCTTTAGAGGACTGGTTTAATAAAAAATGGAGATCTATATGGGAGAAGAACTCCCCCGGCAGAACAAAACAATATATTTTAGATGGGACAAAGATTTTGATTCCTCCGCATCTGGCATCTTTATTTGAAGGTTCTGGCTACGTTAAAGACGATGATGGCAACGAGTATTATGGCTATAAAGTCGTATGGCTTTACGAGATTATTGACCGCAAAGGTGTGATTGTTTCAATGAAAATTGGTCCCATCAATGACCATGACATTAAACTTGGAAAAGAGTTGCTCAAGGACTTTGGGTTTGAAGTTGGTTCTACCCTTATTATGGATCGAGGCTTTGTTGATGGAGCCTGGATTACGCATATTAAAAAAGATCTCGGGGTGGATGTATTTATCCCCCTAAAACGCAATATGGATGTCACTTTGGCAGCTATAGCGACCGCCGATTCAAGAAATGCATGGGTTGATCATCCGACAAGAGCTGGGCAAAAAATC
>Ga0207037_10066_pt1 | contig 35007 bp, 26 predicted proteins | sample Alteio_BWMinCont_75_FD_153268 | JGI IMG/M metagenome (GOLD analysis project Ga0207037, IMG submission 153268) | Enriched cells from forest soil in Barre Woods Harvard Forest LTER site, Petersham, Massachusetts, United States -... | ecosystem: Environmental > Terrestrial > Soil > Temperate forest >... | reverse complement strand
ACATGACCATCATGGCCACATACGCCAGACTCAGCACTAGGCAAAAAGTGCCTCCGAACCCCGAAACAATTTGCGCGGAATTTTGACGCATATTCGGAAAGAGCACACCCAGCCCGACTGCGATTCCGTTCAGTCCCACGCTCATCATGCAGATTGCAAACGCGATAATCCATCGCAAGGCCGCCTCCAGATGCAGGCTGTGAAAAGAAAAAAACATGAGAGAGGCTGTGATGGAGACGGAAAAAAACGTGCTGCTCCAAAACTTTCCCCACATAAACTCCTTCAAGCTTGCCGGCGCCAGCCCGATCAGCCAGAGACTGCGCCCTTCGAGACTGAATTGGGGATAGACAAATCGAGTCGTCAACGTGGAAAGAATCAGTGCGAGGGATCCGAGGTTTAAAAACGCCACCACACTTACCCAAAATCGCTCATCAAGGTGGTAACGAAAGTTACGGATGTTCAGAAAATAAAAACCCAGCAGGCCAAAGAAGATGGCAAACTGACTCCACTGGCCCGTATCGCGCCAAAACGTGATCACATCCTTCTTCAGCACGCTGCGCACCGGCGGGCTGAGCCAGCGCATCCATCCGACCAGGACCGTGGCCAAAATTGAAAGAGAACTTCGATAAGTGCGGCTGGAATGCGTCCTGCCGTGGAGCCTGCGGTCCTGCACGCGCGACGCATTTTCATAAAACAGCCCTCCGCTGTATCGGAGCAGGAGCCATCCGAAAAGCAGGCAATAACTGGAAACCAGGCCGAAAAAGAAAAACGTTTTGTTCCAGATCTTTTCACCGAGGCCGAGGACAGCCGTCGCGAGCCAATAACTTGGGAGCATCGGCTCCACCGCCACGCGCGTATTTTTCAGCAGCATGTTCATCAAAGGAACAATCTCCGCCTCGCGCATCGCAGCCACGTCAACCGGACGATGCGTCGCAAGCAGCACACCCAGACCCACGAGCCCCGTTCCTACGACGAAACGGCGGCCCCACCTTTCATGCCAAAGCCAGACGAGGCACAGAAGCAGCGCAGCCCCAACGGTGTTCGCAAGGATCGAAAAGGGAATATAAAGAACCGGCAAAAGCAGCAGAAACCAGGCTGGAAGCTTCATGCCCCACCCGTACGCCAGAAAAAGAGGGCCCGACAAAAACACAAACGCCCACGAAGCCAGACACGCCATTTCTAAAAATTTCCAACGAAAAAGCTGGCCATGGCTCACAGGCAGCGTTTGAAACCAAGCCGTCTCGCGATTCCGAAAAAAGACCCCATAGCCCGCAATCACGCTGCTGATGATCAGCATGAAAAAAATCAATGCGAACAAAAGATAAAACATCCGGGCCACCAAGAGATCTCCAAGAGCGGGGATTCCGAACTGAAGAAATTGCAACCCACGATAAAAGAGCCAGGTGAAGAAAATCCAATAAGTGACCACGAACCCCGTGATCACGGTCAGCATCAAGCGCGACTGCCGAATGATTTGCTTCAGACGATTCGCCGCCTGCCCTTTCCACGCGCGAGCCCAGAGGCGGTACAATGCCAGGCTTGAAATCTCCGCGCCCATCGCAACGGGAATTAAATTTTGACCCGAAACTTTTCGTTTTTCTTCGTGCTGACACAAAACCCTGCCATCAGTCGGGCCACGTTCTCGAGGTCACCAAGATGAATCACTTCCACAGGCGAATGCATGTACCGATTGGGCAGCCCAATGGAGACGGACGGAATTCCTCCGCGTTGGATAAAAATGGCGTCCGCGTCCGTCCCGGTCCCCCGAGGATCCGTTGAATATTGGAGCGCAATCTTTTTCTTTCGCGCCACCTCCTCAAGACGGTCGACCAGAACGGGATGATTCGCGCTCCCCCGGCCCAAGACCGGGCCCTTGCCCAGCTTGACATCGCCAAAACGATTTTTGTTCACAATCGGAATATCGGTGGCTTGCCCGACATCTGCCACCAAGGCGGCATCGGGATGGACGCTATAACCCGCCATCGACGCGCCGTGAAGGCCAATTTCTTCTTGAACCGTCGAAACGGCCACGACACAGGCAGCCGGTTTCTTTTCCCCAGCCACAAGCCTTAATGCTTCTGCTGCCGCGAAAATGCCAATGCGGTTGTCGCATCCGCGCGCGACGGCGAGATCGCCACGCAATATTTCAAAGCCGTCCACAAATGTAATCACATCGCCCACCCGCACCAGATTTTGGGCCTCCTTTTTGCTTTTGACACCGATATCGAGAAAGCACTCATGCAACTTGGGAACTTCCGGATCCTTGCCGCGATCCTGCATGTGAGGCGCAAGCGTGCCAGTGACGCCAAGAACTGGCCCTTTGCGGGTTTGGATCTGCAAACGCTGGCCACGAACCAAGCTGGGATCCACGCCGCCCACGCCTGTGAAATAAATAAATCCTTCTTCAGAAATGTTCTGGACCATAAAACCGATCTCATCGGAATGTCCCGTAACCATGATGCGCGGCGACCCGCCTTCATTCAAAAATGCGAAACAATTTCCGTAGGCGTCTGTTTCAACCCGGTCGGCAAACTCCTTCACATAGTCAAGCCACACGCGTTGGGCAGGATGCTCGCGGCTGGTCACGCTGACGGTGTCGAGGAGAGACTTCAGGAACTTAAGGCTGGATGGCTGCATGCTTCATTCCTTCGCCGACTGCGGTCTTTTTTGCCAGCATAATTCGACGCGAACCGACGGATTGCGCCAAAGAAATGGAGACTCCTCCTTAGTTCTTCTCGGGTACGGATTCCAACTTCTGCGATTTGACAGCTTTGGAAGCTGGTTGTGGCTGGAATCCCATGTGTTCGAGGCCAGTTTGGATGGAAGGTTCCTGACTCACGAGATCCCAGATCATTCCGGAGCGGTAATTTTCAATCATCAACAAAATGGGGCCCAAATCGATGCCGAGATAGACCGAGGAGAACCAGTTCTTGTCGAGATTGAACGAATCGACGAAACCATATTTTCCCCAAAGCTCATCTTTCAAGCCAAAATATTTTTTAGCTTGTTCAATCGAAAGGTTGGGAGTGAAGGCGACCGACCCAAGCGTCGCGGTAGGAGCGACTGTCCCATCGCATTTGCCATAGGGGGCACCATTGATGACATAACCTTTCGGTCCATCACATGCGGTCAGACCCCAAAAACCCTGCCCAAACGTGGCAAAGAGAGCGGAATTATCCCTGCACCAGGCTGCGTTCGCCTGCGTGGCAATCTTTGAATTCTCAAAATAATCCATTTTCTTGCGATCGGGACGGCCTTTCAAATTGACCCAAATTTGAGGATATTGATGCGTGAAAAGGGCGTTATCACCCGCCGAAGGAACGAAGGTGAAATCTTTGTACTTCAGCGATTCACGTTGCACCGAATCCCAAGGATCCGAAGAAATCGCGTGCGTTTTGGATCCCATCGCGAGGATATAACAAAGCAATCCTTCATTGTAGTCGCGCCATTCGGCATCAATAAACTTCTTATCGTAGCCCATGGAAAGGAACTGTTTTCCGTTCATCATCCATGGCCAATCCACTGTGTTGAGAAGCTGGTCCGCAACGGTTTCCACATCGGTTCCTTTATAATATTGTTTCGCCGTAATCACCCCCATCATGAAGAGAGCCGTATCGACGGAGGAAACTTCGAACCCCGACACGGGAGCTCCCGTGTCGAGTTCATAATAATGAAAAAAGAATCCGTTATACATCTGCGCTTCCGTTTGGAAAAACTTGAGTGTCATCAAGACGCGTTTGTAAGCCGCGTCCTTCTCAACCCATCCCCTTTTGTCCGCAACGCAAATGGCTGACAGGCCAAACCCGACGGAGGCAATGCTTGCGACATTTCTTAAATCGCTTCCAAAGGCGTAGCATCGGTCTTTGATGAGTCCATTTTTGGGACTGACCTCATTCCAGAAAAAGCCGAATGCGGCATGCTCGACCAGATCCAGGACCTCGTCATTCGGAGCGGTCCACAGATTGACCGAAATCTTGTAACGAACAGGCCGTTCGTTGATTTCGTACCAATTCTCGGGCTTTTTCTTCGTTTTGCTGCTCTTGGACTCCCCTGACTTAAGATTCCGCCCCGTGGAGATCAACTCCACGTCTTTTACGAAAACCGCGCTTTTCAAAAGGGAATTATCCGAATGGAAAAAAGAAAACGAAAAATTATCCATGGAATCCCATTGTCGGACCGCATGAAAGTCTGCGAGCGGAATCTCGACTGTCTGCCACTGCCTAGCAAGAGGCTCCTGGAGGTATTTATCAATGCTGAGCCGATCCTCATACCAGCGATCGTCTTTCAGGCCAAATTTCATATTCTCCCCTCCGCTGAGTCCCTTTACTTTAAAGCGGACCGTGTCGTAGGGACGCATATCCAGATGTTGCACGGCAAACCAATAGCCCGAGTCCTGACGCTCGTTGGATACGTTATATTGCAGCTCCAGGGAATAGGTTTTGTCCTCTTCAAGATTGACGTTGACCTGAATCACGCCTCCTTCATGAGTCAGCACGCCATGGATTCCACCAGGGTTATTGAGGATTCCCTTGTCGAGCTTCAATACCTCGAGAGGCTCAACAGCATGGATCAACGAAACAAACGTGAGGAGAATCAGAAACGCAACTTTTTTCATGAAGAGAGAAGTCTAAGTGTCGAAGTCAGTCAGGGTTCAAAAAAGTTTTCGTCGTGGATCATCGGAATGGCCTTCTGGGCAATGGGGTCGGCGCCGAAATGTTTCTGAACACAGTGATCGCCGAGATAGTTTGCAAGCGCAATAAAGATCATTTCCTGATCCAACGACAAATATTTGTAGGCGACCTGTCCGGTCATCGGATCCACCGCATCATAAAACCCATATTCGCCATAGATATCATATGTTTCGGCCAGCTTGCGAAGGTTCTCCGTGGCTTCCTTGGGGGTGACGTAAAGGGCCAGCGCGCTCACATGGGGCGTCACCACTCCGGGCTTGTATCCATGAATGCCCAAAATTTTTACTCCATACTCCGAGTAGTTATCCTCGGAAGGCATCGAACAGGGTGACATTCCCCAGACGGGATAGTTCAATTCCTCGAGGGCAAAACGGCGCTGGACGATGGCGTGAATTTCGTCGTTCTTGCCAAGATTTGAGGGGGCATATTGCTTCTCGTCGATCACCATCGTTGGCATGAGCGCTTCGAAGAGGCTGCCGCCCCAACTCGGCACAAATTTCATCCCCTTCCATTCGTAATAGCCACCGATAACTTCGTGGCCGAGGACCATTTTCGGTTGACGATGGATGGGCATCATGGACTGCCACTCTGAATCTTCGGAAAATGTGCGCATCAATTCGAACCAATGCTCTTCGGGCACATCACCCTTTCCGATGGCGATGAAGCTGCCAGCGCGCGGCTCGGTATAAAGCACTCCGTAATCGTATTCCGCGCGGCACTTCATATGCACATAATAGCCATGGTTCATGTTTTGTTCGACGTCATCGTAAAAGAAGCTGTAATTACCCCGATTGATGAGAGCCGTGCAGCGATCGCTCAATTCTGTAAAAGCCTGGCGCGTCACCATCAATCCCGATGTGAGCCATGCAGAATCAACGAAGGAAACAAAGTTGCTGCTGCGCTCATTCGAAGTTGTATCGTAATAGTTATAAAGAAAGCCTTGATAAGATTCGAACGACTCGATGGAATTCAATGTTTTTTTCAGTTTCTCAAGAGCCTCTTCTTTGGTGATCAACTTGAGATCGTACGCGCCCACGACCGAGAGAAAATAAAGGCCAATGTTCGTCACGTTGGTGTAATCCCCAATCCTGCTATCTTTAAGTTCCACCGATCCTTTCGCGAAGCGCACGGTGTCGAGAGGAAGCCCATGTTCGCGGTCCGACAGCGCATCAATGCCCTTCCATGTATCACTCGCAACGCGCATCAGAAACTCGTGATCATCCTTGGGAAAGCTCCTTTTGTCAGCCAGCGCAACGGTCGGCCATCCGACAAGGCGTTTCTGAATCAAAGGGATGGCCGCCTTCTCGCCACCTTGCTCCTTTTCCCATTGTTTCTTTTTGGGCATCGCCACAGGATCGAAGATGCTTGGACCCGGCTCGCCAGTTTCGACCAGTGCGATGTCATCGATGTAATATCCCCCCTGCTTGACGTCTGCGCGGCGTGACTGAAACGAAAAGACCAGCTCCTCAAGGTCCTTCCATTCGGTAATTCCGTTCATCATATTCAACGGGATGGAAATCCTCTGCCATTGATCGGTGATGCCGGTCACCACAAAGCTGCCTTTGAGCGATTCGCCGGGCGATCCAGGTTTGGGCCGTTTGAATTCCACTTTGAATGATTTGGCGAATCCAAGCTTGGCGTCTCCCTTCACCCAAAATTCAAGATGGTCGTAGCCACGCGCATCAAGCCTGTTCAGATTCATCCAAAAGCCATTTTGGGACTTCTTTTCCGGATTTAATTTGTAGGTCAGATAAAGGCCATAGCCTTCCGTGCCCCGGCGATTGACAGGATCGAGTAAAAAATTGGCTTCTGATTTGGGATCATTCGGATCCAGGTTCCATGTGCCTGCGTTGCCGCGTAAATTGTCCGCGATCAAAGCACGGTTAAAATCATGAATGACCAACCTTTTCCCGACTGGAGAAGGTTCGGCCTGCAAATAGGCGCAGAAAACAAGGAGCCACGTCGTAGGCGCGAGGAAACGAATTATTTTCTGATGCATAAGAATCTTAAAATACGAAATCTGCACCTGCTCGACCACATCCACAAGACTTTGAACGCCTCGATAGGAAGAAAAAGGCCTCCGGAGAGGGAAATCCGCCGGAGACCTTCTTCCCGCTTAATGGCGTGATTATTTTTCCAAAGCAATATCGTCGATATTAATCGCCCCGACGGTGCCAGGACTTGCATACCGCTGCTCGAAAACAAAGGTCATCTCAGTCAGCTTCGACAAGTCCACGCCAGCTTTCGAAATCTCACTCAAAGGAATTTCGATCTTCTTCCAATCCCCGGTGATTTCGCCGACGTAGTGAGACGCGATCTTGCCTGCCGACTTGAGCTCCACCTTGATTTTATTAGGAATCCCCACTTTTGAATCCCCACGAATCCAGAACGTCACCTTGGTGTAGGCCGACCCGTCAAACGTGGTGTCCGCAGGTCCGAACTTGAGCCAAAAACCATTATAAGCCCCGCCGTTATCCACATTGTAGGTCAATCGCAGAGAGGAGCCCGTGCTGCCTTGCCTGATGGTCTCATCCAAAGATTCGTTGCAAAGAAAAACTCGTTCGTCGGGATTCGGACTGAAAGCACCAAAATCTCCATTTACATTGTTGGGACTCGGCGCATTAAAATCCGCAATCATCTTCTTCTCTTCCGCCTGCGCATTCAATAAAGTCGCACTTGCCAGGCATAAGGCCACCATTCCCGTCACCCATTTCTGATTTCGCATAACGTATCTTCCTTATCGTTAGTGTTTAAGGTTAGTTTTGCTTTCCTGTAATCGATTACAGAATAAATTAGCTATTTGACGACATATGTCAACTGAAAATTTTGACATTCTTTGAGAAAAGGTCACAGGGATCTTAAAAGCAAATCATGAAATGAGAATCCATGCGCACATCTGCGCCGCAGCGACGACCCCACGGAACACGTTTTTTATTTGGAATTTCATCCAGAATTCCCAGCAAGTTTACCACAATATACAAATCAAGTTTTAAGTCAAGTCGGCATTTGATTCAGCGGCCCAAATCAATCCAAATTCCTGCATGGCACGCTTGTGTTTCGGGTTAAAAATGGGTTCAATGGGTTATGAGTTTGACCACCGCCATTCCACTGCCCAAGAAAGTGAACCTTCGCACGCCTGAAGTGCTTCAAACCGTCGAAGCACAGGTGGAGGAACATTACCGCAGCAAACTCGTGGAAAAAATTCGCTCGCAAGGCGGCCGCATTTCTGCGGGTGGCATCACGGTCCGCCTCGCCAAAGAATTCGGTTTTTGTTATGGAGTGGAGCGCGCCATTGATCTCGCCTACGCGGCACGCAAGGTTTTCCAAGGACGGCGTCTTTTTATTCTGGGTGAAATCATCCACAATCCGGAAGTGAACGACCAGATCCGTGCGATGGGAATCAAAACCCTTACCGGACCCAATCCTGAAGCCAGAGTTGAAGACGTCACAAACGAAGATGTTGTCATCATTCCCGCCTTCGGCGCAGAAGTTTCCACGATGGAAAAGCTGAAGCAAATCGGTTGTCAGACGGTCGACACCACCTGCGGCGACGTGATGAGCGTCTGGAAGCGGGTGCGCCAATACGCTTCAGAAAGCGTCACTTCGATCATTCATGGCAAGGCATGGCACGAGGAAACGAAGGCTACCAGTTCCCGCGCACTCGCCGCGAATGGCAATGGCCATTATTTCGTCGTCTTCAATCTCGCGGAAACGGATTATGTTTGTGACTATATCCGACAAGGCGGCAACAAGCAGGAACTCCTTGAAAAATTCAAAGGCGCCTATTCGCCCGGATTTGATCCAGATCTCCATCTTCAGGCTGTCGGCGTTGCAAACCAGACAACGATGCTTCGAGGCGAGACGGAGGAAGTTCAACGACGCATCAGTCAAGCGATGGTAGACCGCCATGGAGTCGAAAATCTGGCGAAGCACTTCCGCGTTTTCGACACGATCTGCGGCGCGACTCAGGACCGGCAGGATGCCCTCGAAAAACTGCTCAACGAACCGCTTGATCTCCTGCTGGTGATCGGCGGATACAACTCGTCCAACACATCGCATCTGGCCGAAATGGGCGAGATCAAACTTCCCACTTACTTTATTAAGAATTCCAGCAAGATGGCTTCGGAAACAAAGATCGTCCACTTCAGCATGGCCAAGCATACCGAGATCGAAACGGAAAACTGGCTCCCCAAGGGAATCCTCACGGTAGGCATCACCGCGGGCGCTTCCTGTCCCAATAACCTCATCGAAGAAACCATCCGCCGGCTCTTCGAACTCCGCGGAGTTTCCGCCGAGCAGTTGTTGGGTCACATCTGACAAATCCAGCGTTGCATCGTGCCGTGCGCTTCGAGGCTTGCAGCCTTCCATCCGCATTTCTTATAGCTTGTTGCTGACTCGCTTATGGCTCAAATTTTTCCTTTTCCAGCCCTTCGTCCAAAACCTGAACTCGCCTCGAAAATCTGCGAGCTTCCTTACGATGTCCTCTCCTCGGACGAGGCACGCGCCCGCGCAAAAGGAAATCCGCTCAGCTTCCTGCGCGTCTCGAAACCGGAAATCGACCTTGATCCCTCCATCCACCTCGATGACCCGCGGGTTTACGCCAAGGGGAAAGAAAACTTCGAGAAGCTCATTGCCGACAAGGCTCTTTTTCTGGAAGCACGACCTTGCTTTTACCTCTATCGCCAAATCATGGGCAAGCACGTACAAATTGGCCTTGTTGCCGCGGCCAGTTGTGAAGATTACGAAAAAAACATCATCAAAAAACATGAGCTTACCCGTCCGGACAAAGAGGACGACCGAGTACGCCACATTGAAACTCTCCAATCCCAGACAGGCCCCGTTTTCCTAACCTATCGCGCACGAGCTTCCATCGACGCCTTCGTCATAAAAAAAATCGCGGAGAAACCTGACGTCGATTTCAATGCGACCGATGGAATCCGCCACACCTCCTGGACGATTTCCCAACAAGCTGACATCCAGTTGATTCAACGTGAATTCGCCGGTGTTCCGGCGCTTTACGTTGCGGACGGACATCACCGTAGCGCGGCCGCAGTTCGTGTCTGGAAAAAACTTAAAACTTCAAGTTCGAGCTCCTTCCTTTCGGTGATTTTTCCTCACAATCAGATGCAAATCCTTCCCTATAATCGCGTGGTGAAAGACCTGAACGGCCTGGGTCTGGATCGCTTTATCGAGCGGATTCGCGAATGCGGCACGCTCCGCATTCAGCACCAGCCCAGCCCCTCGAAAAAACATGAGATCACGCTCTTCCTCAATGATATCTGGCATGTTTTTGAATGGAACAAAGATTTCGTGGACCGAGAGAATACCACGGGACAGCTCGACGTTTCTCTCCTGCAGAAACAGATGCTTGGGCCACTCCTAAACATCGACGACCCGCGGACTTCTGATCGCATCAGCTTCGTGGGCGGAATTCGAGGAACAGACGAACTCGAAAAACTCGTGCGCAGCGGCGACTGGGCCGTCGCATTCTCCATGTTTCCCACTCAGATCGAAGATCTCATGTCGATCGCCGACCAGGGCGGGATCATGCCCCCCAAAAGCACGTGGTTTGAACCGAAACTGCGCGACGCGATGTTTTGCCACATGATCCGCGGCTAATCGGGCGTTGGATCAGATATATTTTTTCTGCGCCTTAAGGAGCTGCACAATCCCTTTCCCGGCAAGGCGCAGCATGCTGCTCATTTCCTTCGGAGAAAAGGTGGCTTCTTCGCCCGAGCCCTGCACTTCGATAAACCTCCCGCTGCCCGTCTTGACAACGTTCATGTCGACCGAAGCATCTTTGTCCTCGATATAGGAAAGATCAAGAAGAGGTCTCCGCTCGACGATCCCGACGCTGACAGCAGCCACGGAATCCCGGATCGGGCTCTCGGCAAACGCCTTTTCTTTCATGAGCTGCTGCATCGCGAGCTCAAGCGCAATATAAGCACCCGTGATGGCAGCCGTGCGCGTGCCTCCATCCGCCTGTAAAACATCGCAATCCACCCAAAGCGTTCGTTGTCCCAGTTTTTCCAGATCGATAATCGCACGAAGAGATCTCCCAATCAGCCGCTGAATTTCCTGCGAACGTCCATCGAGCTTCCCACGCGAAATATCGCGCGGTTTTCGGTCTCCCGTCGAATACGGAAGCATGGAATATTCGGCCGTCAGCCAGCCTCCGCTCATCTTCTGCTCCTTCATCCAACGCGGCACATTCGACTCGATGCTCACCGCGCAAATGACTTGAGTGTTGCCCGTCGACACCAGCACGGATCCGGCCGCATTCGGAGCGATGTTTTTTTGAATCCTAAAGGGACGCAGTTCATCCGGTTGCCGTCGGTCGTAACGAAGAAAAGCTTTCATCCTTGAATGACTGGCGCATCAGGCACACGGACTCAAGCTTTTGCTGGCACGGCAAGGGGCCTTATTTCGATTTCGTGTCGGACGAAACCAGAGTGAACACACTGGGAATTTCCATCGGTGTTTGAGGCTTCTGGGAAAGAATGTTTTTAAAATAGGTGGTGATGAGATTGGCGACGACCTGGGGATCGTCATCCCAAGGCAATGCCTTGTTCACGCGCACCTGCAAAGGCGCGGAGGCAGAATCCAGATAGAGCACCTGCGCGAGAACTTCGGCAGGAAACACGCTCAATGGATATTCCCTCGGAATGTTGCGAAACAAATCCCCTTCGATCGTGTGAATCGTCAGCTTGGAGACGATCGGATTAATCTTCAACAAAACCATCCATCGAAGCTTTCCAACGTCATGCAGCAGGTTCACAGGCAGTCCCGCAATGGAGTATTGAATTCCATGCTCGCCCATTCGCCAGGGAAACTCCGGCTCGTTGAACTTTGGAATCTTGGAGGCTAGCTTCGGATTGCGAACATAATAGAGGGTGTTCGTGATCCCTGGTGTATAAAACATGCCAAGCACTGCCTGTTTTTCAGGAACCACGGTACTGTTGAAATCCCAGAACGTCGGCTTCGTCAACGCGTCTTCGAGGACGAAATGAACCATGTCACTCTGCGTTTCATCCTGCTCAATCCGCTCAAAAAGGGGCTCATAAACGACGACACCATGTTCCCAGGCATTTCGGAATTCCTCAATCGCCTTTTGCTTGTCCTTCACCTTGTTGACGGCTCCCAGGCGCAGCGTGTCCATCCTCGCCATCGTCGAATAAAGGACGGCGCGCCCCTCGGGACTCGGGGACCAAGTCCATTTACCCTGAAGGAGTCCCATCGTGGAAGCAATTTGGGGAGATGAAAGGGCTGATAGGTTCGACGTTAAGGAGTTCGACAAAGACGATTCGGCTCTGCGCTGCTTCGAAAAATAAGGAATGGCAAAAGCAAGAACAACAATCCAAAAAAAAGCGAACGCAGCGCCAAACGAAATGAGAAGCGTCTTTCGGTTGAGTCGCTGGGAAAGACCCGAAACCTTTTCATCAGGACGCGCCAAGACGCGAGTCGCCCCGGCCAAATCTTGCGAATCAGACGGAATGAGGATCTTCGGCTTGGAGGCGGGAGGAAGTTTTCGTTTCTCGGAAAGATCCAGAAGAAAAAGGTAGTCCCCCACACGAATTGTATCGTGATCCTTCAATGCTTCGCGATGAATTCGCTCGCCATTGACATATGTTCCATTCGTGCTTCCATCATCTCGAATGACAAAGTTCCCGAGAGGATCCCAAAGAATGGTCGCGTGATGTCGGGAAACGGAAGCCCCGGCAAGATAGAGCTGGCAAGTCGGATCGCGCCCAAGAGTGAAGCTTGCCTTAGGCAAAGGATATGCGTTGCGGTGGGTACCTTCTGAAATCAGGATAAGCCAAGGCATAAGGGGTTTGGACTGGGGCCCCGAAGAGCTTCAATCCCATCAGTTCGTCACTGAAGACATCAAGTGTCAAGCTAGAAACCTGAGAGGCTTCCCTTCAATCTTTCAAAAGCGCCCAATTTTTCCGGAAATATTCGGCGCCTGAATAGAGGCTGGTAAATACGCACGCCGGATAGAGAATCCAGACTTCAAACCAATAATATCCTGGGACCGTCAGTTTGACATCGAAATCCTGAATCAACGCATAGTGCGAACAGAGGAAACCAATCGTGAAAAGCTGCGTCACCGTTTTCACCTTTCCACCCGTTTCCGCAGCCAATGTGACACCGAGCTGCGCGGCCGTCATGCGCAGGCCGGAAACCGCGAAATCTCGGGAAAGGAGCACGAGAACGATCCAAGCCGGCATCGCATGGTTCGCCACGAGCGTCACCCATGCGGAAGTGACCAAGATTTTATCGGCGATAGGATCCCAAAGCCTTCCGAAATTCGTCACCTGATTGGTGCTGCGTGCGAGATGGCCGTCCAGCCAATCAGAAACACAAGCAAAGACGAAACACCATAATGCGATCGTGTGATGATAAGGCGTCGGATGAAGCGACGGAAAGAGGTAAGGCAAAGGCTGATCAAAGAAAAAGACGAAAAAAACCGCTGCGAGAGGCAGTCTCATCAGCGTGATCTTGTTCGGCAGGTTCATCTCCCCCTAGGGTGATAGCCATTCTCGAAGCACAGTCAATGCCAGTCTTGGAAAAAGACGGCTTCTCAACACTCAAAACATGTCACGTGTTTGCGACTTCCGCGATAAGATCGTATTCCTTCGACTCAACAATACGGGCCTGTTGGAACTCTCCCGTCCTCCAACCTTTGCCCTTAAGCAGAACGCGGCCATCAATTTCAGGAGCATCTGCTTCGGTGCGCCCCACATGTCGGTCCCCTTGTTTTTCGACGAGAACCCGAAGCGTGTGACCCACTTTGGATGCCATGATCTCCGAGGAAATTTGTTGCTGCAACGCCATGAGGCGCTCGCGGCGCGTCTTTTTCACCTTCGAAGGCAACTGATTGTCCATGCGTCCTGCCACGGTGCCTTCTTCCTGGGAATATTCGAAAACTCCCAAACGCTCAAAACGCGCCTGCCCTATGAACTCATAAAGACTTTCGAACTGTGCATCCGTCTCGCCTGGAAATCCCACAATGAAGGTTGTGCGAATCGCGATGCTCGGGATGCGCGAACGAAGCTGCGCGAGAATGTACTCGATATGCGCCCGCGAGGTTTCCCGCCGCATGCGCAAGAGAAGGTCATCGTGAATGTGCTGCAACGGAATATCGATGTAGCGGCAAACCTTCGGGCACGCGGCCATGACATCCATCAGCCTCTCGTTCCAATGCGCGGGATGCGTATAAAGAATGCGCACCCAAAAATCGCCATCGATCGCGTTCAGACGCTTGAGCAACTCTCCCAGCCCATCGGACACCTGCAAATCCTTGCCAAAATAGGTCGTGTCCTGGGAAATGAGGAGCAACTCCTTCACCCCTCGGCGCACGAGGGAGCGAGCCTCTTCCACCACATCTTCGATCGTGCGGCTGCGATGGCGGCCTCGCATGATCGGAATCGAGCAAAAAGCACAAGGATGATTGCATCCCTCGCCGATTTTCAAATAGGCATAATGCGCCGGGGTGAGCTGGTAGCGCGGCGTTGCGAAATCGTAGAGATAGTTGGGCTTGCGCGTGACAAAAGACGGGGCCGTCTCGACAAGGACATCCGGCTTCACATCCGCATCCTTTTCATCAAGCTGCTTGAGGATTTCATGGATGCGGGGAACCTCATTGATGCCGATAAAGCCGCTCACTTCAGGCAATTCCTTCTGAAGATCTTTCGCGTACCGTTGAGCCATGCAGCCGGCAACGAGCAATTTTTGTCCGGGCCGGGTAGAGCGCAAATGGTTCGCCTCAAGAATAGCGTCGATCGATTCTTGCTTCGATCCTTCGACAAAACCGCACGTGTTTACAATCACGATGTCTGCATCCTCCTGACTCGCCTCAATGGCATGCCCCTCCTTGGCAAGAATCCCGAGCATCACTTCCGAGTCGACCAGATTTTTGGCGCAGCCCAAGCTCAACAAATGAACGGATCGCTTCATGGACTATGATGGAGCTCCGGAAGCGAATTGGTGCTTAACGAAAGAGGAGCGACAGCAGGGACCGAAGTCTGGGCAGGAGGCTGCCACACGTCGGAACTGGAGGAAGCCGGGGCGGAGTTTGTTGCCGGATTGGAGGATTCCGGGGCGGAAGGATTCAGAGCGGCAGGAGGCGGCATTTTCATGATCCAATAAGCACATGCCCCTGCAACTGCCAACACCGCCAGGGTGGCGATCACCACGGTCCGTCCTGTGGATGTCAGAGGAGTCGCCGAGTTGGAAGCCGATACATGGCGTTGCATCGGAGAACGGGCACGCTGGTCTTCGGTGATTTCGAAGACTGCCTTTTGCTCAGGCTGCGGAACATGCTCTGAAAATTGTTGGAGCAAGGGGGCGCCGTCGATGCCGAGATAGTCTGCATAATGACGGAGAAAACTGCGCACATAGACTAAGGCGGGAAACTGGTCGTAGCGGTCTTCTTCGAGATCCTGCAGCCGATCAAGCTTGATCCGAAGTGCCTTCGATGCAGCCTCTTCGGAGATGCCCTTCTTCTTCCGCGCCTCGCGCAATGTTTCACCAATGGATGCCATGATTCAACACCTTGTGAAAAATTATGCGAAAATGCAAAACGAAAAACATCCGACGTGAGAAGGACATACCATTTTGGAATAAGCCATTCGGCATTCTTTGGATATCAACCTTCTTCGGGAGCACCCTCGAGACGGATCAGGATCTCCCGATCCTTCGCTCCCTGGGCGGGGCCCACCACCCCCCGCTCCTCAAGCGCGTCCATGACGCGCGCTGCCCTCGTGTATCCGAGGCGTAGACGCCGCTGCAACAGCGAGGTCGAAGCGCGCCCTTCTTGACGGATCACCTGAATGCATTTTTCAATTAACTCCTCGTCCTCATCGCTCGCCTCCCCCTCTACCTGTGCAGGTTTCGAGAGCTTTTCCTGGATTTCGGTGTCATAAAGTGCCGGCGCCTGTTTTCCGCAAAAATCCACAATACATCTCACTTCATCATCGGAAATGAAGGCTCCCTGGGCGCGCACGAGCACCGAGGAGTCGGACGACTTGTAAAACATATCGCCCTTGCCGAGCAGGTTTTCAGCACCGTTTTCGTCCAGAATGACACGCGAATCGATCTTGGATGCCACGCGAAATGAAATCTTGGACGGTAAATTCGTTTTAATGGTCCCCGTGACGATGTCCGCGCGCGGTGTCTGCGTCGCGACAATGAGATGAATGCCTGCGGCGCGGGCCATCTGCGTGATGCGTGTGATGGCGTCTTCGGCATCCACCGGCGCCGTCAACATCAGGTCCGCCAGTTCATCGATAAAGACGACGATGTAGGGTAGTTTCTCCGGGATGACCACCTTCTCTTCGGGAAGCAACATCTGCTGGGTCTCATCTTCCGATTCCTCGATTTTCGATGGCTCCTCTTTGACCGCAGCCTTGGACTGTTTCGAACGCGCATTGAAAGCGGCGATATTGCGAACACCCACTTTCGCCATGATCGCATAGCGTTTCTCCATTTCGCGGATCACCCAACGCAACGCGACGATCACCTTCTTTGGATCGCTCACGACCGGCACAACCAAATGCGGCAGCGTGTTGTAGATTTGAAGCTCCACCACTTTGGGATCAATCAGGATGAGGCGAATCTCGTCTGGTGAAAATTTGTAGAGGATGCTCGAAAGGATCGCATTGATGCAGACGGACTTTCCAGATCCCGTCGATCCGGCGATGAGCAGGTGCGGCATTTCGGCGAGATCGGCGATCAGCGTTTTTCCATAAACATCCTTCCCAATAGCGAGCGGGATTTTTGCGCGCGAATTCTGGAACTCCGAGCTCTCGATCAATTCGCGAATCAGCACCGCCGCTTTCGAAGTGTTCGCCACTTCGATGCCCACGGTTCCTTTGCCCGCCACAGGAGCCAGGATGTTCACTTTGTCGGCCTTGAGAGCGAGCGAAAGGTTGTTCTGCAAATTGACGATGCGTTCGACCTTCACTCCGGGCGAAGGAACCACTTCAAACCGGGTGATCGTAGCGCCTTGCGTGATCTCCCCCATGCGAACGTGGATTCCAAAATCGCGCAGGGTCGTTTCGATAATGGCGCCCCGAATGGAAATTTCTTCTTTTGTATCGAGAAGCACATCTTCCGCTGCCCCTCGAAGCAAATCATGCGGCGGCAACGAGTAGGGGCCCATCGCGGTCGGCTGCGGTTGCGGCTTCAAGGCCGCTTTCGCCTTGGTCGGACGATTGATTTTGTATTCCTGCTTCTCCGGCTTCGATTCCATCCTTTCATCCGGAAACAACGACGGGGCCCTCTCTTCTTCCCCCGGGCCCAAAGGTTCGTCCTTGCGCTCCCCTGCCTTTGTTTCGGGAGGCATCTTCTTGCCGCGACGTGACAACTCGCGCTCGATCAGACGCTGGCGCTCCGCAATTTCCTGCTCACGGGTGCGCAAGACTGTTTTGATATCTCCACTCCGCAACGCTTCCTCGCGCTTTTGAACTTTTCGCTGCCGCAATTGATCGGAAACCCAAACGTAGATCGCCCGAGGATGAATCTGGAGCGCCATGAAAAGACTTGCGCCACTCACCAACAAAAAAGTGACGACAGATCCGATCTGTCCGAAGATGGTCTGAAAAACACGTGTTCCGGCCCAATATCCCCACATCCCCGCAATGCCTCTTGTCGGATTATCCCATCGAGCTCCCAGATTGTTGTTTTTCGTCGCCCAAGCCACCTCATTCGCCACAATCACCTGCAAAAGGCAGGAGAATCCGAGCACAAAGGCAAGCATCCAAAGGGCGCTCGCTTTGAGACGGTAGTCCATTCGAAACAAGGCCGCGACGCCAAGATATAAGCAGATCAGAGGAAGAAGGTTTGCAGCCCACCCAATGCAACTATAGAGAATGTAGGCAAGGTAAGCCCCAAAAAATCCGAACCAGTTATGCATGTCAGCCGCACTCCGAGTGCCATGGACGTCCTTTGGGTCGTACGAATAAAAAGAACATGCCAATAAAATGGTAATGGACAAATAGATGATTCCGGAAAGCTCCCGTGTCAGCGCGTTTTTTGCTTGTTTCGCCATTTGTATGAAGAGAAGTTTATGCACCAATGCAGCTTAGGGGGCAAGGATTACCCTCGCGCGCAAGCCATTGGCAAAGAAGTAGATATGAAGCAATCCGTATTTAAATTTCAACCTATTTACAAGGAACGCCCATGGGGTAATGGCGCTATCTCCGATGTTCCGAACCATGCCCAGGCCCCCCACGGCAAGAAGATTGGTGAGAGCTGGGAACTATCCGATCGCGAAGGTGATGAGAGCGTGATAGCGGATGGCGCGTGCGCTGGCAAAACGATTCGCTGGCTTCTCGATGAACATGGCGAAAAAATCATGGGCATCCCATGGACTCGCGGCCAGCGTTTTCCCCTTCTGATCAAACTGCTCGACGCCGCCCAACGCCTGTCGCTCCAGGTCCACCCTCCCGTCTCCGTCGCATCTCAACTCAAAGGCGAACCGAAAACTGAAATATGGTATCTCCTCGAAGCGCAAGCGCACGCAGCGCTCATGGCCGGCTTGAAAAAAGGCGTGACCCGCGAACAATTCGAGACGGAATTGAAAAATCAAACGCTTGAACCCCTGATTCATCGCCTGAAGGTGAAACGTGGCGATGCCATGTTCATCCCTTCGGGACGCATTCACGCCATTGATGCGGGTTGTCTCATCCTCGAAATCCAGCAAAATTCCGACACGACTTATCGCGTTTATGATTGGGGCCATGTCGGCCTTGACGGAAAGCCGCGAGAACTGCATATCGAGCAGACGCTTCTCTGCACCAATTTCCAAGATTTCGAACCATCTCTCGTTTTGCCTGAAGTCGAATCTCAAGAAAATGAGGCCAACCAATCAAGCCTCCTCGCCCACTGCGATTCTTTCAGTGTGCACCACTTCCGTCTCAAAGAAGCCATGGGTTTCGGGGGAAAACCGGCTGTTCTGCATATGTTGAGAGGCTCAATCCAAATCGACTCGGGTGCGCAGGAACATGTTCACGCTGACGAAGGCGAGACCCTCCTGCTTGGAGCAAACCCGCACATGCTCACTCCCGCCGGACAGGAGCAGGAATTCATACTCGCTGTCTGCGCAACTTAAGCGCATCCTTTCTTCTTGAACTCTCTCATTCATCCCACGGCCGTGATCCATCACGAAGCGGAAGTCCACGAGACCGCCATGGTCGGCCCCTATAGCGTGATCGATGAAGGCGTGCGCGTGGGTGCTGGATGCCGGATCGGCCCCCACTGTCATCTCACCGGTAATATGACGATCGGAGAAGAAAACGACATCCATGCCGGCTGCGTGCTGGGCGATGCCCCGCAGGATCTCTCTTACAAAAACGCTCAAACATTCCTCGTCATCGGAAATCGGAACCGGATCCGTGAACATGTCACGATTCATCGCGGTACGGCCGAAGGCTCTGAAACCCGGATCGGCGATCACAATTTCCTGATGGCCCATTGTCACGTGGGCCACAACTGCCTTCTTGGAAACCACGTGATTCTGGCGAACGCGGTGCTTCTCGGCGGTCATGTGGAAATTGAGGACTTCGCCTTTGTTGGCGGAGGCGCCGTTGTCCATCAGCATTGCCGCATCGGCACACGCTCCATGATCCGCGGACTTTCCCGCATCAGCAAGGACGTGGCTCCCTACTGCATGACGGTCGAAAACAATGAACTCGTCGGTCTTAATTCAGTCGGGTTGAAGCGATCCGACATCTCCCTGGAGCATCGGTCCAAACTCAAAGCTGCCTATGCAACCCTTTTTCATGGAGGCCTGAATCTCAGTCAGGGAATGAAACAGCTTCGGGAAAATGAACTGATTTATGAAGTGAACCATTTGCTCGATTTCATTCAAAAATCGAAGCGCGGAATCGGCTTTCCACGAAAAAAACCGACAGATCTTGGTGAGCAAATCGAGACATCCCCACTGGACGAAAAGAGACATTTTTGATTCAAAAATGTGCCGTATTGTCTCAATTACGTCATATAAATGTTTCATTGGGAAGTTTGCAACTGGCACCTCTTTTGCTATACTAACGCGCATGTATCCTAATGTAGATAAATATACCCAACGTGACGTGCAGGAGATCCTGCATGAAACCTTTGGAAGTCCCACTCCTCCTATCGAGGAAATCCTGCGCCATAAATGGTTGGAAAGTGAAAAGGCGGGTCGGGACATTGGTCTAGCCACGTCCATGTTTGACTGGAAAGCCCATCACTATGATCAGTGGCGGCAAGCCATGTCGTGCCCACGTGTAAAGACCCGTGTATACCTCAATAGCCGGCCTACAACGCGGATTCATACGAAACGGTTCATTCTTCCTGCTCAGGAGGAACCCATTTCAGCACAATCGGAAGGAGTTCCCATCTCTCTTCCCATGTGGCTGCTGGCTGGTCTCAAAAACCAGTTAGGTTCTTAAGCGGCTGCAGCTGACGCTTTGCAAATCTCAAGACCGAAACAAAAACGGTCTCCGGGTCACCGTAATCGACAGCAAGGCAGTTTCATCACAGCTGCACACTTTAAAAGCCCTTGGCAATCCCAAGGGCTTTTTCGTGGGCCCTGCCCAAAGAGGAGCCGTCTTGCGGCGGGGGGAAATGGAGCGATTTTAGATTTGCTTGCCGCCCTTCTTGAAGAGAGCATAATCAATCCCATGGCGAAGCAGCAGATCTCACCCGCCCCTTGTTATATCATTTAGGGCTGGGCCACAACGGCGATTTGTTGTTTCCACTTGTGGAGGAGTGGCTGAGCCCGGTTTAAGGCACTCGACTTGAAATCGAGCGATGGGGAAACCCATCCGTGAGTTCGAATCTCACCTCCTCCGCCAGCTTAAGGTTCATCGCAATGAGTGGACAATCTGTGATAACAAGCGTTTGCTCGCTTTATTTAAGGGGAAATTTAGTGTATCTTTTGATGGCTTAAAGGATCACTTCTATTAAGATAAGATCACTCCTTTAGGAATATTCGTATGAAAAGACTCCATTTTGCAGCAGGTGTCGGTTTGTCAACCTTGATATTGTGCACGCCTGCCTTTGCGGATCACGGGCATGGGCATGAATACCATGGTCGGGGTTGGGGATTTCCTGGGTTTTTTGGAGGCTTGGTGGCCGGCGCCGTCATTACGGATGCCATTGTAGGACCTCGGCCTTATTACTATTACTCCTATCCCTACTATCCCAATTATGTCGTCGTAGCACCTGATCCCGTCGTGGTTCAACCCTCCCCGGCTCCGGTGGTTTATCAAGAGCCTGTGGCAGCGCCTTCTGTGAGAATGGAACCCTCACGATCCCATAGTTTTAGACTATTGGGACATGATTGGGCCAAAGATCTGCGTGAGGATGTGGCTACCCGAGACCAGTTTATCGACTATTTGAAAGCCAACGTCACCAAGGCTTCTAATGAGGACTATGAGCAATTTCGCAAAGGATTCGTCGCGGCCTATGGAGTCAACGGAGAAGCCGCTTTTGACAAAGCGTTTCAGCAGGCGCGAGCCAATTAAGCATCGGCTAGGATTTTGATCCGTGATCCATTGCCAGGATCATGTCAGAAATTTGCATCCGAGCTGTCTCTAAGAACAGGATCCGCCGCATCCATTAATTTTCTTTGGTCAGCGTCCATGTTTTATCCGGGTCGTAAGTCGTCATTGCTGTTGCACTCGAAGAGGTCTCTGGCCCCAGATTTTTCTCATAGATCTTTCCTTGTTGGTTCACAATAAAAGTCATCACGCCTGAATTTCCCCATTCCTCCGGCCATGCCACGAACGCGAAACCGCCGATCATATGGCCATTAATGACGTAATCATACTTGCCGCCAGGAGCATGCGCCCCCTCTTTGGTTAAGATCTTAAAATAGTAACCGTGATAGGCTGACGGTCTTTCAGACATGATCTTGCTCTGATGACGATACCCCTCCATGGAAGCTTGCGCAATCAATGGGCCCAAGGGACTGAGCTCTTCTCCTGGTTGTACCTTCCAATAGAGACCATTATATGAACCCGGGGTGCTGCGAAGCTGCTGTGCATATTCGAGCACTTCGTCACCATTTCGGTCCTTGGCGGCATATTCTCGCTGGGCGTCCACATAAGCTCGGCAGACCTGGATCGCGCCTAGTTCATTGAGGCCAATGCGACGATTGAGGATCTCCTCTTTGCCCGCTTCTGTATCGAAAAACCATTGTCCATCCTGTTTTACGAGAGGAATCGGAAACGGCCAACCGTCAGCGCCTAATTGGAGCACCACTTTGGCATCCGATTCGTGAACAAGATCCGTTTTCTCTGTGAGGCGTTGAACGAACGTTTGAAACTCTTCGGTTGCCTGAACAGCGTCGGCCGAAATAAGTTCATGTCCCGTAGGCCCAAAAATAGCGTGCAGACTTTTGGTATCTTTGACCTTGGCTGCGGCCACTAAGGCGGCCACCGCTTCTTCGGGAGAGTTGAACCTCTGTTCATTTGCTGCAAACAAACTCATGGATGAGATCAGAATAAAGACCGTGAGGATGAGCCTCGGGGCATGAGTCCTCCCAGATCGCAGACATGAAGCATGGCACGTTTTCATCGCTTGGAACCTTTTTTGGGGTAGGATTGGTCCACTGAGCGAACAGGCGCCGCCGGCGCTTTCATCGCCTGGCGGCTTACCTGGCCGCGTTGGCTGAACTGATGGGTGTCATGAGCGCTATTATGAATGCCAATCAACGCGTTCGCAGAAGGCTGTCGGTTGGATATGGTCGCAGATCGCTCCACACTAGGCGCCGAATGTTGAACGGACTGGATGGAAGCTCCACGCCCCTCCCCAGATGGTGCCACAGCTCGGTTGACTCTCGGAGCTGCTGCATGAACATCCGAGCCCGCCCAACCTCGATCTCCCCGATTTGTGGTTGAAACAGCTGCTCGGCTGCGAGGCTGCCAGACAGCTTGGGCAGCTTGACTTGTCTGCTGAGAATGCTGGCCAGGATGTTGATTCCAATCGTTTGGGCGCGGATGATCATGATTCCAAACAACGATATGGTGTTGATGCCAATCGAAATCGTGATCCAACCATGCCCCGAATGAGGCACCGATGCCAAACGTTATGAAGGAGCCCCCATAACAACGCTGGGAATAGACCAAATCCGGCTGATACACAGGCACATAAATCAGCTGAGGGTCGCAAGGAACGATTTCAATGTAACCATCGTCTGCAATGACATTTTCCTGTGGAGTTGCTTGCAAATTTCCGAGAGCCTGGGCCTGAGCTCGCAAGCGTTGGATCGAATTCATGACATCCTCCTGCTGATTGAGAAAAGCCTGTCCCAGCTCGGTCGTCCAAGCAAGGTTGTCATCCATCCATTTCAGCACATTAGGATACCTGGCAAGCGCTTTGAGGCTCGCGTCCCAAGGCTGCGCATCAATCTGGTTCGGGTCATTGCCATTGCTCACATAACGATCGGCCAGCACCACTTCACTAGGCTGCGTGGCGGCGGGCAGAATCTGCGCGATCAAAAGATCTGGATAAAGCGCAATGGGACCGAGCAACTGATCGAGCTGAGCATCGGAAAGCAATGCCCCTGTGGGTGCAGGAGGCGAAACCGGCATTTGCGCCCATCCTTGAATTGCAAGGCTCGCAGAAAAGATAAATGCCGCAATCATGAGAGCTGTTCGATGCATCCCCTTGAATCTGGACCGATTTTCAAAATAATCAACCCTGGGTTGAAAACGGAGCAACACAAAGAATGGATGATCCGGAAAAGCAACAGCAAGCCACACGTTTATCGTCAGACTCCTTGCGGGATTGTCATCTCTCTCGGTCCAGTCGAATTTGAAATGATTTTACTTTTCATCCTTTGAACCCTTGGATGGTTCCGTCTCTTTTGATGGAAGAATCGAGACATCGTGTGTCGTTGGTAATTTTGAAACATCCCATCCGCCGCCTAAAGCTTCGATGAGAAGAACGCTGCTTGTCATGCGACGAGTGAGGATATTGACAGCATTCAATTCGTCACTCAATGCGGTGGTCTGGGCAACGATAACCTGAAGATAACTTTGAATGCCCTCTTTGTACTGGGCAGTAGAAACAGTGAGCGACTGCTCGGCAGCCTTGACGGCAGCGTTTTGGACGAGAGCCTCTTCTTCAAGAAGACGCAGCGCCGCTAAATTGTCTTCTACCTGCTGAAACGAAGTGAGCACCGTCTGCCGGTAATTTGCTACGGTGGCCTGATAGGATGCTCGGGCCTGCTCGACTTGAGCATGGCGTTTTCCAGCGTCAAAAATGTTTTGCGCAACCGAGGCTCCAAGGGACCAAAAGGTGCTCGGCTCCGATAACAATTGAGTGAGTTGGAAGCTTTCAACTCCAGCAGTCGCCGTGAGAGTCAACGTGGGGAAATAGGCTGCTATGGCGACTCCAATCCCGGCATTGGCCGCCGCCATGCGTCTTTCAGCTCCCGCGATATCCGGCCTCCGCTCAAGCAAATCGGAAGGAACGCCCACCGGTATGGAAGGAGGCGTTCCGGTAAATGGAGCTGACGGTATTGAAAATTGTGAAGGGGGCGTTCCGATCAGGATCGCAATGGCGTGTTCGAATTGGGCACGCTGAATCCCCACATCAATGAGCTGCGCACGCGCCGTATCAAGCTGGGCTTCCGCTTGGGCCACATCCGCCCGCGAGGCGATGCCGCTTTGATAGCGGTCGTTTGTCAGCTTGATAAATTTTTGATAGGATTCAACCGTCGTTTCGAGCAACTGTTTCTGGCCATCGAGCCCACGCAATCCAAAATAATCCTGTGCTAACAGGGCATGATAGGACAAACGAGCGTTCTCAAGATCCGCAAAAGAAGCCTGTGCCGAAGTCGAGCTCTGTTCCACGGTACGACGGATATTGCCCCAAATATCGGGGATGTAGGAGATCTCCGCCTGCAAGTTGTAATCCGTCTGAACCCCATTGAAACGGCCCGCTGTGCCAGCCGTCGAAGATGGGGCAGGCGGGACTGTGACGAGAGTCGACGAGGAACGAGACTTCGTGATCGAAGGCGAGGCATTTAACGTGGGGTATGCCCCTGCCCTCGCGATTTTCACCGCCGCACGTGCGGCTCGGAATTGGGCTTCAGCAGCGAGAACATTCTGGTTGGAAATATCAACCTGTTCCTCCAACGCATTGAGTTGCGTGTCGTTGTAGATCTCCCACCATTGTCCGCGGATCTCCCCATCGCTGGGCTTTGCTTCTTTCCACTGCGGCCCCTGAGAAGCGTCACTCCCTTCCTCCTTATAAGCCGGGGAAACCGGGGCTTCAGGCTTCGAATAATTGGGTCCAACCGAGCAGGAACTTAAAAAAAACAACAAACCGGCGAAAGCGATGACACACGATTTCGGAAATTGATTGAGGAAAGTTTCAACTCTTGCATTCATGTTTTTTAACGTCCTCGTTCCATGGGCTTAAGCTTCCACGCCGACCAATCCCTTTTTGTCATGATCCTTGTGGCGGAACCTTTTCCACCAGAGACTGTAACGGTCAAGATAAAGATAAACAACAGGCGTCGTATAGAGGGTAAGCATCTGACTCACAATGAGACCGCCGATAATCGTAATGCCAAGCGGACGCCTAAGTTCGGACCCGGTGCCGGTGCCAAGGGCCAAAGGAAGAGCGCCAAATAACGCCGCCATGGTCGTCATCATGATGGGGCGAAAACGCAGAAGGCATGCCTCATAGATGGCATCTCGAGGGGTCTTCTTTTCAGAGCGTTCTGCGGCAAGCGCAAAATCGACCATCATAATCGCGTTTTTCTTAACAATACCAATAAGGAGAATAACTCCAATCACCGCGATGATGCTGAGTTCCGTGTTGCAAAGCATGAGCGCAAGCACGGCGCCAACACCGGCCGATGGGAGTGTGGAAAGAATGGTGATTGGATGAATGTAACTTTCATAGAGGATCCCGAGCACGATGTAGACCGAGGCAAGCGCGGTGACAATCAGTAACCACTCATTTTGAAGGGAATCCTGGAAAGCGCGTGCCGTGCCTTGAAAGGTGCCGTGAACCGTAGGTGGAAGACCGACTTTTTTTTCCTCGGCTTCAATGGCTTTCACCGCATCGCCCAAAGCTACGTTTGGAGTGAGATTAAATGAGATCGTAATCGCAGGAAACTGACCTTGATGATTGACCGCTAAAGGCGCGGTAGCAGAAGCGTAATGGGTAAAAGCGCTCAGCGGAACCTCCGTTCCATTCGAGGAGCGCACGTAGATGTCGCCTAGCGACTGCACGCTCTGCCAGAAAGGCGGAGCCACTTCCATGACCACGTGATATTGATTCAGGCGAGTGTAGATGGTGGATACCTGACGTTGGCCAAAAGCGTCATAGAGCGTCGAGTCGATTACCTGCGAAGAGATTCCAAGGCGTGTTGCCGAGTTTCGATCATATTCCAACACTTCCTGGAGTCCTTTGTTCTGCTGGTCGCTATTCACATCGGCGATGATCGGAATCGTGTGCATTTGTTGAAGCATGCGAGGGGCCCATGCGATGAGTTCATCGAGATTATCACTCTGCATCGTGAACTGATACGCAGCGTTGCTCATTCGTCCACCAATGCGGAGATCTTGGGTGGCTTGAAGATAAAGCGTCGCGCCAGGTATTTTTACCAGCTTGGGGCGCAAGCGCGCGATCACCGTACCCACGCTGACTTTTCGCTGTTCCAGCGGCTTCAAAGAAATGAAAAGACGGGCCGTATTGAGAGTTCCACCTCCGGTAAACCCGGTAACAGTGTCCACCGCCCGATCTGCAAGAACGATGGTGATCATCTGCAATAGACGTTTTTGCATCGCTTGAAACGAGGTGGACTGGTCGGCCTGTATGGACCCATTGAGGCGTCCCGTGTCTTGTTCCGGGAAAAATCCTTTCCGAACGTACATAAAAAGCCAAATGTTCAACGCCACGGTGAATACGGCCACAAGAAAGGTAATGAACGAATGACGAAGGACGACCTTGAGACTTCTCTCGTAACCCCTTAAGACGCCATTAAAAATGGATTCGGAGGCACGATAGAGTCGGCCGTGAGAATCCAATTCTTGTCTTTTCAAGAGTTTGGCGCACATCATGGGTGTGGTTGTAAGGGAGACAATCAACGAAACCGAAATGGCGGCAGAGAGGGTTATTGCAAATTCACGGAACAATCGTCCGACAATCCCTCCCATCAGCAGCAACGGAATAAAAACCGCGATCAGCGAAAGACTCATGGAGAGGACCGTAAAGCCGATTTCTTTTGCCCCCCGTTTTGTAGCTTCCAGAGAGCTCATGCCTTGTTCGACGTAGCGAGTGATATTTTCGAGGACAACAATGGCATCGTCCACAACGAATCCCGTGGAAACGGTCAGAGCCATCAACGAGAGATTGTCGATGCTGTATCCGAACAAATACATCACGCCAAAAGTTCCGATCAACGAAACGGGAACCGCGATTCCAGGGATACAGGTGGCTCGAATGTTCCTAAGAAAAACAAACACGACAAGGATCACCAGAACGACCGAAATCATCAAGGCGCGCTCAACCTCACGGACCGAAGCACGGATGGTGACCGTTTGATTCAACACCACCGAAAGTTTGATCGCCTGAGGAATCGATGCCTGAAGCCTCGGAATCAAAGCTAGAACCCGATCCACCGTTCCAATGATGTTGGCGCCGGGTTGACGGAACAGGATCAGCAAAACGGACGGCTTGCCGTTGGCATAGCCTGCATTGCGTAAATCCTCCACTGAATCACGCACTTCAGCAATATCAGCGACGCGCACGGGGGCTCCGTTGCGGTAGGCAACAATAAGCGGCTGATAGTCCACGGCTTTAAATAGCTGGTCATTGGTTCCGATATTCCACACGCGATGATTATCGGCAAATTGTCCTTTGGGCATGTTGGCATTGGCGCTCGCAAGCGCCGTCCGCACATCTTCCAGGCCAATGCCATATTTGTTTAAGACGGTCGGATTTACTTCGACACGCACTCCTGGCAAAGAGCTGCCGCCAACAATGACCTGGCCGATGCCACTCACTTGGGCGAGTTTCTGCTGAAGAATGGTCGATGCAGCGTCATACATGCTCGCTTTGTCAAGAGTGTCCGAAGTCAGGGCGATAATCAGGATCGGCGCATCGGCCGGATTTACCTTGCGATATGTCGGATTGATTGGAAGATCCTGCGGCAAATTACTGCGCGCGGCGTTGATGGCCGCCTCCACATCGCGCGCGGCGGCATCCACGTTTCGATTAAGGTCAAATTGCAACGTCACGCTCGTGGAACCCACATTGCTTTGGGAAGTCATTTCTGTGATGCCAGCAATGCGGGCAAACTGACGCTCGAGGGGCGTTGCGACAGAAGACGCCATGGTCTCCGGACTGGCTCCCGTCAAACCCGCCGAAACCTGAATCGTTGGAAAATCGATTTGCGGCAGAGGGGAAACGGGAAGGACCCGAAATGCGAGCATGCCTGCCAGGGTCACCGCAATGGTAAGCAGCGTCGTGGCGATCGGTTTTCGAATGAAAGGCTCGGAAATATTCATGGAATTTAATCCACGATCATGGACTCAGCGCCCGTGTTTTCCACGGGGGCCTGGGAGAGTCTCTTCGCCAGGCGATCAAACCATAAATAGATGACCGGGGTTGTATAGAGCGTGAGCACTTGGCTGAGAAGGAGTCCCCCCACGATCGTGATACCCAAAGGCCGGCGCAATTCGGAACCTGTGCCTGACCCAAGAGCCAAGGGAAGAGCGCCCAGTAACGCCGCCATGGTTGTCATCATGATGGGGCGAAAACGCAACAAGCATGCCTGATAAATCGCTTCGGACGGCTGTTTCCCCTCCTTGCGTTCCGCTTCGAGCGCAAAATCGACCATCATAATCGCGTTTTTCTTGACGATGCCAATCAACAGGATGATGCCAATCAAGGCGACCACACTCAAATCGTTGCGAAAGATGATGAGTGCGAGAATGGCACCCACCCCGGCCGAAGGAAGGGTGGAAAGAATCGTAATGGGATGAATGTAACTTTCGTAAAGAACACCGAGCACGATATAGACAGTGACCACGGCGGCCAGAATCAGAAGCAGTTCGTTTGAAAGCGAGGATTGGAAAGCCTGAGCGGTCCCCTGATAATCAGCCTGGATGCTCGGAGGCATATGAAGCCCTCGCTGTGTCTTGTTAATAACTTGAACGGCTTCGCCCAAAGACACCCCAGGAGCCAGATTGAAAGAGAGAGTCACCACGGGAAACTGGCCTTGGTGATTGACCGTAAGCGGACCGATATCCGGTTCCCACTGGGCAATCGCACTCAACGGCACCCCCCCCCCTGACCGGGCGGGGAGATGTAGATATCACTCAGATCCCCCGGGTCTTTTTGGAAGTCTCGGTTCACCTCGAGAACGACATGGTATTGGTTCAACTGAGTGAACATGGTCGATATTTGACGCTGACCGAAAGCATCATAAAGCGTGTCATCAATCATCTGAGTCGTGATCCCAAGGCGCGAAGCCGTGTCGCGATCAATGAACAAAGATGCTCGAGCTCCAAGGTTCTGCTGGTCGCTCGCCACATCGCGCAGCACCGGAAGCGCTTTCAGCTTGTCGAGCAGCTGCGAAGCCCAAATGCTTAATTCCGCGGCATCCGGATCTTCAAGCGTATATTGAAATTGAGTGCGGCTCACCCTGTCTTCAACGGTAAGATCCTGCACAGGCTGCATAAAGAGCGTGATGCCTGACACCTGAGCCAGTTCGGGCTGCAGTCGCCGAATGATATCACTTGCATTCACCTTCCTTTCTCCCAAAGGTTTCAGGTTGATCTGGATTCGTCCGCTGTTCAGGGTGGTATTGATTCCATCGATGCCGATAAAGGATGACAGGCTTTCGACAGCCGGATCCTTCAAAATCACTTTGGCCAGTTCTTGCTGCCGCTCCGCCATTGCCGGAAAGGAGATCGTCTGATCCGCTTCGGATATTCCCTGAATAATGCCCGTGTCTTGAATCGGAAAAAATCCCTTGGGAACAACAAAGTACAAGAGAATAGTCAAAGCCAGAGTGCCCACAGCAACCAACAGGGTAAGAGTCTGCCGTTCAAGAACCCACTTCAGGGTCTTCCCATAAAAAGCGATGACCTCATTGAAGACATGTTCTGAGTATTGATAGAATCGGCTCTGTTCTTCTTTCGTTTGATGCTTGAGCAAACGTGCACACATCATGGGCGTCAAGGTGAGTGAAACAAAGGCGGAAACAAGGATGGTGACACTGAGGGTGATCGCAAATTCGCGAAAAAGTCTTCCCACGATATCCCCCATGAATAGCAGCGGAATCAGCACTGCAATCAAAGAAATGGTTAATGAAACAATCGTAAAACCAATTTGCTTGGATCCTTTCAGCGCCGCCTCAAAGGGAGGTTCTCCCTCTTCGATGTAGCGGACAATATTTTCGATCATGACGATGGCGTCATCCACCACAAAACCCGTCGAAATCGTGAGCGCCATCAACGAAAGATTGTTGAGACTGTAACCCAGAAGATACATCACGGCGAAAGTGCCGATAAGGGAGAGCGGGACCGCAACGCTCGGAATCACCGTCGCCGATAAATTTCGGAGGAAAAGAAAAATCACCATCACGACAAGCGCGACCGTGAGTAAGAGTGAAAATTGCACGTCTTTCACTGAGGCGCGAATCGTCGTCGTCCGATCCGTCAGGATGCTCACTTGAATCGACGAAGGCATGGACTGTCGAAGCCTGGGAAGAAGGTTTTTGATGCTGTCCACGACGGAAATGATATTGGCCCCAGGCTGCCGCTGAATGTTCAGAATGACGGCTGGAATATCATTCATCCAAGCCGCTTGTCGGACGTTTTCAGCATCATCCTTAATATCCGCAATATCGGATAATCGCACAGGGGATCCATTGCGGTATGCAATGATCAGCGGCGCATAGTCCGCGCTTGAAAGCACCTGATCATTGGCTCCGATTTGGTAAGCCTGTTGAGGACCATCGAAATTCCCCTTGGCCTGGTTAATGTTCGCAACAGAAATAACGCTGCGGATATCCTCCATATTAAGACCGTAGGAGGAGAGCGCGGTGGGATTAGCCTGGATCCGCACGGCAGGCTTTTGACCCCCGCTGATACTCACTAATCCGACTCCAGGCAACTGGGAGATTTTTTGGGCAAAGCGCGTATCGGCAAGATCTTCAACTTTTGAGAGTGGGAGCACTTTCGAGGTAAGAGCCAGAATCAGGATGGGTGCATCCGCGGGGTTCGATTTGCTATAAATTGGCGGATTCGGCAGATCACGAGGCAGATAAGATTGTGCCGCATTGATGGCTTGTTGAACCTCCTGCTCAGCAACATCAATGTTCAATTTGAGGTTAAATTGAAGCGTAATGACCGAACTGCCATCAGAACTGGTAGAAGTCATTTGTTGGAGTCCTGGCACCTGTCCAAACTGCCGCTCCAACGGCGCAGTGATCGAGGATGCCATCACATCCGGGCTGGCTCCGGGATAAAAGGTGAGCACCTGCATCGTCGGATAGTCTACCTGGGGCAGTGCGGAAACAGGTAATTGCAGACGCGCGACGATTCCCACCAACAGAATGGCCATCATCAGCAGCGTGGTGGCTACTGGTCGCAGAATGAAAATTCTGGAAGGATTCATGAGCTCACTTTTCAGGAGCCTTCCATGACTTCAATTGAAGCTCGACCTTGCTATCCTGCAATTTATCGACTCCATCAATCACCACAATCTCCCCAGGCGACAAACCGCTTTGAACCTCCACGGCATCTGCCTCCGTCGTTCCGACCGTCACAGGACGCACCGCCGTTGTCTGGTCGGATTTGACGACATAAACAAAAGTTCCCTGCGAACCGCGCTGAATGGCCGCTGGAGGGACAAGAGTGACTCCCTGCTTCATTTCAACAAGAAGGCGGACATTGACAAATTGATTGGGAAACAACGCGTTGTCGTCATTTGGGAAAATGGCCTTGAACTTGAGCGTGCCGGTTGTCTGGTCAATTTGATTATCGCCTGTCAGCAGACTTCCTTGGGCAAGTTTCGTTTTCGTGTCACGGGCATAAGCATCGACACTTAACTCCTGCCCCGCATTCAATTTTTTGAGGATGGGAGGCAGATAGTCTTCCGCTAGGGTGAAAACGACTGTGATCGGCTGAACCTGTGTGATCACCAAGAGCCCAGTGGCATCGCTTGCGTGAACAATATTGCCGGCGTCGACGAGGCGCAGCCCCACACGACCGCTAATCGGCGCCGTAATATGACAATAAGTGATGTTGAGTTTCGCGCTGTCGATGAGGGCCTGATCGCTTTCAATGGTGCCCTCATATTGAGAGACGGTTGCTTCTTGAGTCGCAAGAGTCTGTTGAGGAATCGCGTCTTGGGACCATAATGCTTTATAACGCTCCAAATCAATGCGCCCATTTTTGAGCTGGGCTTCGTCATGGGCCAGTTGCCCTTGTGCCTGCGCCAACTGGGCTTCGTAAGAGCGCGAGTCAATTTCCACAAGCAAATCTCCTTCCTGAACAAACTGGCCTTCGCGGAAAAGCACTTTCATCAATTGTCCGTCCACCCGGGTTTTTACCGTCACCGTATACAAAGGAATAGCCGATCCCAGGCCCGTGAAGTAGACACCGATATCCCCTTTCACAGCTTTGACTCCGACAACCGATATCGTCGACTTGGCATCCTTGCCCGTTAAACCTTTCTGTTTCGCTCCGGATTTGGTCCAAAAAAGAAACACTCCGATTCCTATCCCCAAAAGAATCAATATCATCCAGAACCACCCCTTGGCTGGAGGAGGCCGCTTATCCCCTGGAGGCCGCCCGGAAAGAGGAGCATTGTGACCGTCTTCCAAGGATGAAATATTCGAACTCATTAGGTTTTGGTGCTGCTTGAGATCGTCCAAGCTCTTTTATGGGTGCATCTCTGGAAAGGTGAATGCTTTCCGCAGAACTCGGAGTGCCTGGATAATTTCTTTTTGGGAGGCTGGACTAAGGCCATTCACTCGCTCTGTAAGGTGCGTTTCTGTTGCAGCTCTTGCCCGTTGCAAATCCGATTTTCCACGCGTCGTAAGATTCAAGGCAACGTGGCGCCGATCTTTGGTGGATTTACTTCGAATCACAAGCATCTCTCGAACCAAAGCATCCATAATCTTCGAAGTGGATGGAAGAGAAAGACCGATGTGTTCTGCGAGATCGGAAAGGTTTGTTCTCTCGTGCTTGCCAACAAAAAGCAATGCACGAAATTCCGCCACAGACAAGGCATGACTTCTTTGACGCCTCATTTCCCCACGGATCACCCTCATGATCAGGGGAACTGTTTCAAGAATTTCGGACGCCAACGTAGAATTCATGGAATCGCCTTAACCTTAACCATTTATAGCGAGCAATTTACCTCGAAAACTTTCATGTTGAAAGTAATAATTGAGAAATTTGTGATCCGCGTTCTTGCATAAATGGCATTTCAAGGCAGGCCATTCGACACCCCATTGCAATGGTATCCCGATAGGGATTAAAGGAACATCAGGTCCGTGCGCATGTTTCGGCCATGACATTTGAAATGATCAGAAAAGGGGAGAGAAGATTCTAGGGCATGTCCCACACGATCTCGCGCTATCACCATTCTAACTGCGACGGCGACAGGCCCCGAGTCCACTAATCGATATTTCCAACATCGTCGACTGCTGTTGGAAAATCGCATCGGTCTTTAATCGAACTTTTCGAGTCATTCAGGCGCAGGAACTTCCTCTTTTTTATCATTTCCATGGCCTGAATGGTAGTCACCCACTTGCATGATGTAGACTGTCTTCGCCTCCCGAACCAACCTGAATCCGAGACGTTCATATAAAGATCTTGCTGATTTGTTTTCCTTCAGAACGCAAAGAAGAACATTAAATCGTTTCAGGGCGGCCTTGTTCAAAATTTCACGCAAAATAAAAGTAATGATTCCCCGTCGTTGAAAGTTGGGGGAAACGGCAATATTTTGCAGATAGAAAAAATCCTTTCCTTCGATGATGTCGAGGAATCCCACATCCGCTTGATTGCATTGAATGACATGACGAATGGATGGATCGAAGTGCTCCCGAAATGCTTGAGCTTCCAGCGATTCATCCCAGGTCCCCGCTTGGATGCCGAAGGGTTTCCACGCGGCGCAATGGATTGCGAACAAAGGCTCAAAATCATCTAAAACACACGACCGAAGAGATATTTGATCCATGTGGATTCTGCGCTGTACTAATAAGCGACCCTTAAAAAATAACCTACATGACACACAAAATTAAAAACATTTCGCGCTTTCTTCAAGCGGCAGGCGCTGCATCCAATCATCCACTCCTTTTGAGCATTCACCAGCCGAGCATGAACAGGGGGGTTAACAGCAAGCTGCCAGGAGATTAATTGAGCGCTCTGAATTTGTCCATCCTGACAATCCGGCCTGATCGAAAGGCGGGTTGGCCGGAGATTAAAAAAACAGTTTTAAAAAAACAACGACATGCTTTAAACTTCATCACTATGAAAAAATTCTTAGCCTTTATGGCCATCTGCCTTATGACAGCGAGCGTTCATGCCGCGGAGTTCCAAACCATTACCATTTCGGAACTCAAATCTGCAATAAAAAGCAAGAAAGTGGTGCTATTAGATGCGAACGGCACTGAGTCGTGGCAAAAAGGGCACATTCCCGGAGCCGTGGATTTCAATGCCAATAAAAATGCTCTCGCAACCGTGCTTCCTGCACAAAAAGACACCCTGATCGTCGCCTATTGCGGAGGCCCCAAATGCAATGCCTACAAAGCAGCCGCAAAAGCAGCCAAAGAACTTGGGTATACCAATGTGAAGCACCTGACCGCTGGCATCTCAGGCTGGACGAAGGCGGGCGAAAAAACAGATAAAAGCAGCTAACGGAACACACTCAATGGGAAGGCGCCTCATGCAAATGGGGTGCCTTTTTGCTTTTAATGTGAACCAAGGTTTCCATCGCTCCATTCAGCTCTTAACACTCCAGCCAAAAACACCTTAGAACAGGCATTATGGGAATGAGTCACAAGAAGGGTCTCTCGCGACTGTTTGCATCATTGACTGAAATCTTTGGGCTCGGGCGTGCCCTATCGCTTTGCGTCGTCCTTTTTGTCAGCTTGGTCCTAATCCTTGCGATCTTTTGTTTTATCCGCTCCGCCCCGCCTCACACGATCACGATCAGCACCGGTCCCAACGGCAGTAAATTTCAAACAAATGCCGAAAAATACCGCGTCATTCTTGCGCGCAACCATGTGAATTTAAAAATTATTTCCTCCAAGGGTTCAATCGAGAATCTGCAGAGACTCAAC
>Ga0207037_10065_pt1 | contig 35116 bp, 31 predicted proteins | sample Alteio_BWMinCont_75_FD_153268 | JGI IMG/M metagenome (GOLD analysis project Ga0207037, IMG submission 153268) | Enriched cells from forest soil in Barre Woods Harvard Forest LTER site, Petersham, Massachusetts, United States -... | ecosystem: Environmental > Terrestrial > Soil > Temperate forest >... | reverse complement strand
ATCGCGTTTCTAAAGAGCTCTGTGGTCTGGACATTGATTGTAGAGTCTTGGTTTTAAAATCGGCGCTCTTGTTCCCGGCGCTAAGAATAAAAATGATGTTTCAGGGAAAAGATAAGACAAACTCCAAGTTGAGCCATGCGATAAGCGTAGTGGGCATAAGTCCTGTAAAATTCTTCGGGTTGGGGGCCGATGATTGTTTTGATCAAAGCGAAGTTCCCGATCAACATGCAAATTGTAAATGCGGCATAGGAGATTGTGACAGTCAGGACGTGCAAGGTGAGCCAATAATTACTTCTGAGGACGGCCACGATGGGATCCATATCAGGGCTTAAGATCAGCGGAAAATTTTCCGTTAGTAAAAGGACTAAGCTACTGCCAAAAAGGAGAAGGCCAACCATCGTCTGATTTTTATAAAGTGCATAGAGGCCAATACTAAAAAGCGTTACGCCGAATGCGACCCAAAGCATTGTCGTGTACATATTTGTGACGGGTGCAAAGCCAGTAATATAAACCCGCGTGAAAAAACCACCGGCATGAAATAAAAGAGGTACAGCATAAAAGATCATGATGTATGTGGGTTTAACATTTTTAATAAGTCCGAATATAAGAACAAGCCCCAAGCAGAAATATATAACTCCGGCGATTAGAAAAGGCCTAAGATGGTTAAACTTAACTTCTAAATCTAATTTTGAACGAAAACCTTTGAAAAGATCCGGGACAGATTGCTCTTTAGCGACGAGAATAAGTTCTTGGGCCGCAGCTCCTGAAGCCTCGGGCTGAGCTTGTACAGCTCTCAAATATTGTTTTGCCGAATTAATTGTAGGCTACCGGGTGAGGGGGGCTCCGTTAATATTGCCAAAATCCACAGCGCCAAAAAAAATGATCGGCTGAAGCGATTTCTCGAGCCAAAAAATATTGGTGAAGGCCTTCAAGTGTATCTTTCTCTAAGGTCGAAAGAGATCTGTGATTTTCTTCATCTTTAGCGATGAGGGGTTTGGACTTAAGCTCAAGACCTGAGCGTTCTAACTCCGAAATGGAATAATATCTTTTGTCTTTGGGAAAACCCAATTGCTGGCGCAGTTCTTTGTTTCGAAGTTCAATGAACTCAACAACGCTGTTCCCTTCATAAATGATGAGGCCTAAATAAAATTGGATGGGGTCAAGGCCCAGGGGGTAACGGCTTCCGGTCAAGAATAGGGATGTCTCTCTTGCCAAAGAATCAAAGGGTTTGATTCGCCCATTATTTTGAACGGGGAGAGTGGCAATGGAAGAAGGATTGATCTTAGAAGCAAAATTTACAAAGTTTCTTTTGGCCATGTCGGGCATCGGACTATTAGGAAGGGTCGGTGTTTGGCTCCAAGAAACCGCAGGAATTATAAACATTAAATATATTAGATATTTCATTAGGTCTTTGCCCCTTGATTAACGCGCCCAACTCGGCTTCGCATTAACGTGAATGTGATAATTCCAAAAATAAGAATAAGACTTCCAATATATTTGATCCAACGCCCTGGATCCCAATTTACGGATAGAATTGTTGAGACGGGCTCACCGGGCCTCATGATGTAGCTGGCCTGGTAAAGTGTGTATCCGTCTCTGACAAGGGGCTCATTCATGTGAATATTAATCATGGGCCCATCTTTATTGACTTGAATATTGCTCTCAAAGCTCATCGGAGTTTGGGTTCCCGGGTAATCCTTTTTTATAAATTGATCAAGGTAAACTGAAAACGGAAGTTTAAAAGATTTGCGTCCGTAATAAACTTCATAGGTCTTATTTGCGAGAGTAAGATTTTTCGCATCGCCTTCCATAAGCCAGAAAGCCTCGTCGACAGAGGCCCCTGCGGGCTTAAGCAAAATAGCACTGGGTGGCATCTCTGATCTTAAATTTTGCACATCAGGTTTAACGTCTTCAGTTTCAGCGCCGTTAAAAACCAATTCATTTAAAGTGATTTGCATTCCCATCCACGGCGTTTGAACCATATCGCCTTTTTTTGCCCATTGCCTTTGAACTTCCGCACCATTTTTGAGAAGTACAACTTCAACTTTATCAGGTGTTCCTTCGTAGACATGAAACTGAATAACATTCCCCCCTGCTGAAGACGGGTTCATTCCTTTATGAACGTTATCGTTCGGCATGGCGGGCTCTTGAGCTTGAGTATCTGGGGCGCCGTGGGCCATTGGCGCTCCGGGAGAAGCTTCTGTTTCGTTTGAAACGGGATGGGCGGCTAATGTTGTTTGCGAGGGCTCCACTTCAGATGAAGTAAATCGAAATTTATATCCATTGATACCCCCTGGAACCAAAGAAAAGTCGGGGTATTTTGCATAAGTGACTTCTCGGTACTTCTTTCCTTTTGCAACGATGGACAGTTCCAGGGCGGGATTCATTCCTTTTTGTCCCCCCTCTGAAAGCTTGTTCTTAGCGGCAACCACCGCTTGTTCGTAATACTGAACTAGCGAAATCTTGAACCCTTGAATTTCGACCGGACCCTTTTTTAGTTTTCCAAGGGGAATAGTTTGTACAACTTCGCCGCCAGGGCCAACAAGTTGCAAAGCATTGCCCTTTGTGGGGGCTTCTGGCTCACTAGAAGGTTTTCTTTCCTTAGTCTTCTTAGGTTTCTCGTCATGTTTTTCGTCGCCGCGATGGGTTATAAGGGAAAGATGGGCGGGGCCCAACTGGAACTCGGGATTTTGCCGAGAGTTAAGCCACTCATTAACGTCGAAAAAAGCACTTTTCATGCGAAATGAAACGGCCACATTTTGGAGGGTACTTGAATTATCTGATTTAAAAGATTTTTCGGCTTTGGCAAAAGGCAAGTAACTTAAGAGACTGACGCGATCGGCCGTTAAATTATTTATATCTTTAAAGTCCTCGTAGCTGCCCTCATGGAGGCGTCTATGCAAATTATAGGATTCTTTGAATCCCGTCTCTCGGTTTGTAATATCCAGAACCAATTCAGGAAGGAGAACCTCTGCATTTTGATTTTTTTCAACGATTTGGAGTTGACCGTCTATTCCCCACAAATTTGTGACCATGGAGCCAATAAGAACGGTCAATAATCCGATGTGGGTAATAATGAATCCTACATGATGTCGCTTAAACGGAATTCTTGATAACGTAGCGCAGAAAATATTAGTCCATAACAACATCAGAAGAATCTGAAACCACATCGTATGGTAGACGGTAAGCCGTGCCATGTCGGTATTATATCGACTTTCGACGATAGTGCCGTAAGCAACAGTAGTCGTCATGGCAAACATCAGGGGAATGGCCAATTTCACTGACGACAAAAATTTAAAAACTCTATTTTGTTTCATTCTCTTCATTTTACTTAAACTCAATTGGGCGAGAAATGGAACTCCTAAATTTTATAATTAATTGATTTTAATGAAACATCTCTATTGCTAAGCGCTATATTTCCTTATTACTCTTGGTTCAAAGGGTGAAACATATTGCCAATTAAAATGCTGTCCAAAATCAGCTGTTTGACCGTCTTTTGTGGGTTAGCTCTAGTTCTAACCGGGGGAACTGCGTCTGGGTCCACTGTCTCAGGTCGAATTACGATCGGCACCTACGATGGTATAGAAACTTTGGCCCAGTCCTCGGGTGGAAGTAACTCTAACGACGTATCGACCTTTTCTGGACGTTTTTTTCTAAGAGTAGCTGATATCGGGGCTAACCGATTTGAATTTGTCTCGGACATCAGAGATAAAAATGACCTTTTCGGGGCCCTCGACAGTAAGAACCTTCAACTCGTTAATGCTAATACCCTTCAATTTCGCCAACTCTCTGGTCTCTATCCGGGTTCAGTTTTCTTTACAGAGGTTGGTCGTTTTCCTGTTTTGCCTGCGGGAGCTGTTTATACAGACGGAGCTCTTCAAGGGGCTCATCTGTCGAAGAATTTAAGTTGGGCCGCCTTTGGAGGATTAGATCCGAAACTTCCTGAGCAAACTTTCGTGCAATTTAATTCGAACGCAGAAGTTTTTGGAACTTACTTCACCTATATTTCCCCCCGGCAAGATTGGGACACCTCGTTTGTAATTGACACCGCTGCGGTCACAGATATTGTGCAGAGCTCTACGGACCGCACTTATTGGTATACAAGTACAATCTATCAGTGGAATCCGCGAAGCCGCTTTTCTCTGCTTTCGTACCTAGATTTTGTTCCGAATACCTACTTGCAAAATGGGACCGTGAACTATCAGCAAGCCCTGAGTCCAAAATGTCTTTTTGCATTAAACCTTTTTACAATTGGAGCCCTCGAGTATCAAAGGCTTCAGAGTGTCAGAGAACAACTTACCTCAAGCCCCTATCAAGAGGCTGGGGGTAAATTTCGGTTTAATCCTACTCCTACTTGGGCTTTGGAAGTTGCAACTTCAAGCGGATTTAGGTCTGCTGATGGACTACATCGGGCGGAAACCAGTCTCACTTCAGATTTCTTGAGGGTTTGGGGTCGACATTGGGACGTTTCTGCGGGATTAGGTTACCGAGATAATTTCGCAAGTATAGATGATTTTGGAATGGCAAGGCTTTTTTATTTTTCAAACCTTTGGGAGTTTGGGTTAGATGAGCAGTTTGAATTTGAGGAATACAAAAATGGCGGGTACACTTACCATCCTCTGATATCTGAAATTAGTGCTTCAAGAACTTTTGATAATTCGCTTTACGGGACATTCTCTTATCAGGATGTCCGAGACGAAAGGGTCCAAATTAGTACTGTTTTTTTAAAACTTTCTTATCGATTTGGGTCCAAAGAAGTTCCTCCCGTGCGTGACGGTGCTCCGCCCCGGGGGCGTTTATGAAATTACTTTTAAGATGCGCTTTAGGATTTTCACTCCTCATTTTCTCTTCTGTGGGATCTCCCGCTGAACAAGAGTCTGAAGGACTCTTGAACAGACTTCTTGCCCCCGGTCCGCTCATAGAAGGACACAAAGATCTCGAGGGTTCAGATTGTCTGAAATGTCATGATGCCGGAAAAGGAATTTCTGTGGATAAATGCTTGTCTTGCCACAAGCCCATCTCCATTGAAGTCTCTGCTAAAACCGGCTTTCACGGTTTAGCTACAAAAACCTGCATAGAATGTCATAGCGACCATAAAGGTCGCGCTTATGACTCAACTTTCGTAGATCAAAAAACTTTCGATCATAACCTTACGGGTTACAAACTCGAGGGCAAGCACGCCACTTTGAAGTGTAGTGAATGTCATAAGACTAATCGCTCTGAGATGGCTACCCGAAAGACCGACATTAAATATCTGGGCGCCCAGACGAAATGTGCTCAATGTCATAGAAAAGATGATGTCCATCACTTCAAAGGGAAGTGGGTAAAATTCGATTGTGTTAAATGTCACGGTCTGAAAACTTGGCATGAAGGTATAAAATTTGATCATGGTCGTGATGCCCATTATGAGCTGGAGGGGAAGCACGCCGAAATTAAATGTGTTGATTGCCACAAGAATGGCCTCTACAAATGGCCCCATCTCAAACAACAAGAATGTCTTACCTGTCATGCCGACTTCCATAAAAAGAATCTGAGTCCCAGATTTGAAGGGGGGAAATGTCAAAAATGTCATTCCTTTGAAACTTGGAAGATAGGTCGCTTTGATCATAAAGTAACGGGGTACCCCTTGCGGGGCAAGCATGCCAATATTCAGTGTATTGATTGTCATAAGCAGGCCAAGGGGAAGAATCCTTTAGAAATTAAATTATTTAAATTTACTGGGCTTAAATCAGACTGCCTTACCTGTCACAAAGATTATCATCGCTTCGGAGGTTACAAGTCTAAAAAGCTTGGCGTCTTGAACCAGTGTTTAGAATGCCATAACGAGACAAAATTCGAAGACATTCATAATTTTAATCACAGCATTAATACGAGATTTCCCATCGAGGGAAAACACATTGGTCTTGATTGCGTTAAGTGTCATATTCCAGGGGCCAGAAAGCCTGCCTCTCTCCCCCCTCTTGGAAAATATCATTGGGCCGATTTAGATAAGAGCACCTGCGAAGTTTGTCATAAGAGCCCTCACAAAAATGATCCCAGCCGTCAATTCAAACAGAAGAAATGTAGTGAGTGTCACGTGGCTGAGAGTTGGCATGTCTTTAATAGAAACGGAAAGAAATTCGACCATGACAAAACGCGATTTAAACTCACCGGTCGCCACAGCGAAATTTCATGTTCGGCCTGCCACGTTGTAGGGAAGAAAGAGGTTTTTCATTTTGAAAAAGCAGAGCAACAATTTTGTATAGACTGTCACAAGAACCAACACACAGACCAGTTTCATCCTGCTTTTTCAGAGAAGAGTTGCAGCGAATGTCATACAACAAAGAAATTTACGGAGCGGCTGGAATTTGATCACGATCAAACGGCATTTCCTTTGAAAAACAAACATGCCCAAGTTAAATGTGAACAGTGCCACAAGCCCACCGAAGATGTATTTGAAACTAAGCCGCCCCATTTCAAATCACAATTTCTATTTCCGAATTTAGGAAAGTCAGATTGTACCGTCTGTCATGCCGACTATCATAATGGCCAGCTTGGTCAAAAATGTTCTACCTGCCATGACGACTCCGGATGGAAAAATGTGAAGTTTGACCATAATAAACAAAGTAAGTTTATGATCACCGGTAAACATATTGGCGTGAGTTGTGAAAAATGTCATAAGCCAGAAAATAATAAATTTGTAACTTACGAGGGCAAAAAAAGGCCTCTTATTCACTACAAACCAATATCGTTAGAATGCATAAGTTGTCATAAAGATCCCCATAAAGGGCATTTCGGAGCCAATTGCCAAGAGTGCCATATGGAAAAGGGATGGAAGCTCACCAAGGACTTCCACAAAAACTTCACTTTATCCGGTGTTCACTTTTCTTTGCAGTGCCAGGAGTGCCATAAAGATAATAGAAAGTTAGTGGGAACAAGCAATGAGTGCATGCTCTGTCACCAAAAAGACGATATTCACGAGGGAACTCTTCCCAATTGTGGCCAATGTCACAAACAACAATTTTGGGAAGATGTAGATTTTAAACATTCTCTAACCCAATTCCCTCTACTTGGTGCCCATCGGACACTTGAGTGCGCCGCTTGCCACGCCCGAGGAATTTATCAAGGCACTCCAAACCAATGTGTAAATTGCCATTTCGCTGATTACCAATCGGCGACAAACCCCCCTCACACTGGCTTCCCTACCACTTGCACGGAGTGTCACACCAACCAATTTGCGTGGTAGATTTTCAAGTTTTCTGTCGAATTTTTTTGCATTGAAAAATTTTTGGGACCTGCATTATCGGAAAATTGTCTGACTCTTAGACAGTATTCTGAACTCTCCAAATAGTGTCCAGAAACCTCTCATGTTTACCCCGCGGCAACCGATAATTTCACTGTAAGTGGATAATCTGGCTGATGATAACAAAAAAGGCGTAAAGAATTTTGACACAGATATTGGGGTGCAAAAAATATGTCTGTAAAAACATTTTTTGTAAATAACGGACAAACAAATGTCGGGCCCTTTGATATGTCGACGATTGCATCCATGGTTCATCGTCTTGAAATTAAAGCGACAGATTATCTTTGCGTCGATGTTGAAAAAGATGAGTGGGTCATGGTTTGCCAACATCCAGAATTTATTGCTTTTGTTGCACAAACCCCCAAACCCACTCTTAAACCGACGATGAAAGGTCCTCAAATTTCAGCTGCTGTCCAAGAATCATCCGGCAATCCTGTGACACTGACCTCAGTGCCAATACCCAGCCCGTCAGGTCAAACACCCTATGTCGTTCCAACGGCCGATTTCACTCTAAGCCAATGGTATGTGCTCAAAGGAAAAAATCGCTTCGGCCCGTTTATGTACGTAGACATAATCCGGATGCTTCAAGAAAAATCAGTTTTTGAATTTGATTTCGTTTGGTGCCAGGGCTTAGAGGCTTGGAAGCGCATCGCCGAAGTTGAAGTTTTCGGAGCCGATAAAATCCGGCACCTTTTGGGTCACACAAAAACAAACGATACGGTTTTCTTTCGCCGTCATCATCCACGAAATAAATATGAATGCGAAATTATTGTCCACGACAATAGCCGAGTCTGGAGAGGCAAAGCTATTGAGTTAAGCGAAGGCGGGGCCGGTGTCATTATTGAAAATGCCATGATCTTGCCGGGGCAAAATGTTTACCTCCACTTTAAACCAGGGCAAATCACCAAACCCTTTAATGTTTTGAGTGAAGTCGTGAGTAAAAGATATGTGAAGGGGATTCGCGATAACGAAACACCAGTCGTGTACGGAATCAAATTCATCAACATACAGAAAACAGATCGCGAGGCAATTCGAACGAATATCGCCGCTTAAGACGCGCAGGCAGCTTTTGTGTCTTAAACGGTTTAACCAGCAGCAGGTCACTTAAGAACTAGACCGGCTTATGTAAGGAGTGAGGATATGTTTACGGACTTTGGCCAGTTTCTAAAAATAGGGGGGCTCCCGGTTTATGCGATGATCGGTCTTGCGATCTTTGCAGTTGCCGTGGCCTACGAGCGGATTCAGGCGCTCTACTTTAATTACAGTGTTGATCCCGACGTGTTTTTAAAGCACGTCAAAGGTCTAATACTGGCAGACAAGATGGAAGAGGCTATTGCCTATTGCACAAGCCAAGGGAAAGCTCTTTTGCCAAAAGCAATCAAGATGATCTTGGAACGTGCAGATAGAGACGATGACAGCATCCACAATGCACACGACATTGCCTCAATGGAAGTGGTTCCTCTCATCACAAAAAGATTAGGTTACCTCGCCATGGTCGCAAACGTTGCAACTTTAATCGGTTTGCTCGGAACAATTCACGGTCTTATTGAGTCATTCCAAGCCGTAAGCTTTGCAGATCCTGCACAGAAACAAACTTTGCTCGCCCAAGGTATTTCCCTTTCAATGAACACCACAGCAATGGGTCTTGCCGTTGCCATTCCGACAATGGTTGTTTATGCGTTCTTGCAAGCGAGGCAAAATAAACTCATTGAAGACATTATTTCGGTGAGTGCTCGTCTTGTGGATGTGCTTTTATCTCGCGCTTATCAAGGGTATAGCGAGACATCAGCTTATCCCACAGAAAATGGCAGCTTATCTGCTGGCGTTGATCATGTTCCAGACGCTCACGCCACTGCCGGTACCGCTAAAGCGAAGCGAAAGGTGGCTTAAGCCATGAGAACTTTGCGCTTCAGAGATCACTCATCGGAGGCGACTTTCGATCTCAATTTAGCTCCGATGATGGACATGCTGGTTTCCATCATCCCGTTTATGCTTTTGTCTGCGACCTTTATGCAGATCATGCTGATTAATATTCCGCTTCCTGCTCCCGTAGCTCAGGCTCTTGCCCAAGACCGAGCTAAGACTGAACGAGAAGTTTCAATTCGCGTGAATATGGATGGCAAAGTAGGCTTCATCTTAGAAGTCACCGATCTCAATAATAAGAGTGTCAAAACGGCGATTCCAAAAGCCGCAAATGAATACGATTACAAAGCACTTCATAAAAAGTTAGTTGAAGTGAAGCAACAATTTCCAAAAGTTTTTAGACTCGATCTTAACCCTGATGAAGCGGTCGATTATAAATCCATCGTTAAAGTGATGGATGCTTCCAGGGACATGGAGAACGCCGATCCAAAAATACTTATAGATAAGGCGGTCACTCCGCTTTTGTTTCCAGATGTCGTTTTAGCGAATTTGATGGGATAGGGGATTATATGAGAGGCGGAAGAGCCCTTGGGGCTCTGAGAAGAAATCAAGACGGAACATTCGCACTCCAGATCACAAGCATGATCGATATGTTTACGATCATTCTTGTTTTCTTATTAAAGAGCTATGCCTCTAGCTCCGTTGAAATCGCCGTCAACCAAAACGTACGACTTCCAAGTTCAACGGCCGCGGTATCTCCTGTTGAAGCTCTAAAATTAGTTGTTTCAACTCAAGGTATCTATGTCGACGATAAGCAAGTGGCCATTATAGAAAACGGAGTCCTTGGCAAAGGTTATACTGATTCCAAAGACGAAAAATTTATTCGTCCTCTATATGATGCTCTGAAGATTCAAGCTGATAAATCAAAAGCCATTTCTGCACAAAATAAAGACGTAGAGTTTGAAGGTAAGATCATCTTCCAAGCAGACCAAGGGCTTGATTACAAACTTTTACGGAAGGTGATGTATACCTCATCTTTCGCCGGTTACACAGATTTTAAATTTGCGGTCGTATCGTCGACCCAATGAGGATTATGAAGAGGGACGTATTTAAAATTTTGAGCTGGACGGTGCTCGCAATGGTTGTTGCTGCAACGCTTGCAGTGACTGGACCTGTGTATGCTCAATCTGGTAAAAATACTGCTCCAAAAGACGTTGCCGACGAGTTGAAAATGAAAGCCGGCGACGAAGAAGGGAATGAACTTAAAGCTCTTAAGGCCGAACTTCTCATAAGTCAAAGTGACCAGAAAGCTTTGGAGCAGTTAAATAAACTTATCTTGAAGTATAAAGGTTCAGGCTTAGAGGCCTCCCTTCATTTTAGACTTGCTGAGCTTTACATGCGTCGTGCAAAGACAGCCACATTCTTTGAAGTTCATCGCGATGACTCAACCGCTGTAAGATTTAGCCCGAAAGAAACCAAATCTTCAACGAGCAAGGCTTGGGTTCAAAAAGCCGTAAACACCTATGATCTCATTGAAACGAAGTTTATCCAGTTTACAGACATGGATCTTGTCCTCTTTAACAATGCCTTTGCAAGACAACTCCTTGGTCAAGACGATGAGGCCATGAGACGCTATAAAAAAGTTATTGATGATTATCCAAATTCACCTTTGGTGCCAGATAGTCACCTCTCCCTAGGCGAAGAATTATTCTTAAAAAAGAAATTTCAAGCTGCTTATGACGAATTCCAAAAGATCAGAGAATTTCCCGAATCGAGAGTTTACCCTTACGGGATTTATAAAGGAGCATGGGCCCTCTACAATATAGGACGTACTGCTGAGGCTTTAAAGCAACTTGAAGAAGTCGTAGGTTATTCGAAAAAACCTCTTGAGGAAAACCCTAATCGACTCGATCTTTCCCATGAAGCCTTGGACGATATGGTTGTCTTTTATGAAGACGTCAAACAACCTGGCGACGCCGTCTCTTATTTTAGAACTCAAGGGGGAGATGAAAGAGCAGGGGAGTTATCTCTAAAACTTGGAAAAATCTATCAGCGTCACGGTAAATTCGGCAATCTTGAAGTGGTCTATACAGATTTAATAAGTGCTGTGCCTCTAGCCGCAGAACGACCTGAAATGCATCACGATATGATGGACGGCTACGAAAATACGAAAAATCGGGACAAGGTTATTGCGAACCTTGAAACCCTAAGTGATCTTTGCCAAGATACTTCGGCTTGGCATAAAGCCCAGAAACTGGATGATCAAAAAGAGTGTTGGACTCAGCTCGAGGAAACGGGGCGATTATATTCTACAAAGTGGCATAAAGAATACCGAGCTAAGGGTGATGTTGCTTTAGGCAAGCTCACTTCTCGAGCCTACGAGAGCCTTCTAAAAAATAATCAAAAGCTTAAAGGAGATGAAGACCACATTTGTTTCGCTTATGCCGAACTTCTCTTTGAGCAAGGTGTGTTTCGTAAAGCTTCTGAACAATATTCAAGAACGGCTCATCTTACGAAAGACCTCAAAATTCGCCATGACAGTTCCTATAGCGCCATTGTTTCATTAGAAAAGGCCACAAATGATAAGTGGTCCGATGTGGACGAAAGGACCTTTGCAATATTGGCTCAAGACTATATTACTTTGAATCCTAAGGGCCAATACGTAACCGATGTCAGGTTTAAGAAGGCCTTTATTGCCTATGAAAAAAACCACTACGACGAAGCCGCTCCCCAATTGCGCGACTTGGCCGTCAATTTTTATTCAAACCCTCGGGGTTTAAAGGCATCATCCCTTTATTTAGACGTTTTAAATATACAGAAAAAATATGAGCTTCTCCGAGATGAAAGTAAAATGTTTCTTACAAAATTTAAATCTGACCCTGAGACCACAGCCCAGTTAACAAAAATCCATCAGCAAGCTTTTTTAACTGTGAATCAGAATTTAGAAAATTCAGGTCAGTATATTGAAGCTATGAACGGGTACCTGGGATTTGTTAAAGAAAATCCTCAATCCCAATTGGCGGATAAAGCACTCTATAATGCAATTCACTGCGCAACCTTAGGGAATGATCTGGGAATGTCCTCAAAGCTCAGCGAGCAGTTGATCGTGACCTACCCTCATTCTGTATACAAGTTAGAATTGGGTCGTTCCCTTGTTATACTCTACGAAGCTCAAGCACAGTTGAGCAAAGCCTCGGATTCCCTTCTCAACGTGGCTGAGTGGGAAAGGGCAGAAGTTAAAGACCCTAAAGACAAGACTGAAAAATCAAACTACGCAGCACTTATTTTGGCAGCTGCTGATTACAAAGCTTTAGATAATGATGTTCGAGGGGCGACCGTTCTTTATAACAAACTCATCGAAAGAAACCCTAAGAGTAAAGAAGGGATTACGGCTCTAGAAAGAATCGAAGCTTATTCTGAAAAAGGAAATGACTGGCATAAGACATCTCGCCTTTTAGAGCAGATGGTAGGGGCCGGTGTTCAACCTCAGGCCAGTATCGCCATGAATAAGATCGTTCAGCACTCTGTAGAAGAACGTGATGACGATAAATCATTTAGATTGGCCAAAAAAGTAATCGCTATGCGAAATGACGACAACGTTTCTCGCAGGGCCCTAGCTCAATCAAGACTAGTTCAAGCAAGAATTCTAGAGAAGGAATTTATTGCCACAAGTATTAAAGCCAAACCTGAGAGGTTGAGCCTTGTTTTAGCTATTAAGTCAGAGAAACTGGATCGTGCACAAAAAGCTTATCAAGATGTTATTGGTTTCAAAGATAAACCAAGTGCTATTGAAGCTTTAATTCATTTAGCAAAATGTTATGAGAATTTTTCTGGCAGTTTGAGCCAAATCGAAGCTCCAGCAGATGCACCTGTGGCAGACCAAAAGAAATTTTTGCAGGAAATTGAAAACCTAGCCCTTCCTATAGAGGAAAAGAATGCTGAAACTCTTCAAATTGCTTTGAAACAAGCCAAAGACTTGCAGCTTCGTGATGACACCGTTTTAAGAATTCAAATGGAACTCGATAGGTTGTCCAAACGAGGGAAAAAAGGATTTAGCAGCAATGTGATTGCACCCCCTGCGAATATTCTTCCCATCGTTGCCCATGGAGGTGCAAGTTGAAACATAAGTTAAGATACATTTTGGCCTTTGTTATTTTAGGGGGATTGTTTTGGTCCCTTGGGTGCGCTACAGTTTCAACAGATAAGAGAATCGACACCCAAGCTCTCGATGAGCGCTTAAAACAAAAAGCTAAATCAATGAACATGACCGTTCACGGAGTTCTTGAAAGCGACTACAAAGGAGTTCAGTGCGCTCCTGCTGTGAGTAAAGTCAATTCAAATTGGAATTGGTCCGATGCCGTTAACGCCGCAAATCTCTGTTTCAAGGCCCGCGATTACAATGCCGTAGAGACTCTTGCCAACCAGCTTGCCGTTAAAGACACATCAACACCATGGGGACCTTATTTTTTCGGTCAGGTGGCTTTAGAACGTGGACAGCTGGATCGCGCTCTCTGGATGGCGGAACTCAGTGTGAGACGTGCGCCTGAATTTGGCGTGACACATTATTTAAAAGCCCAAGTTTTGTGGGCAAAAGAAGAATACAAGTCGGCAACATCCGAATTTGAAAAAGCCGTCAGCTACGATGAAGGCATCGGCCCAGCTCACCTTATCTTGGGCCAAGTCTATTTACGTGATCAAGATTATGTTCGAGCCGCGGAACAATTCTCTGCAGCTCTTAAATATCTCCACGACAATATTTTTGCATTAAATGGCCAAGCTGAGAGTGAAGACCACCTTAATAATCCGGCTCGAGCTTTGGACGCTTATGTTCGACTTACCGACGTTGACGGGACCGACGGCCATTATCTCACTCGCATTGGTGAGCTCTATGAGGGGTCATTAAATAATCCGGAACGCGCCATGCATGCTTATCAAAAGCTCCATGATTTAATTAAGGCTGGGAAGATTACAAAAAACATTGACCCCGACAATGATTCAAAAATTAAAGAATTACAGACGACCTTAGAGAAATCGCGAGCCGTCGCCAGTTCTCAAGACAAGACAAAACCTCAAGGAGGTGGCAAATGAAGCCAGCCGTCTTCGTTTTAGTTGCAATGCTTCTCTTCACCAGTGGAGCACCTGCCAAAGAAAAAACCGTAATCCATCGAGATACTCAAAGTGTGGATTTTGAAGGTGAGACTGTTGATGGGATGGCCCGTCATCCCGACGGAGCTTATCTGGTTCAAAAACGATCAGTCGATTTTTTACCGCTCTACAAAGTTCGAGAGCGTTTTGATGAAAATATTCGTTCAAGTATTGATTATTTGAAGTGAGATGAAGGTTATGAAAAAAAAAGGTGTCCTTTTACCATTATTAGTCAAACACACCGTCAAAGGACGAAGCGTAGGTGTCCTCCAAATTCGTGGAAACAAATGTGCCATTGGGTCTTCTCTGAGAAATAGGGTGCGACTCCTTTCAAAGGACATCGCTGGAGTCTGTTGTGTATTAGAGAATACAGAAAAAGGTTGGATTATTTCAGACCTGGGCAGCCAGCCCGATGTTAGGTTAAACGGGAGAACATTCCTGGAACACAAAATTAATGAAATGGTGGCTCTTGAAATTGGAGATCATCGCTTAGAGTTGACACCCGTTAAACGACGCCGCGCCCTTTTCTCAGGGGATGTCGACACCAAAAAATCTCGAAAACTCATGGTCGTTAAATTTCAGGGTCACATCCTTACAACGACAACCAGTAAAGAAGAAATTGCTGATTTAAGGCAGGTTAAAGAAGGAAAGCTAACTTTTGAGGAAGTGTACATTCCGCGAGAAGCGAGTTTCAAGCCTGACTCGATAAAATTAGAACGGGACCTCAAAAGGCCCTTGGTGGGAACAGCATTAACCGTCTTGTTGTTCTTTTTAATTTTGCTTGGTCTTCCCATCAGAAAGGCAGAAGAAGTCAAACCCGATAACGTTTATACAAAAATGATTTTTGATAGCAAGGTTCTCGCGCAAAAGAAAAAGGCACTTGTAAGCTACGCCAAAGAATCGCCGACGGGGACGGGTGCCGGAAACGGCTCTGTGTCTGAAGGGGCAAAAGGAAATCAAACTTCGGCTATGAAAGCAGTGGCTTCACTTCGTAAAGCCGGGGTCTCTTCAATCATAAACAAAATTGCATTGCGCGCGGCAAGTAGCGCAAAACTCATTGCTGCTTTTGCAGCAACCCCGGAAGCCAGCGCTGCCATTGATAGTGGTGGAACCATGCCTACTTCGCCTTCCGCAGCCGCTGCTATTGGTAAAGTCGGAATTGTCGGAAACGGCAAAGGTTATACCGTGGGGGCCATTGGTACGGGTGCCAAGGGCGGAGGGTCCGGCGGATACAAAGCGGGAACAGGTCTTGGAACGGGATCAACGGGCAACGGGGAAGTGGGTCTGGAAGATACGGAATCTGTTGTTGAGGGTGGGTTAGATAGAGAAGTTATTGCCGGCGTTATTCGCGAACATCTTGGGCAAATCAGATATTGCTATGAACGCCAATTGGCGGCCAGCCCCGATCTTTATGGGAAATTAAAAGTCAGGTTTACAATTGACGCCAACGGAGAAGTTGATTCTCAGTCAATCACCCAAACAACTTTAAAAAGTGCGATGATCGAAGATTGCATATTGCGGCGACTTGCAACCTGGAAATTTCCAAAACCCAAGGGTGGAACAAAGGTCATAGTATCCTATCCATTCCTATTTAAGAGCGTGAACTAGAGGAGACCACACCATGCTAAAGACAACTTGTACGACATTTTTGATTTTGATTTTTGTAAGCTGCGGAGCGTTTGCCAAATCCAGCAAATACGATCGCTCTTCGAGCCCAAGCCCAACCCCTGCCCCAGCCCCTGACAGCAATTCGGTCAGCGCTGCCGCAACTCCTGCTCCAAGTGGTGACAAAAAAGTGGATCTTACAGATTTAGAAAATCGCTATTGGACTGCAAAGGATACAGAATTCAACGTTGTTCAAAACCGCTTGTACACAAAAGCCCATCGCTTCGCAGTGACTTATATGCTTGGTACGGACTTAAGTACCAACTACACAAACGACTATAATATGGGCCTTCAACTCAGTTATTATTTCAGCGAGCGTCAAGGTATTACCCTTCAGGGATGGAAAACATCATCCTCGCCAGCGAACTTCGCGACCACTTTTGAACAACTTGCTGGTGCCGCTTATAATTACAACTCACCACAAGGTTATATCGGTGTGAATTATAACTGGGTACCGATTTATGCGAAATTCAGTTTGCTTGAAAAGAAAATTTTATATTTTGATATGTCTATCAATCCTGGTTTTGGTGCGACCTTACTTTCATCAAACTCATTTGGAACTACGGTCAATCAAGTCAATTCTTTGAGCCAGACCGCTATCACTGGGGCGATTGATATTTCCCAACAAGTTTTTTTGAGCAGCCATTGGGCTATTAAATTAGATATCGATAGTCATATTTATCCTGAAACAATTTATTCTGCAGGTGGAGGATTGGTTCCGGCCAACTCCACGGTACAAAATAAAATTACTTATTCAGCAACATTTATGTTGGGCCTTACTTTTTTCCAATAACACGGGGACGTTGTTATGAAATTAGGTTTAGTACTTTTAGTTTTTCTAACTTTGATGGCTTCACCGGGACGGGCCGACTCAACCCAAAGCCATTGGTCTTGGGATAGCTTCAAAACCGCGGTGATTACAAAGTACCATGCTTTTATAAACCAATTTACCAAACCAGAACCTGCAGCTACGGTGGTTCCGGCAAAAGTTGCTGAACAAACAGCCCCTGCACCTGCAGTTGCGCCCCCAGCGGCACCTCCGAAAGCTGAGCCCAAAGTTATGCCAGCTCCAGTCCTTAAGGCCCCTGTGGTAAAACCTGTAGCCGTTGCACCAGCGCCTGTTAAGAAACAATCTTGGTTTGACTATGTTTTAGGCCGGGTGAGTGGAACCCAAGTGCAAACTCAAGAACAAACTCAAGAAGGGGTTTCTGAATCTGTGCCCGTTAAAAAAGTGACCACTTTTGATAGATTAAAACTCTGGGTGAATGGCCTTGGATCGACGGCATCTCGCTCGCCGGCCTCAGATTCTGAACCCGTTCAAGCCTTTCCCCAAGGAATTAGAATTCAAAATGCAGCTCCGGAGGTCAATGCCATCGTGGCCGGTCGAGTGGCTACGCAAGCCATTCCATTTAAAGATAATAATCTAATTATGGGGCATAATGATGTACCCGTTTTTCAATTTAAAGCCCTTCAAGCTAAACTCAAAAAACAAGAGGTAAAAAGAATTCCTCTCCTGAATCTAGGTCAAGAAGAAATTCTTGATTCCAATGCCTTTAAAATGGTTTCAATCGTTCCTTATCCAGAGGCCTCTTCAAGTGCGCCAAAATCCTTGGAAGAGCCAGAGGTCGCATCTCAATCGGATTTTAAGAAAATGCTTGGTGATAATATTAATCAAGCAGCCCCGGCGGAAAAGATTGAAATTCCAATATTAGAAGCCGCAAAAAAAGTTACTGGCGAGAAAATTGCTAAGCTTGTTTATGCGCTTAAAAATGACTCTGCCTATACTGCATTACCCACAATGGCTTTCACTGAAGAAGATTTAAAATTACTTCGAGGTCTCATTCTTTTTGAGAAAAAAGATCAGTGTCATATTGCTTCGGGCATTTTCTCTGACCTTGTAAATGCCGAAAAGCCCGAGGTTAATGAGAGTGCAAGATTTCACCTGGGAGTTTGCCTCCACGAGATGAATTTACCAACAGAAGCAATGCACTATTTAACTAAGACAATGCATAGTAAAAACTCTCAGGTAGCCCATGATTCTATAAAGGCCGCCACAGATGACGTACAACTCCAAAATGAAATGCTGGTGGCTGAGGCTTTGTTGACTGTGGATCAAAATGATAGTCCTAAGGAAAGTCTTCCCCAAATCAATTATCTAAAAGCTAAATATTTCATTCGCAAGAATTTACCTGGGAAAGCGCTAGAGGCAGCCTTGCTTGTTCCCAAAAATACTCCCCAATTTTACAAGGCTCAATATGTTGCGGCGGTGAGCGAGTATGAATTGAACCGAGTCGACGCTTCATTAAGTCGGCAAAAAGATATGACTATGGAACTTTCTAAAAACGGCAAAGACAACACCGTTCTTGCCCTTTTCGAAATGAACTTAGGGAGAGAATCCTTCCAAAAAGCAAAATACAAAGATGCACTGGAAGCTTTTCAAAAGGTTCCAAAAGAAAATTCTCTGTGGATCCAGTCTCTGATCGAGGAAGGTTGGGTACAGCTTCAATCTAAGGATATGCCAGGGGCTATAGGTAATATGCACTCCATTCAATCTCCTTATTTCAGTGGAGTCTACAAACCTGAGAGCTATGTCTTGCGCTCTATCGCTTACTTAAGCATTTGTCAGTATGCCGATGCGTTTAAATCTATCGCTTATTTAGAACACTTTTATCAGCCCTGGCTTGATCGAATGAATAAATTCAATTCAACTCACAATGCCACCCAGACCTATGCGACGGTGTTCAAACAACTTCAGGGTAAGGCAAATCAAGATGCCGATGATCTTCCTTATCAGGCTATTCGAGAAGCAGCTAGGCAGCGGGATTTTTTGAATGCCCAAGAATCGATCAATCAACTTATCGACGAGAACTCTGGCTATCCTTTCGTCAGGGGTTTAATCGAAAAGGATCGCAAGAGTCTTTTAAGTCGCCGGAATGCCACAATCTTAAAAGTCGCTCAGCTAAGAGAGAAGATTCGCAAAGCGTCGTCTATTCCTGACGGGATGAAAAACTACAACTCTTGGCGTTTTGAGCTTTCAAATAATGAAGACTTCTTAGCTGTCTACGAATTTAAAGTTAAAACCCTAAGAGAAGGCCTTGATGGACTTAATCGCATGATGCCGCAGGCACAAAAACGCATTGCAGAAAATAAAGACAAAATCAAAGACCAGGCGGGTAAAATTCTTAAAGACCATTTCGTAAAAATTGCTAAGGAACTTCGCCAAAACTTGGACAATGATGAATTGTTAAAATATGAAGTCTATGCCGGGAGTGGCGAAAATCTTCGTTACAAAATTGCCGGTGGTAAAACGGCGGACAAAGCTAATATGAGTAATCGCCAACCCGCCGGGCAACACTGGGATTTCGACGGTGAGTATTGGGAAGACGAGATCGGGAACTACCGATCTTCATTGAAAAATAACTGCCAAAATATGGCAGCCGGCCCGGGGGCCAAGGGAGAGAGTAAGCCATGAAGACGACAAGATTTCTAATCATCACTGCAGTGATTTTCTTCGCAGGAAGACTGGCTTGGAGTGACGGTGAAGTCAAATCAAAGCTCGATCAAATGAAAACCAACGTTGAGAATAGCGAAAAAAACCAAGAGAGCTATGAAAAAAATCGGAAGATCGCCGAAGATAATTTAAAGGCTCTTGATGAAAATATCAAAGCCCTTGGAGTTCAACGTGATCAGATCCACGAAAACGCAAAAAAAGCTGACAAAAATATCGAGATCATGGCTAAGCAACAAACCCAAATGGATGCTCTGGTCAAAAAAGAAAATGAATCTATCGATACGGAGAAAAAGCAAATAGCTGACCTTCAAGTTAAAATCGATAAGCTCAATCAGAACGTCCAAAAGCGTCAGGCGAACATTGCTGAATACAATACTAAATCTCAAGTGATCGTGAAGCAAAAAACAGAGTGGGAAGATCAAAAGAAATCCGTTGAAGACCTGGAAAAAGCCATTAACGGCAAAGAAGAAAAGGCCCTCGCCGATCGTAAAGAATGGAAGAAAAAGGGCGATGCCTACGCAGCCGAAGTTAAAAAATGGAAATCCGAAGCTGAAGAAGATCGCACCCTGGCAAAACGTTACGAGAAGCTAAATAATTAGGTACGCCGTACCGTATCCGGAAACCTGGTAGTTCTAATGGCTGATCTGTTTACTTAATTGGAGCGTATACAAATTGTGGTAGGCGCCGCGGGCCTCAAGAAGATCTTGGTGACGACCCTGTTCGATAAGTTGACCGTTGTCTAGGACTAAAATCCAATCGCATTCGAGAATTGTCGAAAGTCTATGGGCGATAATGATGCTCGTGCGGCCTTTAGTGACTTCCTTTGTGGCTTCTTGAATTAGAGCTTCGCTATGGGAATCAATGTGAGCCGTTGCTTCGTCTAAAATTAAGATATCAGGATTAAATGCAAGAACCCGGGCGAAACTAATCAGCTGTTTCTCACCGGTGGATAAATTTGCTCCGCGCTCTTGAACATCAGCCTCGAGGCCCCCAGGGTGACTTCTTAAAATATCCTCGCAATGGGCCTTAAGAGCTGCGGATCTCACGCGATCAGCTCCAATCAAGGGGTCATTAAGAGAAATATTTGATCCTACAGTTCCCTTAAATAAAAAGAAGTCTTGTTGGACAACCCCAATTCGCCTTCGAAGATCTTGTTTTTGAAGAGTCCGAATATCTATTCCGTCTAATAAAATTCTTCCAGCTAATTTGGGATCCTTTTCCAGCTCATAAAATCTCTGAAGGAGGCTTACAACAGTACTCTTTCCACTTCCCGTGGCGCCCACAATAGCTACGCTGTGCCCTGGTTGAATTTTAAAACTGACATTCTTTAAAATTTGTCCCACTCTGGGATCATAAGCAAAATTCACATTTTCAAATTCAATATTGCCGGTCACTCGTGCATCGGGGAGATTTGTCCCCGATAAATTTTCTTCTGGCGCATCAAAGAGCGTAAAAATTCTTTCAGCACTGGCAAGACTGGCCTGAAAAGTTTGATATTTTTCTAAAATATTTCTTAAAGGCGGAAGAAAATCCTGAACGTGACTCAGAAAAGCAATTAAGGCTCCCACTTGTATGGCGCTACCTTCTTTTAAAATGCCCCCATAGTAGAGGGCTGCAGCCACGGTGATGGCATTAAATCCGTTCAAGACAGGGTTGAGCCAAGCCAAATATTTTAAGTTCGTAATCCAAGCGTCGTAGTAACCGCGACTTAAATTTACAAATCGCTCAATATGATTATTCTCTCGAACATAGAGTTGAATAACTTTCATTCCACCAATATTTTCGGCGACAAAAGCGTTGACCATGGCTAAGCGCTTTTTAATCACTCGCAAAGTGTCTCTTGCCATTTTGCTCAGCCAAATACTGGCCCAAAGCATAAGGGGTGTGATGGCCATAACGGCTAAAGTTAGTTTTATGCTGATAAGACCCATGGCAATAACTATGGCAAAAAGACTTAAAGAATCAGTGAAAACGCTCACAAGCCCCGCTGTGAAGAGATCTGCGAGGGCGCTAAAATCATTGGTGACGCGAGTAACGACCCTTCCCACGGGGTTCTTATCAAAGTAATTTATTTCTAGTTTTTGAATGTGGGAGTAGAGATCACCTCGTAGATCATAAACAACTTTTTGCCCAAGAACTTGAAAATAATAAGTTTCAATAATAACAAAAATAAAACGAGTGAGCTCTAAAGATAAATAAACAAGGCAGATCTTAAAAAGTATTTCTAGGTGCTTAGCGATGATGACATGGTCAACAGTGTAGCCGATAATATTGGGTAAAATTCGCCCAATGGTCGTGTGAATACAAACAAGTGTTGTGACTAAAAAAAGTAAGCCTTTGTATTTTGAAACATAGGGCCAAACCCTTCGAATAAGATCTCTGTATCGGGTATTTGCCGACAGAGTGTCTTCAGATTGAAAATCGGTTGATTCACTACTCATAAATAACCCTGCAGTTGAAGAAGCTCTTGGTAAATGGAACTATTTTTCCGAAGTTCGACCGGGGTTCCAAGACTTTCAATTTGCCCATTACGAAGAACGATTATGCGATCGCATAAACTCAAGGAACTCAACCGATGACTGATTATAATTGTTGTGCGACTGCTTGTTTCTTCTCTTAAACGTTTTAAAATTAAAGACTCTGTTTCTGCGTCCACCGCTGAAAGCGAGTCGTCAAAAATAACAACGGGGCTATCTCGAAGAAGAGCCCTGGTGATCGTCATTCTCTGCTTTTGGCCGCCTGAGAGGTTTATGCCCCTTTCTCCGAGGGGAGTTTCGTATCTTAGAGGAAGGCTTTCAATTTCTTCATCAAGTTTTGCGATTTGGGCGATGCGATGGAGAAGCTCAGTTGGAGGCACTCCATCAATTCCGAAAGACATATTTTCGTTAATACTTGAGCTAAATAAAAATGTATCTTGGGGAACAAAAGAAATATATTTGCGTAAAACATCTAGGGGAATGTCACGAGTGTCATTCTTATTGACAAAGATATGGCCCCGATCAACTTCGTAGAGATGACAAAGAAGTTGGGCCAGAGTTGTCTTCCCGCTGCCCACGTGCCCCACAATACCGAAGGTTTCTCCCGGGTGAATTTCAAAAGAAATATTTTTAAGGGCAAAATTTGTAGAGCCTGGATATTTAAAATCAAGGGAACGCACTTCAATTGGGCCATTTAGATTAAGTTCTTTTTCAGGGTGGGGGGGAGGATAGACATCTAGAGGTGTATTTAAAAATGTATCGATACGATCAAGACTCGCTCTTCCCTGAGCAATAAGTGAGAATCCCCAGCCCACCGCCGTCATAGGCCATACCATCTTAGAGATATATCTTTGAAAAGCCACAAAGGTTCCAAGGGTGATAGCCCCCGCGACAATACTTTTACTTCCAGAATAGAGAAGAATGACCATCCCGGCTGTAATGCTTAACTCCATCACCGGGTGCATCCAGGTTTCTGCCCAAGCAACCTTGATATTCAGATCCCGCCAATTGGCACTTGATTTGTTGAAGATATCAATTTGATTTTTTTCTTGAACATAACTTTTTATAACTCGGATGCCGGATATGTTTTCTTGGGTGATGCTTGAGAGCTCCCCAAAAGAATCTTGAACAAGAAGATAACGTTTATGAACGATCTTTGAAATCCAAGTGATAAAAAATGGCAAAACCGGGAGGAGAATTAAAGTTTTTAAAGTGAGAGGGATCGAGAGCCAAAGCATAATCGGGGGGATGGTCACAAAATAAAAAACGGCGTCAGTGAGAACCATAACTCCGGGGCCCATCCCCATTCGAATGGTTTCAATATCATTTGTCATTAAACTCATCAGCTCGCCGATGGGATTTTTCGAATAAAATGTGGGTCCCAATTCGGTGAGTTTTTTAAAAACCCGATTGCGAAGATCTCGCGCCATATTTTGATGATATTTTCCAAACTGCATCCGCCAATGGAATCTGACGAAAGCTAAGGAAAGTGTCAGGCCCCCAAAAAAAAGGGCCGTTTTGAGGAGTTCGCGAACAGGAGCGCCCGCAGAAATCTGGTTCACCCCCCTCCCGATAATAAGAGGAGGAATGACATCAAGTATGTCGGTGATGGCGAGAAAACCAATTCCCGTCCAAAAGTGGCGACGGTAGAGTTTTATATAATATAAAAAATATTTCATGGGTCCTTGGGTCGTAACCGTGCTTCTTTAACTACGGGAGCCTCATCGGGGCCCAAAATTTCTTTTAACACATCTTTTCCTTCAGAGGAAATATTTGGATTATGTAAGTAACTCTTAGCCTTTGCTCTTAACTCTTTAGGATCATATTTGGAAGTCGGCCTTGAGGGTTTATTTACGTCTTCAGGTCTTGGCTTGACGATGGCCACAACAAATGGGGGTTCTTGGTCTTTTTCCTTTTCCGAAGAGACATCTTTTTTTACAAAACGATGGGGCCCGTTTTCCGGAAGGCGATAATCACCACGATCATTATTTGTTTTTGGTTTATCTTCAATTGATGCCATATGAATATTATAGAACAGCAATTTGGCAAAGAACAAGAATGGCTAAGCTAACGCAGCCGAACGAGACCATCGTAGGTATAAAGATCTCGTCGGCTTTGTTTCCTTTCGATTACTTCGTAATCGAAAGGGCTTTAAGAAGGACGGACAAACTCCCCCAAAATGCCTTACGATAAGCGAAGCTTATCGTAAGGACCGTTGGAGTGGGGATCTACAAACGAAGCGCTAAACTCCAGCGACAACGGCGCCACCCCAATCTCCATATTACTTAATCGCAGCCGCTAAATTAATTTTTCCGCCGGAGACGGTTTTACCATCAAGAGAGGGAAGTTTGTCGACGGTGGAGAGGAGTTTTAATTTTACATCACTCCATTTGTATTCCGGATGCGCTGCCCAGACCAAAGCCGCAGCGCCCGAAACAAATGGGGCCGCCATGCTTGTGCCTTCCCAGGGAATTGCGAAACTTCCGACTTTAATGACGGAGTCACCATAACGATTTCCGGCCATTGTGCTCATGATCCCAACGCCCGGTGCACCGACATGAACGGTTTTTTTGCCCCAATTTGAAAATGGTGCAAGAGAGCCTGCTTTGTCGACAGCTGCAACGCTAATAATATTATCGATGGGGTAACTTGCAGGTGTGGCAGGTTTAGAATCGGTGTCGTTATCATAACCAACTCCTTTATGACCATTTCCAGCAGCTGCAATAAAGAGAACATTTTTATCCATTGCATTTTTGATGGCATCTTTAAGGGCTTGGTTATCATCTTTTGGATCTTCGCCTTCTGAGCCCCAACTATTTGATAAAATTTTTGCGCCGTTATGAACGGCATAATTGATCGCCTTGACGGCTTGGGCTGTTGTGCCTTGCCCTTTAGCATTTAGAAAACGAACGGGCATAATGCTGATGTTCGGGGCAATCCCTGAAATACCTTTGGAGTTATCTCCAAGAGCTCCGATGGTGCCGGCGCAATGTGTGCCGTGGCCTGGGTTGCCGCCGAAAGCTGTTCCTAACATACCCACGTGAACGTCGTAGGGTTTATTGTCGTTATCAACAAAGTCCCAGCCAATGACATCGTCAACGAAACCATTTCCGTCATCGTCTTTTCCGTTCCCGGGGATTTCGCCTGGGTTATACCAAATATTACCTGCAAGATCTTCATGGACATAATCAACGCCTGTGTCGATTACAGCGACAACAATTTTTTTATTTCCACGCTCAGTTTGCCAAGCTTCATCGGCGTGAATAAAGTTAAGGCCCCATTGTTGAGGCAATAATGGATCTGCTCCAACCTCAGGAGTAATGGTGGCCGCGGGAATCTCTGGTTTTGGTTTCCATCCATAACTCGGAGTTTCTAAAAGTTTCAGCCTGTCGAGAATTTTTGGATCCGTTTGTTTATAATCTTCGATGAGACTGAGCTTGTAGTTGGGTTGAACATATTCCACATTGGGATTTTGTCTAATTTGTGTGAAGAGTGATTTCTCGTTAAAGACAGAGTCGATTTGGTCTGTAGAAACTTGAACATGAACCCAGTTATCGCCAAGGTCGTCCATTTGAGTGGCATCCACGGTATTTGCCGTTCCATTTAACGTTCCCGCTTTAAATTTGATGAGAATATCGCCCGGTTCATAAGACGACGCAGCAAAAGCAAGGGCTCCTACGAGCGTTAAGAGCATAACTGCAATTGGAATGATTGGTCTTTTCATGGCTCCCCCTATTTGGTTTTTGAATTCTTAAAAAATGGTACCAGGACTAGACCAAAATCCAATGGCCCAAATTAACAAATCGTTTCGTTTTGATAACGATTTGCTCCAATAAAAAGGCGCGTAGCGTTAGGGTCTTTTTTTCTGGAAACCTGGACCTCGAAGTGGCACATTAGAGCCTAGCGTAATTGGCTGAAACTACTTCTTTAAATTCAAAAAGGTATTTTTGTGGAAAAGAACGTCTCGCCCTCAAATTCAATAGTCACAACTCCACTTGATGTCGAGCAGATGCTGGAAACCGCAGCCTATACTACTCGAGCTGAAAAATTTATCGGATGGGGCAGAAAAAATTCTCTCTGGCCCCTGCCCTTTGGCACTGCCTGTTGTGGAATTGAATTTATGTCGGTCGTCGGGCCTCGTTACGATCTCGCAAGATTCGGAGCAGAGGTTGTTCGATTTTCCCCTCGGCAAAGTGATCTTTTAATTATCGCAGGGACCATCACAGAAAAAATGGGCCCCATCTTAAAACTTATTTATGATCAGATGCCCGACCCGAAATGGGTTATCGCCATGGGCGCATGCGCCGCAAGCGGCGGCTTTTATCGGGCTTATCATGTTATGCAAGGGGCAGATAAAGTTATTCCCGTGGACGTTTACGTACCGGGTTGCCCTCCGACTCCTGAAGCCGTAATTGATGGAATTATGAAGATTCAAGAATTCATCGCTTCTGGAAAGAAGCGTCCTCAAGAAAAGCGAAATAGTTGATGAACGAAATACAAAAAATAATCCAAACAGACCTCTCCCAGATCTTTAATACAGAATTAAAAATTTCTGAAAGCTTCGGTGACACAGTTATCGAATTTCCAAAAGAGATAGTTCTTCAAGTCATGAAGCATCTTAAAACCCGCCACCACTTTGATTTTTTACTAGATATTTGTGCCGTAGATTATCCCACACGTCAAAAGCGTTTCGAAGTTGTCTATCATTTGTATGCCCCCTCGACAAAAGGGCGGTTGCGCCTTAAGACCCAAGTTGGCGAAGGCGAAGCTGTTGAGTCCATAACAAGTGTTTGGAAGGGTGCGGATTGGTTTGAGAGAGAGGCCTTTGATTTATTTGGAGTCGTTTTTAGAAATCACCCTAATTTAAGAAGGATTTTGACCCATCAAGATTTCGTGGGGCATCCCTTAAGAAAAGATTACGATGCCAATCATCAGCAATCGACAACGCGAGTTGAAGCCGCTTGGTTTAAAAGCAATGACGGGTTCAAAGAAGATCCGAACAAAAATTTAGTTCCCATTAATATTGGGCCGAGTCATCCCGCCACTCACGGAACATTGCGAGTTATGGCCCAGCTTGATGGCGAAATTATTGAGAGATGTAATGTTGAAATCGGTTACCTTCACCGGTGCTTTGATAAAATGGCCGAAACCCATTTCTACAATCAGATTATTCCTTATACAGACAGACTAAATTATTGTTCCGCTCCCATGAACAACGTTGGTTTTTGCAAAGCCATTGAACGTATGATGGGAATTGAAATCCCACCCAAGGCCGTTGCCATGCGAGTTATTTTAGCTGAGCTTTCAAGAGTTATAGATCACCTTGTGTGTATCGGTACAAATGCCGTCGACATCGGGGCCATGACGGTTTTTTGGTATTTATTTGAACAGCGAGAAAATGTTTATACATTATTTGAAAAACTCTGTGGTGCGAGACTTACCGTGGGGCTTACCCGAATTGGAGGAATGGCTTATCCAAATCCCCCGAATTGGGAGCAAGAGTGTTTGGAGACAGTTAAAGGAATTAAAAAAAGTGTAGAAGAGCTTGATCGCCTTCTCACTGAAAATAAAATTTGGATCAAGCGCACGCAAAATACGGGAAAGATTTCTGCTGAAGATGCCATTGCTTACGGATGGACGGGCCCTTGCTTAAGAGCTTGCGGAGTAAATTTAGACTTGCGAAAGGCAGAACCCTACTACGGCTATGATCAACTTGATTTTGATGTTCCCATCGGAACAAACGGTGACAATTACGATCGCTATCTGGTTCGAATGGAAGAGATGCGCCAATCATTAAAGATCGTCGAAACTCTTTGCAAGAATATGCCCTCAGGGGATTACACAATCCGTGATCGCGATGTTGTCTTGCCTGAGAAAAAAGATGTGTGGGGAAATATCGAGGGACTTATGAATCACTTTATGCTTGTGATCAAAGGGGTTCGCCCTCCAGTTGGAGAAATTTATGATTCAACGGAAGCGGCTAACGGTGAATTAGGTTTTTATTGCGTGAGTGACGGCGGACCCAAGCCTTACCGGTTGAAAGTGCGTCCACCCTGTTTTTCAATTTACCAGGCTTTTCCAGAAATGATGAAGGGTCAATATATTGCCGATGCCGTGGCTACTTTAGGAACCCTTAATATTGTTGCAGGAGAATTAGACAGATGAGTTCGGGCAACAGAAGTTCAAATAATCATTTAAGCCGTGCTTCTTTAGGAGATTCAAAGCCCCTAAAGCTTCCAGCCGCAAGCCGAGAAAAGATTCAAAAGGAATTGAAGAGATACGAGAGAAGAGAATCAGCTTTGATCCCCGCACTTTTTGAAGCCCAAAGGGTTTTTGGCTGGATCTCCCAAGAAGTGATCGATCTTTTGGCCATGGAAATGGACATTCCCCACTCAAGAGTGGCCGAAGTTTCAGATTTCTACACCATGTTTAATAAAAAACCCGTTGGCAAATATCATATCCAAGTTTGTACTAATATCAGTTGCGCCATGGTCGGGGCTCGAGAAACGGCAGATTATATTTGTAGCAAACTTAAACTTAAACTCGAGGACGTCTCAAGTGACGGTCGATTTACTGTAAGCCAAGTTGAATGTTTAGGTTCTTGCGGAACAGCACCCATGGCGCAAATTAATGACGACTATCATGAGAATTTAACCCATGAGAAAATCGATAAACTTTTAGAGAAGCTAAAGTAATGGAACAAAGACTTTTACTTAAATATTACGACGAAGATGAATACGTCACTTTCAAAGGTTATTCCAAACGGGACGGCTATAATGCTTTGAAAAAAGCTTTCACCATGAAACCCGATGATATCATCGCCGAAGTAAAAAATTCTGGTCTTCGCGGGAGAGGAGGGGCCGGTTTCTCAACGGGAATGAAGTGGAGTTTTCTTCCAAAAAATAACGAGCCTCGATTTTTATTGTGCAACGCCGACGAAGGGGAGCCTGGAACCTACAAAGATCGTTTGATGATGGAGCGAGCTCCCCACCAACTCATTGAAGGCATGATTATTTCTGCCTACGCCATCCAATCCAAAAAATCTTATATTTATATTCGTGGAGAATATAATGAGAGCTTCCGCATCGTCGAAAAAGCCATCAAAGAGGCCTACGACCATGGGATGCTTGGCAAAAATATTATGAATTCAGGCTTTGACCACGATATGGATGTGTATCGCGGAGCCGGCGCTTATATTGTTGGAGAAGAAACAGCTCTTATCAGTTCTCTTGAAGGATTAAAGGGGCAACCCAAACTTAAGCCACCATTTCCGGCGGTTCAAGGTTATCTTCGTAAACCTACAATCGTAAATAATGTTGAAACTTTGGCCGCAGTCACATGGATCATTACAAATGGCGCGGCCGCTTATAAAAAATACGGAACGGAAAAATCTGCTGGAACAAAAGTCTTTTCCGTAAGCGGAAATATAAAGAAACCCGGAGTGTATGAAGTCCCACTGGGTTATCCCTTCAAAGATCTTTTAGAAAATGAATGCGGTGGAATGAAAGAGGGATACAATTTTAAAGCTTTGATTCCGGGAGGATCTTCCTGCCCCGTACTTAACAAAGAAGAAGCGTTGAAATCCACAATGGATTACGAGTGTATGGCGCAACTGGGCTCGATGTTGGGGTCAGGTGGTGTTATCGTCATCGATGACAAACAATGCATGGTTGATCTATTAAAAGTGTTAATGCATTTCTATCATCACGAAAGCTGCGGTCAGTGCACACCTTGCCGTGAAGGCACGGGATGGCTTGAGAAATTAACTTCAACAATTGGTGACGGAAGTTCAAAATTAGAAGACATCGGCCTTCTTGATAAAGTCGCAAGGCATATGATGGGCACAACTATTTGTGCCCTATCTGACGCGGCGGCACTTCCCGTTATAAGTTTTGTTTCAAAGTTCAGAGATGAGTTTGAATGTCACATCCAAGAAAAGCGCTGTAAGGTAAAAGGAAAATGTCATGCCCAAAATAACCATTAACGGGAAAAATATGGAAGTTCCTGCGGGAACTTCAATCATTCAAGCTGCGCAAACGGCAAATATTCCCATCGCCCATTATTGCTGGCATGAGGGTTTAAGTGTCGCCGGTGCTTGTCGAATGTGTATGGTCGAAGTGGAAAAAAATCCGAAACTACAAATTGCTTGCAATACCCTAGTCGCCGATGGGATGATCATCCACACGGACTCGGAAAAAGTTAAAGACACTGTAAAGTGGGCCCTTGATTTTCATCTTATCAATCATCCTCTGGATTGTCCCATTTGTGACCAAGCTGGCGAGTGTAAACTCCAAGATTATTATATGACCTATGGTCTCTACACTCCTGAGATGAATCAGCCCAAGATGAAAAAAAGTAAAGTCGTAAGTCTTGGGGAAAGGGTCTTGCTTGATCAAGAACGCTGTATTCTTTGCTCAAGATGCGTTCGATTCACCTCAGAAGTTTCAAAAACTCATGAGTTAGGAATTTTTAATCGGGGCGATAGAAGTGTTATCGGAACTTTTGAAAATCGTCCTATGGATAATAATTATTCCGTAAACACCGTCGATATTTGCCCGGTAGGTGCTTTGACGAGTAAAGATTTTAGATTCAAACAACGGGTTTGGTTTCTCAAAGACTTCGATACGGTTTGTAATGGGTGTTCCACCGGCTGCAATGTAACCGTGAGTTACAGCCAAAACGGTGTTTTTAGAGTACGTCCGAAGTATAATAAGGAAATTAATGGACATTGGATGTGTGATGAGGGGCGAGATGTTTATAAGCACACCAACCTTGAATTTCGCCTCGAGCACGTGGTTGAGCGTAATGACGAGTTAGGCGGCGCCTCTGTAAAAGGCAAACCACTCCCACTTGCTATCCAAGAAATCTCCAGAAATTTAAAAAATTATATTTCAAAAAACGTGGATTCAGTCGCTGTTGTGCTTACGGCCCAGTACACCGTCGAAGAGCTAGAAACCTTTGTTGAGGTTTTCACAAAACTTCACGTGAAGAATTTCTTCTACTGGCGTAATAACGATGAAAAATTTGATTCTTTTGACGGGCTTCTCTTGAGAGGGGATAAAAACCCCAATACCAAAGGTCTTTTAAAGATCATGGATAAATTTAAACTCAAAGGGAACTTTAAAGATTTTGAAAAATCTGCAACTTCAAGTCCATTTAAGATGACTTTCGTCGCAGGACCTGAGAATCAAGGAGTGTACCCTGATTTAGAAAAAAGTATTAACAGTTTGAAAAAAGGGGGAGATGTGGTTTATCTCACCAGCTGTGCCAACGAAAGTTTTAATACTTTTAAGTGGCAAATTCCCATGAAGAGTTTTGTCGAAAAATCTGGGACCTTCATCAATCACCAAGGAATTGAGCAAGAAATCAAACCGGGCTTAAAAATTTCCAAAAATGCCATCACATTAACGGAATTCACCCACGCTCTGAGAGAAGGTCTGTCATGAGTGTTGTTAAGAGACCGTCGGCAAAATCCAAATGGTATCTTCCCGGAATAATAACGGGTCTTGGGATCACCTTGAAGCATATGCTTTTTAATCTCACCCATAGAAAAGATATTTACACCATCGAATATCCAGAAGAACGGTATCCTTATAGCGATCGCTTCAAAGGAAATCATATTTTAACTGTAAAAAAAGATGGCTCTCTTCGCTGCACGGCCTGCATGCTTTGCGCGACCTATTGTCCGGCAGAATGTATTTCCATCGTCGCAGCGGAACATGATGATCCCAATGTAGAAAAATATCCTATTTCTTATGAAATCGATATTCTTCGCTGCATATTTTGTGGATTTTGTGAAGAGGCCTGTCCCGTGGACGCCATTCGCATGGGGCCAGAACACCAAAGTGCAGCTCTAGTTGGCGACAAATTTGTTTACGATATTAATAGACTGGCTTATCGCCCCGGTCTCAAAGGTGGTGTCTTAAGCAAGGTCGATGATGAAGAAAGACACAAAAAGGGATTATGAGCTGGCTGACAACGCGTTACGAGACGATTGTCAGAAGCCTAGAAAATAAACTCCATTTTCCGTGGATTATGTCGACAGGGTGTTGCTCCCACGAACTTGAGAACGCGGGCCTTGCCACTTACGATTGGCAAAGATTAGGCATTGATAATGTCGCCGACGACCCCACTCAGAGTAACCTTTTGTTCATCGCGGGTTGGATCAATTCCCAGAGAGCTGATGAAATAAAAAATATTTATTCTCAGATGCGTAAACCCACTTCTGTAATTGCCGTTGGAGCGTGTGCCTTAACGGGAAGTCCCTACAATACTTTTGATAATTCAACAAAAGTGATTCGGGCGGCGGACCTTGTCCCCGTTGATGTCAGTCTAGTGGGTTGCCCCCCACGCCCAGAAGCTATATTGGCAGCGGTTTTGGAGCTGCAGAAAAAACTCAAACCCGGACCAAGTGCGAGAGAAGTTCTCTACGAGGCCCTAAAATGAGCAATGCCATCGAGCCCCAATTCATAGCTTTCAAGGAAATCTCTAGCCACATCAAAAAACTCATTTCAGAAAAGAGTGCTGATACCTTTGTCGGGTCCATGGCAACAACGAAAGGGATTTTTGTTCTTCTCTTTTCCCATCGCCTTAATAAAGAATTTTCGTTTGTCGTTGCTGGAAATGAAATTGCTCCAGTTATGGCGCGCATCTCAGAGATATTTACGACATGATAGACATTCAGACTTATGGCACATCTCTGACTTTTGATGGCGATATTCTTAAATCAGCTACTTTCAAAAAGGGTAATGAAGAGCGTCCCCTATGGAAAAGAATTGAACGGCTCACCCCCAACGAAATGATTATCTGGGTCGACAGATTCGATAGTCTTTGCCCTATTGCCTGCGAGTGGGCCCTCGCTCAAGCTATCGAAGATGCGTCTGAGATCATTATTCCGAAAAGAACACAATACGTGAGAACAATTTTAAGTGAGATCAATCGTCTCGTCTGGCTCACAACTTATTTAGGTCGAGTTATAGGTTCTTTCGGACAAAGAACGATGCTCCAGCAGATTTTTGTTCTTAGAGAGCAAGTTTTTACGATTCAAGAAGAACTTACGGGAGCGCGTATTCTTCCTCAAGCCCTGATCGTGGGTGGAGTCCGCCGCGATTTACCTCTGGGAAACATTCAAAAGATTCAAGTCTTTACAAAAGAGTGGTCCGAGCTTTGGAAAGTTTGGAAAAATTTAGTTACGGGAGATGAACTTCTTGAATCTCGCCTGAATGGCCTTATTAAAATTGACACCGTAACTATTGAAAAATTAGGGTGGTGGGGAATTGTAGGTAAGGCCAGCGGAGTGAACTACGATTCAAGGCGGCATCGCCCTCACGGAGCTTACCCTTATTTGGATTTCAATTTAGTTTCAAAATCGGAAGGGGACGCAAAGTCCCGGTTTGAAGTGGCCCTGGAGGAAGTTGAGGTTGCTCTAAAGCTTATAGACCAAATCGTAAAAGATATTCCGGAACAAAGCGAAAACCAAGGGACTGTACCTGTGCCAAGGGCCCTTCGACCGGGATTTTATTCTTCAAGTGCCGAGTCGGCCAAAGGCCCCATTATTTCTTGTTTAGAAGTCAGTGACAAAAATATCATTACCACAGTTAGGCTTTTTTCTGCAGGACAGAGAGTGTGGCCCGTCATTGATCATTTGTTTAAAGATATGCGAGGAGAAGACTTTGAACCGGCTTTTGCATCACTGGGCATAACTCCAGAAGATTCGGAGATCTGATGCTTTTAGAAAAACTTGTGGGCCGTTTCAAATTCGTGACGAGAAAGCAGGTGGCCACCGTTGAATTTCCGTATGTGGTCAAGCACGCTCCTCAGAATGCCAGAGTTGCCTTGAGAAATAATTTTTCAGAATGTATCGGTTGCCATAAATGCGAACAAGTTTGTCCCGTCCATTGCATTGAAATTACTTCCGAGGCCTTTCCTTCGAAAGAGAAAACGCCCAAAACTTCCCATGGAGTTGTTTTTGAAAAGAGGGTAACCAGTTTCAAAATCGATTTTAGCACCTGTGTCAGTTGTGGAATTTGCGTTGAAGCTTGCCCCACGGGAAGTCTGACCACCGACAAAAACTTTGTTCAACCTCGAACAGACAGCCGGCATCTTAAGATTGATCTTGTACATCGGCCTCGAACTTTTAGACGGGAACAGGGCTATGAAGATTAACCTTTCGCATTTTGAAGAAACCCAAAGTGTAAGAAAAGCCTTGTTTGAAAAACTTCTTTTACCCGCCGACCTGAGGCTGGATTTTGCGTTTGATGTCGTTCACGGTCTCAATGATTTGACTCGTTCCCTCGCAGATCTTCATCCCCACAAAAGATCTATTGCTGTACTAGGGGCCCAGCCTCCTCCCGTGGCGGAAATTGCCATGCAGTTTGCGGGTCAAGGTTTTAGCGTCCAGACCATTCCCGTTTCATTTTTAATGATGGATGAGATGGCGTTGAAAACCGCCTGGGAGACTCTCAAAAAAGATACCCTCTTTGTTTTGTGTAGTGCTGTTGAGCCTATCACGGGAGTCATTTATCCCTACGATTGGATCAGGCATGAAGCTGCAAAGAAAAATATTTTCACACTTATTTATCAATCTCCAGATTCCTTAACTCACGGACTTATTATTCCCGAAACCCATTTTGAAGGAATTTGTGCCGACCCTTTGTGGGGGGAAGCGAGCGGGCTTAATTTGCTTCTTAAAGGCGAACGCTGTCTCGGAGATAAACTTTTATGGGGGGAATCTCGTTACGAGCTTGAGGCCATTAAGAAGCTCGAAGAGGCCTTGCTAAAGCCCCTTTCAACAGAGACGGAAGACAAGGTGGCCGTTATAGCCTTTGAAGATAAACTCAAAATGCAACTAGGTGCAGAGACTCATTTTCTGGGTGACGATATTCCAAGGCTTTACGATCGAGCGGTTTTATTTGTAGATGGAGTTGGAGGAGAATCTTTAGTTTACGAATTGAAGAAAAATAAAATAGAAAGCTTCACTGGGGCTGCCTGCGCCTGGAATAATCCTCATATTAATTCTTGGCTTCCCCAATTAGGGTTGACCAGTCAGTGGGTTCAATCCAGTTTGATTCTACCTCTCGCTGAAATTAAAAAGTCTTCAACCTTTGATCACTTGATCGCTGCTATTTCTGCGCTCAGAGAGATTTCTGGCTCCTAAAAGGCGTCACCCTACTT
>Ga0207037_10046_pt1 | contig 37357 bp, 39 predicted proteins | sample Alteio_BWMinCont_75_FD_153268 | JGI IMG/M metagenome (GOLD analysis project Ga0207037, IMG submission 153268) | Enriched cells from forest soil in Barre Woods Harvard Forest LTER site, Petersham, Massachusetts, United States -... | ecosystem: Environmental > Terrestrial > Soil > Temperate forest >... | reverse complement strand
CACCCAAATCTTTTTTTGTCACCTCTTCATGGGTTACGGTTTTAATGACATCAGGCCCCGTCACAAACATGTAGCTTGTGTCTTTAACCATAAAAATAAAATCCGTGATGGCCGGACTATAAACGGCCCCACCCGCGCATGGCCCCATTATGGCAGAAATTTGTGGAATAACTCCGCTGGCAAGTGTGTTTCGTAAAAATATGTCTGCGTAGCCGCCGAGACTCTCAACGCCCTCTTGAATTCTTGCGCCGCCAGAATCATTAAGACCAATCATAGGAGCGCCATTTTTCATGGCCATCTCCATGACTTTGCAAATTTTCTTTGAGTTTGTAGCGCTTAAGCTTCCACCGAAAACCGTGAAATCTTGGCTATAGACGTAAACAAGTTTTCCGTTGATGCGCCCATAACCCGTGATAACGCCGTCGCCGGGGATTTTTTTATCGGGCATTCCGAAATCGTTACAGCGATGAGTTACAAACCTGTCAAATTCCACAAAGGATCCGGGATCAAGCAAAATAAGGAGACGATCACGCGCTGTGAGGCGACCCGATTCTTTGTGTTTTTGAAGGCGTTCTTTTCCGCCGCCCAGCATTGCCGATTCATTTCGGGTTTCAAGGTCGCGAAGACGCTCTTCAGTGGTCAATTCAGCCATTTTATCTCCTTGCTAGCCGTACCAGCAGTTAAGGACGCAGCCGTCCATACAGCCGTGGAAACGGGATGGTCTCTCTGACGTGACTTAATCCGCAAATCCAACTCACGGTTCTCTCAACTCCCAAGCCAAAGCCCGAGTGGGGAAATGAACCGTATTTCCTTAAATCTAGATACCAATCAAAATCTTCTGTTTTGAGCTTATGCTCAACTATTCGACTCAACAATTTTTCTAAACTTTCTTCTCTTTGGCCCCCGCCAATAATTTCTCCATAACCTTCTGTGGCAAGTAAATCACAGCTCATGCTGCTCTCAGGATCTTTATCGTCTCGTTTCATATAAAAAGCTTTGATGGCCGAAGGATAGTGATGAACGAAAACCGGAGTTTCAAATTTCGACGAAACAATGGTTTCATCGGGAGCCCCAAAATCGTCACCGACTTTAAACTCTGGGTTTTCTTTTAAAATTAATTCGCAAGCCTCTTTGTAATGAAGACGTTTAAAGGGAGCCTTTACTTTTTCTAAGGCCACAGTGTTTCGTTCTAAAACTTTTAATTCCGCGGCCTTATTCTTCAAAACTCTTTGAACGATATACTCCACGAATTGCTCAGCGAGATCCATGTTGTCATAGAGATCATTGAACGCGACCTCCGGTTCGACCATCCAAAATTCAATAAGGTGTCGCCTGGTTTTTGATTTCTCCGCTCTGAAAGTGGGGCCAAAGCAATAGGCCTTACCAAATGCAGCCGCAGCGGCTTCCATATAAAGTTGGCCGCTCTGACTTAAGAAGGCCGTGTCATCGAAGTATTTCGTTTGAAAAAGTGTTGAGGTTCCTTCGCACGCACTTGGAGTAAAGATGGGAGCGTCGACTAAAGTAAAACCCCGACCATCAAAAAAATCCCGTATGGATTTTATAATTTCGGCCCGCACGCGAAGGGCAGCGTGTTGTTGGCTTGAACGAATCCATAGATGACGATTGTTCATTAAAAAATCCGGACCATGTTCTTTGGGTCCAATTGGGTAATTTTCTGATTGCCCGTAGATTTTTAAAGTACGGGCGCTGATTTCAAAACCCCCGGGACTTCGTTTTTCTTCTTTAACGATTCCGGTGACTATTAAAGAAGTCTCTTGTGAGAGTTTTTCGAATTCCTCAAAAGCTTGTTCTTCGCATTCTCCTTTAAAGTAGATGCACTGGCATAAACCTGTACCATCACGCAAAATAAGAAACTTAATTTTGCCACTTGATCGCTTACTATAGACCCAGCCACGGAGCTCGACGGTTTCGCCGACGTGCTGTGACAAATCAGCTATATAGACCTTTTTCATAACCATCTTGGGTAGCATGTTATACCCCTTTTCTTCCAGCTTTTTCCTCTCGTTTTCGGAAAGGTTACTTGAAACTTTCATCCACCTTTGTTGAAATCAAAGGTCTATGAAAATACTTGCCTTCTTAATGTTTATGGCCCTGTGCGTAACACCCTCCCTTTCTCGCGCCGACGAGGCTTCACTGGCCTGGTGGTTTTTGCCCGATGCCATGGAAGATCTCCCCTTGGAATTTGAAGAAGATGACAATGGATATTGGACCGAACTTTGGCTTCGACCGGGAACGGATTCTGAAATAGCACCCAATGAAGTTATGGAGCAAACTCTCGGGGCAAGGTGGGTTGGCTTAAATCCCGATAAAGACGGCAAACCCACTCGGGTCATTTTTGTTATGGCCGATAATAAAGTTGTGGATTTTACCGGCGAAGTTTCAAAGGCCGGATCACTCACCGACGAAAAGATTCAGTGGGCAGATAATACTTCTGACCCAATTTATGCTTTTCGCAGACATAGACGTCGCCGAAGCTCTAAGAAAATAAATTTTGGGAAAATTGTCCTACCGCCTTTAGCGAATCGGACAAAAATTCTAACGCCCTGGACGGTTGAACGACTTTCAGCGTTACTTGAGAAACTTCCGGAAATCACGACACGGGATTTGTCCGTGCCCGCTCAGATTTACGATACAAACGGAAGTCTCCTTAATTTTCGTTATGAAAGTAACTGTTCTGACTCCACTCGAGCGGCAATTGAAAACAGATTGGCCGAGGAGGTCGAACCGCGCCTAACCTGTTGGATGCAAGATAATCCCGATGGCTCCATGCGCTTACTTGCGGCCCTTGCGCAACGTCCAAAAATCAGTTGCAAGGCCCAAAGCCCTATGCCATCGGATGCCTGTGGTATGGCCTCCCTTCCCCTGCTTAATTCATTTTTCGTGAGTGATCCCGAAATTTATGTGGCCGTTGATCGCTGTAAAGGAGAATTGAGTCAAACACTTCTCCATGAAATTTTGCATCTGGCGGGCCTCAAAGAAACGTCCCTTGACGCTGCTCTATCTAAAGCAGAATCGTGCCGACAATTCAAAACGACCCTTAACTATGAAAATCAAAACGAAGGGTTTTTTAACGACTTTGAAATTCAAACAAGAATATTTATTTTTAGAAAGGTACGGGACGAGTCAGTTGAGAAATGGCATTGGAAAGAAGGGGAAAGAGATTTTATGCTCGGAACAATTTGCAACCGTATGGGGGATAAATATTGTTCGAGAAATTATTTTCAAAAAGCATCAGAAGAAAATCTTCAAGGACAAATCACTTTGCCGGAGGGAGAAAGCGTTTCTTGGGGCGCCTTGGCTCAATTCCAATTTTATGATTCGATCACCGAAGATCTGCAGCGCATGCATGAACTTGTTCGCTACCTGAAGCGGGACCCCAACGGAGTTTTATTAAGGCGAATTGAATCAGGCACTCGCAGACTTCACGAATTTTTTGTTGCCCGCGAAGCTCTCGAGGCGGTCAAGGATCATAAGGGCATTTGCTCAAGCGAAACCGATGAACATATTTTTTGCGAAGATCTCTTAGCCATTAGCAAAACGCCATGGTTTAAAAGTCCGTAAAAACAGACACTTATACCTGTTTCCTACCAAACCTTTTGACACCTGACTAAATCTTAGAGATTGGGATCAAAACTAGTGGGCCCTCCCCAGGCACAATAGTTGCGTCTTATAAGATATAGGTTATGGGGGTAAATATAATGACTTCTAAGTTAACGACATTGATTCTACTGGTGACTTTCGCTTTTGGATGTGCCCCTGTAAATTTCAGTCACAATGCGAGTTCGGCTAGCGCTTCTGGGGTTCCAACTGGAGGTCCAACTGGAGGTCCAACTGGAGTTCCAATCGGCCCTGGAGGTGGTGGAACTATCACTCCACCCGCTTGCACTGCTCAAACGTCAAATACGCCAGTCCTGACAACTCTTCCCCCCGGAATCACACAAGCCATGGTCTCGGCAGCCTGTCCTGCGGTGGAAGCTGATACCGAATGCGGAGCCGTGCTCATAATTACAGATAGCGGCGTCTCGATCTATTATTCTGGCCAAGGGCCCTATGACGGCAATGACGATACTCTTGTAGGAGTGATTAACATGAGTTCAGTTCCCATTGGCGATGTCGTCCTGAATTCCAATGCGGACATTATGGGGTTTGACGGGGACGGACTCGACTCTTATGGAATTCCGGGTAACTCTCAAGATATAACCAACTCCACGGCCTTCTGTTCTTCCCAGAAATCTGCTTCTGGGTGCGGATACGGCGGACCAAATGCCTACTACACAAATATGCCTTCTGGATGCCCTCAAAATGACCAGAATAAACAATGTACTTCTGGTACCGTTAATTTTATCACACCCATTGCGCCCAATGGTGGAACGAGCTATTTCGGGTTGGAGAATGCCCTTGGAACGGCTTCCGTCTGCATTTCTTCGCTGACTAACTAAGGTCTCGTATTAATGACTCATTAAATATTGGGCGGCGAGGTAAGCATCCACATGGCCCCCGGTGCGCACACCGATATGGCCCGGAACAATTCCGCCATTTATAGCTGCGGCAATTTGAGTGGGGGAAGCCGATGGTCTGGCTGAAAATAAGAGTGCTGCAACACCCGAGACAAAAGGTGTGGCCATGCTGGTTCCCGTTTCCAACCCCATATTGCCTTCCGTTGTACTTCCAGCAGGCGGTGGCAAGGTGCTGTAAATGCCGTTACCGGGTGCGGCCAAATCAACTAACATTCCGAAATTTGAAAAGCTTGAGATATTTCCCGACGGGTCATAGGAGGCCACAGTGATTTTACCTGGCGCCTGATAGACCGCGGGGTACTCAGGGGCAACGCTTAAGTCGTTGGAGCTATTGCCCGCAGCGTTAACAAACACGCTACCGGCTTGAGTGACGGCGGCGATCTCTTGTTGAAGTGATAAACTACAATTTACCCCACCCCAACTGGCGTTTATGACCTTAGCTCCCTGGGCATTAGCATACACGATAGCGGATATGGCGTCTCCGACCTGACCGCTGCCGTCGGCGCCTATGAATTTAAGAGCCATAATTTTGGCGTTTGGAGCAACACCAGTAAAATTATTTGGACCCGCTTGTCCTGCAATGATTCCAGAAACGTGGGAACCATGGGCCGCTTCATCTGAAATATCTGTTGAGCCGCTAATGAAACTATAGGCCGCTGCAATTTGGCTCTTGAGTAAGGGATGATTCACATCGATCCCCGAATCAACGACGGCGACGAGAACACCATCGCCTCTTTCATTCAAATAGGACCAAGCAGCACCTGCCTCAATATCTTGTTGACCCCAACTATCGGACGGAGTCACTGAGTCTGCAGAATTTGCGGCCTGCTCGGCCTCGAGTTTAATGTTTGTGATTTCATATTCTGGTTCTGCAACCAAAAATTGGTCATTATGTGTGGCTAAAATACTCTTCTCGACGAAATCCTTTGTAGTCCCTGAAAAGCGAGTGACTAAAGAGTTCGGGTGGAGTTTATATTTTGCGTATTTATTTGGAACTTGACCGTTCCACCGCACAAGATAGCTGTTTGGGACCATCTGGTTTGTGCAGCTTGGAGGTCCATTTTGAACTTGCCCTGGCTCGTAACACCCGGCGGTTAATAATAGAATTGAAAAAAGAACTGATAGGCCCCATAGGTTTGCGTCCATGCAATCCCCCCATACTTCCATAAGAATAACACTTGCCGCAGGGGGGCAGGTTAGTCGCGAAAGTCACATATATTTTGACGCTTGAATTAACCGCTAAAAGGTACGGACTTACTTTTTGCGAAAATATTTACACGGTAGCAGGTGCAAAAAGTAAGTCCGTACCTTTTATTTTAAGAAGGATTTATTAAAGGCGTGGGGAAGGAGATCCTTGAGTTTTAATTTCTGGACCTTAGACTGGTCTTTTGAAGCCAGACTGATTTCTAAATCCGGAGATGCAAATTCTGAAATAACTTGAAGGCAAATTCCGCAAGGCATGCATGGCTTGTCACTCGAGGCGATGATGGCCAGCTCTTTTATAGATTTTTCTCCTTGGGTTATGGCTTGGGTGATAGCGACCCTTTCGGCACAAATTCCCGCGGGGTAGGATGAGTTTTCAACGTTACATCCCACATAAATTTTCCCCGATTCACCAACGACGGCGCTTCCCACGTTGAATTTACTGTAGGGTGCATGGGCGTTCTTCTGAGCTTCGGCGGCTTTTTCAATGAGTTTCATTTAAGTTTTCCGTCAACTCTGCGATCAGTTCGGTAATAAAACCCTTAAACTGATGTTCGACCTTCTTGCCAACCTCAGTTACTTCCGTGTGACTGAGTTTTGTTTTTGAAATTCCTGCCGCAGGATTTGTAATACAACTTATTCCGCAAACGCGAACACCAAAATGATTAGCGGCGATGACTTCGGGAACGGTGCTCATTCCTACAGCTTGACCTCCAATAATTTGGAGGTATCTCACTTCCGCTGGTGTTTCGTACGTAGGCCCTTGAAGACCGATGTAAACGCCAGAGGTCATCGGAACCTTTAATTTCTTTGCCAATTTCATAGTCAGTTCGGTAAATTTTGGGTCATAAGCTTCGGTCATATCCGGAAATCGCGGCCCCATCTGATCGAGATTTTTACCTTTGAGAGGATTATCTCCCATCAAATTGATGTGATCAGTAATGGCCATAAAATCGCCGGGGTTCATTTTCTTTGAAAGTCCACCGGCGGCGTTCGTAACAATGAGACCTTCGATTCCAAGCATTGAAAGAACTCGGGTCGGAAAAACAACCTGGGCCATGGAGTGACCTTCGTAGAGATGAAGACGTCCTTCAAGAAGAGCCACTGGAGTGCTGCCAACATGGCCCAAAACTAACCGACCGCGATGACCTTCAACGGAAGTAGATCCGAAGTAGGGAATTGAGGCGTAATCAAGCGTCACTTCAGGCTTTACGATCTCTGCAACTCTACCCATCCCGCTACCGAGAATAATTCCAATGCGAGGCTTGAGTTGAGTTTTCGATCGGATAAACTCGACGGTCTCATGCAAATTTTCATAAATAGACTCTTCGGGCATCTAGCGTCCTACCTTTTCTAGTATAAGACGGGGAGTTTTCGGTTTTTGCAAGCGAATCTCGATAGAATCAAGAAGCATCTGTTCAACTTCTTTTATGGGTTTGTCCCCATTGTAATGAAGTGTTGCAAGAGCATTTCCCTTTTTGACGGCATCTCCGATTTTATAATGTAGAATAACTCCAGCGGTGGGATCAATTTTATCATCAGATTTTTTTCGACCTGCACCGAGGAGAAGGCTTGCCAGCCCTACACTCTCAGTTTGAAAACCAGAGATAAAACCGTTTTTCTTTGAAACGATGGCATAAGTTGATTGAGCGCGAGGAAGAGGAAGCTTGCCACCTTGAGCAGAAACGACTTCTTCAAAAAGTCGTAGGGCCTTGCCGGAAATCAAAATTTCTTCGGCGACATTTCGAGCCGCACCTAGATTTTTTGCTTTGCCCCCCAGAAAAATCATCTGAGCTGAAAGTTCAATTGAAAGATCTCTCAAATCTTTCGGCCCCCGATTTTTCAAAATATCGAAACACTCTTCGACCTCTAGAGAGTTGCCTATGGCCTTTCCTAAAGGTTGGTTCATATCTGTAATGAGAACGGAGATTTTTTTCTTCGCCCCCTTTGCAATTGCACTTAAAGCTTTAGCGAGAATCCGTGCTTCTTTGATTGTCTTCATAAACGCCCCCGAACCAACCTTGACGTCTAAAACAAGGCCATCAATTCCTTCGGCTAACTTTTTAGACATGATGCTTGCGCAAATGAGAGGGACGCACTCCACAGTTCCCGTAACATCCCGAAGGGCGTACATTTTTTTATCAGATGGGCAAATCTCTTTTGTTTGCCCGATAAAGCAAACACCTAACCGTGAAAGTTGATCTTTAAATTGTTCAACGGAGAGTTGGGTTGAAAACCCAGGGATACTTTCTAGCTTATCTAAAGTGCCGCCGGTGTGGCCAAGCCCTCGCCCTGAAACCATGGGAACAAAAACTCCGGCAGCCGCCACGATGGGCCCGATAATCAAACTTGTTTTATCTCCGACTCCGCCCGTTGAATGTTTATCGATTTTACTTCCATTTAAAAAAGACAAGTCGATGACAAGGCCAGAGTGAAGCATGGCTTCCGTGAGGGAGAATGTTTCTCTTTTTGACATGCCATTAAAATAAACGGCCATAAGAAACGCCGACATTTGGTAGTCGGCAACGCTCCCTGAGACATAGCTGTCAATAAACTCTTTGATTTGATTTTTTGAGAGTTCTTTTCCATCGCGTTTAAGTTTGATAATTTCTGAAGGGAGGGCTGGCAAACCTAGTATCCTTTATCCGAAGACTTTTTACCGGTAACTATTTCAACGCTTGCTGAGGTGCCCAGGCGATTAGCGCCTGCTTCAACCATTTTCTTTGCGTCGTCGTAGGTTCTCACTCCGCCGCTGGCTTTAACGCCAATGTCTGGCCCTACAATTCGACGCATAAGTTTTACGTCGTCAACTGTCGCTCCGCCGCCTGCAAAGCCAGTACTTGTTTTTACAAACGCAGCGCCCGCACCCTTTGCAAGGGCGCAGCCAATAATCTTTTCATCTTCAGTTAAACTCGATGTTTCAAGAATAACCTTAACTGGAATATTTCCTGCGGCTTCAACAACCCCTCTCAGATCATCAAAAACCTCTTTGTAATCCCTACTCTTAAGAGCTCCGAGATTAATCACCGTGTCTATTTCTAGAGCACCCTCTCGAATGGCTTCTAAAGTTTCAAATGCTTTTGAGGCTGCACTTGCGGCGCCTAAGGGAAAACCGACAACGGCAATCGCCTTAACCCCCGTTCCCGCTAAAAGTTTTGCCGCTAAACCAACATTGCTTGAGTTAACGCATACGGTGGCAAATTTGTATTGAGCCGCCTCTTCGCAAAGAGCCTTGATTTGCTCGTGGGAAGCATCGGGCTTAAGTAGTGTGTGGTCAATCATCCCTGCAAGTTGAGAGTGCAGGGGGGGTGGGTCACCTGCAGTCGAACCAAATCGTACGGCCCCTTCGTTGAGCATAGTTTGTACGACGTGACTTTGATTACCCGATTTTAGATTTTCTAAGCGCCTATGAACTTCTGAAGTTACGGCCTCAACGAGACGGTCTATATTTTCACTTTTCATGACCTACCTACTTTTTAAAAAAAACACTGTAAAATAGCAACGCGGGCCGTTATTGTCAAAACATGGTCTGCAGAAGATTGTTAATATCAGGTAAAGTTCAAGGAGTCAGCTTTAGGTTTCATACCTACGAGTTGGCGGCAAAGCTTAAATTAAGGGGGTATGTGAGGAATTTGCCCGATGGCCGAGTTGAAATCTTAGTGGCGGGACCCCTAAAGAATGTGGAACAATTAACGGATTGGGCAAAACATGGTCCTTCCGAGGCAAAAGTTGAAGATGTTGAGATTACGGATGTGACCGAGGATTTACCCACTGAACTCTTTTATATCCGCCGCGAGGGAGGCTGACCGTGAAAAAAACACTCATCGTTCTACTAGTCATCTTTATGACATCGTCAGCGTTTGCTCAAGATGCCGTTGTAAGAAAGAAGAGTGGCCCTAGGCGACAACTCGCTACAATTTTATTCGCCGGCCTAGGTGGGGCGATTTTAGGTTTGTCGACTTTGAGTTTTTACGGACGCCCCCAAGATAATCTTGGAAATATAGGTATTGGTTTCGCTGCGGGCGTTATTGCCGGAACAATTTACGTGACTTATAAATCGGCAACGTCAAAAGACTATTCCGACGAGGCCCAAAATGATGATCAAAAAGTACTCTGGGCACCTATGATTTCTCAAGTCAAGACAGATTCAACGGCCCTAGGCGGCCAATTTAAACTGCTTTTTTAGGGGGAATGCCTGGGGCGGCGAATTGTGTTTGTTGTGCGGGAGGTGCGGCTGTTGCGGGTTTCTTGCCTAAGAAACTGTCGCAAGTGGCCTGAGTGATGAGCCCACGTTTTGCCAAATCGGTGGCGTATCCTTCAAAAGTGATCATTCCTTGATTGCGCCCTGTTTGCATAATACTTGGGATTTGAAATGTTTTCCCCTCTCGAATGAGATTCGCTACCGCATGGGTATTCATGAGAACTTCAATACATCCCACGCGACCCTTTCCGTCGGCCGTCGGGAGAAGGCACTGGGCGATAACCCCTCTTAGACTTTCAGACAACATAACTTTGACTTGAGCCTGTTGTTCTTGAGGAAATACGTCGATGATACGATCTACGGTTTTCGCCGCACTGTTCGTATGAAGAGTTCCGAAAACGAGGTGACCTGTTTCGGCCGCCGTCATGGCCAGACTTATTGTTTCAAGATCACGCATTTCACCGACAAGAATAATGTCTGGGTCTTCTCGAAGGGCGGCCTTCAGTGCTGATGCAAAAGATTTTGTATGACCATGAACTTCGCGCTGATTGATTAAACTTTTAATGCTGGGATGAACAAACTCGATGGGGTCTTCAATAGTCAAGATATGGGCTTGTTCCTGAGAATTAATGTGGTGGATGAGGGCCGCCAGCGTTGTCGATTTGCCAGAACCTGTTGGGCCGGTGACTAGAATTAGACCTTTGTGGCAGTTTATAATTTCCAAAATTGAATCGGGAAGTTTTAGTTCCGCTGTTGTCTTAATTTTTTCTGGAATTATCCTGAATACAGCGCCTATTCCCAACCTTTGCATAAAGACGTTAACCCGAAAACGCCCCACATTCGCAAGAGAGTAGCTGCAATCTAGCTCCCAATTTTCGATAAATTGATTGCGATGCTTTTCACTTAAAATTTCATAAATGAGACCCTGGCATTCTTCGTTGGTCATGTCATGATATTGAAGTCTAACCATTTCACCATGTAACCGAAGGCAAGGGGGAGACCCAGTTGATAAATGGAGGTCAGAAGCTCCTTGCTGTTCCATAAGTGTGAAGAGTTGATCGATCTTTGCCATATGTGATAGTTAGTTCGGAGGAACTTAATAAAAAATGAATAGAAGAAGGTCTAATTGAACTCAGATCTTATAATTAATTCTACTCCCGTCGAGACAAGAGTCGCCCTTATAGAAAATGGTGTGATTAGTGACCTTGTCATTGAACGTCAAAAGGACAAAGGTCTTGTTGGAAGTATTTACAAAGGCCGAATTCTAAGAGTTTTGCCAGGAATGCAGGCCTGCTTCGTGGACATTGGTCTAGATCGAGCGGCCTTCTTATATGTCGGCGACATTCGAGACGACGCCACTTCCAATGACGAACTTATTATAGATGATGACGAAGAAGAAAAAGAGAGCGCAAGGGTATCTAATAAATCTCCTATTCAAGATCTGGTTAAAGAAGGCCAAGAAATTCTAGTCCAAGTAGCGAAGGACCCTATCGGAACTAAGGGCGCTAGGATCACGATGCACATTAGTCTTCCAGGTAGAAATCTCGTTTATATGCCAACCGTGGCCCACATCGGAATTTCTCGGCGGATTGAAAAATAAGAAGAGAGAAAGCGTCTTAAAGAAATTGTTAAATCTCTGCGCCCTCCGGGGGGCGGATTCATTGTTCGGACTGCATGCGAAGGTGTCAGTCAGAAAAATATTAAGAATGATCTAGAGTTTCTAACTAAACTTTGGAAAGAAATCGGGCGAAATTATGAAAAGCGCTCTGGCGCAGGATTAGTTCATGCCGACCTTGATGTTGAGCTTCGTGCGGTTCGCGATCTTTTCACGGAGGATGTGAAAAGACTTATTGTTGACAATCCCAAATCTCAGAAAAAAATCCTCAAGTTCATTCAGCAGTTCATGCCCAAACTTAAAAATAATGTAGAGCTTTATTCAGGTGACGAACCTATCTTTGACCACTTTGGCGTCGAGTTAGAAATCTCTCGAGCTTTAGGAAGAAAAGTTTGGCTCAAGAGTGGGGGGTACATCATTGTGGATGAAGCCGAGGCCCTGGTTGCCATCGACGTCAACACAGGTCGCTATGTTGGGAAAAGAAATCTTGAAGACACAATTACAAAAACAAATTTAGAAGCCGTAAAAGAGATAGCCTATCAGTTAAGGCTTCGAAATTGCGGCGGCATTATCGTCCTCGATTTTATCGACATGGAAAAAGAATCCAATCAAGAAAAGGTCATTACAGCTCTTAAAGAAGAATTTCTCAAAGATAGGGCAAAAACTAATGTTTTGAATATGTCTTCATTAGGAATTGTTGAAATGACCAGAAAAAGGACCCGGGAAAGCCTGGTTCGAACCCTTTGTGAGCCCTGTTCTTACTGTGACGGTAAAGGTTTCATAAAAAGTAAGACGACTATTTGCTACGAACTTTTCCGCGAACTTCATCGTGATCAAGATGACAAGGCGGCTGAAGCCATTGAACTCCATGTACATCCGGAGATTGCCGACTGGCTTTATGATGAAGAGCGCGAAATGCTTGAAGAGACTGAGGAAAAGCTGGGTCGTCGCATAATTATAAAGACAGAAGAGAAATTCCACCTGGAGCAGTTCGAAGTTTTCTCAAAACATTGACAAAACGCAGTGTTTCATGGCATTTAAGAGCACTTGTAATATAGATTAAGAATTTCGGAGGTTCACTTAAATCATGTCATCTGAATCAACTTCGTACGCTGTCGTTAAGACAAGTGGCCGACAATATCGCGTTTCTGCCGGAGACTCCTTTAGTGTGGAAAAAATTGGGGGCGCTCCTGGAACAAAATTAGAAATCAAAGAAGTTCTTATGTTGGGTGGAACACAAACTCTTCTCGGGACTCCTTATGTTGCCGGCGCCACAGTGACATGTGTTGTTGAACAACAGTATCGCGGAACAAAAGTTTTGGTCTTCAAAAAGAAGCGCCGAAATAATTATAAAAAAATGCAAGGTCATCGCTCAGAATTGACAAGGCTCTTTGTTTCAGAAATTACAACTCCCTCAGGAGTGATCAAAGCTGAAGGCAAACCCCATGTTCTTGATGCCGATCATGCGAAAAAAGTGACCGAACAAAGGGCAGTTAAAGCTGCGGCGCCTAAAGGCGAAGCAAAGGTGAAGGCCTTAGCCCCAAAAAAGAAAACGGCAAAAAAAGCCGGAGTCGCTAAGTCTAAATCAAAACCAAAAACCAAGACAAAAAAGTCGTAACCGAGGTTAGCTAATGGCAACGAAAAAAGCTGGTGGTAGTACTAGAAACGGTCGAGATTCTGCAGGCAAGCGCCTTGGAGTTAAAAGATATGCTGGAGAACTTGTTCAGCCAGGAACAATTATCGTTCGTCAGCGTGGGACAAAATTTCATTTAGGTCAAAATGTCGGGATGGGTCGTGATCACACGATTTATTCTTTGGTTTTAGGAAAAGTTGAATTCGAACGTAAAGACAAAACGAGATTAGCAGTCAGCGTTTACCCTTCGTAGTTAACGTTTATGAAGTTTATAGACGAGGCCAAAATTTTTGTTAAAAGTGGGCACGGTGGAGCGGGCGCTATCTCCTGGCGTCGCGAAAAATTTGTTCCTCGCGGCGGCCCCGACGGTGGCGATGGCGGAGCCGGCGGCAGCGTTATCATTAAAGTAAATCGCCAACTCTCAACGCTCTTAGATTTTAGATTCAAAAAAAGATTCTTGGCCGAAGACGGCGAACCCGGCGAAAAACAAAATATGACCGGTCAATGTGGTAAAGACGCCATCATTGCCGTTCCTCCAGGAACACTTATAAAAGATGGTGCAACAGGGGCTGTACTTTGTGATCTCAATGCAGAAGATGAGTCTTTTGTTTTGATGAAGGGCGGTCGTGGCGGTAAAGGAAATCAATTTTTCAAAAACAGCATCAATCAAGCCCCGAAGTTTGCCCAACCCGGCGAAGATGGTGCTGAGCGAGAGCTTTTTTTAGAACTAAAACTTTTGGCTGATGTTGGAATCATTGGCTTTCCAAATGCCGGTAAATCCACTTTGATTTCAAGAATTTCTGCAGCCAAGCCAAAAATTGCCAATTATCCCTTTACAACCCTAGTTCCAAACCTGGGAGTGGTTCAGGGCCCGGACTTTAAGAGCTTTGTGGTGGCCGATATTCCCGGTCTCATTAAAGACGCTCATTTAGGTGCGGGGTTGGGAATTCAATTCCTAAGACATATCGAGCGAACACGGTTTTTTATTCATCTTATCGATGCCTCTGGTTTTACAGAGCGTGACCCCATCCAAGATTATAAAGATCTCAATGACGAATTAAGATTTTATGACGAGAAAAGAAAGTCCGAAGAAGGGTTCTTTGAACTTTCAACCAGACCCCAAGTAGTGGTCTTAAATAAAATAGATCTTTTAAGTAAGGTGGATCTGTCCAGGCTTCAAAAGAAATTTAAGGGTTTAGGTGTAGAAACAATGACCATCTCGGGTGCGACCGGAGTTGGAATTAAAAAACTCATTAATGAAATGACCGTGCATATGACGAGGTGGTTAAGTGAAGAAGAACGCGAAAAAGAAACTGCAAAAGAAGACTACGGCAAAAAAATCAAAGCGGGCGCCAGAAAAAAAATCCAAAAAACTCGCGAAGAAAACGCTACTCTCTAAGAAATCCGACGAGCGTATTGGTATTTTGGGTGGGACGTTTAACCCCATGCACTCAGGTCATCTCAACGCCGCTCTTACGGCTCGGGATAAGTTAAGTCTTGATAAGGTTTTTATTGTTCCTGCCAACATCCCTCCTCATCGAGAAATCTCTGGGCCCTCTCCAAAAGATCGGGCATCCCTTGTTTTGGCGTGCATTCGTGCTTATCAACCGGAGCTTGAACTCAGTGAAATTGAAATCGATCGAGGCGGAGTGAGTTACAGTTTCGATACCTTAAAAGAATTAAACAAGAAATATAAGCCGGAGAATATTTTCTTTATTTTGGGGGCTGATGCCTTTGCTGAGCTTCCTAAATGGAAGAATTTTTCAAAACTCCTAGAGTTAGCCAACTTTGCCGTCACCACAAGGCCTGGCGCCCATGTTTCTCTGGAGGAAGAAGATCTTCCCGAAGGTTTAGGAGAATTTGTTGAAGATTATAAAGAAAGATCTCTTAAATTAAATACAGACAGAGAGATCATTGCCGTTGAACTTGAAGACATTGATGCCTCATCAACTGAAATTAGAAAACTTCTGCGCGCTGGCCATGATGTTTCAAAATGGCTTCCAAAAAATGTGATTGACCTTATTTTTGAAAAAGGTTTTTACAAGCGATCATCGCCCTTGGTGGCCGATTATCGTGAGTTCTCAAAATTTTGCTCTCTTAGGGCCTTAGACAAAAAAGCCTTGGATCTTAAGATCTACGATATGACTAAAGGTCATGCCTATACCGAATACTCGGTTATTTGCAGCGCTACGAGTAATCGTCACGCATCAAGTATTGGTGACGGCATTATCGACACGGTCAAAGAGGAATTTGGTCTTTCGCCAATAAGTGTAGAGGGAATGCGCGACGGCCAATGGGTGCTCGTCGATTTCGGGTCCGTTGTCGTTCATATTTTTCAAGACGCTGTTCGAGCCCAATATAAAATTGAAGAGCTCTGGAGACAGTATCCCCAAATGCAAAAAGAAATTAAAGAAATCAAACAGCAGCAACAGCAAAAAAAGAAGCTTGAAGCTCGTCTTTGTTAACGTATCAAGCCGATTTCCGTCGTGGCTTGATGAAGTTATTGAAGATTACAAGAAAAAACTTTCCTACTGGTTCACCGTCGAAGTCAATATTCTAAAGCCCACAAATCTTGATCGTGACGCTAGCGCAAAAAAGAAGGCGGAAGAAAGTGCCGTGATTTCGCGCGTGTTGAAGTCTGACGATTACGTTATAGCTTGCGATGAAAAGGGTCGCGTCTTGGGTTCAAAAGAATTTGCAAGAAGACTAGAAAGTATCTTGGGTGGTGGAAAAAAACGAATAGTTTTTATTATTGGCGGAGCCTACGGTCTAGAGGTAGATGTTTTAAATCGCTGTGACCTAAAACTTTCTCTTTCGTCATTTACTTTGAATCATCATATGGCTTTGGCTGTAATTGCTGAGCAAACCTATAGAGCCATGACGATTATTAAAGGAATAAAATATCACAATGATTAATGACAAACTTTGAAAGCGGCGTTGAGAGCGTGGGCCTGGGAAAAGTCGTCTTGGATTAAAGCTTTTCTTTGGGTACTAAGGGGCAGATTTCCAAGCCTCATTTGTTCTAATTTCTGCTTATCTATCCCTTTGGTAACACTGATGAGTTGAAGGTCCTGCACCGCTGATTTACACTGCGCCGAAGTGGGCGCATTTGAAAGGGCGCTAGCCACCTCACTCAGACTTAAAACCAATGTAAAAACTAAGAAAAGGATCTTCATATCAGTCCATTAATGCAACCCACTTGCCAGCCATAAACTGTGTAAATTTCATTTGAGGTGACTAAATCTTCGACAGTGGCCGCGCTGGGCAGCTGCGAGGTTGTTTGGTCTCGTGTGGAAGTTGGGTACACCGGCCTCATCTGGGGGTAGTCAGTTTACATTGTTCAATGAAACCCTGAGCCGAGAGATGCTTCGTCCCTGCTGTATATTATGAATACTTCAAAATACATATAACATTAAATTTTAGAATGGAATGTACACAATCTGCGTACAGGCTAAATTGCTGTGGTCAATCCGTATTCGGCACTTGGCCACACTTCCTACGCAGTTTATGTGAATTTCCCTTAAGTCCAGCCTGCGAGTTGCCGAGAAGAAATACAGAACGTCAATTTGCGGAGGGGAACACATGGGCATCATTCGATTCTATCTTATCTTTTTTATTGGCCTGGGTTCAGTTGCACACGCCGGGGTTTATAGTGGCAGTGGTTTAGTATCAAGTGTTTCTACGGCTTGGGAGGGAACAGGCTTTGTGTTCACCGTTCCCGGAACAAATAACGGATGCACCAACTCCACTTCGTATTTCATTCCAAATTCGTCGACAACTTACAAGGACATTGTTGCGACGATAGTTATCGGAGTGAGCTACTAGAAAATGAAAGAATGGAAAGAATGGTTCAGAAGACAGGCCCTAAGTTTCGTTACTTCTGTCAAGAAAACGACACACAATTTCGGTTTTCAAATCAAGCGATTTAATTTAAAGAAAACAATTTCAATTATTTTATTAAATTTAAGACCGTCAAATTTATCCGCCACAGCACGTAATTTTGCTTCACACGTTCAAAATCTAACCCTCAAGCAAAAATATTCAGCACTAATTCTATGTTCTCTTTTCGGATGCTTCGTTGTCTTCTTTCAAAACTGCGGTGGGAAGCTAAGTACAAATCCATTTTCTAAGAAGGAGACAAGTGCAAAAAATTTATCAATGATTGCTTCAAACTTGGGTAACATGGTGTTCATTCCCTATGAGGATTATTTGATTCCGGTGCCTGTCGGGCCAGCCATCAGTAGCCTTACAGAAACGGCTTCGACGATTACTCAAGGTAATTCGGTAACGATTACTTACAACTCTCAAAATTCTGTTCAAAATTGCATTAGTGGGATTGGATGTTCACCTGGGTCATCAGGAAGTTTTCAGTTAAATCCGATGGTAACGACGACCTACACTTTTACCTTAACTGACAGCCAGGGAAGAAGCATCTCCAGCACTTTTACCATTACTGTAAATCCTGGCACGTTTGTTGTTCCTTATCCGCACATGATCCAGGCCGATGGGCCTGTGGGCTACTGGAGGCTAGACGACTCTGGACCTCAATACGCCGTCGATGCCACTATTAACGGCGCTATGCCATCTGGCAATTATGCTACGGTTTTTGGGGCGCAGGGAAACCCAACGATAGGTGGCACGGCTATAACTGTAGGTACCTATAGTCTTCCGGCAACAAATGGAACGACAGTCAGTATATCCTGCCCTCTTCATTCATCCTGTGGTAGTTGCCCAACAGGTCTCAATGTTGGTAACTTTTGCACCTGTGATGTTCCACCCTCTATTCAACCCAGTTCTGGAAATACCAAGTACGGGTGCGCCAATACTTGCGCCGCTGGATTTTTTAGCGGTCTAGCAGGTAATTGCCAATGTTCTGATTCTCCTTATCTAAGCACAACATGCACATCGGTTGTCGGAAGTTCGCCGGCCACCACCGTATCAAGCTCAATTTGGATGCAGGATAGCTACGGCAACAACACACTTATGCCGACAAAGGCCGTTACTGCGGAGGCTTGGGTAAATGCAAGCAAAACCCAATCTGGGAACCCAGCTCTCGCGGCAAATAATCCAGGAATCATAACCAATTGGAACAGTGATGTCACAACTGCAATAACTGGCGGATATAATCTTTTTCTTTATGCTTCAGATGGGACAGTTCACTTTACAGTTGGGGGTCCTCCTACTGGTTACGGGACCGAATATGGTTGTGAGGCCAAGGGAACATCCAATTTAAAAGATAATAAATGGCATCATGTGGTGGGAGTCTATAATGGGACATCAACGCAGATCTATGTCGATTCTCAATTGCAAGGTTCAAGTACCTGCACGACCCTCTCATCAATTTATTACGGCGTTAGTAATCAATTTTCAATCGGTGGCTTCGAAGAGAGTCCTACTAAAACAACGGGGTCAGTGGGTAGATATTTTTCCGGTAACATCAGTCATGCGGCAGTTTATAATAAGGCACTTTCTTCAATTCAAATTCAAAATCACTACAACTGTGGAACGGGCAATTGCCCCAAAGTGGGATATACTAAAGATTGGACGTCAGTCGTCAATCAGATAAATCAATCGCCAAGCTCGGCTATCCAAACTGCTTTAGGTGCAGGCCTTATTCCCAACGTCATCTACGGTACCGCGCAAAGTGATGTTTCCCACTCACCCGATTATACTATTCAATTTTTGGAACCAGGTACCGGATTAAAAGTTGGAGAAGTGAGACATGATGCCGTTATCTCTTCTTGGGGGTCAAACACCGTTCACAAAGGTCAAGGCAACGAAGAAGATGTTTGTTATGTAGATGGAGCAGCCTTCTATGCCGATCCGGGTTATTCTTTTTATAACTCGTATACTCAGCAATATGTCTCTAGCCCTCAAATTAAAAGTATCTTAAGGCCTGGTGTTACTAATTACTCAGTGTCTGTCCTCCCATATCCCGCCGCAAATAATCCTATAGGTTTTGATCTTTTGGGGACGACAGCGGAACAGATGGCCACACTTTCTTCTACAATGGGAATAAACATCTCAGTGGGTCCCCAAGGAACCTCAAGCTCGCCACCTGATATCACCATTACTTGCGGTAACCCCAATGTAGATTTCTCAGGTGTGGGGGCCTGCGGACCTGGAACTGGGGGGTGCACGATCACGACTCCCGCATTCAATTCGCAAAAGTACTCTAGTACGATCTTGATTAACTGTTCCAATGGGACTAGCCCGACGGGATTTTTTGATCCAAGCACAGTCCTTCACGAAGTCTTACATGCTTTTGGAGCTCCTCATGATGCTGGAAACGACGTCATGGACTATGCTGAAACTGGCAACTATAATCTACCCTTTGGATTTGCGGCGGCAGTCAAAGCAATTGTAGATCCCAATACCTCTATAAATTTAAATGCTGACACCGATTGTATGTCACACGCTCAATATCACAAAAAGATTTGTATTGAAGATCCTTATAACTCAAAACCTGAATTTGGATGTCCACCGGCAGCCCCACCCCCTAAACGGACTTGCACTAATACTTGTCCTGCAGGACTGATTTTGGGAGTTGATTGTGGTTGCTCTCTACCCGGCAACGGACCACCACCCTATAGTGAGACCTGTTCTAATACCTGTCCAGCAGGTCAAGTCACTTATTTCCCTAATTGCAATTGTGTGAATCCGGTAACGACATGTACGAACACTTGTCCTTCGGGATCTAACCGCGCCCCACCTCCAAGTTGCGCATGTGAATCCGTCACAGCTTGCATTAATTGCACCTGTCAAACGGGTTCTTCTGGAGGTAATGGGACGTGGTCATGTCCATCGCAAGGTTCTAATTCAAACTGCAGCCTTCAGGGAACTGCATGCAGTACGCCCCTCTGCTCTTGCGACCCGAATGTGGCGGCAAATTACTGTGCCGGAACTTTTTATGGCGATAGTTGCGGTAACCAAGTTTGTGCAGGAACCTATGTGTGTGCGCAACCACCACCACCGAGTAATTATTGAGGAGATAGACGATAAAAATTAAGACAAAGGGCCATAAATTTATTTGAGGTAGATTATGAAAATCAAATTTACGTTTCTAATATTAGTTGCCGCCAACCTCTTGAGTATTCCCTGTTTCTCGGCAGAGGTATCAAGCCCTTATTGAGATTCCCAACCAAGCATGCTATCAAAGAGATCAATGGATTATAGAGAAATCATAAAAGAAGAATTTTTTAAGAGAAGAAGTGAAGACCCTTTTTACTCCCTCAGAACATTTGCCAAAGAGTTGGGGATTGCGCTCTCCCACCTGAGTTATCAGCTATGAGTGAAGCAAAAGTTTTACTGATGATCCTCGATGGCTACGGATTCAGTCCTGTCCATGAACACAATGCTATTTTCTTAGCGAAAAAACCTAATATTGATCGCCTCATGGCGAGTTGTCCAAATTCTCTTCTTGAGACTTCGGGGCGGGCCGTTGGTTTACCCCCTGGAGTGATGGGAAACAGCGAAGTGGGGCATCTCAATATCGGCAGTGGGCGTGTGATCAAACAAGAGCTTTCCAAAATCTCAGACTTTGCAGAAGAAACGGGGTTTGAAACCCTGCCTGATATTAAAAGATTATTTGCAGAAAAAAGTGGAGCCATTCATTTCTTCGGTCTTCTCAGTGATGGAGGTGTTCACTCCCACGAAGATCATTTGTTCGCGTTGCTCAGAGCGGCAAAGAGGGCAAAATGCACAAGACCCATTTATATCCATGTCATCACTGACGGAAGAGATACGCCTCCTCAAAGTGCTTTAAAATTTATTGCGAATTTAGAAAATGTAATTAAAGAGACGGGAATGGGCCATATCGCAACCGTTGTGGGGCGATTTTATATTATGGATCGGGACAAACGTTGGGAAAGAGTCGAAGTGGCCTACAAAACACTCACTCAAGAAGATAAAAATAAATTTGCCACCGCAAAGGAGGCCGTAGAAAGTGCTTATAAAGAAAAGGAAAACGACGAGTTTATTAAGCCCAGGCAAATTAAAGGTGGCGGTTTAGTTAAAACAGGAGATTCGGCGATATTTTTTAATTTCAGGGCCGATCGGGCCAGAGAGATTTCAAGGGCCCTTACATTTAATGATTTTAGAGAATTTCCGACTCCGGTGAAAATTGAGGCTAAAGATTATGTCACCTTCACTCGCTATGACGAAAGCTTCCCATTCCCCGTTTTGTTTAAACCCGAAAGTCATGATCATATTTTAGGGGAACTCGTCGCTGAACATAAAGATAAACAGCTTCGAATTGCGGAAACTGAAAAATATGCCCATGTGACTTACTTCTTTAATGGCGGAGAAGAAAAAGTTTATCCTGGCGAAGACAGGGTTTTAGTTCCTTCACCTAAAGAAGTTCGAACTTATGACGAGAAGCCTGAGATGTCAGCGGCGCCTCTTACAGATGAACTTATAAAGAAAATGGAATCGGACGATTACCGACTTATCGTTTTAAATTATGCCAATAGCGACATGGTAGGTCATACGGGAGTTGAGCCTGCGGCCATCAAAGCGGTTGAAGTTTTAGATCAGTGCATCGGAAGAGTTTGTATTGAGGCTAGGGGAAAAGGCTACGATGTTTTAATTACGGCCGATCACGGAAATTCCGAATGCATGGTTGACCCCATTACGAAGGCGCCCCATACGGCCCACACCACAAACCCCGTTCCCTTTATTTGGGTCCAGGCCCAACCTAAAAATTTAAAACTTGAAAATGGAGTCTTGGCCGACGTTGCTCCCACAATTTTAGAAATTCTTAAATGGTCCAAACCGTCCGAGATGACCGGACATTCTCTGATCAAAGCGTAATCACGAAACACTGAGTTGAGATTAAATTTTGCATTCCACTTTCGCGATGGATGCATTTTTCGATACTTGTTTAATATGTCGGTGTCTTCTCTGGAGGAAGACTGCGGTTTGTCCACAATGTGTAAGAGTTATTTCTAAGAATGATCTTATTTTTCGCGAAGAAGATCTTCCCACATTTTCTCTCTTTCATTATGCTTTGCCAGTTCGAGAGTTTGTGAAATGCGCTGGCCTTCAAGAGGTTTTTGGAGCGGAACTCGCTAAGAAGTTCTCTTTCCAGACGCTTTTACCAGTGAGGGGGGTTATCCCCATGCCGGCAAAAATTTTTGGCCAAAAAGACCATGCTTATTCTATTGCCCAATCTGTTGCCCTCTATTTTAAAGTGCCAATGGCTCTAGAGTTTTTAGAAAGAAATGACGAAAAAACTTCGCAAAAAGAAAAATCTCTTGAGAGGCGTCATGAAGTTAAAATGAAGCTACGAACAAATTTCAAAAGTTTTTCTGGTGATAATTCAGGGCTTTGGATTCTTGTAGATGACATTGTGACCACGGGAAGTACCTTAAGAGCCGCTTGGAGCCTTCTTGGGAGGCCGAAGGCTGTCGGTTTGACCCTTGCGTCAACCCCTAAAATCTGGTAGTCATATCCAGTGAAGTTATTGATTTTAATGTCTATTTTTTGTTATGCGAAAAATTCGTCTTTGTTAACCCAAGTCGAAACTCATTATCGCGAAGCTGAGACCGTCAAGATGGACGTAGCGAAGACCCTGCGCTTGAGTCTTTTGGATCAAGAAAAGAAATCTGAAGGAACAATTAAAATTAAAAAAGGCGGCCTTTTACGTTGGGAGAGTATGGCTCCAACCCACACTTTGGTGCTCGCCGATGGAAAATATATTTGGCTTGTGGACTATGCTGAAGGCGAAGATGAAAAGCCAAATATCATTAAAGCTACAAATCCTAAAAAGACCCAGCCCCATCAGGTTGTGGCGTTTCTCCTTGGACAAGGAAAAATCAGTAACGATTTTATTGTTACGGGGGAAAAGTCTGTGGGCTCCCATGATATGAAACTCGAGCTCAGGCCTAAATCAGAAGCCGACGAAGTCAAGTGGCTCACTTTGGTTATAGATAAAGACAAAAAGGAAATTGAGAAATTATCTTTTCAAGATTCTGTAGGTAATATCACTGAGCTTGAATTTAAAGATGTGCAGTTTGATACGGAAATGAACAAATCTGTTTTTATGTATTCTCCTCCTAAGGGAGCAGAGATTACGAATTTACGTTAAGGAAGGTTTATGCCCTCATTTGATATTGTTTCGGAAGTTAATTACCAAGAAGTTGATAATGCCATCAACCAAGTAAAAAAAGAATTGGCGACCCGCTATGATTTTCGCGGGACGAAATCGGAAATCCAATTTGAAAACAATGAAATCAAACTTGTTGGCGACGACGACACAAGACTTCGAGCTCTTAAGGACATTTTGGAAGCGAAACTCACTAAACGCGGGGTTAGTTTAAAGTCTGTCGATTATCAAAAGGTCGAAGAAGGTTCTATGAACTCGAAAAGGCAACTTGCAAAACTCATCAACGGCCTAAGTAAAGAAAAGGCGAAAGAAATTATTGCTGTAATTAAAGAAACCAAGATGAAGGTTCAACCGTCAATCGTTGACGAACAGGTCAGGGTGTCGTCGAAAAGCATAGATGATCTTCAGATGATTATGCAAATCCTTAAGGGGAAAGACGTTGGCGTCCCCCTTCAATTTAAAAATATGAGGTCGTAGGTAGTGGAAAAACTCGTTCACTTCGTCAGTCTGGGTTGCCCGAAGAATCTTGTCGACAGTGAGATTATGCTTGGCCATCTTATGGGTGCAAATTATAAAATCACCCAGAAGCCTGAAGAGGCGGATGCCATTATCGTAAACACTTGTGGTTTTATCGAGGCGGCGAAGCAAGAATCAATTAGTACGATTCTTGAAATGGCTGAGTACAAAACTAAGGGTAAGGCCAACATGAAGTTGGTCGTCGCGGGCTGTCTTACTCAACGATACAAAGAAAATCTCGCGGAAGGTTTACCAGAGGCTGATCTTTTTATAGGAACTGGTGAATTCCAAAAAATCACAGAGATTTTAGATGAGGCAGACAAGCTTAAACTTCAGAAGAACTTTTTTAATCTTCCGACATATTTGCAAGATGAAGATACGATTCGAGTTAATACTCAGCCCTTTTATACGTCTTATTTAAAAATTGCCGAGGGTTGTCTTAAACGTTGCGCTTTTTGTGCGATTCCAAAAATTCGCGGTAATCTTCAATCGAGAACCATTCCGAGCATAGTTAAAGAAGCGGAAAGGCTTGTGTCGACGGGGGTTCGAGAGATTAATGTTGTTTCCCACGACTTTACCGATTTCGGCTGGGATTTGAGGCGTAAAGACGCCAAAGCGATTGAATCTCCAGTCGCGCTTCTTGACGCTCTTTCAAAAGTCAAAGGATTGGATTGGATTAGGGTTCTTTATCTCTATCCCGACGGAATCACCCCTGAGATGGTTGCCCTTATTAAAGAGAGACCCAATCTCTGTAAGTACTTTGATATGCCCCTGCAACATGCCTCTGATACTGTGCTCAAGCGCATGAATCGGAAAATGACCAAGGCTGAGATTAAAGACTCATTGAACCTTATTCGCTCGGAAATCCCCGATGCGGTTATCAGAACCCAGTTTATCGTGGGTTTCCCCGGAGAAACTGAAGAGGACTTCCAGGAACTCTTAGAATTTGTAAAAGAGCAGCGCTTCGATAGGGTCGGGTGCTTTGAATACAGCCCTGAAGACATCACTCCCGCTGGAAAAATGGCAGATCAAATCGATGAAAAAACCAAACGTCGTCGCAAAGACAAGCTCATGTCTGTGCAAGCTGGCATAAGCCGCGACATGCACCAAAAGCAAGTGGGGCGCATCGTTCCGGTCTTAATCGAGGGTTTTTCAGAGGAGACCGATCTCCTTCTTAAAGGCCGAACGCAACAACAAGCGCCAGAGATTGACGGCATAGTCCTCATCACTTCGGGCGAGGCCAAAGTTGGGGAATTAGTGAATGTCCGAATCACCGATTCTCACGACTATGATCTGGTCGGGGAAATATGTAGTTAAATTGAGCCCTTGACATCGCGTCATTTCAAACGCAATAATCTCTTTAAAGCAACAGAGGCAAAATTTGCCGGGAGATTCAAGACGTGCTCAGCACAAATTTTTTAGTGGCGTTTATTATTTCGGCCGTCGCTTTTTTCGTAATGAACGTTCTCGTTCACTAGGAAAAAAATAGAATATCAGAGTAGTTTCGACATTTTTCTTGGAAGTCTAATCCGTACCCAACTACAAATTTATCTTCAATTATTTTTCCGCAGTAATCGGCGTTGATGGGTCTTTTTCGTCTAGAGGGTTTATCAAGGAGTGTGCAAATTTTTAAAGATGCGGGCTTTGAGGCCTCAAGGTGATTGCGCAAAAAATCTAATGTGTTTCCTGTATCTAAAATATCTTCGATTATCAAAACATGTTTGTCGCGAATATTTTGAGAAATGTCTTTGACGATTCTCACGTTGCCGGAACTTTCAGTGCTGTCGCCATAACTCGATAGTCTGACGAAATCCATTTTTATTTGCAGTTTTATGTGCCTAACAAGATCAGAGAAAAAAAGAAGGCTTCCCTTAAGAATACAAATGACGAGAAGATCTTTCTCTTTATAGTCTTCGGTGATTTTTTTTCCTAAATCTTTGCAGATTATTTCTATCTCGGCAGCAGAAATATAAGGATGAGCTTTATCTCGAAGCATTAAAGGCTCGTCACGCCTACTTCTTGAGCTAGTTTGATATAATTTATGGCATCTGAGTGTCTTGGATCCCTCATCAAAACCCCTTCCCATTCTTGAATAGCCTCAATGACCCGGTTGGAATTGTAAAAAACGACCCCTAGTTTTACCTTGGCCGGAATATACCCGGGATATGTCTCAATGATTTTCTTTAACTCCTTGATGGCCTTAGCCCCCTGATTTTTTCTCAAGTAAGCTTCGACAACCTTCATATGAACGTCGGCTTTGCGGGAGGTGAGATTCACGGCCTTATAAAACTGTTCAAGGGCGTCGTCCCAACGCTGATATTGAAAATACATATCACCGAGTTCAAGGTGTTTTGAGGCTAAGCGCTCTTCGACATAAGGATCCGGCCTATTTTTATTTTGTGCTAAATTTCGCTGGGCCTCTTCAAAAACTGTTTTACCCTCGTCATACTTTCCAAGATCATTATAAATAATTGAAAGCCCGATGCTCGCGTCACTAAAGCCGGGGTCTATTTCCAAAGCGCGTTTGAAAGTTTGAATGGCGCGAGTGAATTTCCCTTGGTCGTAATAAATTGTTCCCAACATATGGAAAACTTCGGGGAGTTTATTGTTGAGCAAAATAAGTTGTTGGAGAAGGCGTTCGGCCATAGCCATTTCGCCATTGAGAAATTTTTCCCGTGCCGTCGCTAGAAGATCGTTCTCACTGGTTGTGGGCATATTTCTCCAATGCATTTTTGGCGTCGCTTGAATAATCACCATTGGGAAATTTTGCTAACAGAGCCTCCATATGCCTTCGCCCTTCAATTTTTTCCCCTTGTTCAAAGGCGGAAATGCCGGCGCGATACATGGCGACCTCGTCAAGGCCCAAATTCGGATATTTAGCTAGGAGTTGTTCGTAACGTCTTTGAGCAGGCTCGTATTTGTTTCGAATAAAATAATAATTACCAATATAAGCTTCTTTTTCCGCTAACATTTTTAAACATGCCAATTTTTTGTCCTCAGAATCTTTGACGTACTGGGAAGTGGGGTAGGCATTAATGACTTCCGTAAAATATTGGATCGCTTTTGCTGATGGCGCGAGATCGCGATCGGCAGTGGGCGGAAGCTGCATATATAAACTCATGGCCAAACGATAAGTCACGTAATCGGCTTTGGGATTCTTGGGATGAAAGTCCTTAAATAATTGATAGGCTGTTTGAGCCTCAATAAAGGCTTCGCGCTTGTATTGAATGTCGGCAATGTGAAGCTCGGCTTCTATCGCAAATTTACTGTAAGGGTGTTTGTTTTTGACTTCATTAAATTTTGAAAGAGCCTCTTCGTAGCGTTCGTCATTTTCAAATTCCACAGCCGTATTAAATGCGATTTCAGCGGAGTTACTTTCGCTAAGACTGTTACTTGAGCAGCCGTCCATGAGGGTGACGAAGCTCAGGGAGGCCGTAATGAGAGCCAGAGAAATGAAGAGATTTTTAATACCCATAATGAGGGTACTTTATGCCATTTTAGCTCCGAATGTCCACTACATGGTTGTAGAACTCGGTAAAGACTAATTTAAGGATACTGGCTACGGGTACCGATATGATCATCCCTAAAATGCCCATAACTTGGCTTCCAATTATGATCACGATGACAACGGTAACCGGGTGCAAATCCACAGTCTTCGCTACCACCAAGGGAATTACAAAGAGCATATCGATAAGTTGAGCGATCAAATAAACAGTGGTGACCAAAGCGACTGAGGCCAAAGTATCATGATTAACAAAGGCAATCACAAGGCCGGGGATTGCGCCGATAACGGGCCCAAGATAAGGGATTAAATTTGTAAGACCCGCAAAGAGGGCTAATATTGAGGCGTAGGGAGTTCCAATTGAAGAAAGCCCGAGCAATACTACGGTGCCCACGATTACTGATTCTAGAAGTCTTGCGCGTATGAAATTCCCAAGCTGTTTATTAATTTGTGAAGACAGATTTAAGGCCACTTCAAAAAGATTGTTGGGCATAAATGCAAGTAAATTTCGGCCAATGCTTTGGCCATCTTTGAGCATAAAAAATGCGAAAAATGGAGCCAGAAGCATTGTTGAAAGAAGCTTGCTGATCCATTCCGGGATTCTGTGAAGGACGTTGCTTGCCGAGTTTTGCATCCAATTAGAAGCCTTTTCTGCCAAATCTATTTTTGTGTAAGGGAGAAGGGCCAGGTTTAAAGTATTCGTCGGTTTTTTAAAAGTATCAGAGAGACCATTTATATATTTTGGCAGATCTGTTTGAAAGGAGGCCGCCTGTTCAGTCACCAGGCTCACCATAAATTGTGAGGCCGCCGAAACAATTAAACCACTCACAAGAAAGGGAAGAAGTATGGCAAGAATTCGGCGTATGCCTTTTCTCTCTAGGAACGCAACTATGGGTTTAAATAAATAGGTAATAACGAAAGCTAATAAAAAAGAACTGAGCATCCCGGGGACGGCAAGGATAACAACCAGTCCACTGATGATAATCGTGGAAACAATAATGAGCTTAAAGGCATTCTCGCGCTTAATTTTTTTCTGGATTGAACCGTCGAGGATCACGACTCACCTCTTGCATTTCGCCCAGAAGACGGATTTCTTTTTTTAGTTGGGAAATTTTATCAGTGGTTTCTTTAAGTCTTCGTCCCAACACCTCGGCCAGTCTAAAAATAATTTTAATTCCCCCTTCGGGACTTCGGTCAAGAACCTCCATAAGATCGGATTTGAAAAATCCAACTAAGACACAGTCCTCTGCGGATCTTGCGGTAGCAGAGCGAATACTCGTCTCTTCTACAAGGGAAATTTCACCAAAAAAATCTCCAGCCTCAAGAGTGGTGACAACCAATTCTTTGTCACTTTGTTTGTCAGCGGGGCTGTCATCAAAAATACTGATCTCCACACGGCCCTTGCCGATAATGTACATTCCCACACCAGTTTCGTTTTGGCGAAATATGGGTTCTCCTGCGCGATAACGTCTGACGTGAACTAAAGTTTGGACTAAAGAAAGTTCTCCCTTGGTCAGGTTACGAAATAGAAAATTATTGGACAAGATGCTTTTGACATCTTGCTGGCGCGCTTGTCTTCGAAAAATATTATCCCAGAGAAAATTCAAAAGGGCCCTCCGCCTGAGGTCAGCATAAGTGATGTGCGCGGAATCCATCCCATGAGCCCGCCACCGACGGGAATAACTTGGACCCAATCATGATCTGTATCGTGAATTATCATCTCGGAGCCTTCTGCAACCTCCATCATCGATGCATTGGTTTCGCTGGGTCCGCTTCTCAAGTCAACATGATCTGTGATGATCACACCGCGCTCACTATAAGTATCTATTAATTTTGTAATTGAAAGTGTGGCAAAAAGGACCAGAAATACAATTGAGATGGCCCCGCTTTCGAGTTTCCTCTTTTTCAAAAAACCCTTAAGACTAATGAGAAAGAAAATCGAAAAGAGTAATAAGCCGCCAAGGGACTCGGCAAAAGTGTAGCGGCTTAAAACTTCTTTTCGATAAATATCGTAATTCGAAGGCGGACTAACTAAACGACGGCCCCCAAGGCCACTGATAACAAATTTTATATTTTCTTGGGTGTCCTTATCGTGGGGGTTCCGGTGAAGAGCGCGAAGGTAATATCCTAAGGCCTCGCCAAGATGGTTTTGGCGCACGGCGGTATTGCCGAGATTATACAATGCGGCAAACCTCCAGGCAGGGTCAGCCATGAGGTTTGTGAAAGTTTGTTTGGCTTCGTCGTATTTTCCCTGTTGAAAGGAGTTGATCCCTGCCTCGAGAATAGTGTTCGAAGCTCCCGAAGCCGATATCGAGAGAAGGATCGAGAGAGCAATGAGCATAAGCCTAGAGTGACGTTTTTGTGACATAGCAAAAAGTTTAAACTTTGCCTATAACGTTGGCAATCCCCTACAAGGGGAATACCATTAATTTTTCGAGGGATCATATGCCTACGATGGCCGATTCGGTATTCAAATCGTCAAGAATGGTTGAACTCATTAAAGCGCTCAGAAATGAGGTCATTTCAGCGCAAAAAAGAATAACCGGGATAAAACCTCCCAACCCTGAGCTTGAAGTCACTTACAAGTCGTATATTGAGAAGGTTCAGGGCCTCCGTGGCCGCAATTTATTTTATCCTTATGTTGGAAGTGGCCTTGGGAACGGTCCCTTTGTTGAGCTTCAAGACGGCTCGATTAAAATGGATCTCATTAACGGCATCGGAATTCATCTTTTTGGCCATAGCCACCCAGATATAATCGAAGCCTCAATTCGAGGAGCCCTTCAAGATGTGGTGATGCAGGGGAACCTAGAACCCAACAGAGAATATGGTGAACTTTTAGAGCTTCTTGTGGGTGCCGCCGGGAGAAAATCTCGGTTAAGAAAAGGCTGGATTGGAACTTGCGGAACCATCGTAAATGAGAATGCCCTTAAGATAGCCCGTCAAAAAAATTCCCCCGCCAGAAAAATTTTGGCTATGAAAGATAATTTCGCAGGTCGTTCAACGATGATGGCTGAAATTACCGACAACGCTGAGTATCGTGTCGGTCTTCCAAATTATAACGAAGTCCTTTATCTTCCTTTTTACGACGCTAAAGATTCTATAGGCTCAATTGATCGGGCCGTTCAAACTTTAAAGAAGTATATTGCGGATAACCCAAAAAACATTGCCTGTTTTATTTTTGAACTTCTTCAGGGGGAAGGGGGATTTAATTTTGCCCCACCGGAATTTTTTAAACCCCTCTTTGAAATCTGCAAAATGAGTAACATTGCCGTTTGGGCCGATGAAATTCAAACCTTCTCTCGAACGGGCGAGCTTTTTGCGTTTGAAACCCTGGGCCTAGGTGAATATATTGATCTCGTCACTCTTGCGAAAACGGCCCAATGTGGAGCGGTTCTTTACACCGACGAATATAATCCAAAGCCAGGTCTTATCGCCGGAACCTTCACGGCCTCTACGGTTTCTCTGTCTGCTGGAGTTCAAACTCTAAAAACCTTAATAAACGGAATGGAGGGAGAACCCGTTTTTGGCCCAAAGGGGCGAATTCAAAAAATTCATAAACAATTCACTTCGATGCTTGCCGGCCTTCAAAATGGAAGCTGCAAAGGTCTTATAAATGGCTTTGGTGGCCTTGGCTTGATGGTCGCTATGACGCCCTACGATGGTTCAAAAGAGAAAGTAATGAAGCTTCTTCAAGCACTATTTAAAAATGGAATGGTGGCTTTTAGTTGTGGACATAATCCCTATAAAATTCGTTTTCTGCTCCCCCTTATTTTGGAAGAAAAACACATTGAAGTGGCCAAGGAAATTTTAGAGAAATCCCTTGTCGAAAATGCGGGGGCCTAATTGGAGTTTATCGATCTCTGCAAAAAGATCATCAGCATTGAGTCTACGCCAAGTACAGGTAATGCTGAAGTCGCCCTGTTTTGTGCGACACTTTTTAGAAATGCTGGGTTAGACGTCACTCTTCAAGAAAGGACCTTTAGAAACCAGCGAAATTATAATATTTTAGCAAGACCCCCAAGTTCAAAGTCTCCGAAGGAAGAAGTTCTTTTTCAAACCCATCTCGATACCGTGGACCCCGGACCCCTGGGCACTTGGACAAAAACAGATTCCAATCCATTTAAAGCCACTATTGAGGGAGATAAAATTTACGGCCTCGGCACGGCCGATGTGAAATTGGATTTTCTCTGCAAGTTTTTCTCTCTTTTAAGATTTAAAGATCAGAAATTTAAAAAACCCTTTGTTTTGGTTGGAACTTACGCCGAAGAAGTGGGGATGCACGGCGCTCAATTTCTTATGGAATCAAAGGCCGTAAGTGCAAAAATGGCCATTGTCGGCGAACCCAGCGAACTTCAAATTGTTTATGCCAATAATGGCTACATGATTGTTGAATTTAAGATTTTATTTTCCGATGAGGAAAAGGCTCACAACACCTCCAATTTAGATATGGTGCGAACCCAAGAAAAAATGTTCCACGGCAAGGCCGTCCATTCAAGTACGCCCCATTTAGGGGATAACGCCATTTTAAAACTTGTAAATTATGTCGCAAAACTTCCTCGAGGTACGGCGATTCTAAAAGCATCGGGTGGATCATCTGTGAATACGGTTCCCGCCGATGCCGAAATTGAAATTGATGGAACAAAAGTATTTAATAATTCCGTGGGCGAGAAATTAGTAGAGCTTATTAAAGAGCTTCAGAAATTAGAAAGAGAATTTTTGAGTTTTGAAAATAAACAATTCTCTCCCGGGTTTCCGACTTTGAATCCGGGGGCCTTGGAAACTACGGAGGCAGGTCTTAAACTCACCGTAAGCTTTAGAATTACTCCCGATATTGAACCGAAGCAAATTGGAGAGTGGATGGCAAGATTAGAAAAATTTTCTGCCAAACACAATATTGAATGTGCCCGGTCACGACTTTCACCCCCGGCACTTACCTCTCTTAAGAGTGACCTTGTGATTGGAGCTCTGGAGATTTCTAAATCTCTAAACCTTTCTGTAAAACCAATTACAAAAGCCTCCTGTACAGAGTGCAGCATTTACAATCAATATGGTCTGGATTCTATAGTTCTTGGGCCAGGTATGAGTATCGGCAATAGCCACACGGCAAATGAATATAATTTTATTTCCCATCTTGAAAAGGCCCAGCTCTTTTACACTGAGGCCGTTAAGAGGTTCTGCTTATGAGTTTTCTTATTCGTGAAGTCAAGCGTAGAGATTTGGCATCAATATTGGAGTTGGCGAGCACCTTCTCCCTACTCAACCTCCCCGCCGACGAAAGAATTTTAAGTGAAAAAATTGAACGGAGCTATAAATCTTTTAGGGGAGAGTCAAAGCAACCGGAAGACAGTGAATACTTTTTTGTTGTTGAAGATGTGGAAAAAAGGAAAATTGTAGGGACATCAGTTATTTTAGCAAAACATGGTACGGAAGATTCTCCTCACACTTACTTTGACGTACAAAAAAAAGAACGTCATTCAAAAGAGCTTGGAATTGGATTTATCCACCAAACGTTAAAATTGAAATATGATTCAGACGGTCCTACGGAAATCGGCGGACTTATTGTGAGCGACCACTATCGCGGGCGTCCAGAAAAATTAGGAAAACAAGTTAGTTTAATTCGGTTTTTGTACATGGCTATGCACCGTGAACGTTTTGAAAAACGCATATTATGTGAGCTGACCCCGCCCTTAAGCCAAGACGGGCGAAGCGAGTTCTGGGAGGCCTTGGGACGGAAATTCACAGGACTTCCTTACGCGGAAGCCGATTATCTATCGATGCAGAATAAGGAATTTATTAAAAACCTTTTTCCTGAAGAGGATATTTACACCTGTATTCTCGACGCTAAGGGGAGGTATGTTATTGGTCGAGTTGGACTTTCGACCATGCCCGCAAAGCACCTTTTAGAGCAGATAGGTTTCAAATATTTAAATCAGATTGATCCCTTCGACGGGGGGCCCCATTACGGCGCGTCTTTAGACGAGATTACTATAGTTAAAAAGGCGAAAACCTTTGAAGTCATGGATGGAAAAGTCGCAGTTTTTGATACAATGGCCTTAGTGGCCTTGGATCATGAAGACGGATTTAGAGGGTGTCTTACTTATTTTGGTCTTAAAGACAAGAAAGTGATTCTGCCAGAGGCGACGAAGAGTCTTTTGGATCTAAAATCCGGAGTTCAAGTTTGGTTAACTCCGATTTCTGAAGGAGCGCTATGAGTAAAAAGTTTTCACCGGTCCCATTCCTGGGAGATTTTATTAATGGCGAATTTATTCGCCCCCAGTCCCCAAATGGAAATTTAGAAAAACGCGATCCAGGGGATAACAAACAACTTATCTTTGAATTTTCTTTTCAATTTGAGCATGTAAGCCGAGCCTGTGAAGCCGCAAAGAATGCTTTTAGAAAATGGGCAGATTTTTCTTTGGATGAGCGAAAAAATTATCTGTTCAGGCTTAGAGAGGGATACGTTAACCAAAGTGAAGAGCTAGCGACAATGATAAGCCGTGAGGTGGGTAAACCCTTTTGGGAAGCTCAATCTGAAGTGCAAACAATGATAAACAAAATCGATGTGACGCTGAGCGAAGGGCTAAACCTCGTCGAAGAAAAGAAAATCGAAAATGCCGCAGGAAAAACTCCAGGGTTCTTAAGATTTAAGCCTCGGGGAGTGATGGCTGTCATTGGCCCGTTCAATTTCCCCGGCCATCTTCCCAATGGGCATTTCATTCCAGCGCTACTCACGGGGAACACAGTCGTTTTTAAGCCCAGCGAGATCACACCTGGAGTTGGTCAAGTTATAGGGCAAATTTTTGAACAAGCTGATTTTCCAGCTGGCGTTTTCAACATTGTCCATGGTGATGGCGAAATTGGAAAACGCCTTGTGATGAACGAACACGTAGAAGGGGTTCTCTTTACCGGTTCTTACGAGACGGGTTTTAGAATCAAGCAAGATATTTTGCCTCAGTTTTGGAAAATATCTGCCCTTGAAATGGGTGGGAAAAATTCTAGTGTGGTATGGGACGATTGCGATGTCAAAAAAGCTGTTTACGAAAATATTATGGGGGCTTTCATAACAACGGGTCAGCGATGCAGCGCTACCAGTAGAATTATCGTAAGGCGCTCTATCGCCGATAAATTTATTACCCATTTTCACAATGCAGCCAAAAAAATCAGCATCAATTATGCCTTTGAAAATCCGTTTATGGGCCCCCTCATTAACAGCGCGGCTCTTGATAAATATTTGAGGTTCCAGGGTATTGCGAAACGCGAGGGTAACGAAGCTATTATGCGGGGTAAGGTGTTGGAATTGGAGCGCGACGGATTTTACGTTACCCCAAGTATAAATATTGTTGCAGCCCCCGATCCCAATAGCACCTACCAGAAAACAGAGGTTTTCGGACCCAATGTTGCCATATATATGGTTGAAGAAATTGCTGATGCCATAAAAATTATAAATCAGTCAAGTTATGGCTTGGCTCTTTCCGTTTTCTCAAGTGATCGCGAGGTTTTTCAATATTGTTTTGATCGTTCTCGAGTGGGAATCGTTAACTTTAATCGTTCAACAGTTGGAGCAAGCAGCAAACTTCCCTTCGGCGGAATGGGTAAATCTGGAAACAATCAACCCGCAGGCACTTTTGCCGTTTATTCATGCACCTATCCCGTCGCCTGCCTTGAAGATGACGCCCCCCTTGATGTTACTAAAGCTCCACCGGGAATGAACTTCGAGGACACATGAAAAACTCGCTCAGAGTCATCGTGGTTTTGTTTTTCATTGTTGTTGCCCTCGAAATTGTTCGAGAGGCCGTTTATTTCTTTAGCCCGAGTTCAAGTGATGACGCCTACAAAATAGTTTTGATTGAACCGGGATCATTTTATAAAAATGCAGAAAATTTGGCTGCCGAAGGAATTATCCACGAGCCCACGCGTTTCTATCGAATTGTCAGAGTGTTAAGGATTCAATCAAAGGTTAAAATTGGCGAATATGAAGTGCGTTTGAATATGTCCCCTTATCAAATTCTTAAAGTTTTAATGTCAGGGAAGAGCGTTTTACATCCTGTACATATTCCTGAAGGGTATAATATTGATCAAATCGCCGACGATCTCGCTGCGAAAAAACTTGTGAATAAAAAAGAATTCATTCAACTTACACGCGATGACCACATGGCAAAACTCTTAGGAATTAATGAAAACACCCTTGAAGGCTATCTTTATCCTGAAACCTACAGTTTCACCCACTTTACTGGTGATCGAGTTATCCTTAAAACTATGGTTGATAAGTTTAAAGAAGTTTATAACCGAGAAATTAAGCCCGTAGCCGACAAGAAAAATATGTCCATGCATGACGTTGTAACCCTGGGAAGTATGATCGAAAAAGAGACGGGTGCTCCTGAAGAGCGGCCCATTATTTCAAGCGTTTTTCATAACAGATTAAAAATCAGGATGAAGCTGCAGAGTGATCCCACGGTTATTTATGGAAAAATTGGCGATAAGAAGAACATTACAAGAAAAGATCTTGTAACTCCAAGCGCTTACAACACCTATACTCTTCCCGGTTTACCCGTTGGACCCATTTCCAATCCCGGTAAGGACAGCATGCTCGCGGCACTTAACCCTGTTGATTCTAAATTTTTATATTTTGTGAGCCAAAATAACGGAACCCATGTCTTCACATCTAATTATAAAGACCATCAAAAAGCCGTAGCTAAATTTCAATTGGATCCGACCGCCCGTGAGGGGCATAGCTGGCGTGAAAGGCTTCAAAAGAAGAGTCCTTAATTGTAGATATTCTGGGCTAACGCGGGGGAACTAGATCATCTTAGTTTGGAGCTTTCGGCCCCCTTGTTGCCTTTCGATTGCGAAGCAATCGAAAGGACCGTCGGAGCTACTGAGCTACGCTTGCAACACGATCTCCCAACGACGACGGCGCTTCTCTGGCCTAGTTCTATGCTTTCTTAATTCGGGATAAAATCAGACCATTCTTTAATTGACGGGTTTACTGAATTGACAACTTTGTCGCTCTGGTTCTGTTCATTTTTCCCGAGTTGGGGGGCCAGGGCTCTGAGCTTTGATAGGCATCGGCTTCGCACTGTCCACAAAAGATTATTTTGTTCATCGCTTGCACATTGATAGTAAAAATCAAAGGCAGGCCTTTTAAGTACGGGGTTATCGGCGACGGCCTGGGCGATATATCCCAGCGCTTCGGTCTCCTTTAAAGTTTTAAGCGAGATGTGGTGGGCCTCTTCCTCAGTAAGATCTTTTCTTGGTTCTTGTTTTGGTAGAGTTCTTAAAGCATCTTCAGTTAATTTTTTAAATTCTTTAAGACTCATTTTCCCACCTTGAGTCTTAGGTTCTGAAGCGCTAGCTTGGGTTACTTCAATCGTTATGTGGGGAGATTTCCCTTCGGTTACTATTTTACTTAAGTCATCATTGTTAATGGCTTGGGCTTCTTGGGCTGGAGTACGAGGACCTTCAATATTTAATGAGTCAACTTCTGATCTGGGGTGCCGTAAAAAAAAGAGAGCGAGTAAAAACCCGCTCCCTATTAAAATCAAAATTGTACGGTTCTTTTTAATTTCCAGAACCTGCTCCCGCCACGTTTATTCCTTCTGGTCTCGGATCCAAGAAGTTTCTAGCTAGAAGTCGGCTAGCCGAGTCGGCAACCATTCTGCCTAAGAGTTCTGCTTCCCTGGCATCACAAGTATTTTTGGCAACACAATTGATCCGAACTTGTCTGAGGAGAAAAGCTTCTACGCCGTAAGCGCCGTTAATTTCTCTGTCACAGGCGTTGTAATTGAAATAAGGCCCTGAACTCGAAGGACAAACGGCATGGGGAAACCCTAAAGATTTTCCATTTCCATCGCTATGATGAGCTTCGTGAAAAAGTGTAATGAGTCTATACCATGTATTCACAATGGAATTTGGATTTTGAGGATACGGAACCTGAAAGAGACCGTCTCCCACTTGGATAATGCCCACCCGAGGTGAAGTGATTGGGACAATTTGTTGGCCCTTGGAGCTAGCAAATTTATATCCAGCCAAAACTTCTTTCGATTT
>Ga0207037_10044_pt2 | contig 37436 bp, 30 predicted proteins | sample Alteio_BWMinCont_75_FD_153268 | JGI IMG/M metagenome (GOLD analysis project Ga0207037, IMG submission 153268) | Enriched cells from forest soil in Barre Woods Harvard Forest LTER site, Petersham, Massachusetts, United States -... | ecosystem: Environmental > Terrestrial > Soil > Temperate forest >... | reverse complement strand
TAACGCTTACTTTGTCGACGTATACCTGGGCAATGGCGATGGCACATTCCAAAGCCCCGTAGAATATCAGCCTGCAGACGGAGGAGAAATTTCGATAGCTGCGGCAGATGTAAATGGCGATGGCAAGCTGGACTTAATAACCGACGGCGTAGCGGTGTTGTTGGGAAACGGCGACGGAACCTTTACTGATGACGGTGGAGTCCGCGGGGTTGGGCCGGCCTACAATCTCCAGGTTGGTGATCTAAATGGGGATGGAAAACTTGATGTGGTGTATGCGCTCTTCGATAGCACGCAAGTCCGCGTGCTGCTGGGGAATGGCGACGGCACCTTTCAGAGCCCCCTTACCGTCATGGGCAGCGGCACTTCCAATTTCTTCTCAATCCTAGCGCTAGGAGACTTCAACAACGACGGAAGGTTGGATCTGGTCGATAGCAGTAGTGTGGTCACCGCGTTCTTACAGGATCAACTTGTTCTTTCCCCTCCCAACTTGGATTTCGGGAATCAGCAGGTGGATACTACCAGCCCGCCCCAGATTGTCACACTCACAAACGTTGGTTCCTCTGCCGTGAAGATTAAAGGCATCAGCATCACCGGATCTAACCCCGGAGATTTTAAGCAGAAGAATAACTGCGGTTCCAGCGTCAAAGGGGGCGGCAGTTGTCAGATCAGTGTCACCTTTACGCCGCAGGCCGAAGGAGCCAGGTCGGCTGCGCTCAGCGTGAGTTACGTTGGACCGGGCAGCCCGCAGACAGTGCCACTGAGCGGGACAGGCACTCCAGCGCCAACAGTTTCGCTGACGCCGTCCAAACTGGCGTTCCCGGTTCAACTGGTCGGAACAACAAGCTCGGCGCAAGCTGCGACATTGACCAATACGGGTTCGGTGGCGGTGACGATCTCTAACATCGCCACAAGCGCATCTTTCTCCGAAACCAATAACTGTCCGTCTAGCCTGCCGGTGAGCGGAAGTTGCAAGATCGAGGTATCGTTCCAGCCGACCGCGAAGGGGCCCGCGTCAGGCAAGCTCTCAGTCACGGATGACGCTACGGGAAGTCCGCAGACTGTGGCACTCTCTGGAACGGGAACGGTGGTCGAACTCTCGCCGATCGGTGTGAACTTCGGAGATCAAAAGGTTGGAACCAAGAGTACCCCAGTTCCGGTTCAGTTAACCAACATGGGCACGACGGCCCTTTCCATCAGCCAGATTACGATCACGGGCTCTGACACCGGGGATTTTTCTCAGACGAACAATTGCGGCAGCAGCGTGCCCGCCGGAGGCAGTTGCACGATCGACGTCACCTTTCAGCCGACAGCGAAAGGGAGCCGCTCGGCGAAGCTCTCGGTCAGTGATGACGGGGGCGGCAGCCCGCAGGATGTCCCTCTGACGGGAACGGGGACTTAGAGATTAGATTGGTCTGCACAGGCGGTCTGACCTTCACGCCGAGGTGACTTCTTCCGAATTGCGTTGCCGGCGGAGTTTCTGCAGAAATTCTTCCTGGTTGAGTGCCTCACCGCCGCGCAGCAATTCCAGCAGCGGGTCGTCGAGCTCTTCTTTAGGTAGCGAGTCGGGTGGACTATATTGATCGCCGGCAGCAAGGATGCGCGGCGTGATCAGCAATGCGGGAAGCGTTCCCGGACGGCTGGTCAGGAATCCAATGAACCTTGCTACCTGAGCGCGCTCATCGGTGGTGCGTGCGGCGAACTCGATGCCCATGCCGAATCCCGGGTGCATCACGCGAACCGTGCCTTCTGCCTGCACTTCAATGTCTTCCGCGTTCAGGCACAGAGTAATGCCGGAGCGCTCAGGAAACGGCGATTCCGTTTCGACGTAACATCCTCCCAGACTGAGATCGGTTAGAGTGCATTGCGATACCGGTTCGGGATCGGGCGGCGGAATTTCTGGTGCGTTGGCCGACACCCAGGTTTTCAGCGTGGCGCGAAGGTTTTCGGGAAGGTCGATAAAGCGAACGCCCGCTTGTCCATTGGGACTTGCCCAGGCGATCTCGCCGCTGCCCTGGATTTCGGTATTGCTGTCGGGGAGATTGAATTGAGCGCTAATAGTAGCGCCTGGACAGAGTGGCTGGGCTGCCAGCACGTCCATGCCATCCTCGCTGAGGTCGAGGAGAATGCCTTCAAGCTGAGGTCCGTTGTCGACTCGAAGTTGTATCGGAACTTGTACCGGCACTCGGAAGGAGCGGCGGCGCTCCCGCTTGATCAGAGCAGTCGCGGCGCGCAAACTGGCTTCCGCCTGCTCCACGGAAATCGGCTTGTAGAGGATGAAGTTTGCCCCCGCGCCGAAGACGTTGCGTACTTTCGTCTTGTCGCTGAGCAGGGCGACGGTCACGGCCTTAACGCCCGAAGTGGCCTGACTGGCATTTTGCAGCACCAGCGAGGCGCTGTGCGGATCGTCAAAATCAACGATGACAGAATCAAACTTTTCTTCGGTTAGGCGGCAAAGGGCTTCAGGATATCCACAGCAGGCGACGGCAACACCGCAGCGTGAAAGCAGCGGCGTCAAGATTGCTGCCGCCTCCTCGTCCTTGGAAACCAAAAGTGCTTGAAAACTCATATGCCGCTCATGTGTGGCGAGTGCGATCTCCCTGGTTTACGGCCAGCGTGGAGCCACGCCTCGCGCCGGCTTGGCAGGGGCAGCCGAACCGCCCGAAGAAGCCGACGCGGCCTTCGCGGCCGGGCTGGGCTGGTCATCTACCTCGGCCAGAACCGCAGCGTCGTCATCTTCGATTTCAGCCAGGAGAGGCGCCACTTCACGCAGCTTTTCGGCCGCCTGCTGCAGCATCTCAATCTGTTTGGCTAATTGCGCGTACCGGGCCTGCTTTTTCCGCAGGACCTCATGAATATCCTTCATACAACCCCCTGCTGCGAATCTAAGGACGCCGGCAGAGATCGTCAATCGTTATACCCCGTGGGCAGATTACGGCAGTAACCGGAGTCAAGCGGCCAAGGGGTTGGACCTGATATGAAAATTGAGCTGGTGATAGCCGTTTCGTGCCAGCCGCTGGCACCATCGTGGAATGTACATCCCAGAGGGGAGCACATACCCTGTGATTGAGCAGTTCTGGGGGAGGGCTGTTCGGGCGTCCCACGACTCGAAAGAGTTGTGGGGCGCTCTTTAATTTTTGGAACGCTTTTCCTCAAACGACTTGGCGTGCAAAAGAAAGGATTGTTTTTCCGTTAGCGGGGGTAATTCCAATCCGTCGCTTGCCCGGCGGAACGTGCACGCGCTGCTCACGATGTACAATCCCCGTCAGCCGGTTCAATATGAGATCTTCTTGCGATTGCGCGAGCCACTCGCGGAGCGTGATTTGAAGCTTAAGGATTTCTTTCTTCTTTCGCTTCTCACCCTAGGAGCGTTGCTGGTCCAGGGCTACCATCCCTGGGTGGAGGATGCCGAGATTTACCTTCCCGGCGCCGAGAAGATCCTGCATCCGGAGCTGTTTCCATTCAACTCGCAATTCTTCGAATCACATGCTCACCTGACTTTTTTTCCGAACTTCATAGCGGCCTCGGTGAGAGCAAGTCATCTGCCGCTCGATGTCGTGTTGCTCTTTTGGCAATTGACCTGCATCTTTCTGTTGCTGCTGGCTTGCTGGCAGCTGATCAGCAAGTGCTTTCCCGATGAAAGAGCTCGTTGGGCTGGTGTGGCATTGGTCGCGGCATTGCTGACTTTGCCGGTGGCTGGAACCGCTCTCTACATCATGGATCAATACGTCAACCCGCGAAACCTGGTTGCCTTCGCAGCGATTCTCGCGATCGCCAAGGTCATCGACAGGAAATACTTCCAAGCCGCAGTATTGCTGGTTTTTGCCGCGGCGCTTCATCCACTGATGTCGATCTTTGTTTTTTCTTACTGCGCCGTGCTGCTTTGCGTCAAGGGATTCGACCGGCGGTTTGCGGGGGTTGCCTGCCTGCTGCCATTTGGGATGTCCTTCGAACCGCCTACGCAGGCCTATCACCAGGTGGCCCTTTCGCATTCCTATTTTTACTTGCTGCGATGGTCCTGGTATGAATGGCTGGGCGCGATCGCCCCTATGGCGATCTTGTGGGGGATCGGCCGGGTGGCGCGTTCGCGAAAGTTGTGGAACCTGAACCTGCTCTGTCGGGCGTTGATTGTCTATCAATTTATCTACTTGCTCGCGAGCTTGGCGCTATCCGTCCCGGCACGGTTCGAGAGCTTGGCACGATTGCAGCCCATGCGAAGCCTGTATCTGCTCTATATTCTTTTCTTCTTGTTTGCGGGTGGACTGCTCGGCGAATTCGTGTTGAAGAATCGAATATGGCGATGGGCCGTTTTGTTTATCCCCCTGTGCACGGGCATGTTCGTGGCGCAGTCTGCGTTGTTTCCTGCCAGCGCGCACATTGAATGGCCGGGGGGCGCGCCGAAAAATCAATGGGTTCAGGCTTTCGATTGGATCCGCACTAACACTCCAATCGACGCGGTATTCGCACTCGATCCGTTTCACATGAAGATTCCGGGAGAGGACCAGAACGGCTTTCGAGCCGTTGCCCAACGAAGCATGTTGGCGGATGCGGTCAAGGACAGCGGTGCCGTGACCATGTTTCCTCCCAACGCCGAAGAATGGCTGAAGCAAGTTCAAGCACAGAGCGGGTGGAAAACATTTCAAGCGCAGGATTTCCGCCGGCTCCAACGAGAGTATGGAGTTAACTGGGTGGTTATACAACAACCGGGAACGTCCGGGCTTGATTGTCCTTATCAGAATGCCGCCGTGCTGGTTTGCCGCGTGAAGTGAGCAGCGAGGAATCGTGATTTTCAGGTAACCGGCAATCGATCAGTCTGCGTGGCTTGTCGCCGGAGACACCTGCCCCGGCAACTGGCCTTTCTTTCGGCTTGATTTCAGACGCAGTCGGTCCATGTACAGGTACACGACGGGGGTGGTGAAGAGCGTCAATGCTTGGCTGACAATCAAGCCCCCCACGATGGTGAGGCCAAGGGGTCGGCGAAGTTCAGAACCGGTTCCGGTGCCCAGAGCGAGGGGCAGTCCGCCGAGCAGGGCCGCCATGGTTGTCATCATGATCGGACGGAAGCGCAGCACACACGCTTCGTAAATGGCCTCGATCGGCGCTTTGCCTTCTTTCCGTTCAGCCTCCAGAGCGAAGTCGATCATCATGATCGCGTTTTTCTTGACCAGGCCGATCAGCAGGATAATGCCAATCAGACCGATCACGTTGAGTTCGTTGTGGGTCAGTTTGAGTGCCAGCAGAGCGCCTACACCGGCCGAAGGAATTGTGGAGAGAATAGTCACGGGATGGATGTAGCTCTCGTAGAGAATTCCCAAAACGATGTACACCGCCAGCAGCGCGGTCATGATCAGAACCGGTTCGTTGGCCAGGGATTCCTGGAACGCTGCCGCCGTCCCCTGGAAACTGGCGTGAATAGTCGCGGGAAAATTAATGGAGCGCTCGGCCTTCTCGATCGCCGTGGTCGCCTGACCGAGCGATACGCCGGGAGCGAGATTGAAGGAAATCGTCACTGCCGGCCACTGCCCCTGATGGCTGACGGCGAGGGAGGTGTTGGCAGGTCCAAAATGCGCGAACGCAGAAAGCGGCACCATGTTGCCGTTGGAAGAGTGAATGTAGACACTCTCGAGTGTGTCGGGGCTCTGCTGAAACTGTGGGGCTACTTCCATGACCACGTGATACTGGTTCAAGGGTTGGTAGATGGTCGAAACCTGCCGTTGTCCAAAGGCGTCATAGAGCACGGTGTCGATGTCCTGTGCAGCCACGCCCAACCGTGAAGCCGTATCACGATCGATGACTATATTGGTTTCCAGGCCTTTGTCCTGCTGGTCCGTGTTTACCTGCTGGAGTTGCGGAAGGGCACGCATCTTTTGCAACAATTGGGGCGCCCATGTGTTGAGCTGATCCAGATCCTCGCCCTGAAGCGTGTACTGATACTGCGCCTGGCTCAAACGGCCGCCGATCTGCAAATCCTGCTGCGCCTGCATGTAGAGCGTGGCGCCCGGGACCTCGGCAAATTTTTTGCTCAGCTCACCGATAACCTGATCCGCACTCAGCTTACGCTGCCCCAAGGGCTTCAAGGTGAGGAACATGCGTCCCTGGTTCATCGCCGTGGTGCCACCGCAAAAGCCGATCATGCTCTGAATATTCGGATCTTTCATTCCGATGTCGACGTAGCGCCGCATTTTACGGCTCATTGCGTCGAAGGAGATATCCTGCGCCGCTTGTACCGTTCCACCGATCCGTCCGGTGTCCTGCTGAGGAAAAAATCCCTTCGGGGCGCCTATGAAGAGATAGATGCTCAAGCAAGCTGTGGCAATGGTGATCAGCAACACTACAAACTGCTGACGCAGAACCCATCCCAGGCTGACGCTGTAGACCCGCAGGATGCCGTCGAACATCTTTTGGCTGAAGTTATAAGCCCGGCCATGCTTTTCCTCATGAAGCGGCTTCAGCAACTGGGCGCACATGGCTGGCGTGGTAGTAAGCGACACCACCAGGGACACAGCAATAGTGATGCTCAGTGTAATCGCGAATTCCCGAAACAGGCGGCCGACAATTCCACCCATCATCAGAATCGGAATGAAGACCGCGACCAGAGAGGTGCTCATGGAAAGCACGGTAAAACCAATCTCACGGGCCCCACGATACGCCGCTTGCGCCGGCGCCATCCCCTGTTCGAGATAGCGGGTAATGTTCTCCAACACGACGATGGCATCGTCCACCACGAATCCCGTGGAAATCGCCAGTGCCATCAGCGACAAATTGTCGAGGGTGTATCCCAGGAGATACATGACACCGAATGTGCCGATCAGCGACAACGGCACTGCGATGCTGGGGATAATGGTGGCGCGCACGGTCCGTAGAAAAACGAATACCACTAGAATGACGAGAACCACAGAAATCAGCAGCGTAATTTCAATGTCTCGCAAGGAAGCGCGCACCGTCGTGGTGCGATCCGAAACAACCTCCAGCTTGATGGCAGGAGAAATGGAAGCCTGAAGCTGGGGCAGCAACCCCAGCACGTTGTCGACGGTCTGAATAATGTTGGCGCCGGGCTGGCGGAAAATAACGATAATCACGGCGCGTTTGCCGTTGGAGAGACCGTAGATGTGAGCGTCCTCGACTGAATCCTGCACGTCTCCCACATCGCCAAGGCGCACCGCGGCTCCATTGCTGTTGTTGTAAGCCACGATCAGCGGGCGATAGTCGTCCGCGCGCATAATTTGATCGTTGTCGTTAACTGTCCAGGCGTTAACCGCGTTGGCTACTTGTCCCTTGGGGCGATTTGCATTGGCCGCCCCCAAAGCAGTGCGGACAGCATCCAGACCAACGCCCGTTTTGTTGAGCAGGTTTGGATCTAACTCCACGCGCACCGCGGGATTGGCGCCTCCGCCTACGTAGACTTGGCCGACGCCACCCACTTGCGCCAGCCTCTGCGACAGGATGGAATTAGCCTGATCGTAAATATTGGGCAGGGTGACGCTGTCGGAGGTCAGCGACATGAGCAAGATTGGCGAATCCGCCGGGTTCACTTTGCGATACCAGGGATTACCCGGAAGATATGACGGCAACTGGCTACGGGCGGCATTGATGGCCGCTTGCACGTCGCGGGCGGCCGCATCAATATTGCGAGTGAGATCGAATTGCAACACGATTCCAGTCGAGCCCAGTTGGCTGACCGATGTCATCTGGTTGATGCCAGCAATTCGCCCAAATTGCCGCTCCAGCGGAGTCGCGACGGCTGAGGCCATGGTCTCCGGACTAGCACCGGGCAGACTCGCCGAGACCTGGATCACCGGGAATTCCACCTGCGGAAGGGGCGCCACGGGAAGCCTGGTGAAGGCAAGCGCTCCCGACATCAACAGCGCCAACGTCAGCAGCGACGTTCCAATCGGCCGTTTGATAAAAGGAGCGGAGATATTCATGACTTAGTCTCCGACCGCCTGTTCTTCCGTTGGGTTCACCAGGCCAAATCGCTCGAATCGCTTGGCCAGACGATCGAACCACAAATAAACCACCGGAGTGGTGTACAGCGTAAGCGCCTGGCTGACTAACAAACCGCCCACGATCGTGATTCCCAATGGATGGCGCAGTTCCGACCCCGTCCCACCGCCGAGCGCCAGCGGCAACCCGCCGAGCAGCGCTGCCATCGTCGTCATCATGATCGGACGAAAACGCAACAGGCAAGCCTGGAAGATAGCTTCCTCAGGCGGCTTGTGCTCGACCCGCTCGGCCTCGAGCGCGAAGTCGATCATCATGATCGCGTTCTTCTTCACGATTCCAATCAGCAGGATGATTCCGATCAGTCCCACCACACCGAGATCGTTGCCCGTCAGCAGCAACGCCAGGATGGCGCCTACACCGGCGGACGGCAGCGTGGAAAGAATCGTGATGGGGTGAATGTAGCTTTCGTACAGAACTCCCAGCACGATGTACACGGTCACGATGGCGGCCACGATCAGCCAGGGCTCGGTGGAAAGTGAATTTTGAAACGCGGCTGCCGTACCCTGAAAGGCAGTATGAACGCTGGGCGGCATTCCGATTTCCGCTTCCGCTTGCTGAATGGCCTTGGTCGCATCGCCCAGTGACATTCCCGGCGCAAGGTTAAAGGACAAAGTCACCACCGGAAACTGGCCCTGGTGATTGACCGCCAGGGAAGTATTGGAAGTATGGATCTGGGTGAACGCGGAAAGCGGCACCTGGGTTCCGCTGATGGACTTCACATACAGGTCCTTGAACGAGCCCGGATTCTGCTGGAATTGCGGATCAACCTCCAGAATAACGTGGTACTGATTCAACTGGGTGAAGATGGTGGAGACTTGACGCTGCCCGAAAGCGTCGTAAAGCGTATTGTCAATTTGCTGGGGCAGAATGCCGAGCCGGGAAGCGGTATCGCGATCGATGGTCAGGTCCGCCTGAAGGCCTCCGGCCTGCTGGTCGCTGGCCACATCGCGCAGTTGAGGCAACGTCCGCAGCTTGTCCACCAACTGCGACGACAATCGTGTCAACTCCCGGGCATCCGCGTCCTCCATCGTGTATTGGAATTGGGTGCGGCTCACGCGGTCTTCCACCGTCAGGTCCTGCACCGGCTGCATGAAAAGCGTGATTCCTTCGACCTCGGCCACCTGCGGCTGCAGCCTGCGAATAACGTCCGATGCCGTTGATTTGCGTTGATCGCGAGGTTTGAGGTTGATCTGGATGCGCCCGCTGTTAGGCGTAAGGTTGGTTCCATCCACACCGATGAAAGAGGACAAGCTCTCGACGTCCGGATCTTTAAGAATAACGCGGGCGAGCGCCTGTTGGCGCTCCGCCAGAGCTTTGAATGAAATGTTCTGCGGGGCGTCGGCAATCGCCAGAATCAAGCCTGTATCCTGGACTGGGAAGAATCCTTTGGGCACGATCACGTACAGGAACAACGTGAGCGCGAGCGTACCAACCGTAACCAGCAGAGTGATCGTCTGATGCCGAAGCACGACTTTCAGAGTGCGCCCGTAGAAAGAAATTACTCCGTTGTAAAAATCCTCAGACAGGTTATAGAAGCGGCTCCGTTTCGAAGGGTCTCTGTGCTTGAGAAGCTTGGCGCACATCATCGGGGTCAAGCTCAGCGAGACCGCGGCGGAGACCAGGATGGTCACGGCCAAGGTGACCGCGAATTCGCGGAACAACCGCCCAACGATATCGCCCATGAACAAAAGTGGAATCAACACGGCGATCAGCGAAACCGTCAGTGAGACAATCGTAAAGCCGATTTGCCCGGCGCCCTTCAGCGCAGCGTCCAGCGGTGAATCGCCTTCCTCCAGGAAACGGTCGATGTTCTCAATCATGACAATGGCGTCGTCCACCACGAAGCCGGTGGAGATAGTCAGCGCCATGAGTGTCAGGTTGTTGAGGCTGTAGCCCAGCAGGTACATGACGCCGAACGTTCCCACGATGGAAAGCGGCACGGCTACGCTAGGAATCACGGTCGCGGAAAGATTGCGCAGAAACAGGAATATCACCATCACGACCAGGCCGATGGTAAGCATCAGTTCAAACTGGACATCCTTAACCGATGCCCTGATGGTGGCCGTGCGGTCGGTCAAAATCGAAACGTTGACCGCAGCCGGCAACCCAGCCTGAAGCTGCGGCAGCAACTTTTTGATCCGATCCACCACGCCAATAATGTTGGCGCCGGGCTGGCGCTGAATATTCACGATGACCGCCGGATCCAGATTCATCCATGCGGCCTGCATCACGTTTTCGATTCCGTCGGTTACCGTGGCTACGTCCGCCAGGCGCACCGGAGAGCCGTTTCGATACGCTACGACAATCGGACGATATTGATCGCCCGAGATTAGTTGGTCGTTAGCGCTGATCGTAAAAGACTGGCGCGGACCGTTCAGCGTTCCCTTGGCCTGATCGACGTTGGCAGCCGCCAACGCGGTTCTCACATCCTCGAGGCTCAACCCATAAGAAGCCAGCGCGGTGGGGTTCGCCTGGATTCGGACCGCCGGCTTTTGCCCGCCGCTGATCGAAACCAGCCCAACGCCCGTGACCTGCGAAATCTTCTGGGCCATCGCCGTATCCGCAAGATCTTCGATCTGGGAAAGCGGCAGTGTCTTGGAGGTAAGCGCCAAGGTGAGAATCGGCGAGTCTGCCGGATTGACTTTGCTATAGATCGGCGGGTTGGGCAGGTCCGTCGGCAGGTAAGTTTGAGCCGCATTGATCGCAGCCTGCACCTGCTGCTCCGCCACGTCGATATTCTGATCCAGGTTGAACTGAAGCGTGATGACCGAACTGCCAAACGAGCTGGTCGACGTCATCTGGCTCAGGCCGGGCACCTGGCCAAACTGGCGTTCCAGCGGCGCCGTCACCGACGATGCCATCACGTCGGGATCTGCCCCTGGGTAGAAGGTCATCACCTGAATTGTTGGATAGTCCACCTCCGGCAGCGCTGACACGGGAAGCTGCCGGTAGGCCACGATGCCCACCAGCATGATGGCCACCATCAGGAGGGCTGTGGCCACCGGCCGGAGAATGAACAGACGTGACGGATTCATTGCGTTCCTGAACGTGGAGCATTCGGAGAGGAACCACCGGCGGGACTTCCCGAGCCGCTGCTCCCCGCCTGCTGCGGCCGGATGCCGGTTGGAGCCCCTGTGCGAATTTCTATCTTGCTGCCTTGTTGTAACTTGTCCTGGCCGTCGGTAACCACAACTTCGCTCGGGGAGATTCCGCTGGCGATGACAGAAACGTTGTCTTGCGTGAAGGCGATCGTGACCGGGCGCACGTCTACGGTGTTATCCGATTTCACCACGAATACGTACGTGCCCTGCGGACCCCGTTGAATCGCTGCGGCTGGGACTGCGGTACTGTCCTTCCGGACTTCCAGCTGCAAACGTACGTTTACGAATTGGTTTGGCCACAACGAGCTGTCTTTGTTGTCGAACACGGCTTTGAGTCGTCCGGTCCCAGTGGTCTGGTCGATCTGGTTGTCGATGGTCAGCAGCTTGCCTGTGGCCAGTTTCGTTTGATCATCCCGGCTGTAAGCGTCCACCTCGAGGGTGCCCTTCCCCATGCGCTGCGAAACGGCCTGGAGGTTGTCCTCGGGCAGCGTGAATAAAACAGCGATAGGCTGAAGCTGCGTAATCACGAACATCGCGTTTGCGTCGCTGGCGTGAACGATGTTCCCGGGATCAACCAGCCGCAGTCCGATCCGGCCGGTCACCGGCGCCGTGATGTGGCAATAGACGAGATTCAGCTTGGCACTGTCAATCGCGGCTTGATCGTTTCGGACGGTTCCTTCTAGTTGGTCCACTGTGGACTGCTGCGTATCCACTTGCTGCTGAGACATGGCGCCGGAGCTTTGCAGCAGCCCCTTGAAGCGCTCGTAGTTCAACTTGGCATCGCGGAGTGTGGCCTGATCCTTGAACAGGGTCGCCTGAGCCTGCTCGAGCGCAACTTGATAGGGCCGTGGATCGATCACTGCAAGGAGGTCGCCTTTCTGGACATTCTGACCTTCCTTGAAATTCACCTGTTGCAGTTCACCGTCGACGCGGCTCTTAACGCTGACCGTATAGTAGGCCGTGACCGAACCGAGCCCTGTCAGGTAGTAGGGGATGTCGCGGCGTTCGGCGCTAGCCACCGACACCGGTACTATGGGGGCTACGTTAGCCCGGGCGGAAGCAGGTTTGGGATCGCTGCCTCCGCAGCCGAGCCCGAAGGCAGTCAGCAACAGAATGAGGCCGATCCAATTTGCCGCCGCAGGGAGTCGTCGGCGAGGCGTGGCGGACGGCCGCAGGAACGTCAATCGCCGCTCCTCCCGCACCGCCTCCGGGCTACCGGAACCCGTTGTCATTCGCAGACCCTCCCAAGGAAAGTATGATGAATCCCACATAATTGTAGTCGTGCTTATCTCAATGCCCAAGGGTTGGACGTTCAAATCCCAACTCAGGTTGCGGAATATTGCCGACTCATTGTCCGTGCAAAATCAATTTTATCCTCAAACAAAAGAAGCACTTGCGACTTTTACAAAAAATTACCATCGTTGACCCTTTCTTTACGCTCGATCAAGGTTAATTGCGACACTACTGCCCCTAACGTCTATATTGGTTTTGATTTTCACGGGCTGGCGTGAGGTTGGCTTCTCGCGTATATTGTTCGACTCCCTTACTCTTACTCTTCTACATGGCGGAAACGAAATCCAAACCGGCGATCGCGATTCGTGACCTGCAGAGCTTCGAAGACCTGAGGCAGGTCGAGCAGGTCGAGAGGGAAGTCTGGGGACTGTCTAACCTCGACACCACGCCGGTTACACTGGCCATCGCAACCCAGGCAGCGGGAAGCATTTGGGTAGGCGCTTTCGACGGAGAGAAACTGGTCGGCTTCGCCTTCGGTTTTCTGGGCACCGAGCGCGGCCAGTTGATTGTCCACTCCCACATGTTGGCCGTACGCGAGCCCTATCACAGTTCGCACCTGGGCTACAGGCTGAAGCTAGCACAGCGCGAGCGCGCTCTGGCGCTGCGTATTGACGAAGTTCGAATCCACGAGATGACCTGGACCTTCGACCCCTTGCAGAGCAGGAACGCTCATCTCAATTTCGCGAAGCTCGGGGTTGTGTCGGATAGTTACAAAGTCGATTTTTATGGACCGGAGACTTCCAGCGTCCTGCACCGCAACGGCACGGATCGCCTGTGGGTGACTTGGCCCCTGGCGAGCCGCCGCGTGCAGGAGCGGCTGCAGGGAAAAGATCGGCGCGCCGAAGTCCTCGACGCGCTTTCAATCCTGACTCCTTTGGTTCAATTCAATGGCGATGGAAAGCCGGTTTGCACTGACCTCGCCGTCGCCCTGGGTCGCCAAAGAATTGCGATTGAGATACCCAGCGATATCGGCTCTCTGGAAAGAAAAGACCCGGCGTTGGCGCGACAATGGCGTCTGCAGACGCGTTGGGCGTTCACCGAAGCGCTCAACGCCGGATTCTTCGTGGCGGAATTCTGCCGAGCGGTTCGTGGCCAGCAGGGGCCGGGCGTGTATCTGCTCGACAAAGCGAAAATTGAAGAATATGTCCCCGAAATGAGCCGCATCGCCGGCAATTCGCGCTGATGGCAAAATGGCGGAGCCGCGCTCAACAACTCCCGCCGGCGAAGCGTAATCCGGTAGCATGTTAGGCAAGTGCCTGATGCACGGCTCCGTTCCCAACCCGATCATCCTCTACGACGGCGTCTGCGGCCTGTGCGATCGGCTGGTTCAGTTCATTCTTAAGCATGACTCCCTGGACCGCTTCCGGTTCGCCTCTTTGCAGAGTCATTTCGCAGTCCAGGTTTTGCGACGGCACGGTTCCGTGCCGGAGGGCCTCGACACCATGTATGTGGTGCTGGATCACACTCTGCCCGGAGAGCGCCTCGCATCTCGATCCGAGGCCGCGGTTGTAGTCTTACGGGAACTCGGGGGGGGATGGAGTGCTCTGGGGGTTACGCTACGAGTGCTCCCTGAGTGGTTGCGCAATTGGGGGTATAGTCTCGTTGCACGAAACCGTTACCGCGTCTTCGGGAAGTACGACTCATGCCCGCTTCCCTCCGAAAAAGATCGTCGCAAGTTTCTCGACCTGAATCAAAGCAGAGACGGTTGACCTTACCCGCTGGCGAGCGATCGATGGTAACCATCACCGCGGGTTTACACAAATTGCATTGGCGACCTGTCCAGGAACTGCTAAATTTGGGGGCGGCCGCAGCGGGAGTTGAACACTATGCAAGCTAGTGTCAATCTTGTCGAAGCGCTCTGGATTCTTCATCCGGTCATAGAAATCCCCTTAGCTGGAATCCTGTACGGGCGCAAGCTTCATCGGCAGTTTCCGATCTTCTTTGCTTATATTCTGTTTCAAGCGGTGCAGTTTGCGATCTCGTTCCCTATCTATCGCTGGGGCAGCTCCACAAATTATTTTTACGCTTATTGGATCAGCGCAATTATCTGCTGGATTTTCGGGTTCAAGATCATTCATGAAGTATTCTCAGACGTGTTTCGTCCCTTTCCCGTCATCCGGAGCGTAGGGATGGTGATGTTCAGATGGGCGGTACCGGTGACAGGATTGTTGTTGTTTATGCTTTTGACCTCTCCAGGTGAGTCGAATGGTTTGTGGGGTGGGTTGATCGCTGTGGCGCGGAGCGTGCGTTTTACGCAATGCGCGTTGATCCTTTTTCTTTTAATGTGCTCCCGTTCCCTGGGGGTTTCCTGGCGACAGCAAAACATAGGTATCGCGCTCGGTTACGGCTGGTTCGCGGGTGTCGAACTTCTTGCCTTTCCGCTGTTGTCAGGTGGCACAACCCATCAGACCAACCTGAACTTGCTTAACGTCGTCGCATACAGCTTGGCTCTCATCGTCTGGATCACTTACGCCGCTTTCCCAGCGTCAAATGCTCTGCCTAATTTCCGCGACGGACAGAATTTGTCCATCGACGGCGGAACATTCTAGAGAGTTCAAAATAGGCTCTGAATCTGCGAATATTCGCACGCCCCTGACAAGAACTCCCTCTCCGCTGTAGAATTCGGTGCGGCTCAGCTTTTGCAGAGTCCACACCCTCGCGAGGAACAAGCATGGCAGAAAAAGCCTCCATACCTACTCCTGACACCAACATTGATTCCGTCTTGCAGGAGCAACGCAGGTTTGAATGCCCCGAGCATTTCCGTAAAGAGGCTCACATCAAGAGTCTGGAAGACTACGAGCGTATCTATCGCGAATCGGTGGAGTATCCCGAAAAGTTCTGGGGAAGCATTGCGGAAGAATTGCACTGGTTCAGGAAGTGGGACAAAGTTTTGGAGTGGAATAACCCTTGGGCGAAGTGGTTTGTAGGCGGCCAGATCAACTTGTCCTACAACTGCCTGGATCGCCATGTGCAAACCTGGCGCAAGAACAAGGCGGCACTCATCTGGGAAAGCGAACCCGGCGAAGTACGCACCTTTACCTATCAGCAACTGCATCGCGAAGTGCAGAAGTTCGCCAATGTGCTGAAATCGCTCGGGGTCAAAAAAGGCGACCGGGTCGCCATCTACATGGGCATGACCCCGGAGCTCCCGGTCGCCATGCTGGCTTGTGCACGCATCGGAACGCCGCATACCGTGGTGTTTGGCGGATTTGCCGCCAATGCGCTGGTCGACCGTATCCATGATTCACAGGCGGTAGCCGTGATCACGCAGGACGGATCCTATCGCCGAGGCTCGGAGGTCAAACTATTCCCCGCCGTCGAAGAGGCGCTGAAGTCCTGTCCATCGGTAAAGCACGTAATCGTCTACCAGCGGACTGGTTCGCCAATCCACATGCAGGCGGGGCGCGATCACTGGTGGCACGAACTGATGGCTTCCGTCTCCGATGAGTGTCCGGCCGAACCGCTCGACGCCGAACATCCCCTCTATATCCTTTATACGTCGGGGACAACCGGAAAGCCCAAAGGCGTGGTCCACACGACGGGCGGCTATTCGGTCGCCACTTACATCACTACCAAGTGGGTATTCGATCTCAAGGAAGAAGATACGTACTGGTGCACGGCTGACATCGGATGGGTGACCGGCCACAGCTATATCGTCTACGGACCGCTGCAGAACGGCGCCACCAGCCTTATGTACGAAGGCGCGCCCAATTGCCCGGAGCCTGACCGCTTCTGGAGCATCATCGACCGGCACCAGGTGAATATCCTCTATACTGCGCCGACAGCGATCCGGACCTTCATCAAGTGGGGCGAACAGTGGCCGAGGAAACACCGCCTCAACAGCCTGCGCCTGCTCGGGACCGTCGGGGAGCCCATCAATCCCGAAGCTTGGATGTGGTATCGCGAAGTTATCGGCCACGAAAAGTGCCCCATCGTTGACACCTGGTGGCAAACCGAAACCGGACAAATCATGATCACCCCCTTACCCGGAGCAGTAGGCGCCAAGCCGGGTTCGGCCACGCGCCCGTTCCCCGGAATCGTGCCCGAGGTTGTGGACATGAACGGCAAGCCCGTGCCCGACGGCTCGGGAGGATTTCTGATTATCCGACAGCCCTGGCCGGGCATGCTGCGCACGATCTATGGCGATCCCGACCGGTATGTGAAGCAGTACTGGTCGCAAATTCCGGGCGCGTACTTCACTGGCGACGGCGCGCGCAAAGACAAAGACGGGTATTTCTGGATCATGGGCCGCGTCGATGACGTCATCAACGTGTCCGGCCATCGCCTGAGCACGATGGAGGTAGAGTCCGCTCTGGTCGCACATGAAGCAGTGGCGGAAGCGGCCGTAGTGGGCCGCCCAGATGATCTAAAAGGCCAGGCCATATCGGCGTTCGTTACGCTCCAGCAAGGCCGACAACCCACCCCGGAACTGAAAGAGGAACTGCGCCGCTGGGTGGCCAAAGAAATTGGCGCCATGGCCAAGCCCGACGACATCCGCTTCACCGACATGCTGCCCAAAACTCGCAGCGGCAAGATCATGCGCCGCCTCCTGCGCGAACTGGCTACGAGCGGGGAAGTGAAAGGCGACATGACCACGCTGGAAGATTTCAACGTGATCTCGAAGTTGACAGAAAGCGAAGAGGCGTAACGGGCTACCGAGGCGGCCTTCATGAACACTCCGCGTGGACGAGCGGGTTTGGGATAGAACTGATGTTCAAACCTGTGGATGATAGAGGTGCAGCAGTTTCTAAACGTTAGCTTCCGCGTAGGCGACAACTGGAGATCTATCGCAACGTGGTCGGCACCGGCGGCGCGTAAGGCCACGTCCCTCAGGTGGTGCATTCGTGCAGTTCGGTTTCGCTAATACAAGTACAATTGGCGCCGTTCTGGAGAGTCCAATGAGAGCCAAGCTTTGTCTGTCACTTGTCGTGTTCGTTCAAATGTGCGCAGTTTCGATCGCACAAGAGAAACCAGCGACCGTCATTCCACCAAGCGGCGCAACCTACATCACCCACGTGACGGTCATCGACACGGAAGCTGGCAAAGAGATGCAAGACCGCACTGTCAGTATCCAGGGTGACCGGATTTCGGAAGTAAGAGACAGCAAAGGGAAAAAGCTACCAAGGGGTGCGAAGGTAGTGGGCGGTCGAGGCAAGTATTTGATTCCCGGGCTGTGGGATATGCACGTTCATTCTGTGGTCGCGGAGAGGCTGGATAGCATGTTTCCTATCTTCGTAGCCAACGGCGTCCTGGGGATTCGAGACATGGGGACGACGATGCCTTTGGCGGAAATCGAGCACCTGCGCCAACAGACCGCAAACGGTTCGCGGCTTGGACCCCGCATCGTTGCCGCTGGGCCCATCCTCGATGGGCGCCCGAAGCCAACACGGCCACACTTTCTTGCGATCACTACAGCTGAAGAGGGTCGGGAAACCGTGCGGCGGCTCAAAAACGGCGGCGCTGACTTTATTAAGGTCTATTCCAACCTGTCTCGCGATTCCTTCCTGGCCATCGTTGACGAAGCCAACAAACAGAACATTCCATTTTCCGGGCACGTACCATTTTCGGTGTCGGCGCTCGAAGCCTCTGATGCCGGGCAGAAGAGCATGGAGCACCTTTGGGGTATCTATCTCTCCTGCTCGAGTCGCGAGGAGGAACTGCGGTCTGAGATGCTAAAGGGCGGGGTCAATCTGCCCGGATCAGAACGAATACGCCTCGAGTTGGACGAGGCGGCCTCATCTTACGATGAGCATAAAGCTGCGAATGTATTCGCCCATCTTGCCAAGAACGGAACTTGGCTAGTCCCGACTTTTACCGCGGTCTTGCAGGATTCCGAGATTTTTGATGTCCGGGTGACTACTGATCCCCGGCTGAAATACATCCCTCCGGCTGTTCAAAAGCGGTGGAGCGAAGCAGCCTCGGAAGGTGCCGCTATCAAAAGCAAGTCCTTTGAACGAAAGGTTCAAATAGTGGGCGCGGTGCACCGAGCTGGCGTTCCTTTGCTGGCGGGGACCGATGCAGGGTGGGTCCAACCGTATGTCTATGCTGGATTCTCCCTGCACGACGAACTTGCGCTGCTCGTCCGAGCGGGGTTGACTCCTATGGAATCGCTACAAACAGCGACAATCAACCCCGCCCGTTTCTTAGGAATGGAAAAGGACTTGGGGACGATTGAAACGGGAAAGATCGCGAGTCTGGTTTTGCTCGACGCCGATCCATTTGCTGATATTCACAACACCACGAAAATCTCCAAGGTGTTCCTGGCGGGAAAGGAATTTGATCGCCCTGCGCTGGACCAAATGCTGAAGAACGCGGAAGCCGCCGCGAAGTCGTCTGTGGTCCCGTGAAAAAGTCTTTGCGCATGTGTCAGGGCTCAGGCAGGCATGGACAAGGTGCGTTCTAAGCCGACGCCGCCGGAAACCACACACCCCCGTCCCAGCTCTTGAGTTTCGACCGCTGGCTCTGTTCAAAGCCGCATAGGCTCGCCATGCTCACCGATATCGCGTCTTCCGCCAGCGCCTGTCCGATCAACTCCTTCGAGCCTCCCCCAGCTTGCTCCAGCATGGTGCGCGCCAGCACGCGCACTATTTCGTCCGAGGAAGCCAGTGCCCGGATCAGCTCGCGTCCGGCATCTTCCTGACCGAATTGTGCCCAGACCATCCCGCACAGGACCAAATAGTTTGAGTCCATGACTGCCTCCTCGTCCCAAAGATCGTCTCGAGTCTCATCTATAAGAGCGACAAACTTGACACGAACGTGTCAAGTTATTGTGAAAATCAGCTGACAATCGAATCACGGAATCTGCAGCGCGCTGATATTTTAAGCGAGGTCGACAGGACAGATCTGTCAGAGCGAGCATTGATTTTCGCGGGTAACCAAACATCCCTCACCTTCGTAACTCGCCGAATGCGAAAGCCGAGAACTACTCTCTTCGCTGGGGGTTTGCACCGATATGATCAACAAAATCTCGAACTCGCTTTTAATTCTGGCAGTCGGGGGCCTCATGTTTGCGGGTTCCGCCGTTGCCCAAACCACAACCACTCCAACATCAGGCGCTGGACCTGGCGCGGTCGATCCTGGCCATCCCCGGGTGAATCAGGTAAACGGTCGCGAGACCCGTCAGCAAAATCGCATTGCCAACGGCGTCAAGAGCGGCTCTCTGAGCCCGAAACAAACCGCCAATCTGGAGAAACGCGAAGCCAACGTGCAGAGCCGTGAGCAAAAAGATATGGCTGCTCACGATGGCCACCTGACCAAGGCGGAACAAAAAGGGATCAACCGGCAGCAGAACCGCATCAGCAAGAGCATCTACAAGGACAAGCACAAATAGGCTTCTCCACGATCGTACATCCCACGAGGGCTGACTCGCCTGGTTTGGCGGATCAGCCCCGATTCCCTCGTAACCCTTTGGCGATGTTCGTTCTGAAATGTGACCCTTGTAGAAACAGGGACCGTTTAGGAGAGTGCAAGATCCCCCGAAACCCGCACCGCAGGAACCCGCAGCACCAGCAACCCGCCAACGATCGCGCACACCATCATCAGCGCCAACCCGGCCGAAAACGATCCCGTCCGGCTGTTCAGGTAACCAAAGGCAAAAAGGCCGGCAAAACCCGCGACGCTGCCGACAGCGTTCACCAGTCCCACACCTGCAGCAGCAGCCGATTCGCTCAGAATCTCAGTAGGCATCGCCCAGAACACCGGCAGGAAAGCTTCGGTGCTGCACAGCAGAGTAAAAAGCACAACCGAGAGTCGCGTGGAGGCAGGCAGGGCGATCAAGCCAAACAATGTTACCCCTGCGATGAACAGTGGAACGGCCGAGTGCCAGCGTCGTTCGCCCGTCTTGTCCGAATGCCATCCGTTGATCAGCATGGCGGCCAGTGTCGCCACGTACGGCACAGTACCCAGCAGGCCGACCCGCACATCCGACAAGCCGGATTGCCTTTTTAGCATCGTGGGCAGCCAGAAAGCTACCGTGTAGAAAACGAAGTATTGGAAAAAGGCTACCGAGGCCAAAAGCAGGATTGGACGAAAACGCAGCGCCTGCCACACCGTGATCGATCCTTTCCCAGCCGGCTTTTCCTCCTCCAGTTTTCGGTCAATCCAACCTCGCTGTTCCGAAGTAAGCCAAGTGGCGTCTTTCGGCCAGTCCGTTAGATAGAAGAACGCAAACCCACCCAGCAGCACTGCCGGCATCCCTTCGAGAACAAATAACCAGCGCCAACCGTCCAAGCCCAGCCAGGGGTGGCCAAGAATCCATCCTGCAAGCGGCGATCCCACAATAAACGACAGCGGAATGGCCGCCATAAAGTTGCTGCCCGCTTTGGCGCGATCCTCGCGAATGAACCAGTGACTCAGGTAGACAACGACGCCCGGAAAAAAACCAGCCTCCGCGGCGCCCAGCAGCAGGCGTGCGCCATAGAGTTGGCCAGGGGTGTGTACCAGTCCGGTCAGCACGGTCAACAATCCCCACAAAATCATGATCACGGTAATGCAACGCCGGGCGCTCCAACGTTCCACCATGAGCGCTCCGGGAATCTGCAACGCGACATAAGTGGGAAAGAAGATGCCCGCGCCTAGGCCTAACACGCGGTCGCTGAATCCCAGCGTCCGTGACATCCCGATCGCAGCATAGGCCACGCTGGTGCGATCCAGATAATTGATGATGTAGAGGACAAAAAGAAAGGGAAGCAGTCGTAGGGCGATCTGGTGGCGGGTGTGATTTGCCAGCTTGACCTCAGTTGTTGCAGCGTGCTGACTGGACGTATGTGGAACCACTGCCACTCGGTTGCCTCCCGCACCAGCAGTTCAGTTCAAACAGGCGGGCCAGTATACAGCAACCGCAGATCATGCGACGCACAGTAGCCCCGGACGCCACCTCCGGGCAGTCGAGCAAAGAGAGTCAATTTCGGCTAGAAGCCCTACTCTCCTAGACCGATCATCTAGAAGCCCTACTCTCCTAGACCGATCATAAGGACGGGCAGGGTGGGAGCTGACGACCCGCTCTCAGGTTCGACCGTGATTGCAAAAGCCTTGGCCTGCACGCCCGCGGGCAGCGGAGGATTGATCACGGTAGCGCTGCCATGCGCATCCGGTTTGAAGACTCCGGCAGCGATCGGTGCCCCGCTGGTGGGAATCAACCATAATTCGTAAGCTTTCTGCGGAGGCAGCGGCTGGAAGTTGCTGGCCAGGAAAATCAAGCTGGACCGATCGCGAACGTAAATGGCCTTGCCTTGCGGCTGAGGCGGAGTCTTAGCCGCGACCAGCGTCACCCGCATCGCATCGGTGGCCGTAAGCGTGGACACCACTTCCCGAGCTTGTCGAAGTTCTGCCAGTTGTTGGGCCGACTGATTCTGCAAGCTAGCAATCCGCCGCTGCAAATCCGAATTCTGCAGCCACAAAACTACCAACCCGACTGCCAATGCCGCCGCCGCAAACCACGGCACGAGAACCCACCAACCCCACCGAGCAGGAGCCGCCGCCCGTCGCGGTTCTCGCCCCACTGCCTCCAATAAACGCTGACGAGCCCGCCGCGGTGGCACCGGCCCTGCCGTCGACAAAGCCATCAACGCCATGTCCCCGCGCAATTGCTCCAACTCGCGGCGGCAACCAGCGCACCCTTCCAGATGCTTCTCCAGCGCCGCGCGCTCCTCACCCTCCAACACGCCAAGAGCGTGCAGCGAGAGATCCTCCGCGAATTGTTCGTGTACGCTCATGTCGCAAAAGCCTTGCGCAGCGCCAGTAATCCCGATCGAATGCGTGTCTTGATCGTTCCCAACGGCTCTCCTGTCTTAGCCGAAATCTCGCTGTGCGAGAGTCCCTCGAAATAGGCCATCTCCAACGCCTGCCGCTGCGCCGAAGGCATCGCCCCCAATGTGCCCCGCACTTTCTCCATCGCCCGCGCCCTCTCCGCATCGCCAGCCAGATCGGGTTCGACTGAAACCACAACACCGGCAATATCTGTTTCCGGACGCCTCTTCCTCAGCCCATCAATCGCCCGATGCCGCGCAATCACCGCCAGCCAGGGCCCCAGCCTCCCACGGCTGGAATCAAATAACCCCGGGTTGCGCCACAATTGCATAAACACTTCCTGCAACACGTCCTCGGCCGCGCCCGTGTCGCCCAGCACACGAAGTGCGACTGAGTAGACGACCGCAGAATAACGGTCATACAGAGCCGCCATCCCCCTCTCGTCACCCGAGCGGATCGCCGACAACACCGCAACGTCGGTCAGATCTCCTTTTAGCTCAGTGCCGGACAAGCAATTAATCTCTTTCCCCTTGAAGTACGGATGGGCGGCTAAAGATGGATTGCGAGGAAAACCCCACCCCCCAATCCGCGTTCCTTCCCGCCACTTACCCCCGAGCCACAAAGCCCGAAAACAGCGAACCGCGAAACCATAACAGCATTGGCTGACCTTCGACAAGCGGTACAAACCCACGCAGCTCACAGGAGGCGAGCCTCGCTCCACCTGCCGGGCGTTTTCGAAATCAACCGTGACATCCCTGCTACAATGACGCCCACCTATGCGCCACAGATTGTTGCTCATTGCGCTGCTGCTCGGATGCACCCTGAGGGTCGCCGCCGGGAAAAATCACTCCTATCTCTTCGCCTGGTGCGGTGACGACGACAAAAAGGCAAGCGACTTCCTGGCAGTGATTGATGCTGATCCCGGCTCCCCGGTCTACGGACAGGTGGTTGCCACTGCGCCCACCGGAGTCGCAGGCTCGGTCCCGCATCACACCGAGATCGAGATGCCCGCTGGCGGCCTGCTCATGGCCAACGGCTTCGAGGCCGGCCGCACCTGGGTCTTCGACCTGCGCGACCCCCTCAAGCCCCATATCGTAGCGTCCTTCGGCGACCTTGACGGATACATGCATCCCCACACTTACTTCCGGCTGCCCAACGGGAACGTGTTAGCCACCTTCCAGTATCGTGGAGGGCATGGGCCGAAAGCGGAGGGCGGCGGCCTGCTGGAGATCGACAACGACGGCCACCCGCTCCGCGCGGGCAGCGCCCAAGACGCAACTGCCGCGGGCGAGCTCATTCGACCGTACAGCGTCGAGTTGTTGCCGGCGGCTGACCGAGTTGTCTCGACGAATACCGCGATGCATGACATGGACGGCAAGAGCCGTGCGGTTCAGGTGTGGCAATTCTCAACCCTGCGCGTGTTACGGACGCTGGTACTTCCGCCCGGTCCGCGTGGCGACGAGCAGTACTATCCCGGCGAACCTCGCCTGCTCGACGATGGCAAGAGCGTGCTGGTGCATACGTTCTCTTGCGGCCTTTACCTGATGCGCGGTGTGGACAGCGACAATCCTTCGCTCCGCTTCGTCTACAGCTTCCCCGGCGGCGACTGTGGCGTGCCTCTGCGCATCGGGCACTGGTGGCTGGCAACGGTGCCTGAGACTCACAGCTTAACCGTGCTGGATATTTCCGATCCCGAGAAGCCTCGCGAAGTAAGCCGCGTCACCTTCGACCCGGGCCAGAAGCCGCACTGGATCGCAGCCGATCCTACCCGCACCCGCATCGTTCTTAACTCCGATGAGAACGGCCCCGATCACCGGCTCTTCATCGTGAACTTCGATCCCCAAACCGGCGCCGCGAAGCTGGATGACCGCTTCCGCGACCCCGGCGGCGACCGCCCCGGCGTCAGCATGGACGGCAAGTCGTGGCAGCACGGTTTTCACGGCAATGCCTACGCTCACGGAACCGTCTTTTCCAGATAAATTCGCGGCCGACAGCCAGCCTTTCAAGATCTTGCTAACAAGAGTGCCTTTCTGGTTTGTCCGAGACTAAGGGGCGAGCTCGAACACGACACCCACGCCATGCGCACCGCCCGAGTAAGCCGTACCATATAATTTTCCGGAGTGGTCCAACAGAACACCCGCCATCGGACCGCCACCGTCCCGTCGCCCCGCAAAACTGTGCAGCAAGGTTTCGGTCCAGCCGTTTGCTCCCGGCGCGAGTCTGAAGACAGTGCCGGCTCCGTGTTGGCCTCCCGTCGACGTCGTGCCATACACATCACCGTCTGGGCCGACGATTACGCCCCCAAGTGGATAATGCCCGTCATGGCCTCGAGAGAAACTATGCAAAACGGTACTGGTCCAGCCACCCCTTGAATCAGGACTGAGCTCAAAAACCGTTCCCCGATTGTCATGGCCTCCTTGGCCGTTGGTTCCGTACAAGTTACCCTGGCTATCAAAGAACAGGTCTCCGCTAGGGGCATAGCCGTCGGTTTCTTTTTGGAAGGCGTACGCCGTGCGTTCCGCCCAGCGGCCGTTCTTTTGGCTGAGCACGAAAATCCCTGTCTGGTCCCCTCCGTAGAGATTGCCTGCCGCATCGAAAATAAAACCCGTATCAGGATTGGCTTCTGACTGGTCAAACTCGTGAAGCAGGTGATATCGCCACTGGTCGTTGGATGTGTGCGCCACCTTAAAAGCGACGCCGCTTTGGTGAGAGCCGCCTTTAAGCGTGCCACCGTACAGATTGCCTTGCTTGTCCATCGCCAGTCCGCCCTGGGACAAGCAGCCGTCCCTTTGATCGAAATCGTGCAGAGTGTTCTCCATCCAACTGCCGTCTGACGCCCGTTTCAGCCGGTAGACAGTTCCGCAGTTATGCGCACCGCCGTCGTAGGTGGTGCCATACAGAGTGCCCGCAGCGTCCATCAATAGTTTTCCATCGGGATAACATCCTTCCGCCTTTTTGAAGACGTGCAGGACACGATATTCCCACTCTCCGCCAGAACCTGGCGACAGCTCATAGACGCTGCCCGCCGAATAGCTCGAGTCATAGAACGTGGTTCCGTAGAGGTTATGCTGCTGATCCTCGATTAACATCGTGATTGGGTTTTCTGAGGGCGCAGCGTCAAAAACGTGCAATATCTTCTCCCGCCCCCCGGCCGCCAAAGTGAGAGCCACGAACAAAACAGCCGCGGGGACTGCAGCACTCTTGCAAAGGTAGTTTGAGTTCATCGCGAGGACCTACCTCCTAAGAAGAATCACCCAAGGGAAAGGAGCGGAAGGGACGACTGGTCAGCTGCAAAGCTTAACACTGCGAGGGATTGGAAGCCAGGGGAATCTTCGCCGCCGTCGGCCTGACGCAGAAGTATGTTCCTTGACGTTCCTCGTTTTTATTGGACGGGCCATTACACTGCGAACCCGGTCGTGAGCGTAATCGCGATGTCGCCCATAACCGCATAACTATCGAGTTGCTGATTACCCGGGTGCGCTGTCACGGCTGGCTCGTCGCAACCGTGGAAGACGAGCCCACAGCCGGTTCTAGGGCGCCACCGCAGTATGGGCAAAACTTGTTGCCAGGGTCTATGCTGCGTTGGCAGTGTGGGCAGGTGGGCTGAAGGCGGTTGCGGCAGCGGGGGCAAAAGCTGAAGCCCGGCTCGACCTCGGCATCGCATTGCGGACAGTGGGCGCTGCGCGGCTTGCGCAGGACGAAATAGAGGACAATCCCCAACCCGTTGGGGACAAAAATTGCAAGCAGCGTCCACCACACGCGGCTCATCCCGCGCTGGCCCGCATCCTGGTTGATGTAGCCGATTAGCACAGCGTAGCAAGCGAGCATCGCTCCGCAAAGAACGCCGAGCAGGCATCGAATCGGAAGCCGGGGTGCGTGGGGATCCATGCCCACGACCGTCACAAAGAGCACAGCTGTCGTCACGAAGACAGTCGTAAATAAGTAGTAGGCCCAAGGCGCAAGGATACGAATCTCGTCTTTGGATCGCCCGGAAGTTTGATTTCCCGTTGTCATAAATCTCCTGACTCCATACCTCATGTCCGGCAAGAATGCTCCGGCAATGATCTTGCTCTCAGTTCCGAAATTTTCGTTCGACTAGCCCCGGTACGAACCAATTTGATCCGACAGGTGCTCATCCTTGGCTAGCAGCGCTATTCCCGCCACCAGCGCTTGCATCACGCAGAAGACCAGGAAACCTACTTGCCAGACGGATGAAGCCAACTGCGCTCGCGCGCCTAACCATTCAAAGCCGCGCCACAGAGCGGCTGTGCTGAGCAGCGCGCACAGGGTCACGGCGATGCAACTGACCGAAACCAGCCACAGCCCTTCTCGATGGCGCTGCAATTCCAGGGCGCGGCGGCGCACCCTCATCTGCGTCGTCGAGACCAGGCTCCGCTCCGCAGCGATTGGGATCGCACGCAACCCCCGAATCGTCTCCCCGGCGTTCTCGGCGAATGCGCGGCACGAGGCGCACGTTTCAAGGTGAACTGCCAGCCACGTATCCGACGATTGCTGATCAGCATTCGAAAGCGCGTCGGGAGAACCGGCTAACGCAATCAGGCTCCGTGCCCGTTCATGCGCGTCGTTGCTCGTATTGGCGTTCACAGGGCCGCTCCTTTTAACCACGGTTCGAGAGCGCTCAGACCGCGGTAGATCCTGGATTTCACCGTTCCCAAAGGCACGGATGCCACGCTCGCGATCTCTTCGATCGACATGCCCTCCTGAAATCGAAGCACGAGCGCTTCCCGGTATTCCGCGGGAAGGTGTTGCATGCCGGCCGCGATCTGCTCATTTTGCTCACGCTGCAAAGTCGTGTCGAAAGCGGAGGCCCGCCCCGTCGCAGGCACATCGAACGGCTCTGCGCCGTCATTCAGCAAGCCGTCGAGGCTGGCGGGCTGTTTGCGGCGCAGATGATCAATCACCAGGTTGCGCGCAACCGCGAAAAGCCACGTACCAAATGCGTACTTGTCGTTGAACTGGTGCCCGCGCTCGAGCACGCGGATCCACGTCTCCTGGAAGAGGTCTTCCGCCAATTCGCGGCGTCCCGTCAGGGAAATCAGGTAGCGCAGAAGGCGATGCTGGTATTGCTCGATCAGCCGGTCGAGCAGGTCAGGGTCTCGACGTCGAAGTCCACGAGCGATCTCGGTGCTCTCTTGCGTCATCGAGTTTTCGAAATATAAAGCAGTCGCGTTCATACTACTGATACATACGCGGACAGGGGTAGAAAAGACGCAGGCGATCGAGGGGGGAACTGCAGCAGTTTTAAGCCATTGAAACCAAACGGACGACATAATCGAAGAAGGCTTTCGCCCACCGGCTCCCGGTCTATCGACGCCTCGCCTCTTGGTGCTGAACCGGCAACCGCGTGGAAAGTGTGTTGCCCCGAGTGGCCGCGAAGGACGAAGCCGTCCTGCGGAACCGCGGAGCCCATCGGCTTACTTCGAGCGCGTCGATAACTTGGGAGCGTGTCGCATCCCGCCGTAGACCTGCCTTCTCTTCCCATCGGATCGGTGGTGTCCCAAGTTAGGAGGCTGCCGTCAGATTGCAGCGGTTGACTCCTTCCCATCGCAGAGGGATAATTTGTTGCTGCCAGTTGGGGAATCATGCCACGCACGGTTGGGAAACCTGCCAGGTTCTATAGGTCACTCCATCAACGGCTCGTCAACAACACATGCCAATTTCACATCAAAGGAAAGTCAAATGACCCGAGTATTGCCCAGGTTTTGCCAAGCAAATCGCCGTCTCGTGTTGCCGTTGTTTCAGCTTGTAACCTGCCTCCTGATTCTCGCGTTGTCAGCCTCGGCGCAGACTTCGTCGGAACAAAACTCCACCTCCGCTCCGACGGGGTTTACAGGAATATTTGGTGGAGGCCCGTTTTATAAGACTGCGAACTTCAATGTCGCGAAGGACATCGCTGAAATTGAGCACTCTGGTTTCTCCGAAGCCATCGTCTGGAGCGTCGAAGTCAATACCCAAGGCGACTTGAACTTCAACGGAGAGTTTCCGTTGACTTCGAACGGAGTCTACGTGGGCAATAAGACTTATCCGAAATTTGCCGCGGATATGGCCACATTAAAGCAAGCAGGAACTGTCAAGAGAGTCACCTTCAGCATCGGTTCGTCGAACTTCGGAGACTGGGAAAACATCACTGCTTTGGTGAAGGCGCAAGGCGTCGGCCCGAAGAGCATTCTGTATAAGGATTTTAAGGCCCTGAAGAAAGCGATCCCGGCTCTCGATGCCCTCGATTTTGATGACGAAAATAGCTACGATCTCGCCACTACGATTAAGTTCGGGGTCATGGTGGGCAAACTCGGCTATCACGTCGTGCCGGATCCTTACGTCAACGCCAGCTACTGGCAGAGTGTGGTTTCAGGAATCAACAAGAGACTTCCGGGCACCGTAGATGGAGTACATCTTCAGGCCTATGCCGGCGGTTTTGGAAACAATCCATGCTCGGGTTGGGATTTTGGCAAGGTGCCTGTTTTCCCGGGCGTGTGGGACATAAACTACACGCCAAGCCAAGTGCAGACGGTGATGAGGGGCTGGCACAACCAATGCGGGATCGTCGGCGGGTTCATGTGGATCTACGACGACTTTGTGCGCAATGGCCTAGCCAAAAAGTACGCTACCGCAATCAACAACGGAGTCAAATAGAAAGGTCGCCCCTGCACAGTGGCTGCGAGATGAATTAGTCCTTGAAGATAGGCCGACTGGCTATGCTTTGGAATCAAAGCCAATAAACCCATCATCGCCGGCAAGACCAGGGGGTCGGACCTGGACTCGATGCTACGGGCCGGCTTCGGTCGGCTGGCCCAAGGATCGGCCGGGCGCTTACGCAAGCAGCGTCGGCGCGTTCGGAAGCTGCCCCTGCCTGTTTCCGACCACGCTTCCGGCGTGGCGGCGGGTCTGGAATGGTGCTGGCGAGGACCTATGCGGCTTCCCCGCCAGCGTTCTAATCACTGAGCCAGGTAGCGCGCAACGGCGGCTTGAGCCTGGGATGTAGGGCCACTGAAGCTGAAACTGCTACCCGCAGCGACGATTTTTCCGTCGCTCTGAATAGCCAGCGATGAAATCGCCGAGGCATTACTGCCCAGTGAAGTCGTTACAATGCCGCGAGCACCGAAAGTAGGGTCCAGCTTTCCGGCGCTGCTGTAGCGAGACAGCGCAAGGTTTCCTGGCGAAAGCAAAAGAGGATTATTCGGGTCCGCTGTTCCGGCCTGCCCGGCGGCGATGATGTCCCCATTGCTTTGGATGGCGACGGCGAAGGCAGTGGCATTCGGATTTGGTCCGAAGTTTGTAAGAATTCCTCCGCCATTGCCAAAGCTGATATCGATGCTGCCATTCCCGTTGTAGCGTATCAGCCCGAACCCGGTGCGGTTCGTTCCCGGCGGGGAAATCAACTTGCTGGTGATTGCTCCCGCCACAATGAATTTGCCATCAGCCTGAAGCACGATACTGGAAACCGCTGCAACATCGGACGGGCCGAACGCGCCCCCAGAGGTAAGGCTGGCGATCTGTCCAAAAAGGCCAAAGGTTTTGTCCAGTGTGCCATTGGGGTTGAAACGCACAATGATCCCGTCGAGATTGAAGTCGAGCGCCTGGGAGGAGCTTGCAATCAGAATCTTTCCATCGGATTGCACCGCAATCGCAGCTGCGCCTGAAAAAGGCAGAGCCGATAGCCCACCAGTCCCGAAACTCGTGTCGAGTTGGCCGTTGCTGTCCACTCGCGCCAGCGCGTTATTTCCAATCATAAGAATCTTGCCGTCCTGCTGAAGGGCAATTGCTGCACTTCGTGCGATGCCCGAGAAAAGGAGTTCCACATGGCCGCCGGTGCCGAAAGAGCTGTCGACACTGCCATTGGAGTTGAACCGGGCGAGCGCAGTACCTCCACCGTCTGCGTTTGCCCCGGCCGTGGAGCCCACCAGAATTTTGCCGTCTGGCTGGATAGCAACACCGACCGGTACGGTACGGTCGACGCCGTAGATCACCACTCCAGCTGTTCCAAAACTTGGGTCAGGCGCGCCGTCGGTATTGAGACGCACGAGGGCAATACCGTTGTTCGATTGCTGGGGGTCGCCGGAAGGGGCCGCCAGGACAATCTTGCCATCCGTCTGCAACGCAACTCTCGTGCTGCCACCTTGCTCTCCTATCGGGTTCAGAAGAAATATGCCTTTGGTCGCGAACGTCGTATCCAGCTTGCCCGCTTGCGCCCAAGTCATACCCGTCACACTCAAGACTGCAATACAAATAAATAGACCAGTCTGCAATAGATTCGGCCGAAACAAGCTTTTCATTCGGGATTGGTTTTGCCTTCCAGAACTTGGGAGGCACTTCAAACAGATAACTTTTTTCATCGCTGTCGCTCCTTAGAAATTGGTGGGGTGTCCCCGTCGCCAGGACCGATTAAAAGCACTCTCTCGCTAGATCGTGTCACCCCACTGTCAAGAGTTCGTCAAAACTTTTGGATTGCTCTCGCGCTGAACGAATGCGGAAGGTGAGAATCTAAAGAACGGTGGGAGTCGCCACTGATCAAGGGGACCGGTAAAAGCTATTACTTCTGCGCTCTTATTATGTGCCCCATTGTGCTCCACTTCCAGCAACTCGATCTGGTCGGCGGGCAGCTCTAGCTGTTGAACGTTCTCCCGCGCACATTTGCCGAAACCTGATGGCGCGGATCTGAAGAAAAGTTTTTCCACAACCGTCTGGCTAAGTCTGGCACACTTGCGCTACCCTACGACCAATGGATTCTCTCTGCGATGAAGCTTTGCGCCCCATTTCTACTAACCGCACTCGTTGCTTTGCTTAGCGCCCGTTCGCCAGCGCAAGACGAGCCACCGAAGGCCCATGCGTTGCTGGAGCGAGCCCGGAATCTGTCTGACATTCGTTCTCCGAGTTCGCCTGCTTTCCGCCTGAAGGCTAGTTTCACCGCTATAACGCGGGATCTGGCGGTCTTAGAAGGCACCTACACAGAGACCTGGGTATCGAACACGCAATGGCGGCGGGAGACTGTAGTGGGCGCTTCGCGTCGCGTTGAAGTCAGCGGTAAGACCCAGCACTGGTTGCTGAATAGCGGTCCTCCACTTCCAGTCGAAGTCCAGCGGTTCTCCAGCCTCCTGGAGCTTAGCCCTTCGTGGTGGCAGGACTTCAGCTTCCAGGCGACCACGGATCACGTCGTAAGTGGCGTCGCAATCAGATGCGTGGTCACGCTGGCCGGGGAAGACGGCGAAAGATACGCACTTTGCTTCTACAAGGAAAGCGGATTCCTGATGCAAACAACCATGCCGAAGACGATTGGCAGCCACCTTGGGGACTACTCTTGCCTGTACGGCAACTATGAGAAGTTCTGGGATTCCTTTTTTCCTCGTGAGCTACGGTGTTTGCAGGAAGGGCACCGAAAGCTGGAAGGAAAAATTGTTGAGCTTTCCCTGAACCCACTTCCGGATCCCGCGTTGTTCACCCCGCCTGCGGGCGCCGCCGAAATAGGCAACGCCGCGGAGCATCCGACTCCTCCCCGCCGTGCGCCTGACCTGAAGTTTCCTTTCTGAGTTGAGCCCAGGAGTGCGCGTGGGAACTAGAATTCCGGCAACGCGGTCGAACAAACCTGTGAGCCTGTAGCCGCGAAGCGGCACAAGAATCCAGCCCTGGCATAAGAGGCTGCGGAAAACCATGACTCACGCAGGTTTTGGCATGGGCCCGGCTTCAGTCGGGCCGCTATCGCCGTCGAAAATGGGTCCGCGCTTTAGCGCCTGCGGTAAAGTTCTTGCGTCTCGACGACTTTTTCCGCAGCCTCGTAAACCGTGTGGAAGAGTGGACGGCCAATAAACCCCAGGGGGCGAAAGATTAGCTCGCGCACGCTCCAACGGCCTTCGACTCTACGATCTCCGGAGGCGCGATTAAGTGAGATTACCGCGTGTCGCGGAGAGCCAGTTGCCGCTCCTCCGGCGTCATCTGGTTCCACAAAACCTTCAGGTCTTGTTCGATGCGACTATTGCTGGGATCCTTGCGCAGAGAACGCGAGAACCAGCGATAAGCGGTCGGCAGATCCCGGGTGGCGCAGTGGCCCGTCGCATACATGGTGCCCAGCACATTCTGAGCCTGGGCATTGGAGTGCTGAGCCGCCGCCATCAAATTCGTCCGCGCTCGAGTACAGTTTTCGGGCACACCGTTTCCGTAGAGATATTTTTCGCCCTCCGCTTCCAGTTCGCTTGCCTGAGCGGCTGGCGTTGCCGCGGGCTGGGGGCTTACCTTGGACGACTTGCGTGCCGGCGCAGGCTGACTTGCCGCCTCTCCCGAGTCATCCGACTGAGCCCCTGCCGGCAGGGACGCAGAATCGCTCGCTTGCGGCGGACCGGATGTCTGTGTCTGATCTGTCTGGGGAGACTGGGTTGCATCCGCCGCGCCCGCAGGCTGAGTGCCCGGCGCTGTCTGCGCTTGATCGTTGCTTGAATCGGTTGCTCCCGAATTCGACTTCTCGACCTGACTACCAGGACTTGCGCTATTCCCCGGAACCGTCCCCGAAGTCGAGTCCGACGTCGCGGTGGCGGAAGAATTCACTCCCTGGTTATCCGAACTGCTGGACGTGACAGCAGACGCCGGGCGATTTAGAAGCCTGTCGTAAACGACGCGCAAGTCTTGTCGCCAATGCCAGGCCGCCGCAGCAACCGCTGCAATCAGAAGAATCAGAATCAGATTCCGCCCGAGATGGCTGGGCTGCTCCTCTTCTTCGAGCAGATAGCTTAGGCTTCTAGCGTCCACCCGTTCATTCCCCAAGCCAAGAAACGAAGACCCACTGGCTTGCTGCGGCACAGCTTCTCTTTCTTTTGGTGGAGAGCTCGCGGGCGCGGGAACTCGCCTTGGCACCGACGCCGGCGCCGGCTGAGTCCCGCCAGGACCCGGCAGACGCAGTTCCGCCGCGCACATCCCGCAAAAGCGGTGCTGCGGGAAGTTTTCATATCCGCATTTTTCACACTTCACGAGCATGGATACTGGCATAAGAATATACCGACTTAGGATGGCACATCTGCCATTTCGGTTGGTTGACTCATCGGGTGACCATCTGCAGTCTCGGAAGCTGCTGACAATTCGCTGCTTAGCCGACCCCTGCCCGCGGCAGAATTTTTCCAATGCTCCGCGCCCGGAGAGCGCAATCGGGCTCACCGCATGGAATATTCAAGGAGTGTCCCCCTGGACACTCCTTGCAGCGTGCCGATTGCCGGGCGCACATGTCCTTCCGTGACCTATTGCAACTCTGCACCAGACACAATAATGGGATCGCTGCACCACACGTTGTCCTGATCGCGAAACCCGCGCTCGAGATCGCCGTGCAGCTGCTCTTCAAATCCCCCGCCGTGCGCGAGCACGGGCAAGAGAGGCGGTACCGTGAGATACCTCACGCCGCAGTCGAAGTCAGTCACCAATCTACTTTCTTTTCTTGTCTTTCTATTCTTCCCGGCCCTTGCCATCGCCCATACCGCCAACCTGTCGTGGGACGCCAGCACTTCCCACGGAATCGTCGGCTACAACGTCTACCGCGGCGCCAACCCTGGTGGACCCTACACCAAAATCAATTCAACCCTCGACCCCAACACCACCTACTCCGACGGCACCGTCCAGGGTGGCCAAACCTATTATTTTGTCACCACGGCGGTGGACGGCCAAGGGATGGAGAGCGGTTACTCCAACCAGACCGAGGCTGTCATTCCGGCCGGGGGATCGGGTTCGGAGAACGCGCTGTACAGCTTTGCGGGCAGCAGCGACCCTAAGCTGCCGTATGCTGGCCTCGTCTTCGACAAAGCAGGCAACCTCTACGGCACCACAGAGTCCGGCGGAGCGAACGGTCAGGGCACCGTCTTCGAGATCACACCCAACGCGAACGGAAGCTGGACGGAAACCGTCCTCTACAGCTTCACCGGCGCCACGGACGGAGGGCAGCCTTATGGCAGCCTGGTGCTCGATGCTGCCGGCAACCTTTATGGAACGACCAATTACGGCGGCAACGCCAGCTGCAGCATGGGCTGCGGTACCGTCTTTGAGCTGACGCCGGGCTCCGGCGCGTGGAGCGAATCGGTGTTGTACAGCTTCACCGGGGGCAGCGATGGACGCGAACCCAACGCCCGCCTGCTCGCCGACTCCGCCGGCAATCTCTACGGCACAACCATGCTGGGCGGCACCATCAGCTCAGTTTGCAGCAGCGGCTGCGGCACCGTCTTCAAGCTGACCAAAGGTTCCAGCGGATGGACGGAAAGCGTCCTGTATGCGTTCGCCGGCGGAGCCGACGGACTATCGCCCTACGACGGCCTGGCCTTTGATGCCAAAGGCAACCTCTATGGAACTACCTATGGAGGCGGGGCGTCTGCAGCCGGTACGGTGTTCAACCTAACCCCAGCTTCCGGCGGATGGACGGAGAGCGTCATTCACTCCTTCGGCGGGGGCAACGACGGAAAGAATCCTTTCGGCGACGTGATCGTCGATGCCGCCGGCAATCTCTACGGCACCGCATTCCAGGGTGACACCGGAGGCTACGGCATTGTGTTCGAGCTTCTCCCCAACCCGAAGGGCGGCTGGAGAGAAAAGGTGCTCCACGGTTTCGGGAATGCTCCATCCGCCAGCCCTGTAGCCGGCCTGGTAATGGACACGGCGGGCAATCTCTACGGCACCACCATGCTGGGCGCCGCCCAGACTTCCTGTGGCGGGGGATGCGGCACCCTCTTCAAACTTGCGCCGGGAACGACCGGCGGCTGGACCTTCACCGCCGTGCACCAGTTCGGACGCGGTACCGATGGATACCATCCCACCGGCGATCTCGTCCTGGACGCCTCCGGCAACGTCTACGGCACCACCCAGGCCGGCGGAGCTCAGGGAACCGGCATGGTCTTTGAAATCATGCACTAACCAGGGCAGGGCTTTACGGGACGGGGCTCTCGCCCGGTAGGGCGTGGAGCCTGTCCCGCCGTTCCACAATGGAACCGAGTTACTGTTAGTTAGGGGGGGACCCCCCTCCTCCCTATTTTGTGCAAAATCTAGAAAAGAAACGCTTTATTTTATCACTATGTGCTAGATCTTTGAGTTTAAAGCACTTACGCGCAAAATCTAGAGAACATGAGAGTTACGGCTGCTGGCCGGGGGGCTCGCGTTCCATTTTGGAACCACCCGTGGGCGGCACCCTCAGATTGTCAAAGATCCGCCATTATCCGATAGATAATGTACTGTGTATAAGGTTTTCAGTCGTGAGGCGCGTTGTCGATGAGAAAAATGGGCGCGAATATCGGTTGCCCCTTGACGCCCCGAAATCCCCGGAGTATGTTTCGTCTTCCCTGGATGTAGGGCCCCGAAGCCCAAGGAATCAGGATTCAGCGATGAGCTCAGCCCGCGTTCCCATCCCCTGCACGATCGCACCCTGGCTGACCGTTCGCAACGGCCAGCAGGCTCTCCGCTTCTATCAGGAGGCCTTCGGAGCCACGATCGTCTACCGCCTGGAGGACCCCGATGCAGGGATAGTGGCGCGACTCTCGGTCGAGGGCGCGGAGTTTTGGATCAGCGACGGTCAGCCAGGTGAGGCAGGCCCGGAGTCTCTCGGAGGCGGCTCGGTCCGAATGATTCTGACCGTCGCCGACCCGGATACAGTTTTCGCGCAAGCCCTGGCAGCCGGCGCGTCCGAGGTCTTCCCCGTAGGCGAAGAGCACAACTGGCGCCTGGGACGCCTCGCAGACCCGTTCGGCCTGCACTGGGAGATTGGCCATCCCCTCGTCGCGCCATCGTCCTGACCGACTTGTGACTGTCATCGTGACCGGTTTGTTACTGTCATCCTGAGCGCAGCACGCGTTTCGCGCAGCGAAGCGCATGCGAAGTCGAAGGACCCCGCGTCCGTCCGCACCGCCAAAACCGCCGAAGGGAGTTCTAAATACGATCTCCCCCGGCCATCCAAGCCACTGCTGCCTCTTGACGCCCCAAACTCCCCGGAGTACATTTCTACTTCCCCCAAGATGTAGGGCCCTGAACTTCCCCAAGGAAATCGTTTCACGTTCCAGAACCAGGTCGCAAGCGTGTCGCCCATGCGCAGTTAGGAGGAGGAGACAATTGGCCCTTACCAACGCCTATCTTGTGACAACGAAGAACCTCGAGGCGTTCCTGAATAGCCTCCAGTCCGCAAAAGCCCCCGAACGCTTCACGACTAAGTTTCTGACGCAACTCGATTTCACCAGCTCCAACGACCGTTTATTCATCGGCTTGCTGAAGGGCTTGGGATTCATTGATGAGGCAGGCGTTCCGTCAAAGCGCTATTACGAGTTTCTCGACCAGACTCAATCTGGCAGGGTGCTGGCTGAGGCAATACGGGATGCATATTCTGATCTTTTTGCGCTCAACAAGAGTGCCCAGGCTCTTTCGGCCGACGAAGTAAAAAACAAGCTTCGCACGCTGACGCTGGGCCAAAAATCCGACAACGTTGTGTCTCTAATGGCAAATACGTTCAAGGCGCTTACCGACATTGCCGATTGGGAGTCGCCCTCCCCGGAGGCATCCCAACCCGTGAATCCATTGACGCCAGTGCCGCCGGCGAACACGCCGACCGGAACGCAACCTTCCATAATTACGGCGTCGCCCAAGCCAGCCGTTACAGATCCGCATCAGCAGCTGGACACAAGCCATCATCCGCTTCAACTTCACTACGACATTCAAATCCACCTGCCTGAGTCACGGGACCCTGCAGTGTTCGACGCGATTTTTCAGGCACTGCGAAGGCACCTGACCTGACGAGGACCACGATGAACCCAGATCTCTATTCGTTCGTGTTCCGTGGCTTGCTGACTGAGGAGGCACTCGATGAAGCCGGCCGCGTTCGACAATTTGGACTGTCCGCGCATCTCGATGCCGAGGTGGCAAAGCGCCTCCCTATCGAGGCGTTAGATGAGGACCTAGTCGCGCGAGCACAAAGGATGGCGGTGGTTTACGTGGCAATAACGGCATTCGAAAACTCAGCGCGGGAATTCGTTAGCAAGGTCCTGCTCGAGAAAGTGGGCGCTGACTGGTGGACGAAGGTGTCCGACAAGATCAGGGAAAGAGCCGAAACTCGCCGCAAAGAAGAAGAGAAGATTCGTTGGCATACACCACGGGGCGATGAACCAATCAACTATACGGAGTTTGGCGACCTAGCCTCGATCGCTGGACAGAACTGGACGTTGTTCGAAGATTATCTGCAATCGCAGGAGTGGATGCGACAGATCATTTCGACAGTTGAGCGCTCTCGCAACGTCATCATGCACAGTGGTGAACTCGGTCTTCAAGACGTCGAGAGAG
>Ga0207037_10059_pt1 | contig 37645 bp, 33 predicted proteins | sample Alteio_BWMinCont_75_FD_153268 | JGI IMG/M metagenome (GOLD analysis project Ga0207037, IMG submission 153268) | Enriched cells from forest soil in Barre Woods Harvard Forest LTER site, Petersham, Massachusetts, United States -... | ecosystem: Environmental > Terrestrial > Soil > Temperate forest >... | reverse complement strand
AAAATGGTCTCCAGTAAAAGAAAAACACCCCAGTAAACAATAAGTAAACTATAGGTAGAATACATAATAGCAAATACCTGGGGGCCGGGAAACGCATATTTTTAAATCAGTTTTTACAAATATACTGATTTTGAATAGGGGTGAAAGGTTGGGGATCTCCCCTCAACATATCAATATTGTTCTACGATAAGTCATTAGACATCTTTCCTAAATAAATAACAGGTGATTGTTAAATAAAATGAGCAGAGCGGACAAAAGGGTATGGTGATAAACCCTTTTTTTGACAAGAAAATCATGTCAAAAGACGTTTACCATGAATTGGTCAAGGACGAAAAGGCATTTGCCCGGATATGTGGCGTAAAACGAGGTTTGTTCGAAGATTTATATGTGCTTGTTGCAGCGCGGATGGAGGAGCAAAAAGAAGAACATCCTGTAAGAAAGAGAGGGCGGAAAACAGTAGTGAAGCAAAAAATCACTAAAAAAAGAGAGATTTATTTTCCCCTCTTCATCCCGATAGCTATCAGGATCAATTTTCCATTATAATGAGCCAATCATCTTCGATGGTACAACCCATTTGTCGAACTGTTCGCTGGTAAGCAATCCCAACTCAATAGCAGCCTGGCGCAGTGATTTGTTTTCCTTATGCGCTTTTTTGGCAATCTTGGCCGCATTTTCGTAGCCAATATGTGTATTAAGCGCGGTTACCAACATAAGTGAGTTCTCCAGGTTCTTTTCAATGGCAGGCATATTGGGTTCTATTCCCACAGCGCAATGCTCGTTGAAAGAATTACATGCATCTCCAATAAGGCGTGCAGAGTTAAGCAGGTTAAATATAATAACGGGTTTAAATACATTCAGTTCAAAATGGCCATTCATACCTCCAACAGATATGGCCACATCATTGCCCACCACTTGCGCGCAAACCATAGTCATTGCTTCGCATTGTGTAGGGTTTACTTTGCCCGGCATAATAGAGGAACCGGGTTCGTTTTCAGGAATAAGTATTTCACCAATACCACAACGAGGGCCCGATGCAAGCAAGCGAATATCGTTTGCAATCTTCATAAGGGAAACAGCCAGTTGCTTTAATGTGCTGATGCTTCAACCATAGAATCGTGCGATGCCAGTGATTCAAACTTGTTTTCGGCAGTGATAAAAGGTAATCCGGAAATTTCAGAAATCTTTTTGGCAACTAATACCGCATAACCATTAGGAGTATTTAATCCTGTACCTACGGCCGAACCGCCCAACGCCAGTTCCGAAAGATGGGCAAGTGTATTCTTCAATGCTTTAATACCATGTTCCAATTGCGATACATAGCCCGAAAATTCTTGTCCAAGGGTGAGTGGTGTAGCATCCATCAGGTGCGTACGGCCTATCTTCACCACATTCATATAAGCTCTTGCTTTGGCATCCAGTGTATTTTTAAGTAGTTCCACATTTGGAATGGTATGCTCCACAATCATCTTATAAGCTGCGATGCTCATAGCTGTAGGAAACGTATCATTCGACGATTGCGATTTATTCACATCATCATTCGGGTGGATTTCCTTTTTTTCATCCATTAACTTTCCACCTAATAATACATGAGCGCGGTTAGCTACAACTTCATTCACATTCATGTTGCTTTGCGTGCCTGAGCCGGTTTGCCATACTACCAGCGGAAATTCATTGTCCAAAGCACCTGTCAATATTTCATCACATACCTTGGAAATAATCTCGCATTTTTCTTTCGGTAAAACTTTCAATTCATAATTAGCTTGTGCTGCGGCTTTTTTCAATATGGCGAATGCATAAATAACTTCTTTAGGCATTAGGTTACCGCCAATTTTAAAGTTGTTCCGCGAGCGCTCAGTTTGTGCTCCCCAATATTTATCCGCCGGAATCTCTACCGGGCCCATAGTATCCTTTTCAATTCTGAATGACATAGTATTTAGATTAATTTTTCGGAGCGAAATTAAGGAATTAATCCTTTAGTTGTTATGGTCTTTGTCATGCTGAACTCGTTTCAGCATCCCACAAATACAGCGAATATTTGAGATTCCGAAACAAGTTCGGAATGACGATCATTCTAGTGGGGTGCAAAAATATTATTTCACTAAATCAAAAACCCTTTCCGTAGGTCTGCCGATAACCGCTTTATTACCATATATAGCAACCGGTCTTTCAATAAGTATAGGGTTTTGATGCATCACTTTGATCCACTTGGTATCGGTAAGTTTTTTGTCTTTATATTTTTCTATAAACAAAGGCTCTTTTTTACGTAGCAAATCCTGGGGCTTCAATCCGAGCTTTTTTAACACCTCTTTCAACTCCTTTTCAGTAGGCGTATCTTTTAAATACTCTATTATCTCTACCTCGCAGCCTTTTTCATTAAGCATGCTGTATGCCTCCCTACACTTGGAACAACGGGGATTATAAAGGGCGCTACTTTTTTACTCATCTCTCTGGTTTGCACTTGCAGTAGAAACCTTTAACGGATTAGCAGTAGCCAGTTTATTATCCCGGCGAGTACGAACCAAATCGCATGCCAGATAAACTGCATTTCGGAAAGATTGTTCATTGGCCACACCTTTTCCTGCAATATCAAAAGCGGTACCATGGTCGGGTGAGGTACGAATAACAGGCAATCCGGCAGTATAGTTTACGCCTGAATCAAATGCCATATACTTAAATGGAATCAAACCCTGGTCATGATACATTGCCAGTACTGCATCAAATTTTTTAAATGCCATAGTACCAAAAAAGCCATCTGCAGGGTAAGGGCCATACACCAGCATTCCCTCTTGCACCGAGGTTTTAACAGCGGGCAGAATTACCTTTTCTTCCTCCGCTCCTATTGTACCTGAATCTCCCGCATGAGGATTGAGGCCCAGTACCGCAATTTTAGGTTTGTTGATGCTGAAATCTTGTTTCAGGGAATTAGCAAGAGCTTTTAATTTCTTCAGAATCCGTTCTTGTGTGATTGCTTCTGCTACAGAAGCTATAGGGAGATGATCCGTGCAGAGTGCCACTTTTAGATCGCCAGCTACCAACATCATTAGCGAGTTGCCTTTCCCAAAGCGTTCATCCAAATAACCGGTATGCCCTGCAAAAGGAAAGTCTTCGGAATGTGTATTGTGTTTATGAATAGGCGCTGTTACAAGTGCATCTATCTTACCTTTGGATAGTGATTCACAAGCTGCCTGGAATGAGCGTATGGCATATTTCCCACCTGTTTCAGTTAGTTTTCCTAATTCAATATTTACATCTTCAGAATATATATTGGCCAGGTTAAACTTGCGCGGAGTAATGCCATCGGAACTGGTAATAGTATTGTAATTAAAACTCTCCATTTGCAACGCTTTCCGGTGATAGGACATTGTTTTTGCAGAGCTATAAAGTACAGGTGTGCAAAGCTCCAGCATAGCAGGATCGGAGAAGGTTTTCATGATTACTTCCAGCCCGATGCCGTTAATATCACCTTGTGAAATACCTATCGTTATGGGCTTGGGAGAAAGGGTATTCGGATTTGGAGCGGTAGGTGTCATAATATAAAGTATAAATAACTTACAATTGTTCTTTCGGTTGCATACGTTGAACTGTTACGCCAAATTTTCCCAAGAAATCAACGCCTTCATCGGACGCGATCTTCTTATATTCGCCATACGAGTGCATATAAAAAACATGCTTAATACCTGCCGTATATATTATGCGGGCGCAGGCAAGGCATGGCGAAAGAGTTACATAGAGAGTCGCTCCTTCCATGCTTGCTTTGTTTTTTGCAGCATATAAAATGGCATTTTGTTCAGCGTGAATGGCAAGGGAGCAGCCTCCTTTGCTATCACGTGGACAGCCCTGATCGGGCCATTCCATATCGCAGTTGTGGGTACCTGCCGGGGGGCCATTATAACCTAAGGAAATGATACGAGTATCTTTGGCAAGAACAGCGCCTACGTGCATCTTAACACAATGTGAGCGTTTAGCAAGCTTTTCGGCAAGTTCCATATATATATCATCGAAGGTGGGACGCATGTATTTAGTTATGAGTTATAAGTGATGAGTTATGAGCGATTGGCATTTTACCTTACTATTTTAAAAGGAAGGCGAAATTAAGAAAAAGGGGCTAACTGGCTGCCTTATTATTCCTATTTCCTATTTAACAGCAGAGGAATTCAAGGAGTCAAGGCCAAATCTCGCTTCTTTATAGTTAGGATTTATAGCCAGGGCTTTCAGCCAGCAGTATTTAGCGGAATCACTCACATGCCATTTCGAGTAATATTTCCCAAAATTATACCATGTGAAGGCGTTGTTTGAATCTACTTGCAGGGATTTTTTTATATAGCCGGTAGCCAGCTTTCTGTTTCCTACTCTCCCAGCCGCTATTCCCCTATTATAATATCGCACCCCAATCAAATGGTATTCCGTTTCAAGAAAAGGTGCATCCTTGTTTAAAAATTTTGCAAAATCGGCACATACCTTAGCAGAATCAGGTATATCAAGCACGGCATAAGCAAGTCCCAGGCTAAGGTATCCATTGAGATACCGGTAATTAATCTGTACCGACTTGTGGAGATAGGCCAATGCAGTGCGTGTAATAGGAATAATTTTAGATGTGTCGCCCTGTTTTTCCACATAATCAACTAATAAGGACCCGGCATTGCCATTAACCAGGAAACTATTGCTGGCAATGTGTACATCATGCGTAAATAATGTAAAATCATCCTTCCATTGTGCATTTCTTGCAACGGTTTCCACACAGCACAGCCCTGTTGAACAAGTCAAGCAAATACCATATATCATGCGTCTCCGCGGCAAGGGAATGGTTAATGTAATCTTCATAAGGCCATAAGAAAGCAAGACAGTAAACCCAACGGAAGCATGGAAAAGAAAACGTTCGGCCATAGTGGCTCCTACATCAATTAGAAAGTTAGATACGAGGAAAATGGAGAGGAGAAAAAATAAAACAGGAATTGAGAGTATATTTTTTTTGTAAACCAGCCATGCGGCCCAAGTGATGATAGCCATGTAAACCAATAATGAAAGCCACACACTTGCCTGCGAAAAATGGTGATAGGGGATTTGTTTATACGAATAATCGCAACATAAAGGATAGGGAACAAACAGCATTACCAAATACTTACCCAGGATAAATATTTCGCTCGCCAGTTTTTCAGCGGATGAAGCATCGGCATAAGGGTTCACGGCAGGATCAGTCAAATCAACATGGTGATGAAATAAACCTACTGCATAAATGCGCATAATAAAATACAAGATAAATACTCCTAAATAAGGGATGGAATTCCTTAAGGCAGTGCTTACTTTTTGCTTCATCATTATATGCAGAAACAAAGGGATTATCACAAGCATTATAACGCCATATTCTTTCGAAAGGAGGGCAAGAAATAAAGATACCGAACCATACACTACGTATTTTACTTTCGTATCAATGCCATTTTTATAAACAAAAATCAACGTCAGTAATATTAATAGCAGTGAAAGCAATTCATCCGAGCTTTTAATATTAGCAACTACTTCGGTATGTATTGGATGGATAGCAAAAAGCAGAGTGGCGAGGAAGGCCATGTCACCACCTCCCGGAACACGGATAAAAAAACATTTGCTAAGAAAGTAAAACAAGAAAAAAACACAACATAAAAAGTAAATCACGTTCAATAAGTGCCCCACAAATGGAGTGTCACCAAAAAATTGGTGTTCTACAGCAAACAAAACTTCGGATAATGGACGGTATCTTCCACCTGAAAGCATCTGGCCGGAGTGCATTTCATTATAAAGACTTTGATAAGAATCAGAAGTAATTATTTTTGGTATCCCGCTGAAACCTTGTTGCACATATTGGTTATGCTTTATCACCACTCCATCATCAAGGGTATGTTGGTTGTAAAGGGAATTGAAATAAAAGCCGAAAGCAATACTTAGCAGGATAATTGCCTGCCGGATAAAAGAGAATTTGAACACCGAAAACTGCATTGAGTCTTCCGTATTTTTTATTACCGTGGTTTGTTTTTTCCCTTCGTATTTTTGCTTTTTCACCATTCGTAATACGATGGTTGCGAAATTAACAAAAAGGGTGAAGAGCGTTAAGCACCAAATATGTCCTTCGAAGTACCCACTAGGTTCAGTAACTCCTGTTTAGGAGCGGTTTCGGGTCCATTAGCCATCAGTTGTTCCTGGAAATGCTTAAAAACAGGCAGAGTTAGCAGTGTCTTTTCATCTTCATCTGATTTGAAGAATGCTGTATGTGTAAAAGATTTCCCATCTGCTCCAAGGCAAGTGTTATAGTTTATACCGGGATGATTTAATCTTTGCAATTCAGCCATTACATTTCGGATGTTTTGTTGGTTTTGCTCCACATATTCAGGCTTGGCCGTATATGTTACTTTTACTATTTTCATAAAATTGAATGATTATTTAATGCCTTGTTTCCTATATTTAGGAAGTGAACCTCAAAGATAGTAAAAGTACCTTACGAAATTGTTTTGCTATGCAATCCATTTTATTGGATTTTTCCTGGAGAAAGACTATAATAAATAAGTAACAATATGGTAATGGAAATAGTACCGTAAAACACATCGTTCAGCCTAACCTTTGTAGAAACAATTAAAACTTAATATTATGACAACACACGACCACCATCAAGAAGCAGCTAACCATCATGAGAAGGCAGCTGCACACCACAAAAAAGCACATGAACACCACGTTGCCGGTGAACATGAAAAGGCAGCACACCATGCACATATTGCACATGGTCATCACGAATCAGCTGAACATCATTCTCACGAAGCTGCTAAAAAGCATTCTGAACACCACACAAACATGTAAGGCATCTTGATAGATGCCTTTTTATTTTTAAAAGCAGGAATATAACTATTCCTGCTTTTTTGTTTGATGAAATTATTTACTTTTTTCCTTCTCCCAGTCCCATGTCTTCCAGCATAGGCTTGATATCCGGGTCGCTGCCATAAAAATTACGGAACAAGGTCGCCAGCTCTTTGGTATTACCTCTCGAAAGAATCATATCACGGAAACGTTGTCCATTTTCCCTGGTTAAACCGCAATGCGCCTGAAACCATGAAAAAGCATCGTCATCCAACATTTTAGTCCATGTGTAAGCATAATATCCTGATGCGTATCCATTAGACCATATATGGAGAAAATAACTGGAACGATAGCGTGGCGGCACCTGCGATAAATCAAGATGGGTGTTACGCAGCGCCTGCAATTCGAAGGTGTCAACATTCTCCACAGACTTATCCGCCGACAATTCATGCCATTGCATATCCAGCTCAGAGGCAGCTAATATTTCGGTAAAGTCATAGCCTCCGTTAAATTTAGCAGCCTTTTTTATTTTATCCACCAGCTCTTGCGGCATAGGTGCACCGGTTTTATAATGCTTAGCATAGTTGTTAAACACTTCAGGGTACGATGCCCAATGTTCATTAAATTGGGAAGGGAATTCAACAAAATCGCGTGCAGTAGCGGTGCCTGAAAGGGTCAAGTATTTTTGATTGGCAAACATACCATGCAAGCCATGCCCGAATTCATGAAACATGGTGGTTACATCATCAAAACTAATTAATGCAGGTTCACCGGGTGCCGGTTTAGCGAAATTACAAATGTTATAAATAACAGGCTTGGTGGCCAACAAACCTGACTGACCAACTAGGTTATCCATCCATGCGCCGCCGTTCTTGTTATCACGTTTAAAATAGTCGCAATAGAATAAAGCAAGGGTGCTGCCATCGTGATCAAATATTTCAAACACCCGCACATCACTATTATATACAGGCAGGTCTTTGCGTTCTTTAAATGTGATGCCGTATAACTTATTAGCGGCATAAAACACACCGTTTTTAAGTACGCTGTCTAATACAAAATAAGGTTTTATCTGGCTTTCGTCCAAATCATACTTTGCCTTACGAACCTGCTCAGAATAAAAGTTCCAATCCCAGGGCTCCAATTGAAAACCACCTTTCTGTTTATCAATTAATTTTTGTATTTCTGCGGCTTCTTCTTTGGCTTTTGTAGTTGCGGCTGGTATAACCTGTCCCAAAAATTTCTCAACCGTTTCAGGGGTCTTTGCCATTTGGTCCATTAAGGTTAGCGCAGCATAATTAGGGAACCCAATCAGTTTAGCCTTTTCAGCACGTAATTTTGCAAGCCTGATTATCGTGGGGCGGGTATCGTTAGCATCACCTTTTTCGGCACGGTTCCAGGAAGCTTCATACAGCTTTTGACGGGTAGCACGAACAGAAAGCGATTGCAGCATAGGTTGCTGGGTGGTATTGTGTAAGGATATCATCCACTTTCCGGGTCGGCCGTTTGCTTTGGCTTTTTCTGCAGCTGCAGTAATCTCTCCATCCGAAAGACCAGCCAGTTCAGCCTTATCATCCACCACCAATGCACCGGCTTTGGCAGCAGCTAACAACTGATTTGTAAATTTAGCTTCGAGGCTGGCATCTTCTGCATTCAGTTTTTTCAGGGCAACTTTATCGCTGTCGGAAAGTTTGGCTCCGGATAATATGAACTTCTGGTAATAGTATTCCACTAAGCGGTTCGATTCTGAATCATACTTCATTTGCTCACGCATGTTGTAAATCGCTTCAACACGCTTAAATAATTTTGTATTCAGGTAAATAGCGTCATTTGCGGCCGAAAGATCAGGTGCAATGTCTTCCGATACTTTTTGCAGCACAGAGTCAGTATTGGCCCCGCTGAGCAAGTTAAACACTCCATATACCCGGCGGAGTAAAGCACCACTTTGTTCCAACGGTAAAAATGTATTTTCAAATGTCGGAGGATTGGGGTTATTCGTTATATCTTCCACCTCTGCCATCTGCTCTTGTATGCCCTCTTCAATAGCGGGCTTAAAGTCGCTGTCCTTTATAGCATTAAAGTCGGCAGTTTGATAAGGTAATGTACTGGGTTTGGCGAAAGGGTTATTGGGTGACATAAGGTTTTTAGTTTCAGCATATTTTTTATGATTGTTACCACATGAAGATAACATTATCCCTATGGTTGCAGGAATAATTAAACTGGATACAATAGTGCTTATTTTCATCGTTAATCAGTTAGAAATATTTATAATTTGGGGTGCAATATAATAAAATCAGAATTTAAACAGATTAAATGGGAAATAATCTGTCCCATTTTTTATTAGTTATCAAAGTAAACACACAGGCCTGTTTCTTATTTAAAAATTAGCATATCTTAACACGCTGAAACATGGTGTTTAGAACAAGAAATATAAAATACTTATATGTTGCATGCGGACTCTTGTGGCCCCTTATTTCTTTCTCTCAAACTGTAATTTCGGGGAAGGTATACGATGCCCGAACCCGTGAGCCTATGCCGTTTGTAAATTTGTTATTGAAAAATACAACTATAGGAACCTCTTCTGACTATAATGGCAATTATAAAATAACTGCCAATGCAAACGCCGATTCTATACTCGTATCTTATGTAGGTTATAAGGATACTGCATACCTAATAAAAAAACACCCGACACAGGAACTCAATATCTTTCTTGAACCCAAATCATCAGAATTGGCTGAAGTAACTGTTCATCCGGGTGAGAACCCTGCCTGGAGGATTATGCGGAAAGTAATGGACCACAAAGAACAAAATGACCCACACAAAATTGAATCATACCAATATGAAGTATACAACAAGATTGAATTTGACCTGAACAATATTTCGCCAAAAGTGGAAAAGGGAAAACTTTTGAAACCGGTAAACTTTATATTCAATAATATTGACAGCAGCAATATAAAAGAGAAACCATACCTGCCGGTGTTTATATCAGAAGCCTCCTCCGACTATTATTTCAGGAAAAATCCGCGCTTCAAAAAAGAAGTTATCAAAGCCACTAAACTTTCCGGCTTCAAAAACCAAAGTGTAGCTCAATTTACCGGAGACATGTACCAGGATATTGATATTTATAAAAATGTTTTCGTCATTTTTGGACAGGCTTTCAATAGTCCTATTTCCTATAACTGGAATATTTTTTACAAATATTACCTGGTCGACAGCATGACTATTAACGGGCATTGGTGCTACCAAATTAGATTCAAGCCCAAACACAAACAGGAGTTTGCTTTTTCGGGCAATATGTGGATTGCCGATACATCATTCGCTTTAATAAGGCTTGAAATGACCCTGCCCAATGATATAAACATCAATTTTATTCAGGGCTTTAGCGTAATAGAAGAATATACACTGGTAGATAACACATATTGGATGCAAAGCAAAAACAAACTAATTGTTGATTTTGCATTGGACAAAAACGGAACGGGTTTATATGGGAGAAAAACGACGTTATACAGGAACTTTGTAGTGAATCAGCCTAAAGACGATAAATTTTATAACATCACCAATAATATTAAAGTGGAAGACAGCGCGGAACAGCGTTCGGCAAAATATTGGGATTCTATCCGCCAGGAGCCTTTATCAAAAAACGAAAAAAATATTTATAAAATGGTTGATACGGTGCAAACCCTGCCCATATATCGCCATACATATAATGGAACCGTTTTGCTGCTTACGGGATACAAAACCTTTGGTGACTTCGACATGGGCCCGGTAGCTGACTTTTACAGCTACAATACAGTAGAAGGAAACAGACTGCGGTTTGGAGGACGCACCAGTAACAAGTTCAGCCAGCGTTATGAATTTAACGGATATGCTGCATATGGCTTCTTGGATGAAAGAATGAAATACCACCTTGGATTCAAAACTCTATTAAATAAAAATCCATGGCAATTAATAGCTGCCTCTTACACCGACGACTTACAGATTCTTGGTCGCTCTGATGATTTATTTGGGAGAGATAACATACTTGCTTCAATACTTTCACGCGCCCCGGTGACCAATCTTACCCGTGTGCAAGAAGCACGGGTTACATACGACAGGGATATTTTTACCGGGCTTGAGTTCAGGCTCTCTTTCATCAACCGGATATATACCCCAATGGAAAACAACCCTTATAATTTTCTCGATAATACAGGGCAGATTTTAACTAAGTCTAATATACATGCGCCGGCCATACAATTTTCCTTAAATTTCTCGTACGATGATAAATATGTGATTGCTAACTTAAGCCGAATAGATGTAGGGACCCGCTACCCTACCCTCCTTTTCCGCTATACCGCAGGATTACAGGGTATTTTCCAGGGCGATTATCAATATCATAAAATAGTGTTGGGATTGAGCTATACGATGCACGTCAATCCATTTGGAGATACACGCTTCTACCTGGAAGCGGGAAAAATATTCGGCGCTGTTCCCTATCCGCTTATGGAACTGCCGCCCGGCAATGAAACTTATATATATGATGAAAATGCTTTTAATATGATGAACTACTATGAATTTGCCAGCGACCAGTATTTCAGCGCAAACATAGAGCATCATTTTGAAGGATATTTTTTCAATAAGGTTCCCTTCTTCAGGAAATTAAAATGGAGAGAACTTGCAGGATACAAAACATTGATAGGTTCGGTAAACCCACAAAGCCAACAATTACTTTTATTTCCACAGGGCTTAAGGGCATTAAGCAATGGCCCCTACTCAGAAGCCGATGTTGGAATTGAAAATATTCTCCGGTTTATTCGCGTTGATGCACTATGGAGGCTGTCTTATCTAAACGACCCCAATGTTTCCCATTTTGCCATCATGGGAACTTTGCAACTTATTTTTTAGCTGCAGCTTTTACTTTTTCATTTTCCTTTTTTGAGTACGATTCGGATGTGAAGGTTATAATATATCCCATCCCCTTTGTGATTTTCCGCCGCTTAAACTTGCCATCGTTTAATTGCTTCACAAGGCTTTCAACTAGTTGCAATCCGAGTGTTTCATGTGCATGTTTTTCGATAGGCGATTGTATGCCTACTCCATCATCACTCACTTCGAGTCTAATATTTTGTCCCGATTGCCTCAGGCTCACTTTAACTTCACCTTTGCGGTTACCAGGGAAAGCATATTTAATGGAATTCGATACTAATTCATTTACTATTAACCCACAGGTTATAGCCTGGCTATATTCTAAAAAAATTCGGTCAGTGCGTCCCAGACTAATATTTTTGTGCGGATCGGAATATGAAATAAATAAGTTTTTGGTCAAATCTTTCAGATAGGCTGAAATGTCAATCTCTTCTTTATTATCGGACTGATAAAGACTGGAGTATATAGAAGACAGAGCATAGAACCTGTTTTGAAATTCTTTCATCACGGGTACAATCTTTTTATCTTGTAATTGATTTATCTGGAGGTTAAGTATGCTGGTAATAATTTGCAAATTATTCTTGACCCGGTGATTAACTTCTTTTAAGAGCCACTCTTTTTCCTCTACCATTTCTTTCAGCTTATTTTCCAGTTTATGATGCTCTGATATTTCCCATTTCAACCGCTCATTTACAGCTTCCACTACCTGGCGTTCCACTTCGCTTTTATAAATTTTTTCTTCCAGCGACATATCATGACATGCGGCCAAAACTGCAGTTTCACCACCCCAGTTTAACGGAAGCGCAGATAGCTCTACCTTGAAAGTATATTTGTCATCATAACTCCTTATAGTTACTTGCTGTGTTGTAGTAGATTTTAGCTGACGGAGCTTTTGTTTGTTCTCTCTTAAAATAGAATGAAACTCCGGCAAAACATATTTCATAACCTGTTCTCCAACCACTTGCTTTGCAGACCGGGCGCCAAACAACTTGTTCATCGATGGATTAATATATAAAATCTTTCCTTTGAAATCGTGCACGCAAATAGGTTCCGGGAATGCCTCTAAAATATTCAGATAATTCAAAAAAAGCCGCTCGTTAATTATTTTCATCGTAATGTCACGAATAATCAGCATCCGGCATTTTTTGCCTTTATACATTATGGGATGTCCCCTTACCTCTACATGTGCCAGGGAACCATCACCCCTAATAAACCTTACTTCATATATTATTTGTCTGTTTTTTCTAATTTCCTCCTTTGCAAGCGCTATATCATCCTTAAAAACGCAGCTTAACAAGTCATTCCCAATAATTTCTTTCCGGCTTCTTTTCAGTATTCCCAGGAATTGATCATTTACTTCAATTGGATAAGAGCTGTTCAATATCACCATTCCATTATTGGTAATTTTAAAAGCAGCCTTGAAAAGACTATCGGGAAAATCTTTCACGTTAATTCAGAAATAAGTAGAAATCAAAAATAGGAAATTAACTTATCGCACCAGGGTTATGTTACCCTTCTTTTCTACATTGGTTCCATCTAATAATGTAGCCTTGAGGTACCAGATGTAGGTCCCCATATTCATAGGCTTGCCGACATAAGTACCATCCCAGCCCTGGTTTTGATCATTGGTTTCAAAAACCTTATTAGCCCATCTGTCGAACACAAAAAAATTCATTGATGTTATGCAACGCCCCCTTACATATACCATATTATTCACCCACTGGTTTGGAGAAAAAGCCGTGGGAACAAAAATATCGCATGGCTCATTCTCATTTTGTTCACTTAACACTGGAGGTTGCTTCGGTAAAACAAGTTGCGAAGTATCACATGGATTCCACCGTGCTAAAAGCAAATTAGTACCTTCTCCCTGTGAAAATATGGTATCGGGGCCACATATCACTTCCTTATTATAAAATATGCCTCCCATATAAACATAATTCCCGGTTATGTCGGTGGCCACACCGGTATTCTCACCATTTTCTCCCACATTGTCAAGTATAGCGCCGCAATATGGAGTTCCATCCGGATTAAACTTAATAATAAATGATGCCGTATTGCTATCCTGAGGTGCATTCAGCCTCAGCCCACCAAAATCCAATATGCCTGAATTGAGATAATAATAAACTATTTGGCCGGAGATATAAATATTATTATACCCATCGGCTGCCAACCCTGTTCCGGCCCAGCCCTGAGAAGACTCCTGAGCCCAAATAACATTTCCATTTATATCATATTTAATAAAAAATACGCTATACCCTCCGGGCGAGGAAAGTGTATGTGAGTCAAACGAAATACTATCTTGGAATGTACCCGTTATATAGGAATTTCCATTTTGATCAGCTACTACAGAATATCCGTATCCTAATGAATGCCCTGAACCGTAGCGGTTAAAACTAGTGTTGACTGATTGCCTTGCCCACAACAGGGTGCCCTGGGAAGAATACTTTACAAGATACACAGAATAATACCTGCTGCTGTGCAGCGTACATGTATCGAATGTAATAGAATTACCAAAATCACTGGTTACATAAACATTTCCCGACACATCGGTAGCAATGGAAAACGGATAATTATAATTGTTGTCTAACCCTGTTCCGGTTGATTGTCTTGCCCACTGAACATTACCGGTAGAATTATATTTTACTACGAACATATTGGATGATGTATTGGAAGTATTAGTGAGAACACGGGGGCCAAATGCGGTAGTTGTATCAAATAGGCCGGTTACAAAAACATTGCCTTGGTTATCTGTCGCAACTGAACAGTTATGTACACCGCTATTGGAAATAACTCCACTTTGCCTTGCCCAAAGCACATTGCCATCCAAGTCGTATTTTACTAAAAACATGGAATACCCGTACGAATTCCCAACAGAGTCTTTGCCAAATGCCGCCTTACCGGTTATATTGCCTACGATATATACATTTCCATTTTTATCCGTGGTAACAGACTCGCTGATAGTGTATGCACTATTAGCATTAACTGCCTGTTTAACCCAAACTACCTTGCCCGATGAATTGAATTTTGCCAGGTAAGCATTTACAGCGTTACCGCTGAGCACATGCGAACCAAATGTGGCAGAGTTATTAAATGTCCCTGTAACATACGCATTCCCAATTTTATCGGTAGCTATGGGAGAATAGTAGGTGCCGGTATTTAGTGAACTAGAGCCTTGTTGTCCCCAAAGCCAGTTTTGGCCTTGTGAATATTGCTCATCAAGGGTTAAGAGGCAAAACACGCAGAAGAACGTAATGTACTTCATGCACTTCAGATAAAAATCTTATACAAAGATAAAAAAAATCTCCATATAAACTACATCCCAGGCTTTTTTTCTTTCAATTCTCTAAATCTTGCATAGAAATTGTCTCCACCATTGCGTTCGCGGAGCATTTGGCCGAAGTTTTTATGCAAGCGCAGAGCCTCTAAACTTTCAACAATACGCTTAGTTTTGGTAGAATCGGTTTTAGCTGTATCTATCCATTTGGAAAAATATCCCTGCATTGATTTAGGCAAGCGATTAAAAAACTTCAATGCTTCCGGTTCATCAGCAATGCATTCTAATAATTCTGCGTTGATTTGTATCGCACGTTCATCTAATTCCAGGGAAACCTTCAGCTTTGCCCCTTCACGCTTGCCTGTTCCCACACGCATTTTAGCATTGAATGGTATAATGAATATACCTTCGCCCATAGGCAATAGGGCAACTTTTTCAATAGAATAATTATCTAACTTACCTTTTACCCGATAAGATTTTTTACAGCCGGGATTTATTTTCGCTGCAATATCAGCCGGTACTTCAATATATATCCAGCGGGTTTTCTCACCCATTTCTCCAAATCTGAGAACAGTGGTGGTATATTGAACCATATATTTATACTTCCATTTTCTCTTTCTTTTCCCTATAGTCGAAGGCCTTTCTTGGCTTTAGCCCCAAAACTTCGAACATTTTTTTGTCTTCGTTTGCATCGGGATTAGGGGTGGTAAGTAACTTCTCTCCCATAAATATAGAACTAGCCCCCGCCATGAAGCAAAGCGCCTGTGTTTCCTTATTCATTTGCACCCTGCCTGCCGAAAGTCTCACTACTGAATCGGGCATTACAAGGCGGGTAGTAGCAATCATCCGTATCATTTCCCAAGATTCAACAATAGGCATTTCTCCTAAAGGTGTTCCTTCCACGGGTACTAGGGCATTGATAGGAACTGACTCGGGATGCGGATTTAAATGAGATAAGGTCAGCAGCATTCCTATCCTGTCATCTGCCGACTCTCCCATACCTATAATCCCACCGGAACAAACTGTCAATCCAGCTTTACGCACATTATGCAAGGTGTTAAGGCGGTCTTCATAATTACGGGTAGAAATAATATTTCCATAGTTTTCTTCCGATGTATCCACATTGTGGTTGTAGGCATATAATCCGGCATCGGCCAGCTTTTGGGCTTGCTCTGCATTTATCATGCCCAAGGTAGCACATACTTCCATGCCTTTGGCATTCACAGTCTTCACCATATCAAGCACCCTATCGAAATCTTTATTATCTCTAACTTCCCTCCATGCAGCACCCATACATAAGCGTGATGCGCCCATGGTTTGAGCACGGTCAGCTATGGCACTTACCTCATCCACACTCATCAACTTTTGCACTTTTACTTCGGTATGATACCGGGCAGCTTGCGGGCAGTAAGCACAATCTTCCGGGCATCCTCCTGTCTTAATAGAAATAAGAGAACTTATCTGCACCTCTTCAGGGTTATGATACTTGCGGTGAATAGTGGCCGCTTTATATATAAGTTCTAATAAAGGGGTGTTGTATATTTCAGCTATTTGTTCCTTGGTCCAGTTGTAACGTACTTCGCTCATAAATTTGATTATAAGAGCAAAAGTAGGCAAAAATGGCGAAGTAATACTTACTTTTGCCAATGAGTTTAAAGCTATGCATATAGACATTATAACCCTGCATCCCGGTTTGTTGGAAAGTCCTTTTCAGCATTCCATAGTAAAAAGAGCCATTGAAAAGAAATTGGCAGATGTAACCATAATTAATCTCCGAGATTATGGCTTAGGCAATTATAAGCAAGTAGATGATGCTCCTTTTGGCGGAGGCGCAGGTATGGTGATGACCATTGAACCCATTGCCAATTGCATAGAAGAATTGAAAGCACAACGAACTTACGATGATATAATCTACATGACACCGGATGGAGAGCGATTCAACCAGCAAATTGCTAATTCACTATCGATGCATCAAAATATAATCTTGCTTTGTGGGCATTACAAAGGGATAGATGACCGCATACGGCAACTTTACATCACCAAAGAAATATCTATAGGTGACTATGTATTAAGTGGAGGTGAGTTGCCTGCAGCCATATTATGCGATGCTATCATTCGCCTATTACCAGGAGCCATTTCTGATGAGACCTCTGCCCTATCCGATTCTTTCCAAGATAACTTGCTGGCTCCGCCAGTATATACTCGTCCTGCTGAGTACAAAGGATTGAAAGTCCCTGATGTGCTTCTTTCCGGAAACCCAAAACAGATTGACAATTGGAGGCATGAACAAAGCATTGAAAAGACAAGGAAAAGCAGACCGGACTTGTTAAGCTAAGAGGTTACTTAAAAAGCAAATACACGGCCAGTATAAGGCAGCCAAATCCGGCAATATGATGCAGTTGTAGTATATTGGTTTTAAATACCACCGCAGAGAAGATTACAAATACGGACAGGGTAATAACCTCTTGTATCACCTTTAACTGCAAAAGTGAAAACGGCCCTCCGTTTTCTTCAAAGCCTATACGGTTGGCAGGCACCTGAAATGAATACTCAAATAGAGCTATTCCCCAACTGATAAGTATAATAGCAAAAAGTGGAAGGCTTTCAAAACCTTTCATGCTTTTAAATTTCAGGTGACCATACCAGGCAAAAGTCATGAATGTATTGGAGAGAATTAGCAGCAGGATGGTAAAAATGGCTCGTTTCATAAGTAGTGTATTTGAATCACAAATATCACGATTTCATCTATACCCCTCACACCATTGGTACAACTCGTAATTCATAACTCATAACTCCTATGCTTATTTTTCGCAAATTTGCAGCACAATTCAAATCCCACCATGCCTAAAATATCTATAAAGGGTAATCAGATGCCTGCCTCGCCCATTCGTAAGTTAGTTCCCTATGCTGAAAACGCCAAGAAGAAAGGCACGAAAGTATACCATTTAAATATTGGTCAACCGGACATTAAAACCCCGGATACCATGATGAATGCTATCAAGAATTTCCCTTATCCTATTATAGAATATACCCACAGTGCCGGCATCGAGAGCTACCGCCGCAAGTTGGTGGAGTATTACCATAAGTACGAGATTGAACTCGATTATACCCAGATAATGATTACTACCGGAGGCTCGGAAGCTATCGAAATGGTTATGATGAGCTGTTTTAACGAAGGCGATGAAATTCTTGTACCAGAACCTTTTTACGCCAATTACAACGGTTTCGGAGTGGCTGCCGGAGTTGTTATTAAAACCATTACTGCCGATATTAAAACTGGGTTTGCATTGCCTCCCATCAGCGAATTTGAAAAAATGATTACCAAAAAAACCAAGGGAATCATGATTTGCAACCCTAATAACCCGACCGGGTATTTATACTCACGCGAAGAAATTGAACAACTGGGTGCACTGGTTAAAAAGCACGATTTATTTTTCCTGGTAGATGAGGTTTACCGCGAGTTCTGCTATGACGGAGAAAAACATTTTTCAGCCATGCGGTTAGAAGGAGTAGATGCAAATGTAATTATGCTCGACTCAGTTTCTAAACGATACAGCGCCTGCGGATTACGTATTGGTGCACTCATCACACGCAACACACAAGTGTTGGATACGGTATTAAAATTTGCACAGGCCCGCTTAAGTCCGCCAACCGTGGGGCAAGTAGCGGGCGAGGCCGCCATCGACACGCCTGATTCTTATTTTGAAGAAGTAGAAGCTGAATACACCAAGCGCAGAAATTTAGTAGTAGATAAGCTCAATAAAATTGATGGGGTATTTTGCCCCAAGCCAAAAGGTGCATTCTATTGCTTTGCATCACTTCCAATTGATGATGCCGACAAATTCTGCCAATGGTTGTTAGAAGATTTTGCACACAATGGTGAAACTGTTATGCTAGCCCCGGCGAGTGGATTCTACTCTACCAAAGGACAAGGCAGAAATGAAGTGCGTATAGCCTATGTACTCAATACAACCGATTTGAAAAATGCCATCGACTGCCTGGAAAAAGCCTTGCAAGTTTACCCGGGAAGAACCGCTAAGAAAAATGCTACCGCTTTAAACAACGCCTGATTGTGAACTACGAAGTTAAAAATATACCCGAAGAAAGCCGCTTTGAAATAGACTTAGGCGACAAAACGGCCTACCTTGACTACCACCTGTCGGGTAATACTATCATCTATATACATGCTTATACTCCTCCTGAATACAGGGGAAAAGGCATTGCGGCACAAGTGGCAAAATATGCCCTTGATTATGCCCGCGATCATAACCTGAAAATAATTCCCCAATGCCCTTATGTGCGCGATTATGTCCAAACCCATAAGGAATACCAGGATCTACTGGCGAGTTAGCAGATAGTTAAGAGTTACTAGCTGCCCGTGGTTCCTTCAAATAAGAGTTGGGAGACATCCTGATCTTACGCATGATGAAGTATACCGACATGCTGATAATAGACGCGAAAAAGCACCATACCGATACGGTATAATGTTGAAAGAAGATAACCGTTATAATGCAGGAAATTAAAATGGCCATTCCCACAAGCCACATTTTTCTAACGCTTGTAAAGAATGGCGAAACAATGATTGCTGCTATATAAAACGCAGGCTCTAAATATTTAAAAGTATCAGGATGGTCAATGTGATAATAAATATGCTGACCGAGTATTTCTGCATGAGCCGGATAATTCAGCATACAATAAAACTGGTAAAGTGATTCTGTTATTCCTATAGCAACAAATACCCGTTGGATCTTTCTTCGTTCTCCTTTATTTTCTACCATCACCATAGCAATAGGTATCCACAAGGGCCAGATTATCTGGGAAAAGATAAGGAATCCGTATTTCCCATACAGATTCAATTCAGCGTTAAACGGATTGGCAAACGATACCCACACCAAGCCTTCGTTAAATTGTTGTATGGCAAAGAATAAAGGTATGCAGGCAAATACAATTTGCGATTTTGTTTGTATTTGCTTTATGGAAGCAATACCAATACCAACAAGTACTACGCTTGCACTAAAACTTGCTGTCGCTGAAAAACACATAGGCTGATGTTTTAGGAATTAGATATGATTTGGCAAAGTACAAATTAAATGAAGATCAACTTTCATCACAGATATCCAGGCAAATTATTATATATCGAAAATTAAAACACATACCTGAAAAACAATTAAAATAACAGGAAAATACAGTAGAAAAACAGGAAATATCGATAAAACAGAATTTTTAAACATACTGTATTTCATTGTGTTGTAGAATATCTCCTTGTTAATAACAGGAAATAACAATATTAAAATATAGCGAAAATGAAAAAATGTTCCTATTTTATGTATCAAATATACATTGCTTTTTTCGTTGGTGATTATCTGTGCCATGACACGAAGATAGGTCAGGGAAAAGTAATTTCAAGAAGAGTCAATTACTTTCATATTTGCTCCAAGAAGCCCCGAGGGCTTTAATCTTGGTAGCCCCCGATGAAATCGGGGGTAAAGAAACATACAATGAATTAACAACCCCGTATGGGGTTGAACAATGGATAATAAATTATATAAAGTATTTCCCTATACCAGACCTCAGTTCAATGAGTTGGCCTTCGTTAAAATCGTCTTTAGGAATAAACTGTTCGAAAGATTTTCCTTTTTCATTTCGCTTGAAAATAATAAACCAATGCTGATATTCTTTAATGCTATAAATATCTTTACTCCATTCTATCACCGAATTATACTTTAAATTGTTAATATTGATTTTGTCGTTGGTGAAATCAAATGTCGTAACACCTGAATATCTGTTCTCATATATCTTTTTAATAACATATAAAAGTAGCAGTTGTGTACCGACCAATGATACCGGGCCTATGATCAAGAAAATTTCAGACTTGGTATGATCGGGAGTAATAAAGCCACCAACTATCATTAAGATTCCTGTAAAGATGCCTATAAAGGCTGCAAACCTGAAATCTTTTGTAAAAAACATTTTGTACATGAAACGTACAAATGAGCTTGAATTCACCTCAGTAATAATTTTTATCTGCATAGTAAATATATTAGGCTGCAAAATAGTGAAAATATGGATGTGTTCAAACTACCTAATGTCTCAAATTAATAATGGTGTAGATGTTCATTCATTAGCCCCGCCATTTATGGTGGTGGAAAATATAGTTAACCCTTACAGGGTTGGGTTGTTATTAGGTTCTATTACCCCGCCCTAACGGTCGGGCTACTCATATTAAAGCCTTTCAGGCTTATATAATACATGAATATTTTTGCTCCATCGGAGCAGCCGCTTGGTAGTAAAATTTCCACATATTTTTTGCATCCCGTAGGGATGTACCATACATCACAATTCATTAAATAGGGCTGTCCCAATGGGACACAAATACCTCTATGGTATTATTGGGCTTGCTACCAAGCGAGTGTCCCGAAGGGACAAGAGGCGAGAAAATCAGCTTAATTATTTTATTTCTTTGGCTCTAAATCCCTTTTCTTTGATTCGAGCATCATCTCTTCTACTTGCATATCTATTTTTCGCGTCATTGATAAAAAATCTTCTAGCCCCTCTTTAGTAACTATATATACAATAGCAACTTTAGGCTCACTTTTATATCTGTATCCAAATGCTAATTTTGAGTAAGAAACTTTCGTAAGACGCTTTCCACCCCTTTTCAATAAATTTAGTTCAAATAAATCATCGTTAATTACCAGTACAGGTAAGTATAAAAAATTTCGCAGATAATCATCTCCCGACATATTGAAATCATTATCCTCCCATGATTCAACCATCTCCTCACAATAGTTAACAATCTTAAGAATATCGGAATATAGGTTATCCGGATGAGAAGCCATTAATTCATTCTTTTGATTTTTCCTGCTAAAGGAACAGTATTGCGTGTAGATTTTCCTTTTTCGGTCACTAATATCAATATGGAATGATGGGTACCCAAAATAATCAATAAATGAGGAATCAGACGGAATCGTACTAACTAGTTTCAATCCTCCATGAACTCTACTATCTGGTTTAAACTCAAATTCAGTTAACAATACAAAAGGAGAATTATTATTTTTTATTTCCATCACAAACCATGTACTGGCGATTAATTTCAGTGCTTCCTTTTCACCTCCACTCCGTGATTCGTCATATATCTGAGCAAAAATGTCAATTTCTCTGTTATTTCCAGTTATGGGATCTATAGTGACAAAGTTTGATTCAATTTCATATCCAAGAGTTACTAATTGTTTAGATATTGCCGATTCAAGAATGTAACCAGAGCGTTCTAATGCTTCGAGCATTTCATTTTCACTTATTTTTATCTCTTCTTTCTTCATGTATACCATCTTAAATTACTTGTACAAATATAGCAACTGAAAAAGGCGCAAAGAAGAATCTCTGCGCCTTTTGTTTTTATTTTAGGTTCTATTACTCGTTCACCGGAGCTTCAGGAGTTTCCGCTCCATTACTATCTGCCAGTCCGGCTTCGGACTCTTCTCCCACAGCTTCAGCATCTATTTGAGTAACGGCAGCAATAGTGTCATCACCTTTCAGGTTAATGAGCTTCACACCTTGTGTTACACGACCTACCACGCGCAAGTCAGCTACTGCCATACGAATGGCAATACCCGAGCGATTGATAATCATTAATTGGTCGCTATCTGCCACATTTTTAATGGCAATCAGGGTGCCTGTTTTGTCAGTAACGTTTAATGCTTTTACACCTTTTCCACCACGGTTGGTGATGCGGTAATCTTCTACATCCGAACGTTTGCCATAGCCATGTTCCGATACTACCAGCACATGTGATAAAGGGTCGGAAACAGCAATCATGCCTATTACTTCGTCTTTCTTATCGTCAGTCAGACGTATACCGCGAACACCAGAGGCATTCCTACCCATTGGGCGCACGGTAGATTCATTAAAGCGAATGGCCCTGCCTGATTTCAAAGCCATGATGATCTCATCTTTTCCACAAGTGAGCTTTGCTTCCAACAGCTCGTCGCCTTCGCGGATGGTTACAGCATTAATACCATTTGCACGTGGACGAGAATAAGCCTCCAGCGAGGTTTTCTTAATAACGCCTTTCTTGGTGCAAAGGATAATAAAATTGTTATTGATGTACTCTACATCCGATAGGTTTTTCACATTGATGTAAGCAACAATCTTGTCGCCGGGAGCTAAACTGAGCAGGTTTTGGACAGCCCTACCCTTGGTTGTTTTAGCGCCTTCCGGTACTTCGTATGCCCGCATCCAATAACATTTTCCTTGCAGGGTAAAGAATAGCAAGTAGTTGTGATTGGTAGCTGTAAATATATGCTCTAAAAAGTCTTCGTCGCGGGCTTCTGCTGCTTTAGAACCGCGTCCGCCGCGGGTTTGCAACCTGTATTCGCTAAGAGCAGTACGCTTAATATATCCGAGGTGAGAGATGGTTATGATAACATCTTCATCGGCAATAACATCTTCCATGCGGAAATCAGCGCCGGCATGAACCCAGTCGGTTTTACGCTTATCTCCATATTTTTCTTTTATCTCCTCTAATTCCTTTTTAATGATACCCTTACGTCTGTCTTTATTTTCAGGCTTAAGAATATCAAGGCAATCATTTATAAAAGCTGTTAACTCATCGAATTCAGCTTGCAGCTTATCTCTTTCCAGGCCTGTGAGTGTACGCAGACGCATATCGAGAATTGCTTTCGATTGGATTTCGTCTAATTGGAAATTACTCATTAATTGAGTTTGAGCTATTTCAGGAGTTTGCGAATCGCGGATGATGCGGATAACTTCATCCATGTGGTCAAGGGCTATCAACAAACCTTTCAGAATGTGGGCGCGGGCTTCCGCTTTCTTCAATTCAAATTGGGTACGGCGAACAATAACCTCATGACGGTGAACGACAAAATGCCCGAGCATTTCTTTGAGGTTAAGCGTAAGCGGCCTCAGGTTTTGAAGCTTGCCTACCTTAATGTCATTGTCTATTGTGAAAATGTCCCCTGCATTGATTTTTTCATGCCTTTCCAAATTTATCAACGCTACGTTGTTTACGTTAAATGCGCTTTGTAATTCTGTTTGTCGGTATAAGTTATTGATTACAATGCTTGGGATAGCATCCTTTTTTAATTCAATAACAATGCGCATTCCGTCTCTATCCGATTCATCGCGTACATCGTAAATATCTTCTATCTTCTTTTCATTAACCAGTTCGGCAATTTTCTTTATAAGCTCCGCTTTATTAAGCATATACGGTATTTCAGAGATAACTATTTGCTCTCTGCCCGCTACTATTTCTTCTATATGCTTGCACCTTACTACTATTCTGCCACGTCCGGTCCTAAAGGCTTCTCTTGCTCCATCGAGGCCATAAATCGTTCCACCTGTTGGGAAATCAGGAGCTTCCACAATGCTCTTGCCACTTGCATCGGGCATTATTAATTCATCGATGGTTATTGATGGGTTTTCTATATAAGCAAGGGTCGCATTTACAATTTCTGTCAGGTTATGAGGGGCAATGTTAGTTGCCATACCTACTGCAATACCCGATGCTCCATTCAGAAGAAGGTTAGGAATACGGGAAGGAAGAACGGTTGGTTCTACCTCTGAATCATCATAGTTAGGAACAAAATCAACAGTTTCTTTGTCAATATCTCCTATCATTTCTTCAGCCAGCTTGCGAAGACGGGCTTCGGTATAACGCATAGCGGCAGGGCTGTCACCATCGATAGAGCCAAAGTTACCTTGTCCGTCAACCAGCGGATAGCGTAAGGACCAGTCTTGTGCCATACGAACCATAGTGTCATAAATAGAGGCATCGCCATGCGGGTGATACTTCCCCATAACCTCTCCGACTATTTTGGCACTCTTTTTGTAAGCTCTATTGGAAAGTACACCCAACTCATACATACCAAAAAGCACTCTTCTATGTACAGGCTTAAGACCATCCCGCACGTCGGGCAGCGCCCTGGATACGATAACCGACATCGAGTAATCGATGTAGGCCGTCTTCATTTGTTCTTCAATATTAATAGGTATAATTGTCTCTCCAGTTGCCATGTTGTTAATGTTTACTTAATTAAAATAAAATATAGGGTTAATCGTTTTATGATAAGTGCGCCGAAAATAGACATTTTCACGTAGCAAGGTACTAAAAATTTATTCTCGAATTATTAACATTTTTTAGTTCAAAAAACCAACCACAAACATCTACTGAACGTATATATGAATAGACTACCTTTGAACCGTTACATAAACAATGACAAAACCATAAATTATATGGAAGCTAAATTTTCACCAAGAGTTAAAGACGTAATATCTTACAGCCGCGAGGAAGCGCTTAGGCTGGGACATGATTATATAGGCACTGAACATTTATTACTGGGCATCATCCGCGAAGGAGAAGGCGTTGCCGTTCAACTACTTAAAAAATTAGGAGTTGATACCAGCGACCTTCGCAAAACTGTGGAGAACTATGCTCCGCCTACCAATAAGAAGATCAATCACCTGGCCAATATTCCGCTGGTAAAACAAGCCGAAAAAGCTTTAAAGATTACCTACCTGGAAGCTAAATACTTCAAAAGCCTTGTAATTGGCACCGAGCATTTATTGCTTGCCATTCTAAAGGATGAAGACAGTGTTGCTGCTAAAGCCCTTAATGTATTTAATGTGAGTTATGAAAGTTTCCGCCAGGAATTGGAAACATACAAAATCAGCCCAAAAGGCGAATCGCCCAACACTCCTGCTGACGACGACGACGACGACGACGATAGTGCAGCAATGGGAGGAGGCGGTGGCGCTGGTGCACCCGGTAAGCGCTCCACTTCCGAATCGAAATCAAAAACACCCGTGCTTGACAATTTTGGCAGGGATTTGACAAGAATGGCAGAAGAAGGCAAATTAGACCCTATTGTTGGCAGAGAAAAAGAAATTGAACGTGTATCGCAGATATTAAGCCGCCGGAAAAAGAATAACCCCATTCTGATAGGTGAACCCGGTGTTGGTAAATCAGCTATTGCTGAAGGCCTGGCTCTCCGTATCGTACAAAAGAAAGTATCGAGGTTGCTCTTTAATAAACGGGTGGTAACCCTTGATTTGGCTGCCTTAGTAGCCGGAACAAAATATCGCGGACAATTTGAAGAACGGATCAAAGCGGTATTGAACGAGTTGGAAAAAACTCCTGATATTATCCTGTTCATTGATGAAATTCACACCCTGATTGGTGCGGGTGGAGCTTCCGGTTCGCTGGATGCATCCAATATGTTTAAACCTGCACTGGCCCGAGGAGAAATTCAATGTATCGGTGCAACCACATTAGATGAATATCGTCAATACATTGAGAAGGACGGCGCGCTGGAAAGAAGGTTCCAAAAGGTGCTGGTAGAACCTACCTCACCGGAAGAAACCGTTCAAATATTAAATAATATAAAGACTAAATACGAAGACCATCATTACGTAACCTATACTGATGATGCTATTAAAGCTTGCGTGTATCTTACCAACCGCTATATTAATGACCGCCATTTGCCTGATAAGGCTATTGATGCCCTGGATGAAGCTGGTGCAAGAGTACATATTACCAACATCAACGTACCTCAAAACATCATCGATCTTGAAAAGAAGATGGAGTTGTTGAAGGAGGAAAAGAACAAGGCCGTACATAACCAAAAATATGAAGAAGCCGCCCGGTTGCGCGATAGCGAAAGGCTATTGAATGAACAACTGGAAGAAGCCAAGAAAATTTGGGAAGAAGAAACGAGGTCGCACCGCGAAGTGGTGAGCGAAGAGAATGTAGCTGAAGTAGTGGCTATGATGACAGGTGTACCTGTGCAACGTATTGCCGAGCATGAAAGCGCACGCCTCTCCAAGATGGATGAAGAACTGAAAGGTAAAGTAGTAGGCCAAGACGATGCCGTTAAGAAAGTAGTACGAGCTATACAACGTAACCGTGCCGGACTGAAAGATCCGAACAAACCAATAGGAACATTTATTTTCCTCGGACCTACGGGGGTTGGTAAAACCCAATTGGCAAAGGTTATTTCACGTTATCTTTTTGACAAAGATGATGCCCTTATCCGCGTAGATATGAGTGAATACATGGAAAAATTTGCTGTATCACGCCTCGTAGGTGCGCCTCCGGGATATGTGGGATATGAAGAAGGCGGACAACTTACCGAAAAGGTTCGCAATCGTCCTTATTCGGTAGTATTGCTCGATGAAATTGAAAAAGCTCACCCGGATGTATTCAACCTATTGCTGCAAGTGCTGGACGATGGTCAACTAACCGACAGCCTTGGAAGAAAGGTAGACTTTAAGAATACTATCATCATTATGACTTCCAATATTGGTTCACGCCAATTGAAAGATTTCGGACGTGGAGTAGGTTTCAATACCGTTGCCAAGCAAGATAGCGCTGAAGAAATTGATAAAGGTGTAATTGAAAGCGCACTGCGCAAAACCTTTGCACCGGAATTTCTGAACAGGGTGGATGATGTGATTATCTTCAACTCACTCACGAAAGAAAGTATGTTCAAGATTATTGATATTGAACTGGAAGGTTTATACCAACGTATTGAAAGAATTGGCTATACGGTTAAAATTTCGAAAGAAGCGAAAGACTATATCGTAATCAAAGGCTTCGACCCGCAATTTGGTGCACGCCCATTAAAAAGGGCTATTCAGAAATATCTGGAAGATCCACTGGCTGAAGAAATCATTAAGTCAGGCGTATCAGAAGGTGATTCAGTTGTCGTAGACTTCGATAAAGCAAAGGATGAGATCAGGATAAAAGTGACGAAGGCCAAATCGAACAATAAAAAGAATAAGAATGAAGAAGAAACGAAAAGCTAATTAGAATTAGTAATGAAAGGGCAGGTTGAGAAATTGACCTGCCTTTTTGTTTGCCTCAACCCTTACTTTCCCAAAAATGGGAAGGCGTAACATAATCTACTAATGGTGAGTACGAGATGGATGATCAGTTTGTCTTTCAATAATTGCTTTAGTTTCAGATGGACTAAATATTTCTTTTAACATTTGGTATAAGCCATAAATGGAGGCGACAAATAACAATATTGTTGCCGCACTAACAGCAAAACGCTCTATAGTAGAGTATTTGTTCTTTAATGATTCGTCGTATAGAATCATATAAAAAAGAGTAGTACATCCATTCAAAACAATTCCATAGGTGAGCCCTGTAAAAACTGCCGCAATAAATGGTTTGCCTATGAAATTAAGGAAAAAGACATTTTCTTTTGTGGTCCTTTTAGTAATTGCATGAGTTGCACCAATTGCACCACAAACTAAAGCAGTGTATATTATAAATGTATCATAGTTAGTGATTATTTCCCCAACCCAACTAATTATTCCTAAGAAATTTGCATAGATGAAAAATAGAATAGCGATGGTAATTGCTAAGATGCAGAAACTTTTAAAGCGACCATATTTTGGTTTTTCCGGAATCATCTACTTGCGTTAAATACATTCGCTTTACGTTGGTCCTCATTATCATTTGCAGTACCTAATAGTCCTCCCGCTACACCTCCTATTATTAATCCTATAGGACCTCCTAGTAATCCAATAAGTCCACCCGCTATTGCCCCGCCTGGTGTTACATTTGAATCAGAATAAGCTTTAATATCATGAATATAGTAGATTGCTTGATGTCCACAATTTCCACATGTTGCATAAAAACTATCTCCTCCTCTAAAGTGAACTCTTAGTTCATTTTTTGTTGATGCCTGAATTCCAAGATAATTACGGTGCCCACAATTTGGACAGTTTTTAAGATATAATTTCATTTATTTAAAATCTTTGCAACTTCGTTAAGGATATTTTCTTCGTTTTTTTCATTCTTCCCCCCCAAATCAAATAATTGTGCTTTATGATCAGATTTTACTTTTACTAATATCTTTCCTTTATCTTTAGAGACGCTAATATCTATGGATTCGCCCCAAGACCAAATACTACTTTGGGTAGATGCACTCATTGAACCATTTCTCATATTATCGTATTCGATATTCATACCCAAACTTTTTAAAGCTTTCTTACAGGCGGAATAAACAATATCGAAATTCTGGTGAAATGTTTTTTGCATCATTCTATTAAGAGTTACAAAAATATACAGATTTTTGGATTAATAATCCTCTAATTATTTGTAATGGAACAAAAGTGGGAGGAATCTTTTGTTCGATTACCACAAATTTCCCGTTTTGAAATAATATTCTTACTGGGAGAGAAAGGGGAGATATTAACCTAATATCCCATCTCTTGCAATTTTATCCTTATCCATAGGATTGGAAGGTTTGCCATTTTGAGATGAAGTTTTAGTAATAATATCCCAGTTACCAGGGGGGATAAGCTGTTTGAGTTCATATAGATCGGTACGCCTGTCAAGCAGGTTATGTACACTTCCCTGAATCCGTGCTTTCTTTAGCATTCCCAGTTCGAGGTCCGCAATTAATACTGCTTCTGTATTGGGTGTGGCTTCTGCCCTAACTCCATTGGTAGGGAAAGCAAAATCGGCAGGAGTAAATACGCCTGACTGAGCATACTGAATATCCATATTGTGAACTTTGGGTAAATTTCCCACGCAACCCGCCATCGCAACGTAACATTCATTTTCTATCGCCCTTGCCTGAGCACAGCATTTCACCCGTGTAAACGCATTTTGCGTGTCAGTAAGAAAAGGAATAAACAATATCTCCATGCCTTGTAGGGCAAGCAGTCTTGCCAATTCCGGAAATTCAGAATCATAGCACACCAGTATTCCAATTTTTCCTGCATCCGTATTATACACTTTCAGTTTGTTTCCGCCAACCATGCCCCAGGCACTTATTTCGTTAGGGGTGATATGTATCTTGGTATAAGTATCTACACTACCATCTCTTCTGCATAGGTAACCGATGTTATATAGTTTGCCGTCTTGCAGAATAGGCATACTGCCCGTTATGATATTTATATTAAATGAAACAGCATACTTGATAAATATATCGCGCAAGGGTTCCGTATATTGCGTAAGACTACGGATGGCTTCCGATTGAGTCTGATGATTAAATTCAGCCATTAAGGGAGCATTGAATAATTCAGGAAAGAGTATAAAATCAGATTTGTAGCCGGCCACTGAGTCCACAAAAAATTCAATCTGCTCACACAAGGCTTCGAATGTTCTGAATGAACGCATTTGCCATTGTACAAGCCCTACACGTACCGATGTTTTCTTTTGCATAGGATGCTTAGTTTCCTTTTGATATAGTACATTGTTCCATTCCATCAAGGTAGCATAGGCCTTCGATTCTTCGTCATGCGGCATATAGTTATTCAAAAGCTTCACTACATGAAATTCATTAAAGAGCTGAAAAGAAAGCACCGGGTCATAAATTTCCTTTGTCTTTACCTTCTCTATATACTGCATAGGATTAAGAGTGGAAGAATAGTCTTTATAATTGGGTATTCTTCCCCCAAAAACAATTGCCTTTAAATTTAATTTCATACAAAGTTCCTTGCGGGCATCGTACAGGCGTCTTGCAAGCCGCAATCCCCGATAATCGGGATGAACAAAAACTTCAATCCCATATAATACATCGCCATCAGGGTTATGGGTGGTGAATGAATATTTGCCTGTAATTTCCCTGTATGTATGGTCATCTCCAAAATCATCGTAATTTACAATGATAGATAGAGCTACGCCCACAACCTTGCCATTTACCAATACCACCAATTGCCCCTCAGGGAAAATCTCTATTAGTTTTTCTATCGTTTCACTGGTCCATAATGTTCCGTGCCAGTTTTTATAGGCTTCCCGCATGGAGTCATATAGCCCGATATAGTCGCTTACTCGTAATAACCTGACCTCCACCTTTTCAATATTAACAGGTATTTCAGCCCCATTCTTTTTCGATTTTGTCCGTGGCATAAGCATGCAATTTAAAGGACATTAATAATCCGCTACTCTTTCTTAAATGTACGAAAGTGATGGCCTGACTCCTATTTTAATTCGTTTAAGAGGACGAATCTATCGACAAGAATTATGAAAAGAGTGATAAAAAAAAGGGATGTCTAAAAGTGTAACCTGCTTGGGTTTGGCTTTCCTACTTCTGAATTACAAACTTCCCGTTAGAAATTACATTTCCTGTTGCATTCAAAACCCGGTACAGGTAAACCCCATTAGGTTCTGAGCCCATATTAATATTATTATCTGCAACGCCGGGTTGAAGCGCTGAAGCAAATACTTTTTGTCCAAGCGTGTTATACACTTCCATTGAACCATAATTGCAATTGGTTGACAACCGAACAGTAAATTGACCATTATTGGGATTGGGGAAAAGACCTGTGCCTTGTATATGACTTATTTCTGTTAAGCCGGCAGGCAAATTATCTACCTCAATCACTTTTCCAAACATTGGATTATAACCAGTTTCTCCACTAAAATCAAGCAATTTGTTAAACTGGTTGGATAATGAATATTGAAAGATGGTTCCCAGGTTATATTTTCCACCATAAGATGTCATTCCATATAGATTCCCATCGCTTGCCTGGCTTAAAGTACCTAAGGGAAGTAATCCATTAATACTATCGTTAAAATATACTAACGTAGTGAGGTTACCAGATAATGTACAAGAGAAGAGAGTACTATAAGTGCCATTTGTTGAATCAGGATAATATGAGTAATAATATCGCTGACCAGAAGTCAAACCATACAATTTACCGTCAGTTGCCTGGATGAGAGAGCCTGTAGGGTAGGCACCCTTGGTTCCATTAAAATCAACAAGTTTGGTATATGTATTGGAAGTAGGACTGTATCTGAAAAGAACCCCAAAACCATATAACCCTCCCTGTGATGTGAGCCCATAAAAATTACCATCATTGGCAAGCAATAAGTCTCCATATGGTACAGCCCCATCACTGTCGTTGAAATTAAAAACAGAAGTATATATTCCGGTGGGACTACAAGAGAAGATATTCCCATAACCAGGTGATAAACTATCGCCTCCACCTCCGCTTGTCATACCCCAAAGATTACCATCTTTTGTTTGTATTAAACTGCCATAAGGACTACCTCCATCGATATCGTTGAAAAAATGCAAAGCAGAATATTGACCGGAAAGTTGAAGTTTAAAAATAACTCCAAATGTATTTGGCCCTCCCATAGTTGTCATGCCGTATAAATTACCATCCATAGCCTGAAGCAGACCGTTGCCCTGTGGCTCTGAAGAGCCCCAAACAGAATCAAGATTTATCATGGTAGTCAGCATTCCGTTGTGGTCGCATTTGAATATGGTGCAACTGCCTCCATAACCACCATCTACGGAAGAAGCATAGAAATTATTATCGCTTGCATACAACAAACTCCCGTATGGTGTTGCCGCAAAAGTCGGGTTAAGACTTGCAAATGTTTTAAAATCTCCCGATGGAGTAATAGAAAATATAGTGCCGGCCAGATAGTCGCCACCGGCGCTTGTTAAACCATATAAAACTTGTGCAGAAACCCGGGTAGAATAAAATAAAACGGCTGCTAAAAAAGCAGCAAATGTGAATGTAGAGATTTTGTTTTTCATGGCGTAGTTTTTAAGATTTATTCAAATATACGTATGGAACTATTTAAAGCAACCGGGAATTATTGTATGGCGGTTTTCACTTATTATGTGGTGGTTTTCACCTATTGAGGGGGGTATCCATTCGGAAAATATTCTCCCTTCATACACTACTATACGAAAAGAATAGACAAAGCGTTGGGTTAAAACGAAATTTTAAGCAAAAAGGGGATAAAATAAATTTCAATAAATACTACTCTCCGCCATTAATCATATCAGATACAATGCCCTTGTATTTTTTGCCAAGTTCAGCAAGAATAACACCGCTTATGTGGATTACGATGTATGAAATGATTATCCACATAAATATATTATGAATATCTTTTGCCGTATGCCGTATATTTTTCAACCCAGGTACATCGTCTGAATAAACCATAAAAAGACCTGTACAAGCCTGTACAAAAAGTGAAAAGTAAAATATAAGGTAGAGGTATTTTACCCACAAAAAATGCTTCGCATTTTGTTTGTTTGTTCCAGGAATACGTAAATATTTCAAGGCATTTTTAAGTAACGACACAAGCTTTTGCTGTTTGGGTTGAAAGAACTCCAACAGTATGCGGAACAATAACAACCCTGCTAAAACGTACCCAACATAAATATGCCAGTGCCAAATCAAATCATTAAAATCGTGTGCCACTGAGCGGGCTTGGTCAGGAGAAACTGTGATATTACTTTTTTGCAGATTCTGCTGCACCGGCAAAGTATTGTCTTTTGCATTGAAAAGTGTTTTCGCAAAAAGCACGGTAACTAATGAACCTAAAATAATTATGAATGTACTCCAGTGCCAAATGCGTAGTAATGTTGAATGCTTTCCCTTAAATGAGGGCTCAGTAATAACGGCTTTTGATTCTTTATCCATATTGTAGTATTACCTGCAAAAGTATCAGAATACTTTACCAGCATGCTATTATATTTCTGTTAATTCAAAATCTATCACTGAGGATTCTGCTGTTGCAAATGCGTAACTTAAGCGAATAAATTTCGTATTATATAAGGACGTTAAAGAATTCAATTAAGATGAAAAACCGGTTAGCAACGATTTCCTTATTATTCATTGTACTTTCATCTGCCGGACAAGTTCAATATGTTCTTCCTGTATCCGATGCTAAAAGTGGCGCTCTTACTGCTGTGGCACAAGATTGGGAAGCTATTGGTGTTAACCCTGCCAACTTGGGTTGGACTACAAACCATTCCTTTTCTTTTACCCTATTAAATGCCGGAATAAGTGGTCAGTCGCAGGGGATGAGTTTTCCGGGCTTAATGAATGCTTTTTACGGAACAAGCCTTTTAACCAGGGGCACCGCTTGGCAGGGGATATTAGGCTCACGGGATGGGATGAATACAAACGCCGATGTCAATTGGTTTGCCATGTCTTTCAAAGTACATGAAGTACCGGGGACTTTTGCCGTAAATATGACTGACAAGATACAGTCCAATGCTTTTTTGGGGCTTAATGCATCGCAGGCTATCAATCCCAGTGGTGACAAGGTATACAATGATGCTACTACACTGGCATTGTTGAATGGAACTAATTTATCATACACCCATTACAGGGAAATAAATTTGGATTATGGTGTGAGGCTCTTTGATTTGGGTGGAACACAAAGCGATCCTTATGCATCTGCAACAAGTTGTTTTTCCTTCAGTAATTCGGGTGAACTAACAGGCATATATGGCGGTATTGGAGTAAAGTATATAATGGGAATAGCCGATGTAAACGGCTCTGTTTCTAATGGGGCTTTAGATGCCCTGTATGCTATAAATGAGTATTACCCGAACATGCCTTCAGGCTTTTTTAATACTCCGGGGCATGGTGAAGCTGTTGACCTGGGGATAGGGATTATTCATAAACGATGGAAAGCAGGAATATCACTTATTGATATAGGCTCTATAAGGTGGGAACATGGATACAAAACAACCACCGATACTGGCATTGCATCTGTAATACATGGTAGTGATTTTATTAATGAGTTGAAAAATGGTACGTTGTCCGGTTCCTCCCCACAATCTGAGTATACAACTCCACTACCGGCTGAAATGAAAGGAGGAGTTAGCTATTATGTAAACAAACGCGTGACACTTTCTTCCGATATTATATTACCTATGAATAATGTTCCCGGCGGGTTAGCAGGTCCTTATTTTGCCTTTGGCAGTCAATTAAAAGTATCCAAGTACATTACGTTATGTCCCGGTTTGGCAGTGAGCGTAAACGATGAATGGGCCTTACCTGTTGGGGTAACTATTAATGTGACATCTAATCTCGAATTTTATATAGGAACGGGCGATATTACCTCTTATGCAGGTAAAAGCAATGCTGATGTGTCGCTTGCAGTTGGGTTTTTACGGCTCTATTTCTGACCCTACTTATTACTATGGAAACAACTCTCCCCTATATTGCGACAAATCAGCAGGAGGAATGGTTGCCCCATAGTTGGCATTGATGGAAGTAATAAATTGGTTCGCTATAAGTGCATATCCTACAGCAGTAGGATGTATTCCATCTAACCCAAAAGCGCCACCCTGAATAAATTGCCTGGTGAGGGTTTCTCCATCAACAGTAATGCTACTTTGTAAGGATCCCAAAAATTGATGCATATCAGCCACGGGGTAACCAAACGAAGCAGCTATACTCCGAATGGAAGTATTGTAGGCATTGGTGGCTATTTCAACCGAATCAACCTCTGAAGCATCTAACACCTGGTTATTGGGTATGGGATTAGAAGGACTTATCCCCTGCCCTGCCAATACATTATTATACTCTGTAAGCAGTATATAATCGCCGCTATTGGCTTGTCTTACTCCCGCAGCCGTGGTGATATAAAGATATTGTTTAACCCCGTTTAACATCGCATAGTTTGGCACTGTATTAAAAAAGGGTATAGATGTAATATCCGGTATGGTAGCACAAATGCCTTGCGCGCCCTGATTATGAAAAACAGTAAGTATTGAATCGTATTTCTGTGCAAATTCGGCAGGCGGGGTAATATCGTTCAACGCAATGGTACCAAATCCTTGTATCGTGTCGCGCTGAACTACTCCTCCGGCTGTTGCATACGCCAACACATCATTATTACCTAACCAACAAGTAAAAAAGGTGGCTTTGCTCGCTCTTACAAAATCGATATATTGTGTAGGATTGGCAGAAAGAGCGCTTCCGAATTTAAGATATCTTCCATACGGGTTACCAATATAACCCGGGCCCAGTTGTGAAATCATCTGGTATCCGCATATCACGTTATTGATAAGAGCCTGTGTCGGATTAAGCGCCACACAATTATTGAGCAATATTCCCGCAATACCAAGATTGTTATATGTATTGCCTTGTAAATTTATCCCCCATGTTGCCCAGGAAGGATCGGCATCTGCAGGATTGGGGCCTGCTGTAGAATCATCGCCGGGTTGAACAGGGACAATCTGTCCGTTTGCATATACCAAATGGATGTACCCGGAGCCGTTACCGGTTACCTTAGGCTGTGAAAAAGCAATGGAAGAATTGGCCTTTTGCGCTTGCTTTGCTATGATGGAAGGATAGGAATTGCTTTGTCCGTAATAATAAAGACCTCCATCCATGTACCCCTGCGTAAGGGAATTACCCACCGAGATGAAAGTAGAAAAATTAGCTTTTCCGGTAGAATAGGTTTGGCTATTGAATTGTGTTTTTGTGCAGGAAGACAATGCCAACGCAACAACTGTTATGTATATAGTTATTCTTTTCATGGCAAGTAATTTTAAAATTGATAATTAACCCCTATTCCAAACATATTCACTATGCGGTGATAGGATGCCGAAAAATCAGGGCCGGCAAGTGATTCCGAACCTCCACTTGGATTATTCCATGTAGTATTATTCCACGTAAAATCAGAACGCAGATATGACAAATCAACCGAATAATGCTGACAGAATTTAATGCCTACTCCCAAACAAAATCCGGTGGCATTAGCATCTACTATTTCAGGGCTGACGTATCCATTTTGTATAGGAGTGTTATCAATATAGTACCCCATCCTTATGGAATAATTTTTCATGTAGGTTGCTTCTGCACCAAAGCGATGAGCAGTAGCATTTTTCCAATTGTAGTGGAAGCCCTGCGATGGAGTATTGGTATTTGTGAAATTAAAATGTAGTGAATCATAGGTGTTCCAGAACACATAATTGAAATCATAGGTCACCATAAAATCCCAATTTTTACAGCAAGAGAATTTATATGCAAGCCCGGCCGTAAATACAGCAGGCATATTCACCTGGGTAGAGAAATTTTCAGATGAAGGAAATTCTGTTGCGAGAGAGGCGGGAATTTGCGAAAAGCTAACATTGCCACTTGATACCTTCATAGGTAACCCTGAACGATAACTCATACCGATTTGTAATAATTGATTGTTAGCGCTGTCATTTCCATGCTGCCATATTTTGGAAAAAAGTCCAACATTATAGCCCACTGCATTTCCATTACCACTTAGCGATGCTTCCCCATTGGAATACTGACTGCTTGCCACAGGAATGGCTTTGGTGTCGGAAAAAGTTCCAAACGTATAAACAAATCCGGCTCCCACACTTAGTTGCTTGCATATCTGATATGATACCGTAGGTTGAAACATATAAGTTTTCAATTCTATACTTTGTACAATATACTGCCCCTCCCACTGGCTTGGATATGACACTGAAGAACCAAACTGGTTATTAATAGCCAATCCTATTCTAACACTATTCCAAAAACTTCCCACATAATATAATCCGATGGGAGTATAAATTTTTGATGTTTGGGTAATATTTGCCGTTGCAGGTGTTTGAACAGAAACGTATGGAAACAGCCCGATTATCCCGGCCGTAAAATTTTGTCCGTGTAAATTATTCATTCCTCCCGGATTATAAAATGCCGTAGATGCATCTCCGCAGTATCCCGTAAAAGCGCCTCCAAAGGCCGTGGATTTAGTAGATTGTTGAGGAATCTGAAAACCGTCTGCCATCAAGCTGGAAAATGGAACACAAATAGGCAGGAATGAAAAAATAACAAGTAGTTTTTTCATAATAAGGGGTGTTTTGGTTATCAAATATAAGAAAATTTGGATACTCATAGATGTAAGTGGATTTGCTA
>Ga0207037_10036_pt1 | contig 38109 bp, 44 predicted proteins | sample Alteio_BWMinCont_75_FD_153268 | JGI IMG/M metagenome (GOLD analysis project Ga0207037, IMG submission 153268) | Enriched cells from forest soil in Barre Woods Harvard Forest LTER site, Petersham, Massachusetts, United States -... | ecosystem: Environmental > Terrestrial > Soil > Temperate forest >... | reverse complement strand
CCTTTTCGGAAAGCAGGGATTTTTGATTAAGAAGGTTCAAGACGCCTGTTTTGCTGCGTCTTTTTTCTCGGTGGTTTTGGCTCCTTGGGCAGCCGTTTTTTTAGCAGTTGTTTTTTTGGCGGGCTTTGGTTTCGCCTCGGCCTTCCCTTGGGCCGGCTCGGACACAGCTTCCGCAGGCACAGCCTGATCCACGAATTCGAGGAACGCCTTCGTTCCCGCATCGCCGATACGCTGGCCCAGACGGATGACGCGGGTGTAGCCGCCATTGCGCTGAGCGCTCCGAGGTGCGACTTCTGAGAAAAGCTTGCGCACGGCCTTCTCCTGGCGCAGGAGGGAAAGCGCCAAACGCCGATGGTGCAGAGTTCCCTTCTTGCCCAGCGTCACCATTTTGTCTGCGATGGAACGCGCCGCCTTTGCCTTTTGCAAAGTCGTCTGCACGCGTCCGCTCTCAATGAGACTGCACACAAGATTCGCGAGCATCAGATGTCGATGCTGCGTCTTGCGTCCGAGTTTTAAAGTTTTTACACGATGTCGCATAGTAACCTCCATCGGGACACCCCCATCGGGAGCGTCTTTTGGATTGTAGATTAGGCTTTTCCGGCTCCGGAGAAGTCTTCCTTGAAGTTTTCCAGCAGTCCGGATTCAAATTTCATGCCCAGGGAAAGTCCCAACGACTGCAGCTTTTCCTTGATTTCATTAAGCGATTTTTTGCCGAAGTTGCGGTATTTGAGCATTTCCTGCTCCGTTTTTTGCGCTAACTGGCCGACGGTGATGATATTCGCGTTGTTCAGGCAGTTCGCGGCACGGACCGAAAGCTCGATCTCGTTGACGCTCATGTTGAGCAGTTTGCGCAGACGCGCCTGCTCTTCGTTGACCTCCTGCTTGGCCTCCTCAAACTCAACGGTGTCCTTGTCATAATTGACGAACACGTCGAGGTGGTGGCGTGTGATCGCCGAAGCATGCAAAAGAGCCTCGTCGGGCGTCACTCGTCCATCGGTCCAGATTTCCATCACCAACTTGTCATAATCGGTGCGCTGGCCCACGCGGGTATTCTCCACGGCAAAACGAACCTTCTTCACCGGCGAAAAAATCGAGTCAATCGGAATAATGCCGATGGGCTGGTCTTTCTTCTTGTTCTCTTCGGAGGGACAAAAACCACGGCCCACTCGGATCTCCAGCTCGGCCTCAAATTTCATTTTTTTGTCGAGCGTGCAGATCAAGTGATCCGGATTGACGACCTCGAGGTTCTGATCTGCCTTAATATCGCCGGCCGTGACGGCACCTTCCTTGTTGACGCTCAAAAGCACGCTGCGGGGGCCGCGGTCATGCATTTTCAAGAGCACCTTCTTTAAATTTAAGACAATGTCGGTTACATCTTCAACAACACCGGGTATCGACGTGAACTCATGTGCCGCCCCTTCGATCTTCACCGCCGTGATCGCGGCTCCCTCGATGGAAGAGAGCAACGTGCGACGAAGCGAGTTGCCGAGCGTATGTCCATACCCCCCCTCGAAAGGTTCGGCAGTGAACTTCGCATACGTGTTGGTTGCGCTGTTATCCTCGCGAATAAGACGCGAAGGCATTTCGAAACGACCTAACTGAATAGCCATAGTTGCTTTCTAACGATTTTAATCTAGTCCCGAAAAGGTTCGGAACTCATATATTCGTTGTTGCGTCCAAATGTTCCTAAAAAGCCGGCGTCTGGACGTCGAACGCCAGCTCTTGAAATTCGATTACCGAGAGTAAAGCTCTACGACGAGGCGCTCGTTCACGATGGGGGCAATTTCCTCACGTGTTGGGATGCGCTTCACTTCGCCCTTCAAGCCTTCTTTGTTTACCACCAGCCAATCCGGGACGACAAGCATCTGACTTGTCTCCAAATTCTTCTGCACGATCGCCTTGGTCTTTGCGGAGTCGCGCACTTCCACAACGTCGCCCGCCTTCACGTTGTAAGAGGGAGACGATACCTTGCGGCCGTTCACCTTCAAGTGTCCATGAACCACGAGCTGGCGGGCAAAAGCGCGAGAGGTGGCAAAACCGAGACGGAACGCAATATTGTCCAGACGGGTTTCGAGAAGCTGGAGAAGTGTTTCACCGGTGACACCGCGTTTGCGGAGCGCCTTGCTGAACACATGCCGAAATTGCTTTTCGAACAAACCGTACATGTAACGAAGTTTTTGCTTTTCGGAAAGCGCGAGACCGTATTCCGAGAGTTTGCGGCGTGACTTCGGGCCATGCATGCCCGGAGGATAGTTCTTCCGTTCAAAATATTTGGAAGGTCCAAACAGCTGCGCGTTGTGACGGCGGCTGACTTTCTGACGAGGTCCTGTATAGCGTCCCATATGAATTAAACTCTCCGAGGTTTGCGAGGACGGCAGCCGTTGTGCGGCATCGGGGTCACATCGCGAATTGCTGTCACTTCGAGGCCGATCGCCTGCAGAGCGCGAACTGCCGACTCGCGTCCCAGACCGGGACCACTGACGAGAATTTCCACTTCTTTGAGACCGTGCGCCATCGCCTGGCGGCCGCAATCTTGTGCAGCCATCTGGGCGGCATAGGCGGTGCTTTTGCGCGACCCCTTAAAGCCCGCTTTGCCCGAGGTCGACCATGCGATCACATTGCCGCGCGGATCGGTAATCGTCACATTGGTATTGTTGAAAGTCGCAAGGACACGCGCGATGCCGACTGTAATATTTTTGGCACCCTTGGCCTTCACGATCTTGGCCTTGGGCTCTTCTGCAAGAGGATCCAGAGGGTTCGTCACCACAGGGGCTGCCGGAGTGGGAGCAGCCGCGCCCTCCACACTAGGAACCTTGGTTTTTTTTGCCTTGGGAGCCTTTTCAGCGCCAGCTTTTGCCGGAGTTTTCTCGGAGGCTTTTTTGGATTTTTCTTCAGCCATAAAATAAGGGGAGGTTAGAAATCAGATTATACTTTTCCGGCCTTGGCATCTTTGTTGCGGATGACGCCGACGGTCTTGCGGGGGCCTTTGCGCGTGCGCGCATTGGTGCCTGTGCGCTGACCACGCACGGGAAGTCCGCGCTTATGCCGGATGCCGCGGTAAGAACCGATTGCCATCAGGCGGCGGATATTCTGCTGGATTTCACGACGAAGGTCGCCTTCCACCACATATTTGTTCTCAGCGATGATCTGGCCAATGCGGTTCAATTGCTCGGGCGTCAGTTGATTGGCCCGCAAATTGACATCCACTTCGGCCTTCGTGAGAATTTCACGGGCGCGCGCCGGACCGATCCCATAGATGTACGGGAGCGAGGCTTCGATACGTTTGTTTTCGGGGAGGTCGACTCCAAGTAGGCGTGGCATAGAAATTAACCCTGACGTTGTTTGTGACGCGGATCCGTGCAAATCACCCGGATCACTCCTTTTCGGCGAACGACTTTGCAGCGTTCGCACAACCTTTTGACGGAGGCTCTTACTTTCATAAAATTATTTCTGTCTGAATGTGATGCGGCCCTTGGAAAGATCGTAAGGCGACATCTCGAGCATCACTTTGTCGCCCGGAAGAATGCGGATAAAATGCAATCTCATCTTTCCGGAGATATGTGCCAAAACTTTGTGACCATTCGGCAGTGCGACACGGAACATGGTGTTGGGGAGCAGCTCCACCACCGTGCCTTCCACTCGAATCGGTTCTTCGTTTCCCACGTTATTCCAGTTGTGACGACTCGGTGTCGTCGGGTTTCCAATCTCATCTCCTTCGCAACGACACCCCCTCGGGTATCGTCAATATTTCCGGTTCTTTTTCCGTGATCAGAACTGTGTGCTCAAAATGCGCGGAAGGCTTTCCGTCCGCAGTCACCACAGTCCAGCCGTCGGCCAGAACCTTCACCCGGCTGTCCCCCAGATTGACCATCGGCTCGATCGCCAATGTCATCCCAGGCTTCAGTTTGGGTCCGTTGCCGGGCGGCCCGTAGTTAGGAATTTGAGGTTCCTCGTGAAGAGTCCTCCCCACCCCGTGCCCGACAAACTCACGCACGACGGAAAATCCGTTCCCCTGAACAAAAGATTCCACCGCGTGTGAAACATCAGATAATCGATTACCAGACCTAGCCTTGTCAATAGCCAAATGAAGCGATTGCTCCGTCACGTCGAGAAGTTTGCGAACTTCCGGCGCGATCTCGCCCACCGCCACCGTGGTGGCTGTGTCCCCCACCCACCCCCCGTAAATCACGCCAAGATCCAGGCTGACGACGTCTCCATATTGGATATGCCGGTTGCGGGGGGTCCCATGCACCACCTCCTCGTTCACGGAGATGCAGGTGTAGCCAGGATAGCCTTTATAGCCCAGGAAAGGGCTTCGCGCACCCGCCTCTTGAATTCTTCGGCCAGCATAATCATCAATTTCCTTAATAGTACGTCCAGGCTCTATAAAATCTGCTACGGCTTTTAACAACGTCGCGGCGAGCACGCAGCTCTTGCGCATTTCGGCGATTTCCTGGGCGTTTTTCAACGGGATACTCATGACATGATGACCGTGCCGAACAACCGCGTATCTAAGAAAAAACCATTTCCTCGCTCGAAATTCTCCCCGTCTAGATGCGGCCCTTCATGCGTCCCTTTTTCAGGAAGCCCTCGTAGTTTCGCGTGATGAGGTGGGTTTCGATCTGACGCAGCGTATCGAGCAGCACACCCACGACGATCAATAAACTCGTGCCGCCAAAAAAGCTTGTCGTGGTCTGGTCCAGATTCAAAAAGTTGTGCAAGAGACTCGGCAAGATGGCGACCACGATCAGGAAAATGGCGCCGGCAAAAGTGATGCGTGTCATCGTGTAATCCAGAAAATCCGCGGTCGGTTTTCCGGGACGAACTCCCGGCACGTAACCGCCATGCTTTTTTAGATCATCGGCAATCTGAACCGGATTGAACATCGTCGCCACCCAAAAAAAACTGAATGCAAAGACCAGAACTGAGTAGACAAAAATATAAACCCAGGTGCCCGAATTGAGCTGTTGCAGAACGCGGTTGAGCCAATCCAGCTTGAACCAGCCAAAAAAGAATGCCGGCAACATCAGGATCGCCTGCGCGAAAATAATCGGCATCACACCCGAATAGTTCGCCTTAAGAGGCATATAGGTCTGACCGCCCGCATACACTTTGCGTCCCACCATGCGCTGAGCATATTGAACCGTGATTCGCCGCTGCGCCTGGGTAATGAGAATGACCGCCCCAATCACGCCCACGAACATCGTGATAAAAAGCACGCCATGAAAAAGATTGTACGTCGCAGGCTGTCCTGGCGGGGGAAAGAAAAGACGAACCGCATTCGTCACCGCAGCGGGAAAACGGGCCAGGATATTGGTCGCAATCAGCATGGAAATGCCGTTTCCAATGCCGCGCTCCGAGATCTGTTCGCCAAGCCACATCATGAGGACGGTTCCGCACGTCAGCGTGATCATCGTCGTCAGTTCAAACCCGAGGCCGGGATTTACCACCGGTGATACAGCAAGTTGCTTGAAACCCATCACCCGGCGCAGGGTATCAGGGTGTTCGAATCCCTTTGACATGAAAAAGCTTTGGAACAGGGCAATGACCACGGTGAAGAAACGCGTGTATTGCGTGACTTTCTGCCGGCCGCCTTCCTCGCGGGCAATCTTGGAAAGCTGCGGGACCACCGCCGTCAAAAGCTGCATGATGATCGAGGCGCTAATGTAGGGCATCACCGTCAAGGAGAAGATCGCAAAGTGTTCGATCGCCCCGCCGCTAAAAATATTCAAGAGCGCCATAAAACTGCCGCCCTGCGTTTTTTCCATGTTCCGAAAGATGTCCGCCAGGACGTTCGTGTCCACGCCTGGAACTGAAATGGCCGCGCCGAAACGCGTGAGCACAATAATCCAAAGCGTGAAAACCAGGCGCTTTTTAAGCTCTGGAATTTTGAATGCGTTGGCGAAGGCGCTAATCATGGAATGGACAACCTACAAGCAACCAGGCTCCTGCTGCAAGAAACATCGCGGCGGAAGGAGGCAGCACCCATTACTTGCGGACTATTGCAAGCACCTTCTCCGCAATCTGCTCTGCCTTGCCGCCGGCTGATTCAATTTTGGCTTTGGCAGAAGCGCTGAAGAGATGCGCATGGATGGTGAGTTTCTTCTTGAGCTCGCCAGAACCGAGGATCTTCACCGAATCGAAACGGCCATTGATAAGCCCTTTCTCGATCAGAGATTCGATCTTCACGCTCGCGCCGTCAGAAAAATCATTGAGGTCCGAAAGGTTGACAACCGCCACCTTGCGCTTAAAGCGGGCGTTATTGAATCCGCGCTTCGGCAAGCGGCGGTAGAGCGGAGTCTGACCGCCTTCGAATCCATGACGAATCGAGCTTCCCGAACGGGCCGTCTGGCCCTTGCCGCCACGACAGCTCGTCTTGCCGTGACCCGAAGCTTCGCCACAACCAAGGCGTTTGGTCCGGTGCTTTGCGCCTTTGGCAGGTTTAAGTTGATGCAGTCTCATAAAAGTTGAAAGTTAAAATGGAGTCCACCTTGAGGCGGGATGATACAAGAGAGAAAACGGAAGGATCAGGCGGCTGCCGCAGTGCCCCCTTCATGGATCTTGAGTCCGCGACGCTGCATGATCTCCTCACGGCGGCGAAGCTGGCGCAATCCCTGAAGAGTTGCCTTCACCACATTGGCCATGTTGCCAGAACCAAGCGATTTCGAAAGCACGTCGCGAATGCCCGCAGCTTCGACGACGGCGCGCACGCCGCCACCGGCGATCAAACCCGTTCCGGGGCTGGCGGGCTTCAACATCACGCGTCCGCCACCAAAACGGCCTTCCACCTCGTGAGGAATCGTGGCTGCTTGCAAACAAATTTTTATCATACTGCGGCGCGCCATTTCAGTTCCCTTCTTAATCGCGTCCGCCACTTCGTTGGCTTTTCCAAAACCGTAACCCACCTGCCCCTTTTGGTCGCCGACCACGATCAGGGCGCTGAAGCTAAACCGGCGTCCACCTTTCACAACCTTGGCGCAACGATTTACAAACACGACTTTTTCCATCAAATCGCTCTTGGGCCTCTCGGAACGATCCATCCGTGGCCCGCGCTCGCGGCGGCGCGTGGGTGAGCTGTGCTGCTGCTGCTGCGGTTCCGTGGAAGCCGGGACGACTTCGGCCGGCGCCGCGGGTTTCACTTCGTTTTCATTTGTAATATTGGTTGCCACAGATACTCCTCTAATCAAAATACCAGTCCGGCTTCACGAGCCGCATCCGCCAGGGCTTTCACTTTGCCGTGATAACGGGAACCGCCACGGTCAAAAACGACGGTTTTAATGTTTTTCGCGATCGCCCGCTCCGCTGCAATCTTTCCAACTTTCGCTGCGGCAGCCACGTTCGCTTGGTTTTTCTTACTCTGACGCAAATTTTCTTCCACCGTGGAAACGGCAGCGAGGGTCACGCCCTGAATATCGTCCACGAATTGAACGTGGATATTCCGTCCGGAGAAACAGACGCTCATGCGGGGACGAGCAGCCGTTCCGTTAATCTTCGTGCGAACCCGCCAATGGCGTCGCTCACGCAATTCTTGTTTGGTGTTTGCCATACTTCAACGTTATTGAACGGTTTTGCCTTCCTTGCGGCGCACATGCTCGCCGGCGTAGCGAATACCTTTGCCTTTGTAGGGCTCAGGGGGGTAAAAGCGCCGAATCGAAGCGGCGACTTCGCCCACCTTTTGTTTGTCGGCGCCATCGATCTGAATCTGGGTGTTCTCAGCCACCTGGATCTTGATGTCCGCTGGAATCGGGAAGAGAATCGGGTGTGAAAATCCGAGGCTTAGGTTGAGGTTTTTGCCCTGTACAACAGCTTTAAAACCAACGCCCTGAATCTCAAGCTTCTTCTGGAAGCCTTCGCTCACGCCAAACACCATGTTGTTCACGAGACTGCGCGCCAGACCGTGCTTGGCTTTCGCGTCGCGAGCTTCGTCGGTCGAAGAGAGTGACAGACGGTTTCCTTCCAGCTTCGCCTGCACCTTCTCGGGCAGTTCCCAATCTAATTTGCCTTTGGGACCCTCGACCTTCACTCGGCGGCCTTCCACAGCCACTTTCACTTTGGCCGGGATCTCAATTGCTTTTCTTCCAATGCGCGACATACAAAAATCCAGTCTAATGGCTCGAAGGCTTTACCATACCTGGCAAAGAACCTCGCCTCCCTTGTTTTTCTTGCGGGCTTCCTGGCCCGTCATAATTCCTTCCGATGTGGAAAGGATGCAAATGCCCATGCCGCCAAGCACGCGAGGAATTTCGCGGACGCCTACGTATTGGCGACGGCCGGGCGTGCTGATGCGTTTCAATCCAGTGACAGCGCGATTGCCGCGTTCGCCCCTCAGTGCGATCTGGAGGTTCGTCTTGCCCCCCTCCTTCTGCACCTTGAAATCTTCGATGTAGCCCTCACGCTTCAAAACGCGGGCGATATCGCTCTTCACGCGCGAGTGCGGGATTCGGACCTCCGAATGGCCGGTAAGCTGCGCATTGCGCAAGCGTGTCAACATGTCTGCAATGGGATCATTCGTTGTGCTCATAATTACCAACTGGCTTTCGTCACCCCTGGAATCTTGCCGGCCAGCGCGAGTTCGCGGAAGCAAAGGCGGCACATATCAAAACGTCGCATGAATGCGCGCGCACGGCCACAATTTTTACAACGGGTGTAGCGGCGCACCTTGAACCTCGGCGTGCGCAGCTGTTTGTTCATCAAGCAAAGTTTTGCCATATTTCTTAAGCTTTCTTTTCCGCCGCGAACGGCATTCCGAGGAGGCGAAGCAGTTCCTTGGTCTGTTCCACATTGCGGCCAGTCGTCACAAACGTGACGTCCATGCCGAGCTTGCGCTTGATCTTGTCCAATTCGATTTCAGGGAAAATGGTCTGATCGTCCACACCGAATGTGTACGAGCCGCGCCCGTCAAAGGAGCGCAGCGGCACGCCGCGGAAGTCTCGCACGCGAGGCAACGCCGTGTTGAAAAAGCGCTCCAAAAACTCGTACATCTTCTTTCCACGAAGCGTGACTTTGCAGCCGATTTCCTGGTTCTTTCGCAGCTTGAAATTTGAAATGCTCTTCTTGGCCTTCGTGATGATGGGTTTCTGGCCGGTCACAATCGTCATCTCGCGCAACGCGTCATCCACCGCCTGACGGTCGCCCGATGATCCCACGCTGGTGTTTAAAACCACTTTCAGCATGCGCGGAATCTGCATGGGGTTCTTATATCGCCCATTCTTCAATAGATCGGGGACAATCTTCTCTCGATATGTTTTCAAAAGTTCACTCATGGCACACGCTCATTAACTTTGCTTGGCGGCTTTTACAGTCTTCGGCGCACCCTTGCGCTTGTCGAAAAGTTCGGCCAGCATCACGTTGGAAATATGCAAGGTGGCTTCGCGTTCCTGAAATCCTCCCTGGGGACGATCCTGGCTCTTGCGAAGCGCCTTCTTCATCATGCGCACGCCCTCCACCACCACGCGCTCCTTTTTCGGATCCACGGAAAGGATCTTGCCGCGCTTGCCGCGGTCATTTCCGTTCAGCACCACAACCAAATCATTTTTTTTCACATGCAGTTTCATCAAATCACCTCGGGAGCGAGCGAAACAATCTTCATGAAGTTCTTCTCGCGCAATTCGCGCGCGACCGGTCCAAAAATACGCGTGCCGATGGGATTCATCTGCTTATCGATGATCACAATGGCATTACGATCAAAACGCAGGACAGAACCATCCGACCGGCGGATCGGCTGACGGGTGCGCACCACCACAGCATCCACGACGGCGCTTTTCTTAACCGTGCCATCCGGATCAGCCTCCTTCACGTTTGCTTTCACCACGTCGCCCACTCGCGCGAAAAGTGTCGGGCGTCCGAGAACGCCGATCACCGAAGCCTTCCGGGCTCCTGTGTTGTCAGCAACATCAACGATGGATCGTACCTGCAGCATAAAATTAAATTCCTTTTCTTAAGCAACCACGACCTTGCCATCTTTAGTCTCGGCTCCGAGCGAACGCTGTTCGGCGCCCCGCTCCATCACTTCCACAAGACGCCAGCGCTTCAAGCGGCTCATCGGGCGCGTCTCCACAATGCGGACACGGTCGCCGATTTTCGCTTCGTTCTTTTCGTCATGGGCATAAAAACGGGAAGAGAGGGTCATCACTTTGTCATATTGGGCGTGGCGCACACGGCGGTCCACACGGACGACAATCGTCTTTTTCATCTTGTCGGAAACGACATGGCCGATCCGCTCTTTGCGCTTTTCGTGCGTGGCGGGCGCTTGGGTTTGGGATTCACTCATAATCGGGCTCAGGCTGTTTTTCGTTTCGATTGGTTGATCAAAGTTTCAATGCGCGCCAGGCTGCGGCGCAACTCTCGGAGACGGCTTGGCTTTTCCAATTGGCCTGCGGTCTGGCGGAGACGCAGGTTGAAAAGTTCCTGGCGAAAGTCATGTCCCTTCGCTTGAAGCTCCGGCATGGTCAAAGATTTAAGTTCCTTCAGTTTCATATCGTCAGGCAGCAAGATGATGACGTCCGATAAAGCGCGTGCGGATCGGCAGCTTGGCCGCCGCGAGCGCGAACGATTCGCGGGCCGTGTTCTCGGGAACGCCATCCATTTCAAAGAGCACATTGCCAGGGCGCACCACGGCGACCCAGGTGTCGGGAGCACCTTTCCCCTTGCCCATTCGGGTTTCAAGAGGCTTCTTAGAAACGGATTTGTGCGGGAAAATGCGAATCCACACCTTGCCCTTGCGCTTCATGTTGCGGGTCAGCGCGACACGCGCGGCCTCAATCTGCGTCGTCGTGATCCATGCGCGTTCAAGCGCCTGCAGCCCGAACGTGCCGAAATCGATCTTTGCGGCGCGTGTGGCCATCCCTGCACGGCTTCCGCGGTGCATGCGGCGATACTTCACTCTGGCTGGCATCATGGGCATAAGCGTAACTCCAAATCTTTAAAATCAAGCAGCCGCAGGGGCTTTGCGGGCATCCAATCTTTGCCCCTTGTAAATCCAAACTTTCACTCCGATTTTGCCGTAGACCGTGCTGGCCTCCGCAAATCCGTAATCAATGTCCGCGCGCAACGTCTGCAGGGGCACCTTCCCCTCCTTGTATCCCTCGGTACGGGCAAGCTCGGCGCCTCCAAGGCGTCCGGCGCAACGGATCTTAATTCCTTCCGCTCCAAAATTCATGGTGGTCTGCACAGCCTTCTTCATCGCCCGACGAAAGCTGATGCGGCGTTCCATCTGAAGCGCCACATTCTCAGCGACAAGCTGGGCATTCGTCTCAGGCTGCTTCACTTCCTGGATTTCCACGTAAATCTCCTTCACCGTCGTGAGCCTGCTAATATCTTCCTTCAGTTTCTCAATTTCAGTGCCTTTGCGGCCAATGACGATTCCCGGCCGGGCCGTGAAGACTGTCACACGAATGCGTTGAGCGGCCCGCTCGATATCGATGCGGGGCACTGCGGCCTGCTCAAGTTTCTTCTTGAGGTAATCGCGAATCTTCAAGTCTTCGTGCAAAAAGAGACGATATTCACGCTTCGGGGCATACCACTTCGAACGCCAGTCTTTATTGACGGCGACTCGAAGTCCAATTGGATTACATTTTTGGCCCATAGATCGGAGGAAAAAGGATCGAGATTATACGTTGGTTTTCACTCGTCACTCAAGATGATTTTGATATGACTTGTTCTTTTGCGAATCAAAGTGGAACTGCCGCGTGCCCGGGACGAACCTCGTTTGATGGTCGTTCCCTCGCCCACCACGGCTTCTTTCACCTTTAAAGATTCGCGCGAAAGATGGTTGTTGTTCTCGGCGTTGGCAATCGCGGATTTGAGCGTCTTGGAAACCAAGCGCGCTGCCTTCAAAGGCATGAACTGCACGAGATCCAGAGCCCGCGTGGCGGGCAAACCCTGAATTTCACGGGTCACCTCCATCACTTTGCGAGGCGAAATCCGCACATGTCGTGTAATAGCTTGAACTTTCATAAAATTTATTTTTTTGGGTCCTTCGTCAGCATCCTATGTCTTTCGCAGGCTCGCCAGGTCGCCCTCGCGAATCGGCTTTTCGGCATCCATCTGCTCGATCAGCGCAAGCGAAATCTTTTCGCGCACTTCCACAAGCCTTGCCACCGCCATCACCGTTTTTCCTCGCACAATCACAAACGGCATCCCCACTCGAGCGCCCTGATTGCGCCCCACCACCAGCGCGGCGACACCCAGGTCCAGCCTCACTCCCGCCACCTTGATGTTCTCAAGAGCGGTTGGCTCCGGCTCTGGCGCGAACACTTTCGGCTCCTCGGAGCCGGTCAACAGCTTTTGGCTTTGCCGGATCTCGCCTTCCAGTTGCGCACGCTTGGACGGATCCACTTTCTCCGCCGTACGAAACGCTTCCTGGCTCACAAAAACCAGCTGCCGCAGCTGCCGTCTTAATCCCTGCATCTCACGATCCGCATCGCTTAGGATTTTCAACGCATTCTGCAAAAAGCTTCTCCATTCCTCCGACGCACGAACCTCCTCGTCATCAGCAATCAAACCTGTCCGCGGATTTCCGAGCCGCACCTGCATGCGGGCGAGTTCGTTTGTCAGAGAGGTCATCTCCCTCTGGCGCACCAAGTCAACCCTGTGAAGCTCCGCGTTTTCCTTCCGCAGCTCCTCCAGAGCAACTCTCATCTCCTGCTTCTCAACATCCGCCGCAAAGGCGGAAGCTAACAAAGAACAAAAAATCCAAATCCACCATCCACCCTTCATCCCCAAACAGCGCCCTCTCCTCATGGGAAAAGGTAACCCCGAGGCTTTCGGGATTATTTTGCCGCCGCCTTCTCCGTATGAGCGCCGTGCTTCTTGAACGTGCGCGTTGGAGAAAACTCTCCCAAACGATGTCCCACCATGTTTTCCGTCACGAACACCGTGTTAAAAATCTTGCCGTTATGCACGAGAAAGGTGTGCCCCACAAATTCCGGCAGCACCATGGATCGGCGCGACCAGGTCTTGATCGGTTTTTTGCCGCCCGTGGCGGTCATCTTCATCACCTTGGTTACAAGATGATCATCTGCAAAAGGTCCTTTTTTCAGTGAACGAGCCATAGATAGTAAAATGAATTTTTTTTATTTCTTGCGCCGTTGGAGGATCAGCTTGTCTGAAGGCTTGTGCTTGCGGCGGGTCTTCAACCCCTTGGCGAGCTGGCCCCAAGGCGAAACAGGATGATGCCATCCGCCGCCGCCCTTGCTCTTGCCCTGACCTCCCCCCATGGGATGGTCGATCGGGTTCATCACCATGCCGCGCACGCGCGGACGCCATCCGAGATGACGCGATTTTCCGGCCTTGCCGTAGGCGATTTTCTCATGATCCAGGTTTCCGACCTGCCCCAGGGTCGCATAGCAATCCAAATGAATGAGACGAATTTCGCCGGAGGGCAGCTTCACGTTGCCGTAATCGCCTTCTTTCGCCATCAATGTCGCCGTCATGCCCGCACTGCGTACGAGCTGACCGCCGCGGCCCTTCGCAACTTCGATGTTATGCAGGGGCATTCCCATCGGAATTTGACGCAACGGAAGCGCGTTGCCAATTTCAGGAACCACGTTGTTGCCCGCCAACACTTCGCGTCCCACTTCCAGCCCGATCGGGGCCAGGATGTAACGCTTTTCTCCATCCGCGTATTCGAGCAGGGCAATACGGGCTGAGCGGTTCGGATCGTATTCGATGCCGACGACTTTCGCCTTCACATCGCGCTTGTCGCGCTTGAAATCAATAACCCGATAACGCTGCTTGTGGCCGCCCCCACGATGCCGCATCGTAAGACGTCCATAGCTGTTGCGCCCCCCCGTCTTGCGAATCGGTTCAGTGAGGCTTTTCTCAGGTTGGTCCTTCGTCACCTCGTCAAACGTCGACGAAGCCTTGAAGCGGATGCTCGAAGTGTAAGGTCTGTAAGTGCGGATACCCATGGCTGCAATGATTTAAAAGATTAGACTCCGAGGTCGATCTTATCCCCTTCCTTGAGCATCACGATCGCCTTCTTCCAGTTCGACGTGCGCCCGCGCTGCTTGGTGTTCTGCCGACGGGGTTTTCCGTCACAGTTCATCGTGTTCACGCGGAGCACCTTGACATTGAAGATTTTTTCCACGGCTTTGCGGATCTGAATCTTGTTCGCGTCCGGTTTTACCGAAAAGACGTAGCTGTTGTTCTGAGCCTGAAGCACCGAACTTTTTTCGGTCAGGCGAACGCGTTGAATAATAGAAAATGGATCGTTCATGACTGGCCTTCCTTCGAAGCATTGCGAGCCGCCAATTGCTCCAGCGCGCTGCGCGTCAGGACAATTTTGTCGCAATTTAAAATCAGATAGGTGTTCACCTCGTTGGCCGGGGAGGACTTAAGCCACGCGATGTTGCGCGACGCACGGCGAAGATTTTCCGAAGGGGCATCGTGGATCAAAAGCGCCTTTCCTTCCACCTTGAGCCCTCTCAGAAGATCGACAAATTCCTTCGTCTTCGGCGATTTCACGTCCAGAGTTTCCACCACAACCACATCGCCATTTTGCAAACGCGAAGAAAGCGCCTGCTCAAACGCGAGTTTCTTCACCTGCTTGGGAATATCCTTCGAATAATCGCGGGGTCGCGGTCCAAATACCACGCCACCTTTACGCCAAATGGGCGAACGCACCAGACCCGCACGAGCGCGGCCAGTGCCTTTTTGCCTCCATGGCTTCTTGCCGGAGCCTGCGACTTCAGCGACGGTTTTCGTGTTCGCACTGCCCGAGCGCTGCGCGGCACGATACGCGGTCACCGCGTCATGGATCACCTGAGGGCTGACGTCTTTGAAATCGTCGCGAAGCTTGAATTCCTGTTCGCCCTTTGCTTTTCCATCCTGACTATAAACTTTGATCTTCATCATGACACCTTCGCTTTCGGTGCAGGTGCTTTCTTCGCCGGGCGAATCACCAGGTAGGACCCGTTCGAACCGGGGACCGAGCCGCGGATCATGAGCAGATTCTCATTCTCGCGGATTTGGATGACCGGCAAATTTTGTGTCGTGATGCGCTTGTCGCCCATGTGTCCTGCCATGCGCGCATTCTTCCAGATGCGTCCAGGCCAAGCGCGCATTCCGATAGCGCCAGGACGACGATGCGACTTGGAGCCGTGCGCCGCGCCGCCGCCTGCAAAACGCCAGCGGCGAACCACACCCTGAAATCCTTTGCCCTTCGAAATGCCGATCACGTCGACGAACTGTCCCACGGTGAAGCGTGTCACGTTGACAACGTCCCCCACATTTAAATCTTCGCTCTTGGCGAGGAATTCGCGAATGAAACCCTTGGGCGCCGTGTTGGCTTTTTTAAAGTGGCCTTTTTGGGCATTCGGCGTGTTCTTCTCCTTGCGCTCTTCAAAACCAAGCTGGTAGGAGGCGTATTTCTCCTTCTCCAGGGTCTTTTTTTGGAGAACCGTGCATGGTCCAGCCGCAACGACGGTCACGGGGTGAAGAACCCCCTTCTCGTCATAGAGCTGGGTCATGCCCAACTTCTTTCCTAAAATTCCTACGCTCATGTTCAGATTTTGATTTGAATGTCGACGCCCGCAGGCAAGTTGAGTTTCTTCAGTTCATCGACCGTCTTTGCTGTGGGATCGATGATGTCCAGAAGGCGCTTATGCGTCCGAATTTCGAACTGCTCCATCGACTTTTTGTCCGCGTGCGGCGAACGGTTGACCGTAAAACGCTCAATACGGGTCGGCAATGGAATGGGACCGGCTACTTTGGCGCCACTGCGCTTCGCGGTTTCCACAATTTCCGCAACCGAGGTGTCGAGGATGCGGTAATCGAAGCCCTTCAGTCTGATTCTGATACGTTGATGGTCCATGAATGAAAAGGAAAATGGTTTTCTGTTTACTTCTTCGCGGTTTCCAAAATTTTGGCAAGAATCTGCTCGGGCACGCGTTCGAAATGCGACGGTTCCATCGAATAGTCGGCTCGCCCCTTACTGAGCGAACGAATGTCCGTTGCATAACCGAACATCTCTTCGAGCGGCACTTCCGCATGTGCCACACAAAGCCCATCCGCATTCTCGATGTTCATGATGCGGCCGCGACGGCGGTTTAAATCGCCAATGAGATCTCCCTGATACTCCTCCGGCGCGCGCAATTCGACTTTCATAATCGGTTCGAGAATAATGCAGGAGGCCTTCCTCATCGCTTCTTTGAACGCAAAAATACCCGCCATCTTGAATGCCAGTTCGTTGGAATCCACTTCGTGATAGGTTCCGTCAAGAATTTCAACCTTCACGTCCACGACGGGATAACCCGCCACGATACCGCCCGTGAGCGCTTCCTCAATGCCATCCTTGATCGCAGGAATATATTCGCGGGGAATATTTCCGCCCACCACCTTGTTCTCAATCACATGGCCGCCGCCTTTTTCCAAAGGCTCGACGCTGACAATGCAATGGCCGTATTGACCGCGGCCGCCCGACTGGCGGATGAATTTGCCTTCGCCTTCGGCTGGTTTCGTAAGTGTTTCGCGATAAGCGATCTGCGGCTTGCCGGCATTTGTTTCGACCTTAAATTCGCGCAGCATGCGATCGCGGATAATTTCAAGGTGAAGCTCACCCATCCCTTGGATGATCATCTGACCCGTTTCCTCGTCCGTCTTCATGCGGAAGGTCGGATCCTCCTCAGCCAGGCGCTGCAGGGCCTCGCCCATCTTTTCGCGGTCCGCTTTCGTCTTTGGCTCCACCGCCATTGAAATGACGGGCTCGGGGAACGACGGGGGCTCGAGTAAAATGGACAGGTCTTCGTCGCAAAGCGTATCACCCGTAATGATGTTCTTGACGCCCACAAGCGCGGCGATATCACCTGAATAAACAGCATCCACCTCTTCGCGTTTGTCAGCCTGGATCATCATGAGGCGGCTCACACGCTCGCGCTTGTTCGTGCGTGGATTATAAATCGTATCGCTCTTCGACAGCTTGCCGGAATAAACACGGAAGAAAACGAGCTTGCCCACGTAGGCATCGGTCCAAAGCTTGAACGCCAGTGAACAAAATTTCTCGTGATCGTTGGCCGGCACTTCGATCTTTTGTTCTTCGTTGTCCGGATCCTGGCCGACGGCAGGCGGAATCTCGAGTGGAGACGGGAGAAAATCGACAACAGCATCAACGAGGTTTTGCACCGCGCGCTTCTTAAACGCAGAACCGCAAAGCACAGGAACGATCTGGAGTTTGCAAACAAGGCGGCGAATGGCCTGCTTCAACAGGATGTTGGAAACAGGTTTATCCTCAAGGAAAAGATTGCCGACTTCTTCATCTTTGTCAGCCACTGCTTCAACAAGATCCTGGCGCGCTTTCTTTGCGGCTGCCCCAAGTTCCACAGGAACATCGGTGATCTGATAGACCATTCCGTTGTTCTTTTCGTTCTCTTCGTCATCCGGCCAGACATAGGCCTTCTGATTGATCACGTCCACGACGCCACGGAACGTCTCTGCCTGCCCAATAGGGAGCATGACCGGCCATGCATTCGCACGAAGCTTGGTGCGAAGATCGTTGAGCGCCTTTTCGAAATTCGCGCCCATGCGGTCCATTTTATTCACGAACGCAATGCGGGGAACGCTGTACTTGGTAGCTTGGCGCCACACTGTTTCGGACTGAGGCTGCACGCCGGCGACGCCGCAAAACACAGCGACCGCGCCATCGAGCACGCGAAGCGAACGCTCCACTTCCGCCGTAAAGTCCACATGCCCCGGAGTGTCGATAATATTGACGCGATGCTTGATCCCGCTGTGAAGCTTGTCGATTCCTGGCTCGGATTTCTGAGTCCAGAAACAAGTGGTGGCAGCTGAGGTGATCGTGATGCCACGCTCGCGTTCCTGCTCCATCCAGTCAGTGACCGTGTTGCCATCATCGACGTCACCAATCTTATGGATCAAGCCGGTATAAAAAAGAATGCGCTCCGTGGTCGTCGTCTTGCCAGCATCAATGTGAGCGGCAATGCCAATATTGCGGGTGCGCTCCAATGTGAACAAACGTTTTGGATCGTTCGGATTCATGGCGACAGAAGATGGTTCGGTTGCGGTAGCGGGAGGCATAGTCAAAACAGTTGAGAAAGAACAAGGAATCTCTCGTTGTAATTTAGAACAACATTACCACCTCAAATGTGCGAAGGCTTTGTTGGCTTGCGCCATCTTGTGAACGTCATCGCGCTTTTTCACCGCGGCGCCCTGACCGTTATATGCGTCAAAAATTTCATCGGCGAGCGCGCGAGGCATGGAAACGCCCTTGCGGCCGTCTGCCAGTCGCACGAACCACCGCATCGCGAGCGCAAGCTGGCGTTCGGGCGTGACTTCAACCGGCACTTGGTAAGTGGCGCCGCCCACTCGTCGAGACTTCACCTCCACACGCGGCCGCACGTTTTCAAGCGCCTTATTCAAAACCTCCAAGGGATCGCCTTTGTTCGCCTTCTCGCTCAGAAGGCCGAACGCATGATACACAATCCGTTGGGCCGTAGACTTTTTTCCACAAATCATGATCGTGTTGATCAGGCGGCTGACGACAGGGCTCGCATAACGGCTGTCGGGCGTTACGGGGCGTCGTTCTGCTTGGCGGCGGCGAGACATAGTTCAAAATTCCAATAAAAAGGTTCCTATTACTTCTTCGCCTCAGCGGCGGCTTTTGCACCACCCGCCTTGGGCTTCTTTGATCCATATTTGGAACGGCTCCGACGACGGCCATCCACTCCAAGCGTATCGAGCGTTCCACGCACGACGTGGTAACGGACACCGGGAAGATCCTTCACACGACCGCCACGCACCAACACAATCGAGTGTTCCTGCAAATTGTGTCCCACGCCTCCAATGTAACCCCACACTTCCGAACCGTTCGTCAGACGGACACGCGCCACTTTGCGCAGGGCCGAATTCGGTTTTTTGGGCGTCATCGTCTTCACTTGAAGACAAACACCACGTCGCTGAGGGCAATTCGACAGAGCAGGTGATTTCGACTTGTATTTCACCTTCTGGCGGCCTTTGCGAACGAGTTGATTAATGGTTGGCATGGTAGTTCCGAAAAAAGAGTGAAGAGTTTAACGTTCACACCTATTCGGCGCAAGCGGTTTTTCCACTTTTCCGCGCTCAGAACACTGTCAAATGACGTCTCTTCACCGTCACTTTCCTGACGCGATCCCGCTCTACCCGGCACGAAACATGCTCTACCGGACGCTCAAACGGGAGGAACTTATATGTTTAGCGTATGGGGCAAAGAGGTCAATGAAAAACAGAGAAAAATGAATCAAAAGAGCTCCAAGTTTCAGAAAAAAGAGGTTGTTCGCTGAAGATTCTACGACTGGGTTTGACGCTGACGTTAAAACAAACAACCCCTTGAGTTCACACTCAAGGGGTTGTCCTGAATTTCATGTTGTTGACGGTTAACCCGCGATCTGCAACTCCGGTTCCGGAGCTTTCTCTTCGGGGCTCGGCTCGGCAAGCAGTTTCAATTTGATCGCACGGTAAAGCGGGAATCCAGTTCCGGCAGGAATCAGATGGCCCATGATCACGTTTTCCTTGAATCCGCGAAGATGATCCACACGGCCCAGGGTTGCGGCTTCCGTCAGGACACGCGTGGTGTCCTGGAACGAGGCAGCTGAGATGAAACTTTCGGTTTCCAACGATGCCTTGGTCACGCCTAGGAGCACCGGCTGTCCTTCCGAAGGCTTTCCGCCCGAGGAGGAAACGCGGTCGTTTTCCTCAAGGAACGTGACGCGGTCCACATGATCGCCCCACAACATTCCGGTGTCGCCGGGGTCGGTGACGCGAATTTTGCGCATCATTTGCCGAAGAATGATCTCGATATGTTTGTCATTAATTTCGACGCCTTGCAGACGGTAGACCTCCTGGACTTCGTTCAGGAGATATTGCTGCAATTCAGCAGGCCCTTTCACGTCGAGCAATTCGTGCGGATCCACAGGGCCGTCGGTCAACTGCTGGCCCTGCTTCACGAGGTCGCCCTTGAATACCACGATATGCTTGTTCATCGGGATCAAGTGCTCCTCCTCGGAACCCGTCTTCTGATCCTTGATCACAAGACGGCGCTTGCCTCGGACGTTCGCCGCAAATTCCACAAAACCGTCAATGCGCGCGATATCGCACGCGTCCTTTGGACGGCGCGCTTCAAAGAGTTCGGCCACTCGTGGCAGACCCCCGGTGATGTCCTTGGTCTTCGCCATCTTGCGAGGTGTCTTTGCCAGCGTCGCACCGGCAGGAATCTTTTCCTTCGCCTCGACAACAACGTGGGCGCCGGCAGGAATGCTGTAGCTCGCCTCCACCTCGCGTTTGTCATTGAGCAGCACGATCTGCGGATGCAAATCCTCTTTGTGCTCGATGATGACGGTGCCAATCCGGCCTGTGGTTTCATCCATCTCGCGGCGCATCGTAACGCCCTCGATGATGTCGTGGAACTCCACGATGCCCGCCTTCTCTGAGAGAATCGGAACATTGTACGGATCCCACTTCACAAAACTTTCACCTTTCTTGACGGTGCCACCATCCTCGATGGCGATCGTGGAACCGATCACGAGGTTGTAGCGCTCAAGTTCGCGCCCATCCTTGTTATGGACGGCGATCGAACCCGTCTTATTCAGCACGATAAAACCGCCTTCGATCGATTGTACGACGCGCAGGTCGTGATAGCGCGCGATACCATCATTCTTGGCTTTGATCTGAGGTTGTTTGAAGACTTGGCTCGCCGTTCCACCGATGTGGAATGTACGCATGGTGAGCTGGGTGCCGGGCTCGCCGATCGACTGGGCGGCCATGATGCCAACCGCGGTGCCGAGTTCGACATGCCTGCTGGTCGAGAGGTCTCGTCCGTAGCACGCGCCGCAGACGCCACGCTTGGTTTCGCATGTCAGCGCCGAGCGGATCTTCAGGCGTTCCACGCCGATTTTATCGAGCGCATCGGCCATTACTTCCGTAATCGTTTCACCCGCCTTGACAATCTTCTTTTTGGCGACAGGGTCGCTAATGTCGTCACAGGAAACGCGCCCGATGATGCGATCCTGAAGACGGACGATTTCGTCGTCACCTTCGTAAATGGAGGCGACCCAAATGCCGTTGACCGTGCCGCAATCCTTCTCGTTCACGATGACATCGTGCGACACATCGCAGAGCTTGCGCGTGAGGTACCCTGAGTCCGCAGTCTTGAGCGCGGTGTCGGCGAGACCTTTGCGGGCACCGTGCGTGGAGATGAAATATTCCAACACTGAAAGACCTTCGCGGAAGTTCGACAGAATAGGACGCTCGATGATTTCGCCCGAGGGCTTGGCCATCAAACCACGGATGCCTGCAAGCTGGCGAACCTGCTGCTTATTGCCGCGGGCGCCCGAATCCACCATCAGGTAGACAGGATTGTATTCCTTCTTGCCCTGATTATGCTGCAGCGTGCGGAACATCACGCTCGAGATGTTGTCGGTCGCGTGAGTCCACGCGTCGACGATCTTATTGTAGCGCTCGCCGCTGGTGATGACACCGTTGCGGTATTGCTTCTCCACTTCGGCGATGCCCTTGCGCGCATCATTGATCTCCGCCGATTTTTCCGTCGGAATGATCATGTCGTCGATGCCGATCGAGACACCGGCGCGAGTCGCTTCCGTAAATCCGAGTTCCTTCAACCGGTCAAGCATGTCGACCGTGCGATCCTGTCCGACGAGCTGGTAGCAGCGCCAGATCAGTTCACCCAGGTTCTTTTTGTTCACCGGCGCGTTGTAGAAACCAAGTTCCGGCGGCCAGATGCTGTTGAACACAACGCGGCCGATCGTGGTCTCGATCGTCTTGTTGTCCTTCTTGCCGTAAAACGTGTCGCGGCCGAAATCCGGGTTGCGGATGATGATGCTTTCATGCGTTGAAACACCGGCCTCGCGGGCGTAAAAAGCCTCGTCCACATCCGTGAACAAACGCACCTTGCGTTTTTCGGCGTGCAAATTGCGCGGATGCTGCGTGAGATAGTAGCAGCCTAATGTGATGTCCTGCGACGGGGTGGTGATCGGCTTGCCGCTCGAAGGAGCGAAGATGTTGTTGGTCGCGAGCATGAACAGACGGGCTTCCAATTGAGCTTCGGTCGAAAGCGGAACGTGCACGGCCATCTGGTCTCCGTCGAAGTCAGCGTTGTACGCCGTGCAGACGAGCGGATGAATGCGGATGGCTTCTCCTTCGATAAGCACAGGCTCGAAAGCCTGGATCGAGAGACGGTGAAGCGTCGGCGCGCGGTTGAGCAGCACAGGATGCCCGCGAGTAACTTCCTCAAGGATATCCCATACTTCGCTGGCCTGACGTTCGATCATCTTCTTGGCACTGCGGATCGTGTGAACGAGGCCGAGCTCCTTCAGTCGTCGAATAATGAAAGGTTCAAACAGCACGAGCGCCATTTTCTTCGGCAGACCGCACTGGCTGAGTTTCAGTTCGGGACCGATGACGATGACAGAGCGGCCGGAATAGTCCACGCGCTTGCCGAGCAGGTTCTGACGGAAACGTCCGCCCTTGCCTTTAAGCATGTCGGAGAGCGACTTCAAAGGACGGTTGCCGGCACCCGTGACGGGACGGCCGTGACGGCCATTGTCAAAAAGAGCGTCCACCGCCTCCTGAAGCATGCGCTTTTCGTTGCGGATGATCACCTCGGGTGTCTTCAAGCTCAAGAGGCTCTTGAGACGGTTGTTGCGGTTGATCACGCGGCGATAGAGATCGTTCAAGTCCGATGTGGCGAAACGTCCGCCTTCCAGCGGAACGAGAGGACGCAAGTCAGGCGGGATCACGGGCAGCACGGTGAAAACGAGCCATTCGGGACGGGATTGCGAGTCGATGAAGCCCTGGAAGAGCTTGATGCGCATCGAAAGCTTCTTGCGGATCTGCTTGCTCTTTGTCGCCTCGATCATTTTTTCGACTTTTTTGATCTGCTCCGGCAAATCCATCTGAGCCATGAGCTGCTGGATCGCATCAGCGCCGATGCCAGCCTTGAAATCATCGCCATATTGTTCGCGGGCTTCGCGATATTCGATTTCGTTAAGAAGCTGCTTGTGCGTGAGAGGGGTCTTGCCGGGTTCGATGACAATGTGATCTTCGTAATAGATCACGCGCTCGAGCTGACGGGAGGTCACATCGAGGAGCATCGCGAGACGGCTCGGCATGCATTTGAAGAACCAGATGTGGGTCACGGGCACGGCCAATTCGATGTGGCCCATGCGTTCGCGGCGAACCCGCGACAGAGTCACTTCGACACCGCAACGGTCGCAGATCACTCCCTTATGCTTGATGCGCTTGTATTTTCCGCAATTACATTCCCAATCCCGGATCGGGCCGAAAATACGCTCGCAAAAAAGACCGCCTTTTTCAGGTTTGAACGTGCGGTAATTGATCGTTTCAGGATTCTTGATTTCACCGCGGCTCCATGAGCGGATGATTTCAGGAGAAGCTACTCGGATGCTGATCGAGGTCGCCACTCGGCCATGATCAAGACCCAATACCTGCCTTACTCCTTCGGAGGCTACAAACGTGCTCTCTGCTTCGTTATTCATCGGTGTTTTCTCCATCGTTGTGGACACGAACGTCCAATCCGAGACACTGCATTTCTTTCATCAAAACATTGAATGATTCGGGAACACCCGCCTGCAGCGAGTTGTCACCCTTCACAATCGATTCGTAAGTGCGCGTGCGGCCAGCCACGTCGTCGCTCTTGACTGTCAACAATTCCTGCAAGGCATTTGCGCAACCGTAAGCTTCCATGGCCCATACTTCCATTTCGCCGAAGCGCTGGCCGCCATATTGAGCTTTGCCACCCAAAGGCTGCTGCGTGACGAGAGAGTACGGTCCCACGGCCCGGGCATGGATTTTGTCCGCCACGAGGTGGCCCAGCTTCATCATGTAGATGTAGCCCACCACGATCTCTTGGTCGAACTCCTCGCCGGTGCGTCCGTCGTGAAGCTTCACTTTGCCGTGTTCCGGCAACTTGGCTTCCTTCAGATATTTGCGGATTTGTTCTTCCTTGATGCCGTCAAAAACCGGCGTTGCCACCGTGAATCCGAGCAAGCGCGCCGCCCATCCCAAATGGGTTTCAAGCACTTGGCCGACGTTCATACGCGAAGGCACACCCAGGGGGTTCAACACGATGTCTACCGGCGTGCCATCCGCCAGGAATGGCATGTCTTCCTCGGGAACAATCTTGGCGATGACGCCTTTGTTCCCGTGACGCCCGGCCATCTTGTCGCCGACGCTGAGCTTACGCTTGCTAGCGATGTAAACCTTCACTTGCTTGATGATGCCAGGATCGACTTCGTCGCCACTTTCGAGGCGATCGATGTTCTGCTGGTGCTCCATCTCGAGATCCAAGAACTTTTTCTCATACATCGAAATAATTTCACGGATTTTGATCCGGATCGGGCTTGGATCGATTTCGATGTGATCGTACACCGCCGCGAGCTTGCGCAGCAGCGTTTTGGTAATCTTGCGGTTGGCGGGGATAATGATCTCGCCGGTCTGGGCGTTCACCACGTCGAGCGGGATCTTCTCGCCGAGAAGAATATTGCTGAGCGCTTCCGTCAGCTCCTCGCGAAGTTCCGACATGCGCTTGGCATATTCTTCTTTGAGCGCCTTCACCTGGCGGCGGCTCTCGGTCGGAGTAAGCTTGGTGCGATTAATTTCTCTGCGACCGGAAACCTTCACATCCATCACAATGCCGTAGGTTCCGCTCGGAACGGTCAACGACGTGTCTTTGACGTCGGCCGCCTTCTCGCCAAAGATGGCGCGCAAGAGGCGCTCTTCGGGAGCCAGTTCGGTCTCACTCTTAGGCGTGATCTTGCCGACAAGGATGTCGCCGGGTTTCACTTCCGCGCCAATGCGAATCACTCCGTCTGCTCCGAGGTTCTTCAGCGCTTCCTCACCCACGTTCGGAATGTCGCGCGTGATTTCTTCAGGCCCGAGCTTTGTGTCACGGGCGCCGATTTCAAACTCATCGATGTGAATGCTTGTATAAACATCCTCCTTCACCAGTTTTTCGCTGATGAGGATCGCATCTTCAAAGTTATAGCCATTCCACGGCATGAACGCCACGAGCACATTGCGGCCGAGCGCGAGTTCGCCACCATCGGTGCACGGACCATCCGCAAGGACCTGGCCTTTCTTCACCGAATCGCCCTTTTGAACAATGGGACGCTGGTTGAGACAGGTGCCTGCGTTCGAACGCATGAATTTGCGCAGGTCGTAAACGTAAATGCCTTCTTCGGGATCGGTCTTCAGCTTCTTCTTCGAATCGACCAGTTTGCCGTCCTTGGTGACAATGATTTGCTGGCCGGAAACAGAAGCGACCTTGCCGCTTCCTTCGGAGAGCACGAGAATCTTCGAATCGCGTGCCACGCGGCTTTCCAACCCCGTGCCCACAATCGGAGCTTCCGGTTTCAAGAGCGGCACGCCCTGGCGCTGCATGTTCGATCCCATGAGCGCGCGATTGGCATCGTCGTGCTCGAGAAACGGAATCAATCCAGCAGCCACAGAAACGAGCTGCTTCGGCGAGACATCCATGTAATCCACGCGGGCCGGCTCGACTTCGAGGAAGTCGCCCTTATAGCGAACGCTCACCTTTGGCCCGACAAGACGGTGATGGCTATCCACCACGGCGTTTGCCTGGGCGACGATGAATTTCTCCTCCTGGTCTGCGGTCAAATATTCAACCTTCTCGAGAACCTTCCCGTCATCCACCTTGCGATAGGGGGTTTCGATAAATCCAAATTCGTTGATGCGCGCAAACGTGCTCAACGAGGAAATAAGACCGATGTTGGGACCTTCTGGCGTCTCGATCGGACAAATGCGTCCATAATGGCTCGGATGCACATCGCGCACTTCGAATCCGGCGCGATCGCGGCTCAAGCCTCCCGGCCCAAGGGCGCTCAAACGGCGCTTGTGGGTCAGCTCGGAGAGCGGGTTCGTCTGATCCATGAATTGCGAGAGCTGGCTGCGGCCAAAGAAATCGCGTACCACCGCGGAAAGCGCCTTTGGATTGACCAGTTTCTGGGGCGTCATCGATTCGATGTTCGTGTCGAACAGCGTCATACGTTCCTTCACCAGGCGCTCCGTACGGTCGAGACCGACGCGGCACTGGTTGGCAAGCAATTCGCCTACGGTACGCACACGTCGGCTCCCAAGGTGATCAATGTCATCCACCGAACCCTCGCCCTTGCGCAAGCTGATGAGATATTTCATCGACGCGATCAGATCCTCCGTCGTAATCACACGCTGAGCGGGTTCGTCGGTGCCATGGTCCGGCTTGCGATCCGCAAAAAGCTTCTGATTGATCTTGTAGCGCCCGACTCGGCCCAAATCGTAACGCTTCGGATCGAAGAACGTACGCTTAATGAGGGCGCGCGCATTCGCGACTGTTGGGGGATCGCCAGGACGAAGACGGCGGTAAATATCTTTCAGCGCTTCTTCCTCATTGTGGGCTGGATCCTTCTTGAGCGACTTGATCACCACGCCATCGTCCGTGGAAGTGTCGACCACCTTTACCTTGTCAATCTTGAGGTCAAGCAGCTGGCGGACAATCAACTTGGAGAGAGGTTCAAAGGCGCGGACGACAACCACGTTCTTTTCCGGATCGTTGACATCCTCGATCAGCACCTTGTTGGTGAGAGCTTCCTCATCCATCTCTTTTCGAAGCTTGATTTCGGTGATCGCGTAGAAAAGTTTGATGATATCGATATCTTTTTCGAATCCAATCGTGCGCAGAAATGTCGTTGCCAAAAATTTGCGGCGGCGGCGGCGGCGGTCCAGGTAGATATAGAGCAAATCGTTGGTGTCAAACTGCACTTCCAACCACGAGCCGCGGTCCGGGATGATACGAAACGAATAGAGAGACTTGCCATTGGGATGGATGGTCTCTTCGAAGCAGATGCCCGGTGAGCGATGGAGCTGGCTGACAATCACGCGCTCGGCGCCATTCACAACAAACGTGCCTTGAGCTGTCATCAGCGGAATTTCGCCCATGTACACTTTTTCTTCCTTGGTCTGTTTGTGACCCTCGTGGTCTTCGGTCAGACGGAATGTGACATGGAGCGGCGCGGCATAAGTGATGCCTTCGCGGATGCATTCGAGCCAGGACTGCTTGGTTTCACCGATTTCGTAACGGACAAAACTCAAAACCGTCTTGCCATCGTAACTTTCAATCGGAAAAACTTCGGCAAAAACGGCCTGAAGGCCGACATTGCGACGCTTGTCGGTTGGCACCTCGAATTGCAGGAAGTCCATGTAGGACATGTTCTGCATTTCAATTAGGTTCGGAGGATCGATGACCTCAACAACTTTGCCAAAATAGGTGCGTTCCATTGTGTTCTTCCGTTCTGGTTTCTTCAAATCACTGCATTCCTAACATTTGCCTTCAAATCTTCACGCAATCGTCATTCCTGTGAGGGAACAGCCGCGAGCACGGGCCGACTCCGCGTAAGAGCCGGCCCGTGAAAAGTAGGATCTTACTTGATCTCAACTTTGGCGCCGGCAGCTTCGAGTTTCTTCTTGATCTCTTCGGCTTCTTCCTTCGTGACGCCTTCCTTCACGGTCTTGGGAGCTCCTTCCACAACGTCCTTAGCTTCCTTGAGACCGAGCGTGGTCACGCCGCGAACTTCCTTGATGACAGCGATTTTATTTCCGCCCGCTTCCTTCAGAATCACGTCAAACGAGGTTTTCGCTTCCGCAGCAGGAGCCGCTGCGCCGCCGCCAGAGGCAGCCGCCACAGCCGCAACGGGAGCAGCCGCACTCACACCCCATGCGGATTCGAGTTCTTTCACCAAACCGGCCATTTGCAGGACGGTGAGTGAGCTCAGTTGATCGATTAATGCTTTATTGTCTGACATATGTTATCCTCGGTGTCATCGGGTCCCGCAGCCGCAGAATCATTTCACCCCAAAAGCCTTCGGGGACGATGAGTTACCTGTTATTTGTTTCTTTCGTTCCTCCGTCTTGTTCGACGGAAATTTTTCTTAATTAAGCCGCTTTTTCAGCTTTTGCCTTGATCACCTGCGCAAACTGCGAAGCAGGGGCGTTGAGCAAGCGTACCAGCGTGGCAGCTGGCGAGTTGAAGAGCCCCAAGAGCTGGGCCTGCAACACCTCCCGAGGCGGCAGATCGGCGATGGTCTCGATATCCGTCGCACTCAGCACGGCCTTGTCGAGGATGCCGCCCTTTAGCTTCGGCTTTTTAAATTCCTTGATGAAAGTTTTGAGGATGCCGGCTGCAGCGGCCACATCCTTCTCTCCATAAACCACCGCCGTCGGCCCCTGCAGCGCGCCGTTCAAATCCGGCATATTAAGGTCCTTCAGCGTGCGACGCATCATGCTGTTCTTCACCACCAGAGCGCGCGCATTCGCTTTCGAGAGGCGCCCGCGCAATTCCGTAAAGCCCTGGACCGACAAACCGGTGAAGTCGGTTAAAATCACAAAAGGCACACCCGTGAGACGGGTCTTGATCTCATTCGCAATCGATGTCTTTTCAGCACGCATAAAATGGGTTCGTATAAGACGGTTTAAGCCGCCAAAAATTCACGGGTATCGATCCTTACGCCAGGACTCATTGTGGTGGATAGAGTGCAGGTCGTCAAATAAGTGCCTTTTGCGCTCGCTGGGCGGGCTTTCAGCACCGCTTCGATGACGGCACGCGCATTGTCCTTGATTTGTCCGGCTTCGAACGAAGCCTTTGCAATCGACACATGCAAATTGGCGCTCTTGTCCATCTTGAACTCAACGCGGCCGGCCTTGAATTCGTTGACAGCCTTGGCGAGATCCTCCGTCACCGTGCCCGTTTTCGGATTGGGCATGAGGCCCTTCGGACCGAGTTCCTTGCCGAGCTTGCGAACTTCCTGCATCGTATCAGGCGTTGCGATCGCAATATCAAAATCGAACCAGCCCCCCTTGATCTTCGTGATGATATCCTTGTAACCCACATGTTCGGCGCCGGCCGCCTTGGCGGCCTCGGCTTGGGTTCCCTCGGCAAATACCAGGATGCGCACCTTCTTGCCGGAGCCATGAGGCAAGGGGACCGTACCGCGAACCATCTGGTCCGATTGCTTGGGATCGACGCTCAATTTGAACGCGAGATCGACCGACTCGTCGAATTTTGTGCGGGGAAATTTTTTCAGTACATCGACAGCCTGCGTCAACGGATACGCCTTCTTGCCCTCGACCAATTTCAAAGCTTCTTTAAAACGTTTGCTTGCCATAACTCTTCCTCTCAATCAACCACTTCAATGCCCATCGAGCGCGCTGTGCCCGCGATCGTGCGGTAGGCGGCTTCCGGGCTGTTGCAATTCATGTCCTTTACCTTCTTCTGGACGATTTCCATAATCTGCTTGCGCGTCACTTTTCCCACTTTGTTTCGATTGGGCTGGCCGCTGGCGGTCGCAATATTGGCCGCCTTTTTCAAAAGAATCGGCGCAGGAGGAGACTTCGTGATGAACGTAAACGTCTTATCCTTGTAGACGGTGATCACCACCGGAAGCACTTCACCGACCTGCTTTTGCGTCGCCGCGTTGAATTCTTTGCAAAATCCCATGATGTTCACACCATGCTGACCCAAAGCGGGACCGACAGGAGGGGCGGGGTTCGCCTGTCCTGCAGGGATCTGCAACCGAATGATTCCTGTAACTTCTTTAGCCATAAAAATATGTTTCACGGGGACCGCAAAGTCCCTCACTTATCAAGGCTTACGCCTTCTCCACTTGCCAGAATTCCAATTCCACTGGTGTCGAGCGACCGAAAATCGAGACGGAAACCTTCAACTTGCCCTTTTCCTGATCCACCTCTTCCACGACACCCGTCATTCCCTTGAAAGGTCCGTCGTTAACATTGAGCGTCTCGCCCCGTTCAAAATTGACCTTTGGAACCACTTTGTCCTCGCGGTCGTGAATCTGCGACATGATGCTTTCCACTTCCTCCTTGCGTAGGGGGATCGGACGGTCTCCTCCCACAAAGCCGATGATGCCAGGAGTTTCACGGATGAAATACCAGGAGCGGTCGATCAATTGATTCTTCTCGTCGAGAAGATCCATATTAATGATGATGTAGCCTGGGTAGAATTTCCGCGTCGTTGTCGCACGCTTGCCGCGTTTCACTTCCTCGACACGTTCCGTGGGAATCAGAACTTGATGGATCAGGTCGGTGACTTCCTCGCGCACCTTTCGCTTTTCGATGCTGTCCATGACCTTCTGCTCCTGTCCGGGCAGACAATGAAGCACATACCATTGGGTTGATGTTGCGGCCGTCGACATAATTATGATTTTGTAAGAACCAACGAGAGCAGCCTGCTGATCACAAAGTCGGCTCCAAAAATAAATCCCCCAAGCACCGACATGGTCACCACAATGATCACAGTCGACTCCTTGAGTTCGTCATACGAAGGACGGGTGCATTTGCTGAACTCCTGCCATACTTCGTTGAAGAAGTTTTGTGTTTTTTGAATTGCCGCTTTCATATCATCGCTGCGTCTTCTAACTTTCTTTCATCTAAATGGCACGGCAGGAGGGACTCGAACCCCCAACCGACGGTTTTGGAGACCGCTACTCTACCAATTGAGCTACTGCCGTGAATGCTTACTTTTTCTCCCGGTGCACTATGTGCTTGCCGCAGAATTTGCAGAACTTTTTCAGCTCAACGCGCTCGCTTCCCTGCTCCTTCTTATTACGCGTGGAGATGTAGTTCAGGCGCTTGCATTCCGTGCAAGCAAGTTGGATGAATTCGCGTGCCATAAGCTCTCTTAGGCAATGATGTCAGTCACACGGCCCGCGCCGACGGTCTTGCCGCCTTCACGAATCGCGAACCGAATCGTCTTTTCCATGGCGATCGGGGTGATCAATTCAACCTCGATCGTTACGTTATCACCGGGCATTACCATCTCGACGCCCTGCGCGAGTTTGACAATGCCCGTTACATCTGTGGTGCGGAAATAGAACTGGGGCCGATACCCGTTGAAAAACGGCGTGTGACGGCCGCCTTCCTCCTTGCTCAGGACGTACACTTCCGCCTTGAACTTGGTATGGGGGGTAATGCTTCCGGGCTTGGCAAGCACCTGACCGCGTTCCACTTCTTCTTTCTTCGTACCGCGAAGGAGGGCGCCGATATTGTCGCCAGCAATCCCTTCGTCGAGTTCTTTGCGGAACATTTCGACACCGGTCACGACGGTTTTCACCGTGGGCTTGATGCCGACGATTTCAATTTCTTCGCCCACCTTGACCTTGCCGCGCTCCACACGCCCCGTCACCACGGTTCCACGACCTTCGATCGAGAACACATCTTCAACAGGCATGAGAAACGGCTGGTCCACGGCGCGCTCAGGAGTCGGGATATAGGAATCCACCGCTTCCATGAGCTCAAGGATGCACTTGGCGTCGGCATGATTCGGATCACCCGCGGCGAGCGCTTTCGTTGCGCTGCCTTTGACGATCGGAATCTTGTCTCCAGGAAATTCATACTCGGTCAACAACTCGCGGACTTCCATCTCGACGAGGTCCAGAAGCTCTTTATCGTCCACCATGTCGCATTTGTTCATGAACACCACGAGCGCGGGAACGCCTACCTGACGAGCCAGAAGAATATGTTCGCGGGTTTGAGGCATGGGACCGTCCGCAGCGCTCACCACCAGAATTGCGCCATCCATTTGAGCCGCACCGGTGATCATGTTCTTGACGTAATCAGCATGGCCGGGACAGTCGACATGCGCATAGTGACGCTTGTCCGTCTGATACTCCACATGCGACGTGTTGATCGTAATCCCACGCTCCTTCTCTTCAGGCGCATTGTCGATTTGGTCGTAAGCCTTCGCTTCCGCAAAGCCTTTCTTGGCCAAAATCGTCGTGATTGCCGCCGTCAGAGTGGTCTTGCCATGGTCCACATGACCAATTGTTCCAACGTTAACGTGAGGTTTGTTACGTACGAACTTATCTTTGCCAGCCATAAGGTTTTTCTTTTAGGTTTATTCTTAAGTGACCGCCGTGCGAATCCGTCGCCCGACCATCACGAAGTTCAAAAATCGTTTTCTCTTCTCTTCCAACCCGCTTCCAAGTGGAGCCCACGACCAGGATCGAACTGGTGACCTCGTCCTTACCAAGGACGTGCTCTACCAACTGAGCTACGTGGGCGTGTTTTTCTGCACGCTTTCGCGATCTTTCGACCGCTCCACCAGGATTCCCGGTAATCTTCACCCTTCCCCACCGCACCAATCACGGTAAAAAGTAAAAATGGAAAAAACCCCCTGCCCCGTTTCACCTGCACACACAAACAAAACGGGCACGGCGCTTCCCCAAGTAGTGAAGATTCCATAAAGGAATAGAGCAATGCGCCAAGGCCCGTCAATAGTCTTTTTATCTTTTTACAATCTTTTTTGGTTTCAGTTCGACATCCGATATCCCGGGAAATGGGGCGAGAGATCTGTTTCCACACGTTGGAAGCCGTCCCCATAAAGCAGCTTTCCATCGTTTTTGGGAGCCAGTGACCCCGTTTAGGGCTCATCCTTTCACCTGAAGTCTGTCTCCCAAAGGTGTTCCCTTCTCGCTCAGACCTGCTATATTGGGCCTGCAGCATGTTCTTTGATGGCAATTCCGCCATCTCGAGCGTGACGTTTTCTACCTCTGACAGTGTCGCTGAAACCGACACGGGCAATTTGGGGGGCGACCGGCATCGACTTGAGAGAGGAGATTGGGATTGCAGGCCGGGGATTCTCGTTGGCCCCGCAAAAAACGAGAAAAAAAATAGAAGCTAACGATCAGTTGGCTCTCGCGGCCTAATATCCGCGAGCGTGTGCGGTTTGACACCTGCTAATTCCGCACGCGCATGCAGCAGGTTAGTCGGAACGCGGAGCAACCGCGCGGACCGATGAACCTTTTTCGTGGCTGCTAGGCGCGCGCCAGGTGGTGGACTGCTATTGGCGCAGCCGAAACATTTCAGTCCGCTAAGCCTGTAGATGTTCCAGTTGATTTTCCCAAGGACAGGGGTTCAATTCCCCTCGCCTCCACCATTTTGAGATGACCCACTCCAACTGGACTCATACTTGACTTATTTTCTTGTCTGGACGGATGAGCTATCAGCCTAAGCTTACCATCCCCCCAAAAATTGCTTCATGAAACGGGCGTATGCCGGCCACATCGGGTCAAGATCGGCTTTTTACCATTTGTGGGGATCATGATTTCCCCGAAATCCAATGGCGGTTGGCTTTCCAGAGACAAAATCGAAGACCCTCGACATGAATCAACTGTTGACTCTCTTGGGACAGATTCGCCAGAAGCTCATCAGCCCCAGGTCCATCAAGCCAAATCACACCTCCTCTTGGCTTTTCATGGGAAAATGCAACAGAGCTCCAATCTCCATAGCTTGTCAAATTACAAAGAAAAGTTTTCTGTGAATAATACTCAAGAAATACAATATAATCGGATTGGAAATTACAAAGGATCTCAGTGTCCTCAGAAAAGGATTGGGAAATAATCTTACCTAAAGCAGGAATAAGCATGCGCGGCTCAGGAGTTGTCCCATCCAATACATACAGCTGCTCGGGAAGTTTTCTGCTTTCTACATACCCAAAACGTCCCAGTTCAATAAAGATGCCAAGCACAACGAAAATTCCAACGGTCCAACGCAAGTTCGTGGGCTTAGAGCAAATCCCCTGAAGGAGCAGATCGACGCCAATTCCTCCCAACATCGCAACAGGAGCTAAGAAATAGAAGCTTGCATATCCATGGATAAAGGAAGCATTTCGAAAAGCGAGCACATAGAAGAGATTCACTAAAAAAATCAACGCGATGGAGCCATATAAATTCTCAAGACGAGGCAAGGAAGCTTTCTTGCGATAAAGGCCAATGGCTCCAAGAAGAGCAAGAAGCCAGGCGATCGGAGAAATGAGAGTGAAAGCAAATGCATACATCTGATGAAACCATGTCTGCCACGTAAAGAGCGCATCGTGGATTCCGATGCGGAAATAAGACGCTTCCAACATATCTGTCCACGCGCTGTCTTCAACGGCTGTTACTTGGAGAAGAAAAACTAAAATCGAAACAAAAGCGCAAAGTAAGAGCACGATCGCCAATCGTTGATCCCTTTTTCCAAAAAAAAACCAAAGACTAAAGGCAAACACAAAAAAACACCCCAACCACGACATCCACATTGCCAAAACGAAACAAATGATGGAACCCATCCAATATCCTTGTCGGTTTGTTTGCTGCCAATATTGCACATTTAAAATTGCCGCCAAAATCCACATCAACGTACATGGCTCGAAATTGACCATGCTTCCGTAATGCAATTCCATCGGCGTGATTGCAAAAATCCAGGCGCTGAAAGCTGCTGCCCGCCTCCCCCAACTCTTTCGCATCATCAACCAAAGCAGGATGACGCTCAAAAGCGAGCATGCGATGGGCAAGATGCGAGCGACCCATTCTTTCTCACCCAAAAAAAAGAACAGGGCTGTGATGACAAGAGGCAGGAACGACGGATGATGCACATAATAACCGTCTGACGGAATTGGCAGAGGGCCCGCATAAAAGGCTGCTGGCACAGCCCGAGTTTTTACAATTCCTGCTCGAAGAAAATTGTGGGCGGCTTGCGACCAAACAACCCCATTATAATCATTATTTATGATCCACGGATCTTTGATATTCCGGCTTAACATGAGTGCCAAGCAAGCAAGTGCCAGAAGCAAACCGATCGAAAAACATTTCGAATGGAAACGTTCCATTAAACTTTTGGGACATTTCTTTGGCATGGATGTTCAAAACTGAGTGCCATCAGCCTCTCGTATGAGCAACTAATGGTCAATTATTATGAATGATTTAACGCACCTTCAATGGAAGGACAAGATCCCATCCGAATACCATGGATCGTAATCCAAACATGGCCTTTGCTGGCCTCGTCTGAATATATGAGAAACGGCTTTCCAGAGTGTCGCCTTGAGGTCTCCTGCTCACGGCAGCTACTTATGAATCCGACCCTGTCGCTTGTCCTGGCAACAAGTCGATTCTAACGGTCTTTACGCTCCGGATGACTAGGAGGTTGGAAATGCTGCTTTTAATCTGAGAGCAAGAGACGGATCCTCGGCCTGCAATGTTCTCAAAATTGATTGAGCCGAAGTTACATTGCCGTCTTGGATATCAAGCAGGGCACGGTTAAACAAAATCTGGTCCTGGGACGGCGAAGATTGCTGAGAGGAAGCACCAGGTGCTTGTTGAGTTTGAGCCACAGATGCAGAGGCCGTTTGCTTTGTATTCTCCGCCCCAGCTTTCGCCTGAGGAGACGAAGCTTGCGAGATAGGCTGGCTGGCTGTCATGAGAGACACAGGAGAAACCCCAATCGAACTGATGGTCATGGATTAAGTTCACCCTATTTTTAGGCCAATGCAATAATTATTTTTTTAATAGTACTTTTCTTAATTAAAATCTGATTCCGAGAAGTCACTGACATGCCTTTGGCACGGGCTTGAGACAGCTGGAAGATATCCCAGTCGGCACGATGGAAACCTGACTTAAAAACAGAAGGGGCCAAACACCTTTACGATCAGGCCCTCTTTTGCTCTTGAAGATCAAGCTTGGTAACCGTACATATGTACGGCATGAATTCAATAACCTCTCGCCAGCAGGAGATTCTCGAATTTATCAAGCAACGTCGGAACGAAGGGCAGCCTCCTTCCGCCCGCGAGATCGCGGAACATTTCGGGTTCCGTTCCCCAGGAACCGTCGCCGATCATATCGCCGCCCTTCGCCGCAAAGGCCTCTTAAAAAACTCGTTTGGCCAGGCTCGATCGGCGGAAGCGGTATCTCCCTTTCCTCTTCAACGCCGACCCTTGGTGGATATTCCCCTTTATGGCGTGATTCCTGCCGGCTTCGCGCGGGATCAAGTTCAGGAAGCCCAAGGCTGCATTTCGGTCGATGTCGAAACTTTGGGAATTCGCCCCACCGCGCGAACCTTTGCCCTTGAAATACGCGGCGATTCCATGATTGGCCGCCATATTCTCAATGGCGATTTTGCGATCCTGGAGCACGGCGTCACACCCTGTTCCGGCGACGTCGTGGCCGCATTGATCGATCAAGAAAGCACGCTCAAAACCTACGTCCTCCAAAAAGGCAAATCCTATCTGCGCGCGGAAAACCCGAAATATCCGAAACTTATCCCTGCGAACGAACTCGTCGTGCAAGGTGTGATGGTGGGATTAATTCGAAAGATGAAACATGAATAAACGCCACATACGAAAAGTTTGTCCTTCTCCCTTTCGCTTTCCGTCGCTCTGTGGTTGATCCGGTTCTGCAGACCATGGATCGGCTCGTTTTGACGAGGAGAAAAAATTATTGTAGATCCGAAATAGATCATGACGGTCGTCTGCATCCTCAAAATAAAAAGCGATCCAGCTTGTTATTTTCAGATAGATGACTCTATCATGACCACGTCTTCTTCCTTCTATGGGATTATCTTTTTGCGGAAAAATTTACCGTCGTGGCATGGAGGTTTTGGTTCTGCTCGCGACTTCATTTCTTCTCACCGGCTGTCTAAGCCTCCTTCCTTACAAAAAGTTCTGGTAAGCGGCTATTTGTAGATTTCAAAAAATTTCCTCTCGCGAATCTTGGTGAATGCATGCCGCACGGTGTCACGCGTCGCACAGGTTCCATCCCGATACAGTTCGATGCGGTGGGCCAGATGTTCGGCCAAATTCCTTTGAATGAATGCATGGCCTTGTGTCTGGGCGATCTCGCGCCACACTCGCGTCCCAGTCGCCGGATCATGCAATTCCGCGTCAATCGGCCAATCGCTTGTAAGAAGATTGGACTGTGCGCTGCTTGCCCAATATTGCGCCGGCTCGGGCAGGCATGCAGCCTTCATCCGTCGGATTGAATCCCAGGTGGGAGTAAAGAAAATGGCATCCAAAAGCCGCGAGAAAAACAAAGAACAATCCTTCTTAGCAGCTTTGGCCGAAGCTGGCATCCAAATCACCAAGGGCATCACCTTCCTTCATGAGCTTCTACCACCTGGCAGATAACGGCGCCGAAGAAAAGAGAGAAAGGCTGCCGTTCTCCGCTTTTGACTTGGCGAAGTCGTCCTGCCGAACTAGTGGTTATGCGTGGCCGCGCGCGAATTTCATTACCGCTGGGAGTGGCGTCTACGCTCGCCGCCCGAAACTCTCTGGCCGCTCATAGCCGACACTAACCGCTTCAACCGGGACACCGAGGTTCCTTCTGTCGAGCGCCTCACCCGTTCCCATCCCTCTTCGCCTGGCCAGCCCTTACGACTCAGGCTGATGGGCCTTTCGATCGAGTGGGAGGAGGAGCCCTTTGAATGGATCCGGCCAGCACGGTTTGGAGTTGTCAGAAAATATAAGACCGGCCCCGTCCAAGAATTGCGAACACTCACCACGTTCGAGCGGGAAGCAAATGGAACAAAACTGGTTTACGAGATTTGGGCGCGGCCACGTAACGCCATCGGCATGCTCGTCATCCCCCTTCAGATCGGCGTGATCAGCCGCCGCAGGTTTGAATCCACCATCCATGCCTACGACCGCTACGCGTCCGCCGGCAAAAAACCGCCCGCTTTGTTTCATAAACCGGTTCTCGCCTCCGGCTCGGCCCAGCGTCTTGCCTCCATCCGCGAAGAGCTTCTTTCCCGCGGTCAAGCCGACGATCTCGTTTCGCGTCTGATCGATGCGGTATGCCATGCGGATGACCTCACAGCGGCGCAGCTGCGTCCGTACGCCCTCGCGCAAGAGTGGCGCATGCCTCGAAAGAAAACGCTCGAACTCTTTCTTCATGCCGTGCGCGCGGGACTTCTCGATTTTCGTTGGAACGTGCTTTGTCCCCTCTGTCGGGGAGCCAATGAAACTCCTTCCAGACTGGCGGACCTTAAATCGCAGGTGCATTGCGATAGCTGCCACATCGACTATACCGCCAATTTTGACCGTTCCGTGGAATTGACGTTCCGCCCTAATCCCTCCATCCGCATTCTCGATGTGAAGGAGTTTTGTATCGGGGGTCCCCAGGTCACGCCTCACATTGTGGCCCAACAGTTCCTTTCATCGCACGCAGAGCGGCTGCTTTCCCTTCCGCTTGAAGAAGGACACTACCGACTTCGTACTTCCGCCAAAGCAGGAGGTCAATTTCTGAACGCTTCCGAACAAGGCCCTTC
>Ga0207037_10057_pt1 | contig 38611 bp, 30 predicted proteins | sample Alteio_BWMinCont_75_FD_153268 | JGI IMG/M metagenome (GOLD analysis project Ga0207037, IMG submission 153268) | Enriched cells from forest soil in Barre Woods Harvard Forest LTER site, Petersham, Massachusetts, United States -... | ecosystem: Environmental > Terrestrial > Soil > Temperate forest >... | reverse complement strand
TGCCGACCTTTTAAATGGTGGAAATAGCTATGTAGGTTATTACGGATATAATTACCAGGGAAAGGATGAGCTGTATCTAATGCTAAAAATTGAGGGAAGTTTGTCAACTGGCGCATCAATTGCCACAATCCTGAAGCATTAAGGTTATATTGACTAATATTATTTTGATCGTATTCAAATCCTATATCAACAGAGTTATTTGCAATTTCTGCCGAAAAATCAGCTGAGAAACGGAAAAAGTTATTGTTTTGTTGAAAATACCCACCATCTGGTTGTCCCACGTTATACCACAAAGAATAAATATTACCCGGAGAAAGTCCGTTCACAACGCCATTATTTTCAGGGATCACAGTACTATATTCTCCCCCTGTACCTAATTGTTTAATAACATCCTTAGCGTAGTTAGCTTCGATTGGGTTCAAATTAGATGGTGTAAACGTATATGCTGAGTCATTGAAACCTGTTTGATAACGGCCTAATCCATCTTTGCCTTCCATATATCCGGTTGAATAAACTGGTGTTCTGTATTCGTAAAATTTACCCACATATCCATAATCAAAGTAGTTATTCCCGAAGCTACCATTATCTACTTGTGTCCAAGTATGAGAATATTCTGCCTGGATGCTGTAATAAGCATTTTTTATAAGAGAGCTCTTATCTTTCCCTTCTAAACTATTAAACTTTTGGGTAAGTCTTACAAAGCCTTTGTAGTTAATTTGTGTTTGAAGCGGGTTTTCACTATAGTCGAACATTTCATAATTAATACCACCTCCTGCACCATAAGGAGAACCATTCCAGTTGTGTCCGGTTTGGTATTGATAGGAACCCCCAAGTGTAATTTTCACATTACTGGTAACATGAAAATTTAATTTTGTAGTTAATGATATTTGGTCCTGTGCATCGTTCAAGTGCCAGCTTTGAGTGTACATCTGTGACGATGTTATATAACTGGCTGCATTATAGAATCCGATACCACCAACTTCCGGAATAATGGGATTGGCTTGTAATTGTGCCAGGGTTGAGCCATTTGTATAGGTAGGATCAATAAAACTTGGATTCTGATCTCTCTGGTAGAGATAATCACCGCCAAATATAAAATCAACTATTGTGCTTTTGGTCTTATTACTATCCGTTTTAGACCATATAGGTCCACCTAGGCTCCAGTTAATATCATTATTATGATAGGAATCAAAAAGGTTAGAAGTTGAACCCTGCACACTACCAAAATAATGGTCAGCTCCGGCTATGGTATTTATTTCGATAATACCTCCTGTGGCATCTCCGTATTTTGCAGGAACACCACCTGTAACAACTGTTTCCTGTTCAATCAGCCCGGTTGGCAAGGATCCGTTAGTCTGGTCATTGGTTACTTTTTGTCCGTCAATAATATATTCATTAAAATTCGATCTGCCTCCGCGAATGTTTAGGGCACCACCCACATCTGAAGCATAAACACCTGCTGTACCAGCAGCTATAACATTGATATTGGTTGAAGCCATGCTATGTATATCAGCGCTGTCTAATACCTGTCCTGATTGCGTACCTTGTTTAATAAGGGGTGTATGATAAGTCATCACTGTAACAGAAATAGAGGTATCTGCTATAGTATACATGTTCACATCTATTTTAACCAACACATCCTGGTTAACTACTATCCCTTTTTCAAGAAAGTCTTTATATCCTTGCTCCTGAGCCCGGACATTGTATGTTCCCGGATCGAGCGGTTTTAATTCTGCAATACCTTTATCGTCGGTCATACCGCCGGTAACTTGCCTGTCACCTTGCTCAACAGCAACTTCCACAAATGGAATCGGTAATTTGGTGGTCTTATCTACTATACGCACTTTAATACCGGTTTGTGCGGAGAGTGCACCGGTAATTAATAGTGCTAGTGCTGTAATGCGTATCTTTTTGAACATAAAACGTAGTGTTTTGTTAATTTATGTTAATGCAAACGCACAAATGTAAAATTAATTTGTTCAAACAGTAAAGCATTTCGTTGATGAGGATATTGAACATTTGTATTAAGTATCTAGTAATCAGATATATTATTTTTTTATAATAACTAACATTATATTTATCAATGTATTTCATGTTATTTACTTCGAATAGTCCTTGGTTTGCTTTAATTTATCCTTGATGCATTCACAAAATCCGTGCTCTATTTGTTTCGAATACAAATATATGACAGGAAAATCCAGAAATGTGTCGTAATTATTATACGGTGGGTTTGACTTATTAAATGGTAGTTTTGGCTTATTAAACTGCCTTGCAAACCTGCAATAAGTTTTACCTGCTATTATTATCAGATGCCTTTTTAGCATCCTTTTTCATACGCTTTCGCACTTCCTTTGTCTGATGTTTCATATGGACTTTTAAAGCCTTTTTAGTAGCAAGGTCTATTTTCCGTTGTTTTTTCCACTGCTTTTTTTGCATTTCCCTCGATGTTTTCACAGGCCCGGTGGGTGCACTCGGCTTGCTTTGAGCATCAGCTATACAAGGTAATACCAATGCAAGACCAGCCATCATTATAATAATGGGGGCATTTTTAAGTATGGTTTTTAATTCCCTCATTCAATCTCTATTATATAAGAAATGCCTTTCATACGAATCAAAAATACGTTATATTTGCAAAATAAGTTACCTGTTGTTAACAGGCTTTTATTATTTTCTTATAAAATGTATAAACGGTTTTTTTTGTTACCCCTGCTTTTTCTTAGCGTTATTATTGGGTGTAAAAAAGATTCACCAGCAAGTACCAGTGGTGTACCGAATGTAGCAGTTAATTTTTCAGTTGATGTTGACAATCCACTCTACACTCCTTTGCAACATGTGGGAGGATGGGTATATGTTACAGGGGGCTATGACGGAATAATACTTTTTTGTAACGGGCAGGATACTTATCTCGCCTTTGACCGTGGTTGCCCTTATGATTGCGAAACAAACTCAAAAGCTATTGTACAGGTACAAACCAATAATATTACTGCCAAGTGCCCTGTTTGCGGCACTAGCTATTCCTTATATAGCGGTACAACTACCGGCGGCCCGGGTAGTGTGGCATTAAAGCAATATCAAACTTCTTTCGACGGCACCAATCTGACGGTAAGCAACTAAATTTTTGCTCAAAAGTTTTAAAATGCTTTTAAAGACGCAAAAGAAACTTACCTTATTATTCCTACTGAGTGCAGGAATATCTTCCGGATGCAAAAAAAATTCTCCGGTAAATGCTGGGGTTCCCAATGTGGCAGTCAATGCAACTGTTAATGTTTCTACCAATGCTTCTCTACAAACTATTGGCGGATGGGGATATGTTTTTGGAGGGTACGACAATATCATAGTATTCTGCAACGCACAAGATTCTTATCTTGCCTTTGACCGCGGTTGTCCTTACGACTGTACAACCAATTCAAAAGCCGTTTTGAACGTTCAGGCAGGCGGAATTACAGCCAAATGCCCTGTTTGTGGTACAACCTATTCACTATACTCTGGCACAATTACCAGCAATGGCCCTGGCACACTTGCCTTAAAGCAGTACACAATTAATTATAGTAACTATCCCCCTTTGATATACATATCTAACTAGCAAGTAGTTCATCTTGTATAAAGCAAAAAGGGAAAGAACAATGTGTTCTTTCCCTTTCCAGAAATCAGTTCAAAATTCTATTAATACCTATAGTATTCAGGCTTGTACGGACCGCTTACTTCTACACCAATATAAGCTGCCTGCTCAGGACTAAGTTCATCCAGTTCCACACTAATTTTCTTGAGGTGCAAACGGGCTACTTTTTCATCCAATAATTTAGGCAGGGTATATACCTTGTTTTCGTAGCTCTTATGGTTTTGCCATAATTCTATTTGCGCCAACACCTGGTTGGTAAATGAAGTAGACATTACAAAAGAAGGATGTCCCATGGCGCAACCCAGGTTTACTAATCTTCCCTCGGCAAGCACAATAACATCTTTACCGTTGATGGTATATTTATCTACTTGTGGCTTGATGGTATCTTTGGTATGTCCATAATTTTCATTCAACCATGCCATGTTTATTTCCACGTCAAAGTGGCCAATGTTACAAACAATGGCTTTATCTTTCATGCTTAAGAAATGACGATCAGTAATAATATGATGATTACCGGTGGTAGTAACAATAATATCAGCCATCTTAACGGCATCATCCATTTTACGCACTTCGTAGCCTTCCATAGCAGCTTGCAACGCACAAATAGGATCAATTTCGGTTACTATAACACGCATCTGCGAATTCTTCAATGCCTGTGCAGAACCTTTACCCACATCGCCAAAACCAGCCACTACAGCCACTTTTCCGGCAAGCATCAGGTCGGTTGCACGACGAATAGCATCTACTAACGATTCGCGGCAGCCATATTTATTATCAAATTTTGATTTGGTTACGGCATCATTCACATTGAATGCGGGCATTGCAAGGGTTCCCTTGGTCATCCTTTCGTATAAGCGATGAACACCTGTAGTGGTTTCTTCGCTGATACCTTTAACACCTAAAATTAATTCAGGGTTTTTATCTAATACCACATTGGTAAGGTCTCCTCCATCATCCAAAATCATATTCAGGGGCTTGTTATCATCGCCAAAGAACAAGGTTTGTTCAATACACCATTCGTAATCTGCTTCATTCAGCCCTTTCCATGCATATACAGGAATACCTGCGGCAGCAATAGCAGCAGCAGCATGGTCTTGGGTCGAAAATATATTACATGATGACCACTGTACTTCAGCGCCCAGCTCGACAAGGGTTTCTATTAATACAGCCGTTTGAATAGTCATGTGAAGGCAACCGGCAATACGAGCGCCTTTCAGCGGCTTCTTTTTGCCATACTCTTCACGCAGGGCCATCAAACCCGGCATTTCAGCTTCTGCCAAATATATTTCTTTGCGTCCCCATTCTGCCAGTTTTATATCCTTTACTTTGTAAGGCAGTTTCTTTTCCTTGGTGGTTGAACTCATCTTTCTGTAATTTTTAATGTTATATTTTGATACTGAATAAATAGTACATACCTTTATTTGATTATGTATTTTATTTCAGGGCTGCAAAGGTATGAAAAATGGTATTAATATTGTCTTTTATGCCTGTAATTCTTAAAATAGAACATCAAGACGGTCAGCGTACAGCCCTTTGGGAGATTATCGAAAATGAACAATCGTTACTCGAAACGGCTTCGCTTGATAAAGCAGGGCTACATGCCTTTTCTTTATTGGCCCATGAGGGAAGGCGCATGGAGTGGCTTGCCGTAAGGGTTTTATTAAAAGAGTTATATACCCCTGCCCCGGTTATCGACTACCATGAAAATGGAAAACCACTGCTTATAAATCATAGCGATAAGATTTCTATAAGCCATTCAGGCAAAATGGTTAGCATCGCAACCCATCCACACAAAAATCCGGGAGTAGATATTGAAATATTGCGTCCCCGGATACATAAAATAGCATACCGCTTTTTAGGCGAACAGGAGATAAAATACTTAGGGCCATCGCCCTCTACCGAAGAACAGCTCACCATAATATGGGGGGCTAAGGAAGTGATGTTCAAAGTATACGGACAAAGTGGTATTTCCTTTCAGAATCATTTTGAAATTAAACCCTTTGAGTTTTCTTCAGAAGGTAAGCTGGAGGGACTTATTCATAAAGGAGACGACAACCAAACTATTCCCATGGAGTACAAAAAGATTGGGAACTTTATATTAGTACAAACTGACTACCAATAAACTTTTGCTCACTTCAACAAGACGACATTTCCTACATAAGAATGTTCAGTTCCTTTGGCATCAATGACCATAATTTTATAGATATACACATCTTCGGGGGAGATTTGACCTGTACCGTTTACTTCCCCATTCCAACCCTGATTTAGATTGGTTGAGTGGAATATTTGTGTTCCCCAACGATTGAAAATATACATCTCGAAATTCTTTACATATTGCCCCACCGGTTGAAAGGTTTCATTCCTGCCATCTTGATTTGGAGTGAATGCTGAGGGAATGTATAATTTAAAATCAGGTTCGATGATCAGGCAGTTGGTAGTTGTGTCCGTACAGCCTTCTCTACTCATTACAGTTAAGTTTACACAATACATCCCTGTATCGTGATAGGTATGTGTTGGATTTTGTTGGTTACTGCTCGAGTCACTCCTGTCCCCAAAGCTCCATGTCCAGTAGATCACATTATTTCCATTGGGATCTTTGCTCTTATCAGCAAATTGTATAGTAGGTGTTTCTATTGTTGCCGGATTGGGAGAGTAACTGAACGCCGCTTTAGGTGGAGCATAAATAGTGAGCATATTTATCTTCTTTAGGGTAGCGCTGCAACCGCTGTCAGATATTACAGTAAGGCTTACATTGTATTGTCCTGCTGTTTTATAACAATAAATAGGGCTCTTGCTGCTGGAACTGTCTCCGTCTCCAAAATCCCATACATATTGTCCTACCTGGCCTTTTGATAATACAGATTGATTGATAAACTGCACACAGAAAGGCTCACAGCCTTGTGAGAAGTTTACTCCCATATTCACTATAGGGCTCGGTTCACCGGTTATGCTTGTTTGGGCAGTTGTAGTAGAACCGCAACCATCTACTACCGTTACCGTATATACACTTGATATACCTGGACTTACTAATATACATCCATTGCTACTATTTACCGGGGCCCATTGGTAGAATACTCCATCAATAGCACCAATGGCATTCGCACAGATAAGGGTAGAGTCTCCCACACAGACGGATTTCTTTCCGGTTATATCTACGGCAAAAGCCGGGCCATATTGCAATACAATGTTAGCGCTGGCAGTGCAACCATGACTATCGGTTACTATCACAGAATAATCATTGGTAGCTACAGGGGTAATAGTAGCTGTTCCATTGGTGGCTCCCGAACTCCAATTGTATTTATACGGTGGGGTGCCTCCATTCGCATTAGCTATTAATACTCCGGTACTATCCTTGCAAATAATTTTAGGCTCACTGATGCTGGCAGTTACTTGTGTAGGCTCTGTCAGGTTAACAGATGCGCTGGCTGTACATCCGTTGTTATCAGTTACGGTAGCGGTGTAACTTAAAGCGAATAATCCGGTTGCGGTGGCATTGGTATTACCCCCCGGACTCCACAAATACGCGTAGGGTGCGGTTCCTCCGCTGCCTGTAACCGTAGCAGAACCATTGGTTCCATTATAGCAACTTACGTTGTTAACATTGCTGATAGTAGCCGTTACCAAGGTTGGTTGGGTAATGCTTACGCTGGCACTGGTGGTGCAATGGTGGTTATCGGTTACCGTTACCGTAAAACTTCCGGCAAACAGACCTGTGGCTTTAGCTGTAGTTTGACCACTGGGGTTCCAGGAATAGGTATAGGGGCCCGTGCCTCCCGCCGGATTTGCAGTGGCCGTTCCATTAGGAAGATTGCAAAAGGCGTGTGTGTTTGTAGTATTAACACTCAATACAGCCGGCTGGGTAATGGTTACTGTATTAGTTAAGGTACAGCCGTTGTTATCACTCACTTTAATGGTATATGCTCCGGCACTTAGCCCGGTGGCGGTTGCCGTAGTTTGATTGGTAGGTGTCCACAGATAAGTATAGGGTGATACCCCCCCCCCTGGCGTTGGCTGTTGCACTCCCGACACCTCCGTTGCAGAGCACATCATTGATTGTAAACGTAGCGGCTACTTGCGTGGGCTGGGTAATAGTCACACTCACACTGGTACTGCAATGATGGTTATCTGTTACAGAAACAGTATAGGAACCAGCACTCAGCCCTGTTGCACTATCGCTGCTTTGTTTCGTAGGGGGCCATAAATAAGTGTAGGCCGAAGTTCCTCCTGAAACACGAATTGCAGCACTCCCTACTCCCCCATTACAAAAAACATTGAGAATAGTATCTTTTTTTGCTACCAATTGTAGTGGCTGAGTTATTACCACACTAGCTATTGCTGTACAACTATTCCGATCGGTTATAGTCACAGTATAGCTCCCGGCACTAAGCCCGGTTCCCTGGGCATTACTTCCTCCGGATGGAGACCAGGAATAAATATAGGGTGAAACACCTCCTCCAGCCGTTACAGTAGCATTACCAATACCTCCATTGCATGGCACATTATTGGGAACTCCCATCGTTGCGGTTAATACCGGTGGATGCAATATGGTAAGGCTTGTGCTTTGCGTGCATCCGTTTATATCCGTAACGGTAATAGTATATGTACCGCTACTAAGCCCTGTAACAGTAGTTGCTGTCTTTCCTGATGGAGCCCATAAATAGGTATAAGGCGAAGTACCTCCGGAAGGAGTAACCGTAGCACTATCCAATGTACCTGCACATACTACATTATTGGTCCAGGAAGTAAGTGTTATTGCAGGTGGTTCTGTGATAGTCGCGGTCGCACTGCCTGTGCATCCGTTTTTATCTGTTACGGTGATGGTATAAATACCTGCACAAAGTCCTGTAGCATTCGCAGAATTTCCTCCTGAAGGAGTCCATAAATAAGCATAAGGGGAAGTACCCGTATCTACTTTGACAATGGCGCTGCCCATGCAATTTCCATTACACTTTTCATTGGCAGTAACAGTAGTTGTAAGCGGAAGAGGTTTCGCCGGAAGTACTACAAATGCACTAGAAGTATTTCCACAAGAATCCGTTACAGTTACCGTATAGGTTCCTGCACATAATCCTGTTATGCTATCCGCAGTTTGTCCGCCGGGTAACCAGGAGTATGTATAAGGTGTTGCGCCTCCGCTCGCAGCTACTACAAGAACTCCATTGCACATACCACAAATAGGATTTACTTGTGAAAAGGATATGGATGGCCCAACAACAGTAATTGTAACTGAACCATTGCCAGTATCAGCCCCAGCAATATTAATTTGATTTGTTCCTCCATTATATGAACCGCCACCACCGCCTGCACCCCAAGCAATAGTATCCCATTGATTGCCGCCGCCGCCGCCGTTATATCCGCCGCCACCGCCGCCTGCTCCATCATAACCTGCAGATCCACCGCCACCGCCATAACCACCTTGTCCACCTCGGAAACCTGGAGTTCCACCTGTTCCTCCGTTTGTCGGGTCATAACCACCACCGCCAAATGGGTATAGTGTTCCGGGTTGCCCATTGCTTATCCATCCTGCACCACCGCCGCCTGTAGCAGTGTTTTTAAAATTACCACCTGCACCACCTGCACCGCCATTACCGCCGGCACCACCTGCACCGCATCCGTTAGGTGTAGGCGTAGTTGGAGTTGTTGTTGCTGAACCAACACCAGAAGTATCCCCACCAGCACTGCCACCGCCACCGCCGGCAACTAACATAGGGAGGGATGAATTAATGGAATTCCATACATATGTACCACCACCGCCACTGGCGCACAAAACTGGTGCTGTTCCCATTTGTCCAACTAAAATATTAAGAATCTCTCCGGGTGTAACTGTAAAGGTACCCGTTATGTCTGCACCAAATCCTCCTCCTAAAGTATATTGGGCTGTTCCACCTTGTGCTCCATGTCCATTAATCATTATTGAATATACGCAAGGAGGTACTGTCCATGTCTGCACCGAACCTGTATAATAAAATGCAGTATCCTTTTGGGCATTGGTATTTTGTCCAATTCCAAGAGAAAAGATTACACAAATAATGAAAATAGTTTTTTTCATCGCATACTAATACCCCAATGTATAGCAAATATAGGAGAGAAAAGAATATAAAGACTTTACACCTCACCCCCTTTCTTTCTCCATAAATGCCCCGCATTTGCAATCCATTTGCCCGGGCAAATTTATATGCAACAGTTTGGAAGGCATTTTGCAAGTGGCGTAACATGTAGTAAACCAGCTAATATGGTGCCAAAAATAGCGTTTTCGAATTCGCTAAAAACTGTTGCATAAGAGAAAACGCAGAAAGGATAATCAGTCTTTTAATAAATCGAATTTAGACATTCGGATAAATCATATCTTTGGCGGCTCAAAATGAAATCGAGTTTTATAGAAGAATTACGCTGGAGAGGCATGTTGCACGACATTATGCCCGGTACCGAAGAACTGCTGAACAGCGGCTCGGTGAGCGGGTATATCGGGTTTGATCCTACATCCGATTCATTGGGGGTAGGCAACCTGGCCCAAATTATGACCTTGCTGCATTTTCAAAAGGCAGGCCATAAACCCATTGCTTTAGTGGGCGGCGCTACCGGTATGGTGGGCGACCCTTCGGGCAAATCGCAGGAAAGAAACTTGCTAACGTTGGATATTCTGGAACATAACCTGGATTGTCAACGAAAACAACTGGAAAGATTCCTTGATTTTAATTGTGGTGATAATTCCGCCGAAATAGTTAACAATTACGAGTGGTATAAAGAATTTCGTTTTTTAGATTTTATACGCGATGTGGGCAAACACATTACCGTAAATTATATGCTCACCAAAGACTCGGTTAAAAACCGTATGGAGAGTGGCATATCGTTTACTGAATTTAGCTATCAATTAGTGCAGGGTTATGATTTTTATTACCTGTGGAAAAATAAAAACTGCAAACTGCAAATGGGTGGCTCCGACCAATGGGGGAACATTGTAACAGGCACGGAACTAATCAGGCGCATGGGTGGTGGAGATGCTTTTGCACTCACCACACATCTTGTAACTAAAGCCGATGGCACCAAATTCGGCAAAACAGAAGAAGGTAATGTATGGCTCGATCCGGCTAAAACATCGCCTTACAAATTTTACCAGTTCTGGCTGAATGTATCGGACGATGACGCTAAAAAGTACATCCGCATATTTACCCTGTTTGAAAAAGAAGAAATTGAAAAACTGGAAGCAGAGCATACTACAACCCCGCACATGCGCACATTGCAAAAGGCGCTAGCAAAAGATGTGACCATACGTGTACATTCGGAACAGGATTATACTTTTGCTGTGGAAGCATCGGAACTTCTGTTTGGAAAAGGCACAAAAGAAAGTCTGCAAAAACTTTCGGACCAAGATTTGGAAGCCGTTTTTGAAGGGGTGCCCCAGGTAAATATTCCTCAGTCGGAAATAGAAAAGGGTATTCCTGTTATTGATTTTTTAAGTGTGAATACAACTATTTTCCCATCAAAAGGAGAAGCACGAAAAATGCTTACGGGGGGTGGAGTATTTATTAATAAAGAAAAAGTAGAAGATGTAAATTTTGTAGTTGGAATGAGTAGTGTTATAAAAGAAAAATATATACTTGCACAAAAAGGAAAGAAAAACTATTATCTAATAATTGTAAATGCTGAATTGTAAATGCTGAATGAAATACATTAACAATTCACAATTTTCCATTTACAATTTAACAAGCCTCGTTAGCTCAGCTGGCTAGAGCAGCTGATTCGTAATCAGCAGGTCGGGAGTTCGAATCTCCTGCGAGGCTCTTTGAAATTTTAACGTTTAACTATGCAAGGCACCGTACTCATTATTGATGATGAAGAAAAGCTCAGGGGGCTTCTTGCAAAGATTGTATCCTTAGAAGGCTTTAAAGTTGTTGAAACAGCCAATGCCAAAGCCGGACTGAAAAAACTGGAAGAAGAGGAATTCAATGTGGTTATATGCGACGTAAAGCTTCCGGATGCGAACGGCATTGATTTAACGAAGAAGATAAAAGAAATTTCACCTGCTACAGAAGTAATTATGCTCACGGCTTACGGCACTATTGCCGATGGCGTGAAAGCTATTAAAAATGGGGCGTTCGATTATATTACCAAGGGCGATGATAATGATAAAATTCTGCCTTTACTTTACCGGGCAACCGATAAATCAGTTTTACAACAACGGCTTTATACACTCGAAAAAAAAGTAAACAAACAACATAGTTTCGACACCATTATTGGTTCATCCAAACAATTACAGGAAGCTATTGTCCTGGGTAGAAAAGTAGCCGCGACCGATGCAACCGTTCTGTTATTAGGTGAAACAGGTACGGGGAAAGAAGTACTTGCAGAAGCGATTCACTATGGAAGCAGCAGGCGTAATAAGAATTATGTGGCTGTAAACTGCTCTGCGTTGGGAAAGGACATTTTGGAAAGCGAATTATTCGGGCACAAAGCCGGAGCTTATACCGGGGCACAGAAAGACACTAAAGGACTTTTTGAAGAAGCGACCGGAGGAACTATCTTCCTGGATGAAATAGGTGAAATGAGCCCCGACCTGCAGGCAAAACTGCTTCGTGTACTTGAAACCAACGAATTTATAAAAGTAGGCGATACTAAACCAACGCGTGTTGATGTGAGGGTAATTGCCGCTACCAACCGCGATTTGCTGAAGGAAACCGAAAATGGCCAATTCAGATCGGATTTGTATTACCGCCTCGCCGTCTTTCAAATTTCGCTGCCGCCTTTGCGGGAGCGCCCGAAAGATATAGAGCCGCTAGCAAAATATTTTTTGGCCTTATTTGCTGCCAAGGTAAATAAGCCCATCCCGGAAATAAGTGCGGAATTTATTGAAAAACTAAAAAGCTACCCGTGGAAAGGGAATGTGCGCGAATTAAAAAACATAATGGAACGAATGGTTATTCTCTTCGATAGCTCTATCTTAACAGCTGACGATTTACCATTCGAAATACGAAATTCTTCTGCCCTAAGCTCTGCCTCCTTTAACTTGGCCGAAATAGAAAAATACCACATACAAAAGGCCCTGGAACATACCAAAGGAAATAAGACCGAAGCAGCCCATTTACTCCATATCGGGCTCACTACGCTTTACCGTAAACTGGAAGAATACAAACTTTCTTAAAAGCCTGCCAAAATGAAAATAACCCTACCAAAATGGAAGGGGTTTGTATATTCTTTCCTACCTTTAGGAATATCAATATAGCAATAAGGTATTAAATACCAGCAGATTAACTAGAATCGAGAAGGCTTTATAAGAGTTTGGCATAAGACTTGCAATTATATAGATGAAATAAAAATTAGTAATAACATGATGACTCTGATTCTTCTCCTGGGCTGCATTGTAGGAATGTGGTTATTATTCAAATCAATTAACTTTTTTGAAAAAATATAACACTATGACAGCACTGTTTATCTTATGCATTGCAGTATTCTGCTATTTGGTTTATGCGCTTATTAAACCGGAAAAATTTTAGTTGACCAATCCCATTTTATACTATTTGATTTTATGAATACAGAAATTGTTGGCATTGTTGCAACTTATGGCATTACCTTGCTATTGGCAATCCCATTGGGGAAATACATTGCCAAAGTATTTGCCGCAGAAAAAGTATGGACGGACTTTCTTAAACCCTTTGAGCGGTTTATTTTCCGTCTTTCCGGTATTGACTCCACTAAGGAAATGAATTGGAAAGAGCAGATGAAAGCAATGCTTACCATTAGTTCCATTTGGTTGATATATGCCTTCTTCGCTCTTATTTATCAGGATAAACTTCCCCTCAATCCGGACCATAACCTGGGCCAAACTCCTGATTTAGCTTTCAATACAGCTATCAGTTTTTTAGTAAATTGTAATATCCAGGATTATAGCGGGGAAACCGGGGTAACTTATTTTACTCAGCACTTTGTGTTAATGTTCTTTCACTTTACGAGTGCGGCCACTGCTATTGCAGCTATGATGGTTATTTATAAAGGACTGAAGGAAAAGAGCGTCACTACACTCGGTAATTTTTGGGATTTTTTTGTGAAAAGTATTACTCGTTTCCTGTTACCACTCTCCGTTCTTATTGCCATAATATTGGCGTTTAACGGCACACCTACCAGCTATGCGGGCAAAGATACTGTTATCACCATGCAGGGCGACACTACACAGGTTTCCCGAGGCCCTGTTGCCGCGCTGGTTGCCATAAAACATCTTGGTACAAATGGTGGAGGCTGGTTTGGAGCTAACTCCGCTCATCCGTTGGAATGCCCAAATTACCTGACCTATATGGTGGAAATGATAGCCCAGTTAGTTATTCCAATTGCCCTGATTTTCGCTTTAGGATTTTATTTAAAAAAGAAGAAGTTAGCTTACATCATATTTGGAGTAATGACTTTTGGAATGCTTCTGTTATTCATTCCAACAATTCAAGGTGAAATGCATGGCAATTCTGCTATTGCCGCAATGGGTATAAATCCTACGAATACGGCAATGGAAGGCAAAGAAGTACGATTCGGCATTCCGGCAACAGCTTATTGGAGTACGCAAACTACTGTTACTTCTACCGGTTCTGCCTGCGGAGCCCATGATTGTTATATGCCCATGACAACAGGAGCGGAATTAATGGCTATGATGGTGAACTGCTTTTATGGTGGTTGCGGGGTAGGTTTTATGAACTATTACATAATGATTATTATTGCCGTATTCATTTCCGGCTTAATGGTCGGTCGAACACCTGAATTTATGGGACATAAAGTAGAGGCCCGTGAAATGAAAATTGCCTCTATAGCGGCTCTGCTGCATCCTTTCCTCATACTTTCATTCACAGCATTATCGTGTTATGTGTTGGTGAACCTCCCTAATATTCATTGGGCTTTCCAACCCAAAAACTGGTTGGGAAATCCCGGATATCATGGCTTCTCCGAAATGCTTTACCAATATACCTCTTGCGCAGCTAATAACGGTTCTGCGATGGGTGGTTTAACGGCCAACAATGTTTTCTGGAACGTAACCACTGGCGTAGTATTGCTTTTCTCAAGATTCATACCCATTATTGGCCCTGTAGCTATAGCCGGAATAATGGCTCAGAAAAAATATATACCGGAATCAGCAGGTACATTAAAAACAGATACGGGAACCTTTGGAGTGATGACCCTTGCAGTAATTATAATCATTGCAGCCCTGGCTTTCTTCCCGGCATTGGCTTTAGGTCCGTTTGCGGAATTTTTTAGTATGAAATAAATAAAGAAAACACTATTTGAATTATGGCTAAAAGACAAAGAAATAACGCATTATTTCAAAAAGATCTGGTAAACGAGGCTTTGGTGCAATCGTTAGTAAAACTAAACCCCCGCACACTATGGCGCAACCCGGTAATGTTTACTGTGGAAATTGGGACCGTGGTAATGGCTTGCGTTTGCTGTGCTATCCTTTTCAATCACAATACCACTCAGGGCTCGTTGGCATACAACCTGGCTATTACACTTATCTTGTTTGTAACCGTATTGTTTGCAAACTTCGCCGAGGCGTTGGCAGAAGCACGCGGCAAAGCGCAGGCTAATTCTCTTCGTAAAACGCGCGAAGAAACTCCTGCTAAGAAAATTGTCCCGGTAGGAGAAATGTATGTGGACGAAATACAAATTGTCAATTCATCGGAACTGAAAAAAGGAGATGTGTTCTTATGTGAAACAGGCGACACGATACCGATGGACGGAGAAATAATAGAAGGGCTTGCCACCATTGACGAAAGCGCTATAACAGGCGAAAGCGCCCCAGTGATAAGGGAGTCCGGAGGCGACAAATCGTCGGTAACAGGCGGAACAAAAGTTCTGTCGGATAAAATTAAAGTAAAGATTACAGCGGAACCCGGTGAAAGCTTCCTGGATAAAATGATTGCTTTGGTAGAAGGCGCATCCCGTCAGAAAACACCGAATGAAATAGCCCTTACAATTTTGTTGGCAGGGTTTACACTTGTATTTATTATAGTATGTGTAACACTCAAACCCTTCGGAGACTACTCGTTAACTCCTATTACTATAGCCGCTTTCGTTTCACTCTTCGTATGCTTAATTCCCACAACTATTGGCGGGTTGCTTTCAGCCATTGGTATTGCGGGAATGGACAGGGCACTGCGTGCCAATGTAATTACCAAATCAGGTAAAGCAGTGGAAACGGCAGGCGACCTTGATACGTTGCTGTTGGATAAAACCGGCACCATAACAATTGGGAACCGTAAGGCTACCAACTTTTATCCTACAAAAGGAATAGATGATTCTGCATTTATACGAAACTGCCTGATTTCTTCTTTAGCCGATGAAACGCCCGAAGGGAAATCAATTATTGAGCTTGCAAGGGAGAAAGGAGGAAATGCACCGGATAATTTTGATATACATAAAGCAATCCTTATAAAATTTAGCGCCGAAACCCGCAGCAGCGGAGTAAATCTTCCCGGAGGGAAAGAAATACGCAAAGGCGCTTTTGATGCCATCCGAAAAATTGTGGTAACGGCTGGAAATCAATTCCCGGCTGATACAGAAGAAAAAGTAAGACAAATTTCTTCCAATGGAGGAACCCCGCTTGTGGTATCGGAAGATAAAAAAGTGCTGGGGGTAATAGAATTGCAGGATATCATCAAGCCCGGTATTCATGAGCGTTTTGAGCGCTTACGCAAGATGGGAGTTAAAACGGTAATGGTAACGGGAGATAATCCACTTACAGCCAAATTTATTGCTGAAAAAGCCGGTGTAGATGACTTTATTGCTGAAGCCAAGCCCGAAGATAAGATGAATTATATTAAAAAGGAACAAGCCGAAGGAAAGCTGGTTGCCATGATGGGTGATGGAACGAACGATGCTCCGGCACTGGCACAGGCAGATGTAGGTGTTGCTATGAACAGCGGTACGCAAGCCGCCAAAGAAGCCGGTAATATGGTTGACCTGGATAACGACCCTACCAAGCTTATTGAAATAGTGGAAATAGGCAAGCAATTGCTTATGACCCGTGGAACGCTTACTACCTTTAGTATTGCCAATGATGTAGCAAAGTATTTTGCCATTGTCCCTGCATTGTTTATAGTAACAATACCCTCGTTGCGTATATTGAATATTATGGGCTTAAACAGCCCGGAAAGTGCCATATTATCTGCTGTTATTTTTAATGCAATTATTATCCCATTGCTTATTCCATTGGCGCTAAGAGGTGTTCAATATAAACCCATTGGCGCGAGTGCTTTACTAAGAAGGAACCTGCTTATTTATGGGTTAGGCGGAATAATTATTCCATTTATCGGGATAAAATTAATTGACATGATGCTCGTATTACTCCACGTAAACTAAAACAGAATTGTTATGAAAAAGTATTTGCTTCCATCTTTAAGACTCACTCTCGTACTTCTGATATTACTTTGTGTAATCTATCCTCTCTTCATTATGCTGGTCGGGAAAGTTACCCCGGGCGGCGGTGATGGAGTTAAAGTATACCGCAATGGTAAAGTAGTGGGCTATGAAAATATTGCACAAGCATTTAAAAGTGACAGATATTTTCAACCCCGCCCTTCGGCAGTCAACTATAATGCAGCGGGCTCTGGAGCCAGCAATGCAGGGCCAACAAACCCCGACTATCTGAAAAAGGTACAGGCTGCCATTGATACATTTACGGTTCATAATCCCGGTATAAACAAATCGGATATACCTGCCGAACTGGTTACGGCATCGGGCAGCGGTTTAGACCCTGACTTGAGCCCGGAAGGAGCCAACATACAGGCAAAACGCATTGCACGGCTGAGAAATATACCCGAACAAGATTTGTTAAAACTGGTGGACGAACACACGGAAAAGCCTTTATTCGGTATTTTTGGACCGGCAAAGGTCAACGTATTAAAATTAAATATCGCCCTGGATGATTTGCACACCCATTAAATATTCCAGCCATAATGTACATCTCAAAAACTTTTAACCCTAAACAAAGCAAACCACAAACCAAACACTATATGAAAAAAACAACACTTACTTTAGTTGTGCTTATGTCAGTAGCTTTTGCAAGCCATGCCAATGCACAAACACCTCAAAAGGATACGGCCAGCAAAAAACATGTTTTGCAGGATCAAACTCCTTTTGACAACATGGACCAATCCTGGGTAAATGGAAACGATCGCCGTGATTCGTCGGTATTCCATATACCCTACTTCACACCGGAAATATTCGTGGATGCCAATGTTACCTATTCTGGCAATAACCCGATTGACCATACTGTTGTGGGTTCTACAGCATTGGCCCGCAACAATGAAATGGAAATCTCGCAGTTAGGTTTTGGAGGCGATTTTAATTATGATGGTGCACGCGGACGATTTATGACCCAATTCGGAACCCGCGATGAAGTTGTGCCCAGAAACGATTACAGTACTTATCGTGGTCAATATGATTTACAAGACGCTTATCGTTATATTAGCGAAGCATATGGAGGATATCACTTTAACGCAATGCACGGGATCAACGTAGACGGAGGATTGTTCATGTCATACATTGGCCTGAACTCCTACTACCAGGTGGAAAACTGGGATTACCAGGCATCTTACACCTCTGACAATACTCCTTGGTTTTTTAATGGAATACGCACACAGATTTTTCCATCGAATAAGTTGAAAATTGAAATATGGCTTATCAATGGATGGCAAAGTTATGCCACCTTCAATTCCAATCCTGGATTTGGCGGAAACATTACCTGGTGTCCCAATGAAAATATCAAACTCTTAACCAACGATTATTATGGACAGGACGATGCAGGCTTACTTGGCAGGCACAGGTTCCACTCTGACAATAGCTTTTTAGTTAGATATTTCCATAGACCAAAATCATCCAAGGGAATAACCCAAATGGCATTTTCTCTAACAGGTGATATAGGTGATGAAAGTGGAGATGGTGTAAACGGATTCAATGGTTTTAAAAAAGGTAATGATTCAACGGGATATGCCCAATATTTTGTAAGCGCTATGTTTTATAATAGGATATGGTTTGCACATGGCAAATGGGCTTGGATGTTTGGTGGCGGAGTAATGGTAAACCCCGGCCGCTACCTGGTACTTGAACCTACCGGACAGGCAAGCGATCTTCCTACTCCGGCCGCCATACAAATGTCAAACGGCACCATTTTGCAAACAACCACACAGGAAGGCATAGTTCCTTTTACCCAAAACCCAGGTGACCAGTTTACAGCATGGGATTGTTCCACAAATATCTCATGGATGCCCAATCAAAGCATAGAGTTCAAACTGGAGTTATTGCACCGCCAGGCAAGTGTGCCTTACTTTGCAGGCCCAGGAGGTGTTACTTCTCCCAATGGTTACACCACTGACCCTGTTTTAATTCAACAACCCAATGGATCCCTTGCGTCTATCTCAGGCTGGGTACCTGACTTGGTTCGTTCGGAAAACCGGATTATTGTTGCTATCCTGTTCCGGATATAAAACGATATTGATGTAGCTTTGTACTATGGCAGAACCCGAACAAAGCCCTGAACATTTTCTTGAACTTATCCGCCGTTCAAAGCGTGGTAAGTTCAAGATTTATATTGGGATGAGTGCAGGTGTGGGTAAAACCTACCGCATGCTTCAGGAAGCACATACCCTGTATTCCAATAGGGTAGATATACAAGTTGGATATGTGGAAACGCATAACCGCAAAGAAACGCAAGCCCTGATAGAAGGGCTCCCCATAATTCCGAGGCGCAAGCTTTTTTATAAAGGAAAAGAATTGGAGGAAATGGATCTGCAAGCCATTCTGAATATCCATCCTGAAATTGTAATAGTAGACGAACTCGCCCACTCCAACATTGAAGGCAGCACACATGAAAAACGCTGGCAAGATGTGATGGAAATACTTGATGCCGGCATTAATGTAATTAGTGCCGTAAATATACAGCACATTGAAAGCCTGAATAAAGAAATAAAAGAGATAACTGGTATTGAAGTAAGTGAACGTATACCTGATAAAGTGCTGTATTTAGCAGATGAAGTAGTGAACATTGATTTGACCGCCGATGAACTGATTGCGCGGCTGAAGGAAGGAAAAATATATGATAAATCGAAGATAGAAACAGCCTTACAGAATTTCTTCAAGGTAGAAAAAATCCTACGGCTACGCGAATTTGCATTACGGGAAGTAACTGCGCAGGTAGAACGAAAAATAGAAACCGAACTACCCCGTAATATTACATTGCGCCGTGAAAAATTTTTGGCCTGTATTAGCTCGAATACAGAAACTGCGAAAATGATTATACGAAAAACCGCTCGCCTCGCAGCATATTATAATTCAAAATGGTTTGTGCTATATGTGCAAACCAAAAAAGAAAATGCAGATAACATAGGCCTTGCGGTGCAAAGGCACCTCATCAACAACTTTAAAACCGCTACTGAACTTGGTGCAGAGGTAATAAGGGTAAGCAGCGATAATGTCGCAAAGTCTATTGTTGCAACGGCTGAAGAAAAGGAAATTACAACCATCTGCATAGGTAAGCCGCACTTCAATTTAATCAAATCCATTCTAAGTAATAATTTATTTGACCAGCTACTTATAAAATTAGCAGATACGGATATTGATATTGTAATCCTTTCCTAATGAAACTTAGAATTAAATCAAAACTTTCTCTTGGTATTCTTTTCCTGTTCGTTGTAATTATACTTACAGGTATAGTTGGGTTATTCGCTATAAACAAGCTTGCCGATGAATCAAAAAATATTCTCAAAGCAAATTATGAAAGTATTGTTTATGCCAAAAATATGCAAAGCGATCTCGACCAATTTGAAGTAAGGAATTTTAGCTCACTTGGTGATTTCGAGAAAAATTTGGAAGCACAGGAAAAAAATATTACAGAGCCGGGAGAACAGGAAGCAACTTCTTCCTTACGGGATTTATTTGAAAAATTCAGACAGCATGATACCTCTGCTTCATTGATACCCGCTATTCGCACCCGGATTTACCTGGTGAGCGAACTCAACATGAATGCTATCGTGAGGAAAAGTAAAGAAACACAGCAAACAGCAGACAAAGCCAAACTTTATTTGACCATACTTGGAACCCTGAGTTTTCTCCTTTCCTTTTCATTTTTACTCAATTTCCCCGGATATATTGCGAACCCGATTAATGAGCTCACAGCAGGTATCAAACAAATTGCCAATAAAAATTATTCTCAACGGATCAACATTGATAAAAGCGATGAGTTTGGAGAACTTGCAGAAGCATTTAATTCAATGGCAAAACAATTGAATGAATATGAAAATAGTAACCTGGCAAAAATTATTTTTGAAAAAAGGAGAATAGAAACTATTATCAATGGCATGAAAGACCCAATTATCGGGTTGGACGAGAACCGCAATATTCTTTTTGTAAATACTACAGCTATTAAGATACTGGGAATTAAAGAAGCGGATTTAATTGGCAAGTATTCGCCCGATATTGCATTAAAAAATGATTTACTGCGAAACCTGATTAACGATAATGGTAATAATGCTCCCTTGAAGATATATGCTGATTCGAAAGAAAGTTATTTCTCCAAAGAGATATTAAATATCACAGCGGAGGATAAGGCAATAGGAAGTGTCGTACTATTGAGAAATATTACCCAGTTTAAGGAATTAGACCTTGCCAAAACCAATTTTATTGCTACCATTTCTCATGAACTCAAGACACCAATAGCATCTATAAAGATGAGCCTGAAACTACTGGAAGATACCCGCATTGGTGCATTAAATGAGGAACAGACCAAACTGATTGGCAATATTAAGGAAGACTCGCAAAGATTGCTTTCCATAACCGGCGAGCTATTGGACCTTGCCCAAGTGGAAAGCGGGAAAATAACCCTTGAAAAACAATTTGTGGAAGCACGTTCTATTATTGATTATGCAAATAATGCCCTTAAAGTTCAGGCAGAGCAAAAACATATTGCTATTAAGATCAATTGCCCTTCTGACCTGCCAAAAGTGCATTGCGACCTCGAAAAGACAGCTTGGGTAATGGTAAATTTCCTATCCAATGCTATCCGGTACAGCAACGAAAATTCTGAAATAATAATGGAGGCTAAGAATGTACCGGAAGGCTTAATGTTCTCTGCAACAGATCATGGAAAGGGAATAGAGCCCAAATACCTGGATAGGGTTTTTGATAGGTTTAATAAAATTCCAAGCGGAGAAGTTGGCAAATCAGGTACCGGGTTAGGACTTGCAATTAGTAAGGAATTCATAGAATCGCAAAATGGAAAAATAGGAGTAGAGAGTACTGTTGGAATAGGTAGTAGGTTTTATTTTGTACTCCCTATAGTATGATTACAATATGAGTTTAGCTCTCAGCAAATTTCATACTCATTGTCTCCATAAACAACTCATTTAAAATAAATTATGGCAATAGGTATTGACTTCTTATCTACAAATTCTGTTAAAACTGCTGTGTAATTACAATTTTTCCCGGAAAGCAGTTTATAAATTTTGTGCAATTTAATTGTACTCTTCTCCCCTGATTTGAATTCCTTTAGAAAAAATGTAAATTTCAAGTAAGTATCATAAAAATAAATAAAGCCTTCTTCCGGTTCACCATTTATTTTTTTTAGGGATATATAACCCTTATCGGGATCAGCATTATTTACTATGTACCCGCTATCGCTCCATAATTGAAGAGGTGGTTGACCAGCGGGAAACATTCTTTTCCATAATACGGTTAAACTATCAATCCAGGGCATTTGCCTGACAACACTATCGTTTAAGCTTATTGTCCAATTATTGCTTTTATTTTGTGCAATTAAAGTAGAGCAATAAAAGAAAAGGATAATAGTAAGAAGTTTAGTCATGGCACAATGCAGGGCTTTAAAAAAAGTCAGTGATATATTTTTTATTTTGCTTCTTTCCTCAGCAAATCTCTAATCTCCGTTAAAAGAACTTCGGTGGGAGATGCTTCTACCGGGGCCAGCGGTACAACGACCTGTTCTTTCTTTTTGGCTGCATTTATAAGCTTAACCACAATGAACAATGAAAAAGCCACAATAATAAAAGAAATAATATTAGAAAGAAAATTGCCATATTTAATAGCAGTACCCGGTATAACTAACTGGCTTAAATCAGTAAGTTTTGCGGCTTTCAGTGCAGGAGTTAAAACGGCGGGCGTAACAATATCGTCTACCACGGAGCTTACTATTTTGCTGAAAGCAGCGCCAATTACAATACCAACGGCAAGATCAACCACATTGCCTTGCAGGGCAAACTTTTTAAATTCTTGTAAAGCTGACATAAGATGGGTGTTTGAGGGTTATTGATTAAAAGAACACATAATGCAAAAATAAAAATTTCAGGCAATTATATCACAGTATCCGGAAGGTTTTCCAATCTATGGAAAAATTATCCTTGATATACCCCGAACCCGTTACACGGATACGAATTGCTTTTACCTTTTCGCCACTGCCTGGTCCTTTTGTTATGTCACTAACCAAAGGGTTAATCCACACTCCTGAAACAGCATTCCCGGGAACAAGTCGATGCGATTCTATAATTCCATTTGCCAGCATATAGTCAATAAAGTATATCTGATCTTTATAAAATGTTTTTCTCAGCACTCCTTTATATGTATTATGAAAATGTATTTTTGCCCGTAATACAGTAAGGCTATCAGTAGATGGTATATTAATCCATTTATTAATATTACCTTCGGAAGAGCCTGTCATATGTTCATCTCCCAATAGCTTCGCATCCGTATGCCGGAATAAAGCAACCTTGGAATTTGCATTTATAAGTTGGTAATGTTTAAAAAACTCATATATCGATATGGGCTCTTCATTTAACAGATAATGATCATCGACCGAGTACAGGGAAATTGGGGGCGGTGAAAGTTGCCATACATAAAACCTCGGTGCATTACCGGAAGATAAAAACGAAGCATTATGCGAATCGAGCCAAGGCGTGTAAGACAATATTTGCAATGTGGGGCGCGGTTCCCAATTTAATGTATCGGCAATAACATACGTTAATTCCAAAGGATAACAATCGACTGTGCTATTTCCTATAATTGATCTTTGTTCTTCGTCAAGCAATTTAACCTCGCTCGATTTTTTTGCTTCTCGGATAGCATCATCATAATGTATAACAAACTTCATAAAATTATCGACGCTGATAATTGACACACTATTTCCAATGGCATAAGCATTCGTCATGCATATATTGCAATAGAGCAATGTTATGGCAGCCAACGGTAACATTATTATAAATGGTTTGCTACTCGTATTGAGTAATATAAAAAGCGCAAAAAATGTGATACAGAAATCAAATAAAAAGCGCAGATGCCAATTCTCTTCCCGTGCAAATGAGTACTTAAACGCAGCATACAAGCCTGCTACCGAAATAAAATACAACAGCTTTGTAAGTTCGCTTTTATTGAATAGCAAAGGTAGGAAAAAGAAAACCAATGCCAGCCCAAGGATTCCCCAGTGATTTACCACATTAATTTGATAAGCGCTCGAATTATCCTTGCTGAATTGATACATGGCCTGGAAATAGGTGAAGATGCCCGAAAAACTATGGTACAGCGTAAACCATATAACAAAGAGCGAACAGAAAATGAAAATACATGTATTCAAAAAAACATCTACACGCTTGTGCCAAATAATAGTATACAAGGCATACGAAAACAAAATAGCCATACTTATTACGCCGTAAGAAGATTTTACAAGAAGCGCTACAGAGCCTAATAAGCAGCCAAGCGCCAGCCATATTATTTTTTTGCGGAGGTGGAATAGTAACATGGTTACAATGGCACTGCCGACAAAAATCATATCGATATAGGCCAGGTTGCAAATGCCAATTGCCAGTAGGATGTGGAATACCCGGTGAGATTTATTAACTAAAAAACCGAACATGAGGAATCCATATATAAAAACAAACCGAATAGCGTTTATCAGAACAATGGCTATAATGAGGTTATTACCCAGGTATTCAGGTCCGCATAAAAATCCCAGGGGACCATACGTAAACACAACACTGGTTCCAAACTGAATATGATGGTAAAATAAATAATTAAATGCAAAAAACTCAGAACCATCCATTCCGAAATGAATTTCGGGGGAAAAGAATGGGAAAGTGAAAACCAAAATTAAAAGTGCAAACCCCGCAAAAGACAGGTATTGTTTTCTGTTGAAGGTTACATCATTTATTCCGGGTTGATGAAACCATGCACTAAATAATTTCCCCAATCCTGTCATTCATTATACTAACTATGACAAAGATATGGACTTTAACATAACAGGAAACTGCTGTTTATTGTTCAGCAATCTTATTAACCATGGCTTTATTACTTACCATCCGGGCAAAGCTGGGAGGGCTTAATTTACTTATAATGGAGTCTTCCAGTCTCTCGTCAGCATCCACCTTAACCTGTATAGGCAAATAAAAAACCGGGGTATGCCCAAAGCTATTTATCAAATTTCCCGTTTCCAGGCGCATAGCATCCTTTTCGGTTGTTACGATAAGTTTATTGGGATTTAAGGTAGCGTTGTACGCATTCACCACTTTAGTTATATCATCAGGCTGGAAGATATGATGATCAGGGAAAACAATATGTGTAACTTCTTTTGCAGTTGCATTTAAATGGGCATACAAACTTTGTGGATTTGCTATGCCTGTAAAAAGCACAACAGAGGTGGCTTTATCTATTGGCGGGGCATCGGGAGTATTTTTAAAAACCGGGAGAAGGTCTTGGTAGAAGATGCTCGAAAAGAATACTTTTTGCTTATAGCCGGGATTTATTTTATCTATGATTTGTTTTTTTTCACCCTCGCTGATGTTGGGAGGAGTATCTGTCACAAAAATAAAACGGGCGCGCTTGTATCCGCTGCGAGGTTCTCTTAGTCTGCCAAATGGCAACATATAATCTTTATAAAATGGGAAATTATAATTAGTAAGTAAAATAGATAAATCACTTTTTACATAACGGTGTTGAAAAGCATCATCAAGAATCACCAAATGAATCCACCTGTTTTTTTCAAGCAATGTATTTATTCCATGCACCCTGTCTTCATCTACTGCAACATATACTTCTTTTAATCTGCGTTTCAGTTGCAGGGGTTCATCGCCAACTTGCCCGGCATCACTGGTTTCGTTCACCATTACAAACCCGGTGGTGGTTCTGCCATAACCCCGGCTTACTATTGCCATCTTATTCAGGGGCATGTGAAGTCCCTTGTACTTATTGTTCATACCCTCAAGCACACGTGCCATATATTCCACATGGGGAGATTTTCCGGTACCACCCACTGAGAGGTTACCGATTGAAATAACCCAGGTGGGAAAACGTGTGGAACGTATCATACGACGATCAAACATCAGATTTCGTATGGATATAATTATTCCATAAAGGAGTGATATGGGATATAAGAGGTACTTCAAAGCTTCCGTTATTTAAAATTAGTTGGTTTCGATCATTTTTATAAATTCGTTTTCAGTGATAATTGGTATACCTAATTTCTTTGCTTTATCAGCCTTAGCGGGACCCATATTTTCGCCGGCTATGATATAAGAGGTTTTCGAAGAAATAGAACCTACATGTTTGCCTCCATTCTTTTCTATCAGGCTGACCAATTCGTCCCTCGAAAATTTTGAAAACACCCCCGAAACAACAAATGATTTGCCCTCCAGAATATTACTGAACAAAGCCATTTCATCCGAACCGAGCGCAAATTTAAGATGTTTTTCCCTTAGCCTCTCTATTATCTTTTTGTTAAGCGAATCGTTAAAAAACTCTTGTATGCTGTTAGCCACTACTTCCCCTATATCAGAAACATTCAGAAGTTCTTCTGTGGTTGCTTTTTCAAGCGCATCAAGGCTTTTAAAATGATACGCCAGTTTTTTGGCTGATGTTTCGCCTATATGTCTTATACCAAGCGCGAACAAAACCTTCTCAAACGGAACATTTTTAGAAGCTTCAATACCTTCTATAATATTGGTCGCTGATTTTTCAGCCATGCGCTCCAGCGGGATAATTTTCTCTACGGTCAAATCATATAGATCGGCTATACTGTGCAAAAGCCCTGCCTGGTAGAATAAATCAATGGTTTCATTTCCCATGCTTTCAATATTCATAGCACGTCTTCCTATAAAATGCTCTATTTTGCCCTTTATCTGCGGAGGACAATTCAGCTCATTCGGGCATATATGCTGGGCTTCACCATCTCTTCTTATAAGGATTGTATTGCATTCAGGGCAATGTGTTGGAAACTCTACCGGAACAGCATCGTTCTTTCTTTTTGATAAATCAACTTCTGTAATCTTTGGTATAATTTCACCACCTTTTTCCACCCACACTGTATCGCCAATCCTTAAATCGAGTTTTTTAATGTTGTCGGCATTATGAAGGGTTGCTCTTTTTACAATTGTACCTGCGAGCAATACAGGTTTCAGGTTGGCTACGGGGGTAACAACACCTGTGCGCCCTACCTGGAACGAAATGCTGTTAAGCGTAGTAGCTGCACGTTCTGCCTGGTACTTAAAGGCCACTGCCCAGCGAGGCGATTTGGCGGTAAGTCCCAGCATTTGCTGATGCCTGAAGGAATTCACCTTTATTACAATGCCATCAATATCAAAAGGCAGGTCATGACGCTTTTTATCCCATTTGATAATAAATTCATGTACGCCTTTCATATTTTTTACAAGCTCGGCATGTTCGGAAACTTTAAATCCCCATTTTTTTGTTCCCTGAATGCTATCAAAATGAGTCTGAAAGGGAATATGTTCCCCTAAAATATAATACAGCGTGCTATCCAACTTCCGGCGTGCAACCTCTGCTGAATCTTGCATCTTCAATGTTCCTGAAGCCGAATTTCGGGGATTTGCAAATGGTTCATCGCCTGCATCTTCCCGTTCTTTATTTATTCTTTCAAAAACTTTTAGCGGAATATATACCTCGCCGCGCATTTCAAACTCTTGCGGGTAGTCTTGTCCTTGTAATTTAAGCGGTATGCTGCGTATGGTTTTTGCATTGGTAGTAATATCATCACCCTGCGTTCCGTCGCCCCTGGTAATGGCCTGGTGCAACATTCCATTTTTATATGTGAGGCTAATCGCAACCCCATCATATTTCAATTCGCAAACATATTCTACCTCATCGCCTACTACTTTTCTTACTCTCTCATCAAAATCATTGAGTTCTTCTTCCGAATAGGTATTGGCAAGCGAAAGCATCGGGTATCTATGCTTCACCTGTTTAAACTCTTTGGTAATATATCCACCTACTCGTTGAGAAGGAGAATCTGACTTTACCAGTTCAGGAAACTCTTTTTCCAGTTTTATGAGTTGTTCTAATAGCTTATCAAACTCATAATCGCTTATACTGGGCTGGGAAAGAGCATAATAATTATAATTATGCTTTTCAATAAGTTCAGATAATCGTTGTATTTCCTGTTCAGCTTCGTGCTTATTCATCAGTCCCTAAGGTAAATACGGGACTGTAATATTAGCTAAAAAAACGACACTTTAACATTCTGTTTTTGCCGTTTAAATCTGCTCGAATAGTTATATCTTTGAAAACCATGTTGCTCATTAGTTCAGCAAGCTCATCGCCCAAGTCTTCGTTCATTTCAAAATAGAGCAATACTGGGTTGAAGTTTTTTGCATACTTTGCTATGGCTTCATAGAACACTAATGGGCACTTATCCGGCACGAACAAAGCAATATGCGGTTCGTACATCCACACGCTTTTTTGCACCGTATCCTTATCTGAAAGAGGAATATATGGTGGGTTTGAAACAATGATGTCAAACACCTCATTACTCAATTCCTGCTCCAAATTCAAGGCATCTACTTTTTTAAAATGGACCTCAAGATTTTGATTGAGCGCATTTTTCCGTGCAACAGCAAGGGCTTTTTCCGAAATATCAACAGCAGTTACGTCAGCTGAAGGTAAATGCTTTTTTAGTGCCAGTGCTATGCAGCCGCTACCTGTACACACGTCTAGTATCCTTACTTTTGCATCGCCGGTATCTTTAATGATCCAGTCGACCAACTCTTCTGTTTCCTGCCTCGGAATCAACACATCAGCATTAACTTCCAGCATCATTCCGTAAAAATGAGCTATGCCCAGCAGGTGCTGAACCGGGATACCTTTTTTTAAGTCTACCAAGAAGGATAAAGCCTTTTCAGATTGATTTTCGTCTAATTCAATCTGCGATTGCAAAAGGATAGTTAATTTTGGGATTCCTACTGCATCAATTAATATGTAATTCAGAATGGTTCGCGATTCTTCCTTTGAATATATGCTTTTCAATTCACTGCTGAAAATATCTTTTAATTCATTTAACTTCATGTTTACAGTAGTAGCTTAAAAGGCAACATACGAAGATTAATATAAAATGGTTTGACTATCCACGAAAAATATATGCAACAAGCTATCAATCTGGCAATTAAAAGTTTCGGAAGGGTAGCCCCCAACCCTATGGTTGGTTGCGTAATTGTATATAATGGCAAGGTTATTGGGAAGGGTTACCATGAAAAATATGGCGAGGCACATGCCGAAATAAATGCCCTCCGATCGGTAAAAAATAAGGCATTATTAAAAGACGCTACCTTATATGTTACCCTGGAACCCTGTGCACATCATGGAAAAACACCTCCCTGTGCCGATACTATTATTAAGCATGGAATAAAAAAAGTTATTATAGGCTGTGTTGACCCAAATCCTTTAGTAAAAGGCAAAGGAATTGCCAAACTGATGCACAGCGGATGCACTATTATTACAGGGGTGTTGGAAAAGGAATGCACAGAATTGAATAAACGCTTCTTTACCTTTCACCGGGAAAAGCGACCTTATATTATACTTAAGTGGGCCATGACTAAAGACGGTTATATAGATAAGATACGAACCATAGATGAAAAACCATTGAAAATAACGGGTAAGAAGGCTGATAAACTATCTCATAAATGGCGCAGTGAGGAACAGGCCATTATGGTAGGAACACGGACTACTTTGATGGATGACCCCATGCTCACCAATCGCCTCGCAACCGGTAAATTGAAAGACAAATCGCCCATACGGATAATATTGGACAGGAACCTTGTACTTCCCCGGGAAGCCAACATATTTAATAAATTTGCAAAGGTTATTGTGCTGAATGAAAAGAAAAACTCCCAATCGGGGAATACAGAATTTGTGAAAATAAAGTTTAAGAAAAACGCTCTTGATACCATTTTAGATGAATTATATAATCGCAACATCCAATCATTGATTGTGGAAGGCGGAGCATCGTTTTTAAATTCGTTTATAACCCAGGGCTTATGGGATGAGGCAAGAGTATTCATTTCACCCCAAAAAGCGGGCAATGGTATAAAAGCACCCATTATAAAAGGTAATCTGCATCGTAAAATAAAGATAGGGTCAGATACGTTATATGAATACCTTCACCCTGCAAACAGCAAAATGTCATCCGTAAAATCATGAAGAAGCCAATAAGCATTTTAGTTTTAGTGTATATAACTATCTCCGCACAGGCGCAATACGTAAGGCAGGGCGATTCAACATCGTCCCGTTACGCTCCGGCGCCAAGCCAAATGCCTTCAAACAGTTTTCTAAATCACTTGTCGATAGGCGGGAGTTTCGGCTTACAATTTGGTGATGTGACCTTTGTAGCCCTTGAACCACTTTTGAGTTATCATTTTAATGAAAGCTTTATGATTGGCCTTGGGCCTATTTACCAATATGAAAATGCCGATGCACAGGCTTATGGAGGATTTAGCTATACATCAAGCATTTATGGAGCACGGATTGATGCACTATATTTCCTCCCTGATGAGCTTTCGCGGATATTTATAATGGGCGAATGCGATGTACTTAATTTACCTGAAGCCAACATATTTACCTACCAGCTTAGCAGGGGTAATTTAACCCTGCCAATGATGGGTATAGGATATAAAGAAGCGGTAACCGAAAAATTTTTCTTTTGCGCATATATTTTATGGAACTTTAATAATTCCCCGTACAATCCATATACGAATCCCCTTATCAATGTCGGGCTTGATATAGGGCTGGGACGTTAAGATATTCTTATATTTCCAAGGGCACACTTTCTTCTTTATTTAAACACCTTACCTTTGCATTCCCAATAATCCTCTTTTGAAAAAAGAACCTAATATACTTGTCCAGATTTTGATGACTTTATTCGGCCTGTATGCCGTATTAATCGTTATCGTTTCTTTTTTCATTGTTATTCCCTCCTATTTTTTTGTTTTTTGGTTCGTGCCAGCGGATAAAGCGCCCTTTCAGGCACATAAAATATCAAGGTTTTGGGCAGGCTTTCTATTAACATGCTATTTCATCCGGGTAGATGTAAAAGGTAAGAATCTTATTAAACCCGAACAGCCCTATGTATTTGTATGTAATCACCGTTCGCAATTAGATATCCCCTTATTTGCAAGGGCTTGTGTAAACACCTTCCGTTTCCTTTCGAAAATTGAAGTCACTAAAATTCCGCTTATGGGATATATAGTGGGAAGGATCTATATAACTGTTGACAGGAAAAGCAAAGAGGATCGGGCTAAAAGCATTATTAAAATGCAAGATTCATTACTTAAAGAAAAAATATCGGTTGTTCTTTACCCCGAGGGCACACGCAACCGCACGAACAAACCCCTGATTGATTTTAAAGACGGAGCATTTCGCCTGGCCATTGATACACAAGTGCCTATAGCAGTTCTTACCATTTTAAATTCAGCTGAATTTTCGCCTGCACATAAATTTATGCAGTTAAAACCCGGCACCTTGAAAGCCGTTTGGACGGAACCCATATCTACCCAAAACATGACACACAGGGATATACCCCGTCTGAAGGAAGAGGTGAGGCAAAGGATATTGCAAACATTGCAACAACATTCCAATTCTTAAAGCGGGGAATAATAAAATTTAACATTCCAGACTGCCGTCTGCACCCCCTTTTAGCCTATATTTGAGAGTTATAAGGATGACAGCCTCATATCGCATATTAATCTCAAAGCTAGACGAATTTATTCGCAAGTATTACAAGAATCAGCTTGTAAGGGGAGCTCTTTATGCTCTGGCCTTAGGGCTTTCTTTGTATATTACCATTGTAATTGCTGAATATTATGGTGATTTCAGCATTACACTCCGCACTATTTTATTTTATTCTTTTTCGGCCGGTATATTGTTTATACTCGGCCGGTATATTGCTATTCCCGCCTTCAAATTGTACCGCATAGGCGACGTATTAAGCTATGAAGATGCGGCGCATATTATTGGCAAACATTTTACTGAAGTACAAGACAAACTACTGAATATACTGCAACTTAACAAACAACTGCCTGAAGCAGGAACCCTGGCTTTAGTAGAGGCGAGTATCGAGCAAAAGATAAAAGAAATAAAACCTGTTCCCTTCCCGGTTGCTATTGATATTTCGCGTAACCGCAAATATGTTCCTTATGTAGCGGCTCCTTTGTTTCTCATTCTTTTATTGTGGTTTATCGTTCCATCGCTATTGAGGCAAGGCACCAAACAAATGTTCAAATACAACACCTATTTCCCTAAGATGGCGCCATTCGATTTTGTGATTGAAAACAACGATTTAAAAGCCATACAGCAAAAGGATTTCACCCTCAAATTAAAGATAAAAGGCAATCAATTGCCGCAAGATGTTTTTATACAATACGATGGCAGCACATTTAAAATGGATAAGGGCGACAATACTTCGTTTGAATATACCTTCCGCAATGTGCAGCACAATGAAACGTTCGTCTTCCAGGCGGCGGGATACGACTCAAAAGAATACACGCTAACGGCTCTGCCAGAACCACAATTAGTAAATTTCGATATTACCCTGCACTACCCGAAATACATCGGCAAAAAAGATGAAACACTGCGCAACACAGGGGATTTATCCATACCGCAGGGAACAATGGTACAATGGAATTTCAATACCCACAACGCCGATAAATTGCAGTTACGGTTCGCTGATTCGGCGACAGCATTAACCCTCTTGGGGAAAGATTCTTATTCATTCAACCGTAAGTTTATGCAGAGTGGAAATTATTCCATATCGGCCTCTAACCAATATTTCATCAATCACGACTCGGTAAAATATGCCATACAGGTAATACCCGATTTATACCCTTCCGTACAAGTAGAGCAAAAGCAAGATTCAACTTCATCGAAACAATTATATTTCAATGGAAATATTAAAGATGACTATGGTTTTACGAGACTCGTTTTTACTTACCGTATATATAATTCCGACGACTCATCTTCCCACGCGGGCACTATTCATAAAACGGAATTAACTATCAGCAAAAATCAACTGCAACAGCCTTTTTATTTTTACTGGGATATGGATACGCTTTCCCTTGCTCCCGGCCAGCAAATGGAATACTACTTCGAAGTGTGGGATAACGATGGAGTAAATGGACCTAAGTCAACCAAAACGAACCCTATGTTTTTCAAGGTTCCTTCGATGGATGAAATTGTAAAGAATACGGAAGATAATAATAGCCATGTTCAGAACGAGATAAGTAAAACGGTTGAACAGGCTAATATTTTGCAAAGCGAAATGGAGCAGGAAAGGGCGGACCTCTTCAACAAACAGGAAATGAACTGGACCGACCGCAAGAAAATGGATAACCTTTTGCAACAACAACTCGACTTGCAGAAAAAGGTGGATGAGATTGCTAAAAAGAACAAAGAAAATACCAAGAAACAGTGGGAATTCCAGAAGAAAGATTCTGATATGATGGCTAAGCAGGATGAATTGCAAAAGCTGTTCAACCAACTGGCAAACGACAGCCTTAAAAAGAAGCTGGAAGAATTGCAAAAAATGCTTAATAAAATGAATAAGGAGGATGTGCAACAACAACTGGAAAAACTCACTTCCAATAACCAGGATTTTAAAAAGGAATTGGAGCGCACCCTCGAACTTTACAAGCGCCTCGACTTTCAGCAACAACTGCAAGCAAATCAGCAACGGCTCGATTCACTGGCCCAAAAACAGGACCAGTTAAGCAATGAATCGAAAGAAAATAAGAACAAGGAAGGGGCTACTCAGCAGGAACAGAAGGAGCAAGATGCCTTAAACAAAGATTTCCAGGATGTAGCTAAAAACCTCGAAAACCTCGAAAAGAAAAACAGCGAGTTAGAAGAGCCTACACAATATAAAAATCCGGAACAGCAATCGCAGTCTGTGCAGCAAGAAATGCAGAACAGCAGCCAACAATTATCGAAAAATAATTCCAGTAAAGCTTCCCAATCGCAGAAAAATGCAGCGAGCAAGATGAAAGAAATGGCTCAGCAGCTTTCCTCGATGGAAATGAATATGGAATCGCAGTCGGAGGAAGTGGATGAAGCAACGTTGCGAAATATTTTAAATAATCTTGTCACTCTCTCCTTTGCACAAGAAGACTTGATGGATAAAGTCACTGCTTCAGGCGGGCAAACTACTATGCAATATTCTGATATCGCATACAAACAAAAAGAATTACAGGAAAATGCTTCTACCATTGCCGATAGTCTCTACAAGCTAAGTAAAAGAAACCTGAAGCTGCAAAGCATTGTGAACCAGGAAATGGATAAAATAAACAGAAACATGAAAGAGGCTGTTGATCAAATGGAAGAAAGACATGCCCCGCAGGCTGCATCGAACCAGCAATTTTCCATGACATCCATCAACAACCTGGCCCTGCTTCTGGGCGATGCATTAGCCGGTATGCAACAATCTCAATCAAAAAAACATTCACCCGGAATGGGCAGTTGCAATAAACCAGGCGGAATGGGGAGTAAGCCTTCTATGTCGCAGCTACGTCAAATGCAGGAGCAATTATCCAAACAATTAGATGCCATGAAGAACGCTATGATGAAAAATGGCAAAAATCTGGGACAGCAACAAGGCAATAAGCCTGGCAGCAAACCGGGCGACCAAAACCAGGGAACCAGTGAGGCTCTTGCTAAAATGGCAGCTGAACAGCAATATATTCGCCAGCAAATGCAACAAGCCGAAGAGGAAATGGGTGATAATAAGCAAGGTGGAGGGCAACTGGACGACATTACCAAGCAAATGAGCAAGAACGAAGAAGACATTGTAAACCGCCAAATAACGGATGCTACCCTGCAACGCCAGCAACAAATTATAAAACATCTGCTGGAATATGAAAAGGCCAAACAAACACAAGGGCAAAACCCTGAATTTGAATCACATATAGTAAAAAAGCAATTTTTTGGTAACCCTAACCCATTTTTAGAGTATAATACCCAAAGAACAAAGCAGGACGAATTGTTAAAAACCGTCCCGCCCGATTTGAATTCATTTTACAGAGATAAAGTAAATCAATATTTCAACTCATTCCAGGAATGAAAAAAAATTCCCCGCGTCATGCTTACTAAATCTTCGCCTGATAAGGCATCTGGCTTACTTAACGGCCAACAGCTTGAATTACCTTCCGGTGCCGAGGGAATTCACATTATGGAAAAGCTAATTGAAATGATTTGCTCCACTTATAAATTAGGTGAAGATCATTATGGCAATATATTGGTGGCCGTTACCGAAGCGGTAAATAATGCCATTTATCATGGCAATAAGGCAAACCCCGGCAAAAAAGTGCATGTAGGTTTCAAAACTAATACCACCTCGGTATCCTTTTCTGTAAGGGATGAGGGCTCCGGTTTCGATTTTAATAACCTCCCCGACCCTACTGATCCCAGCAACATTGAAAAACCAAGCGGCAGGGGAATTTTCTTAATGAAACACCTGGCTGACGATGTTCAATTTTCCGATGGAGGCTCTTGTGTTTCCATCAGTTTTAATATACTGCCGGTAGGCAATAATTAAAGCCTTTTGTGGCATCAGGAATCACATTTAAGGTTGAAGAGAACCTGGGATTTTCTTTAAAGGAAAAAGCATCCATAAAAAATTGGATCAGCAAGATATTGAAACAGGAAGGTAAAACTCCCGGAAGCATCTCCTATTTTTTCTGTACCGACGAATACCTCCTTCATATAAACCGTCAATTCCTACAACACGATTTCTATACGGACATTATCACTTTTGATTACTCCGAAAAAACGAAAGTGGAAGGAGAAATATTTATAAGTATAGACCGGGTGAAAGAGAACGCACATTCATTCAAACAACCCTTTGAAAGGGAATTGATGCGCACCATTATTCACGGTATATTGCATCTATGCGGTTACACCGACAAAACGGCTGCCAATAAAAAAACCATGCGGGCAAAGGAAGATGCCGCAATAAAGCTAAGCCTCAACTTGGAATAGCAATTATCTATTCCTTATTTCCTTTCTTGTCCGATAGCAGTATTTTATCCAATACACTTTTTAGGTAGACTATCTCTTCTTTTAATGATTTTATAGTGTCCTCGTGTTGTTGTACCTGATAAACTACCAAATCTTTCCCGGGTGTATTGTACATTACATTAAAAACCATACGCTCATCAAAAGCAATGATTTCCTCAGGTTTCATTTCAAGTATTTTAGATATTTCCTCCAACCTAGTGTATGGAATATCCACCTCGCCCAATTCCATTCTACTATAAGTGCCTTGAGTAAGGCCAAGCTGAATAGCCATGTGTTCCTGGGTAAGATTTTTGAGCTCCCGAATTTTTTTTATTTTTTGTCCAAGCACCATCTCAATTATTATTGATGACAACAAATATATGCATTAATTACATAAACTATGTGTACAGGGAATATATTATTCCTAAAGGATAAAAGAGACCGATAGACCTCTATTTACATTTGTTTTCCAAATTTTTATAATAATAACAATTAAATTTTAAACCTATGAAAACTTTATTAAAATTAGCACTGGTATTCGTTTTGGTGTTTACATTTGCTAATAAATCTAATTCTCAAGCATGTGTGAGTGCAGTATTAAATTATAGTGGACCAACAAATACCACCCAATTAACCTCACTATTAAATACCTCATCAAATACCTTAATCCTGGCACTAGATTCTGCCACAAAAGTATCTTTAGAAACATACATGGTTTTTATTAATGGTTTGCCTATGGGGTTTTCTGGTACAGATTCCAACATTCACAGATTGGATTCCGCTCCTAATATTTCTTACACAAGCTCTCTATTATCAGCTATTTTCGGAATAGAAGTTATTGCATGTACATACAGTACAAAACCAACTGTTACAGATATTACTATGGCTGAATTTAATAGTATGACTGGTGGTGGAATTATTTTTAGTTCAGAAGGTAGTTTTTGTGAAAACTGTTATCCACCGGGTAATCCGGGTGGTAGCGGTTGGGCTTGGACAGGATGTTGCAGTGTTGGAGGTGGAGGCTGCGTAGATTTTAATACAATAATTAATGGCCAATTATACTATGTTATAGCTAGTAATTAAAATTAATTGCCTATTAATCAGGAAGGAAATAGGTATTATATTTGGTGCCTATTTCCACTTTTTATAATATGAAGACTCATATATTTATATTTTTTTCTTTATTGCTATTGCAAAATGCAAATTCACAATGTAAATTAGTTATTGTACAAAGAGGCGCTAAATCTGAATTGATGAATGAGTTGAAAATATTAAATTATCAGGACGTACCTCCCACACGAATAAATGATTCTACCCTTGAATTTACGTACTATCCCACAGAACCAAAATATCTTTACATTCTATTAGATCCTAAGAAGCATGGAGATTCAAATATAAATTTCAATTGGAAAAGCCGGATATGGATTGCTCCTGAAATCAAACGAAGAAAATTGATTATAAATTATTCAAATAAGACCATAGAGATACCTAACATTAACGTAGAAAATAAAACTTTACATGAATGGGATTCTATTTGTCAGCTAATGGGAGAAAAAAATAAAGATTCTGAAGAGATATATATTGTTACGTCCTATATAAAGACACACCCCGATTCCTATTTATCGCTTTGGTTCTTTACCCATTCTCATATGCTATATTTAGAAAGCACCGATAAAAAATTGGCATTATTTAATCAATTAAATCCGGCGCTTGATCTATATCCCGAATATCATCAGATAAAGGCAGACCTTTCCGGCGCTAGGAAATACCCTAATGCAGGGGATGCTTTTAAAGAATTTACCTTAACGGATGTGAAAGGGAGAAAGTTTAATTCGGCTGCCATTAAAAACAAATGGATATTGCTTCATTTCTGGTCAAATGGCTGTGGCCCTTGTGTACATGAAATGGATTCGATAGTTAGCTATTATAAAACGCTGGATACTTCAAAAATTGCCTTTATTTCGCTTGCCTTAGATAATAGCAGGGCAAATTGGCAAAAGGCCGCAACAACCCGCAAAATCATTTGGACCAACCTCTGGGAATCCGATGGTTTTTATGGAGATTTGTGCTTGAATTATAATATCCCGGCTATGCCTTTCTTTGTTTTGTTTAACAGCGAAAAGAAACTCGTTGTTATGCAAGACGGGTCGGACGCTATGGATGTAACCATCAAGAGTTATTTAAGTAAGGTTAAATAAAAATCCTGCAATTATTATTGCGTGTTCGTTATTCAATATCCAAAGTACTTATCCCCTCCTCTTTTCCCTTGACCCTTGTTAATAAGTTCTTTAGAAGGGGTATTTTAAAGGCCTGCGTTGTTGGTATTTTTGCTGTATAAAACAATTCTGTAATGAAAGTGAAATTTCTTCTATTAGCCATTCCCTGTTTCTTTTTAGCTTCTTGCGGTGGTTCTGCTGACAAAGGAGCAGATAAAAAAGCAACTGACTCTATTGCGGCCGCCCATCATTTCGATTCCTTGCAAAATGCCATAAAAACGATGCGTCAGCAAGATTCTATGGAGGCTGCCAAAGCGACTGACACTGCTAAAAAAACTGACAGCGCCAAAGGTCAGAAATAGGCTTTATCATAGCACTCATATTTTAAGTTTAACCATTTATCCTTACCCAGCATGAAAATTACTTTTATAACTACGGGATTAGCTGTTATTATCGGCTTCTATTCCTGCGTTCCGGCCAATAA